>Ga0081455_10002595_pt1 | contig 21431 bp, 20 predicted proteins | sample TabmetS3T2R1_FD_70207 | JGI IMG/M metagenome (GOLD analysis project Ga0081455, IMG submission 70207) | Tabebuia heterophylla rhizosphere microbial communities from the University of Puerto Rico - S3T2R1 | ecosystem: Host-associated > Plants > Roots > Rhizosphere ...
CGCACGTGAACTCACTATTCAGTTTCTTGAACAATTGAGATGGACAAGCTGCAAGCGATGGAAGTCTTCGTGCGCGTGGTCGAGACGGGTGCCGTCACGCGCGCCGCAGAGAGCTTGGGCATTCCGAAGGCCACGGCGACAACGCTTTTGCAGAAGCTCGAAGCCGCGCTGGGTGTAAAGCTACTCAATCGCACGACGCGCAGTCTCAGCGTGACGGCGGATGGCGTGGCGTATTACGAGCGCTGCGTTTCCATCCTCGCGCAGGTGCGGGATACCGAAGAGTCGCTCGCGAAACAGCACGCCACGCCGCGCGGCCGCTTGCGGGTGGACGTGCCGACACTGATGGCGCGGTCCGTGTTCGTGCCGGCTCTGCCGCAATTCTTCGCGCGCTATCCCGATATCGAGCTCGCGTTGGCGTCGAACGAGCGTCGCGCGGATCTCATCGAAGAGGGCATCGATTGCGCGGTGTGGAGCGGCGAGATCGAGGAGGGCAGCGTCGTCGCGCGGCGCGTGGGCTTTCTGTACTTCGCGACGTGCGCCGCGCCGTCGTACATCGCCGCGCACGGGCAGCCGGCGCATCCCAACGATCTGTCCAAGCACCGTTGCATCAATCACTTCTCGCCTCGCACCGGGCGGATTGCGGACTGGATCTTTTCGAAGGGCGATGTACGCGTGCAGACGTCCCTCCGCGGACACGTCGCGCTCGATGACGAGAACGGCTACGTCGCGGCCGCCGAAGCCGGCCTCGGGATCGCCCAGATTCCCGCTTTCGTTCTGAAGGACGCGATGGAGCGCGGCACGCTGGAGTTGGTGCTCGGCGACTGGTTCCCCGAACCGGCGCCGCTCTACGTGGTGTACCCGCAGAACCGCCACCTCTCGAGCAAAGTGCGCGTCTTCGTCGATTGGGTTGCGGAGCTGCTGCGTGAGCACGATGGCATTCAGCTGCGCTCGACGCTGCGCTGAACGCTAGGCTTCGATCGGCCGGAGTCGTTCCGCGAGCACCGCGGCCGGCATCAACGCAAGCGCCACGGCTCTTGCAATCGGATGGCGCACGGCAAGTGCGCGAGGCGCCGTGCGGGCAGCGGGCACGCGTTGTCCAACGCGCGCAGCTCCGGTCGCGCCGGCAGTTGATGCGGCAGGCGCAGCCGCGAAACCAAGCCGATCCGTTTCAATAGCAACAGCATCTGCCAACCCGGATCCCACTCGCCCGGGAACAAACCGAGCCGAGCAGAGCCCGGAAAGGCGTGATGATTGTTGTGCCAGCACTCGCCCATGGTGAGGAGGGACGCGAACCGAATGTTCCGTCCCTGCACCGCCGCGCCGCATACTTCATAGTGCATGTCACCGTCATTGTGCGCGAGGTAGCCAATGATCCAGTGCCCGAAGACGCCTGCGGTCACACGCGCACAGACGCCCCAGAAAACGAACGCCCAGCCGCCCCAGCAGTAGAACAGCACGGCCCAGGGGGTGTGCTGTGCCATCCACGTCCGCTCGAGAAAGCGATAGAACCGATCGGCGGCAATGCGCGGCTCGATCCGAATCTGCGGCGCATGCGCCAGACACAATTCGCAGTTGAGCTGCCACCACGCATCGATCCAGAACGGTCTGCCGTGACGGAGGTATTCGTGACACGTCGGCAAGCGTTGCGCGTAGTCGCGCAGCTCGTGTTGCCGGAGGATGCCGAGAGGTCCGGCGAGCCCAACCTGCACGCCTAGATAGACGAGCGTGTACTCCAGCCACTTCGGACATTGAAAGCTGTCGTGAACCAGCTTGCGATGGCTGCCGAGCGAATGGCCGAACAGTAGAACGATGGCGGTGGCGCCGAGAAATACCGCGAACGCCTGCCAGTTGAACGTCACGATGCCGCCGACGATCGCGCCGAGTGCCATGCCGAGAAACCACAAGGACTTCGCGGGCGACCAGCGTACGTGTCCTTCGATCACCGACGAAGGGGCGCTCGCGCGCACGCGGTGTGATTCGAGGCCCGTGGGCTGCGTCGTCATGGACGTTCCTCCCTGCAGCACGCGTTACGCGGGCCGCCGGCGCTTCTTGGCCAGCGCACGCGACTCGCGCTTCAGCGGCCCGGCCAGCGGGCAGATCTCGAAGGCGAACCCGGTGAGCGTGTTGACCAGATTGTCGCGATTGAGCTTGTAGAGCACGCGTTGCCCTTGCCGCTCGCTGCTCACGAGGCCCGCTCGCTCCAGCAGCGACAAGTGCCGTGAGATCGTCGGCGCGCTCATCGCGAAGCGCTCGGCGAGCTCGGACGTCGTCAGCTCCGCCTTCGACAGATACGCGAGGATCTCCCGGCGCGGGCGCGAAGCGAGGGCATCGAAGGTGAGATCGAGCTGCATTGGATTTGAAGGTTAGCCAATTAGCTAATACTGCATTCGAAGGCCGGCGGCTGTCAACCGCCGGGCGCTCGTATGAGGACGAGGTGCTGCTCGGGACTCACCAGCTCGAAGCCGGCGCTGATAGAAGGCAATCGGAATTCACGCAGATGAAGGCATCCGGCCCGGCTTCGACGTGGCCTCGACCACTCCACGACGAGTGGCTTCCGGCGGCGACGAGCCCAATGCCGCAAGCCACGGGAAGGCGTGAAAGCGGACGGCACCGACGGTATAACGGCATCCCACGGAGGTGAGCAATGGGCAACTTCCAACCGGCCGGGTGGCCCACCGTCATACCGCGCCTCGTCGTCGCGAATCCGGACGAGCTCGTTCGCTTCCTGAAAGACGTTTTCGGCGCACGCGGCGAAGTCCGGTCCGGCGCCCCCGCAGAGATGCGCATCGGCGATTCCATGGTGATGGTCAGCGGCGGGGATGGCCTGCGCGACACGATGACCGCGTTCCTCTACGTGTATGTCGAGGACCCCGACGCCACGTACCAACGCGCTCTCGCCGCCGGAGCTATTTCAATGGAAGCGCCGGCCCAGATGCCGTACGGCGACCGGCGCGCGATGGTTCGAGATCCCTGGGGCAATCACTGGCAGATCGCCTCTAGCTCGTCCACCACACGATGAATTCTTTGAAGCCGATATAACCGTCGCCCTCGGTGTCGGCGATCTCGAGATCGAGCAGGCACTCCTCTTTCGAGACATCCCGCTCGAGCTTCTGCAGCAGCGCGTGGAACTCTTTGCGGTCGATGAACCCGTCGTGATTCGTGTCGAACGAATCGAACGCTTTGCGCAAGTCGGCGAGCTGTGCGTCGGTGAGTGTGGGCATGAGCGCTCCTGCAGATCGGCTCAGCGAGTGTCCGGCATCCGTCCTGCGCACGCTGCGGACGAGTTCGCACTTGGCTCGATCGCCGGGCGTGGATCGGATGACGCCAAGGTAATAGTGACTGCGATTAGTGTCAGCCTGTCGACATCGCGTGTCCAGAGGCCATAGGCGGGCGGGATCTTCGCTGCCTGTCAGGACAAAGGAGCTACCGCGTGCTGCGCGAGTAACGTCTCGGCGTCTTGCGCACGGGCTTCGCGCTGGGCGGCGCCGAGGCGCTCGGTGCGGGAGCAGGCGGGCCCACGATGCCGCGATCGCGCAGCTCCTCCAACTCCTCGATCAGCGTCCGTTCGAGCGCGACATCCTCCTCGCGCTCATCGCTCGCGGCACCGAGCGGCTTGATGCCCAACTCCGCAAGTCGATCGAACACGCGCCGCAGGGCGGTTTCCGGATCGCGGTAGAACGCGCTCCCGCGAATGCGCACGAACGGCCAGCCGAGCCGCTCGAGCACGGCCTGGCGCGCCGTGCCCTCGGCAAGACTCTCCGGCGAGCGATAACGATCGCCGTCGCACTCCACCGCGAGCCGCTTCTCGTCGCCCTCGACGACCATATCGATGCGGAAGTGGCCCACGCTCATCTGCTGCCGCACGCGGAAGCCCGCGTCCGTAAGCCGCTTCGCCACTGCGCGTTCCAGCGGCGACTCCGGGCGCGTCCCATCCGGATTCGATGCCTGCAGCGCCGAGCCCGGATCGCGCGCGTGCTGCAAGAGTTGGAAGCGCAGATCGTCCGCCTTCAAGTGATGCATCGGATCGAACGAGTGCACCACCCACATCTGATCGCGAGCGCGGCTCGCGGCGACGTTGTAGCGCTTCTTCACGAGCTCGTATGCGCCTTCGCGCACCGTGCGCAGCGCCGCGTCGCCCGTCGTGCTGTCCACCATCGACAGCAGAATGATGTCGCGCTCGTCGCCCTGAAACTCCGCGGACAGACCGGCGAGGATGCGGCGTCTCTGCAGCTCCACCGCGTCGATGCGCTTGTGAAGCAGCGACTGGATGAGCGCCGCCTGATCTTCCTTCACCATCGAGATGACGCCGATCGTCTTGCCGGCATAAGCGGGGTGCTGCGTCATGGCCTTGATGAGCGCGACGATCGCTTCGGCCTCGCGCGGATTCACGTCGCCTTCGCGCACGCCGTCTACGCGATACGGCACGCACGCCGGCTTGATGTGCGTCGAGCTGGCCGCGCGCAGCGGCCGGATCTTGCCGTCGTACGAGAGCTGATTGCTGAACGAGATGATCTCCGGCACCGAGCGGAAGTGCTCGACGAGCCGCACGGCGTCGCCGAACGCCTGCCGCCCGATGTCATAGATCGAGGACATGGCGTCGAAGAGGTGCGCGTTCGGAAAATCGTGCAGCATCGACTTGCGCAGATTTTCGAGCACCGTCTGTTCCTTGCCCACGCCGAGCGGGGTGACCTGCTCGTGATCGCCCACGATCACGACCTGGCGCGCCATGTAGAGCGGGATGAGCGCGTTCAGGTCCGCCTGGCTCGCTTCGTCGATGATCACGAGATCGAAGCGTGTCGCGCGCGGGTCGAAGGTCTCCGCGACCATCGAGATCGGCATGATCCACACCGGCACGGCTTCCACCGAGTGCTTCATCAGCTTGCGCGCTTCGGTGAGCAGCGTCTGACGGCGCTCGGGGTGACGCGTCGACATGAGGCGTTTCGCGGTGTCGAGCCAGCCGATGAGCGCCTGGCGAATCGAGTTGTCGCCTTGGAGGCGCGCGAGCTGCTGTCCCCACGCGGTGGAGTCGATGAGCTCCTGGGTGACAGGGCGGATGAGATCGCGGACGCGGTCCACTTCACCTTGCAGGGTCTGCGCGTCGAGACGATCGCGCTGGATCAGCGTGTCGTACAGCTGGCGGTAGATCCATGCCGCTTCGATGTCGCCGGGCAGATGGCCTTTGTCGTGAGGCGCTGTTCGATCCTGCACACGATCGGCCCAGCGCGGCGCGACGCTGCGCAGGCTCATGAGCAGCGCGTCGCGCTCGTCGACGAGCGGCTTCACGGTGTGCAAGCGGCGCGCATAGTCGCGCGCGGCTTTGTACGCGACGGCGTCGTGCGACTCGACCGCCGACAAAATCTGCGAGATGCACCCTTCCCCCTGCGCCGTGGGATCCACCGTCGCAGCGAGCGTCGCGAGTTGCCGGAACCACGCATCGATCTCGCGCTGTTTGCGACGGTCGGCTTCGGTCGCCAGAATCGGCGGCAGCACTTCGGACGCCAGCCGCTCGATCGAGTGATACTCCGCAAGGGGGCTCGGCTCGCGCGGAATCAGCGGGATCAGCTCATCGAGCGCGAGACCTTCCTCGGTCATGCGGTTCACGAGCACGCTCCACGTCTGCGCGTGCCAATCGAGGCAGCGGCGAATCTCGTCCGTGAGTGCGCGGGCGGCCAGCTCCGGCTCGGGGCCCATCGAGCCAAACAGCGCGTTGATGTGCTTGCCGACGAGCGCGTTCCACGCGTCCTCGACTTCGAGACGGCACACTTCGAGGTGCGCGAGCATCGCCAACACGCGAAAGTGCTCGATGCGCGAAGGCTGGCCCGACGCGACCGATGCGCCTTTGATGAACTGCCGCCATTCGGCGTGCGTCGCCATCTGCAATAGGCTCAGGCCGTGACCGGCTTCGAGGTGCTGAACGATCTCGCGTGCGATCTGCCGCTGCTTGTCCGCAGGCATCGTCTTCGCGAGCTGCGGGCGGTGATGACGGACCAACGCGCACTGCGCGTTCGCCTCCGCCGCGTCTTCGACACCGCGGATCAGCTGCTCCCAGACTTCGCGCTGCGTGCCGCCGCTGATGCCGGCGACGATCGCGTACGGTCGCCAGGCCTGCCGGCGCAAGTGCTCGGAGAATTCCTCTTCCAACGTGGTCGAGATCGCCTCGATCGCCTCACTCGCGCCGCTGCAAGTCCAGCGGTTCGCGCCGGCCGAGAGATCGATGGACACGAGGCGGCGATGATCCACCGAGAGCATCTCGAATTGACGGTCGGACGGCAGCTCGTCGAGATTCGGCAGCGGACGGCGGGCGTCCTGCTCTTCCTGCGCATTGAACGTGGCGGTGAGGGTATAGAGCCGGCCGATTTCAGTGGTGTCGAGCGGCAGGGGCGCGGCCAGTTTCACCGGGCCCGGAATCCAAGCGTCCTGCCGCTGATGCGCCTTCACGTAGCGGGCAGCATCGGACGGCGTGAAGCGGCGCTCGTCCACCACGATGTCCTGATATTCGTTTTCGAGCGCCTCGCGCAGATCCTGCTGCAGCACTTTGGATTCGCCGAGCAACTCTTTGCGGCGCCGGCGCAGACCCGCGGCGCGAGTCGCGAGCGAGGCGCTCGTCTCGGTGGTCAGCCGCTCGGTGATGGAGCCGATGGACGTCTCGAGTTGCCGGCGCGCGTCTTGATCGCTGCCGAGGACCGCGACGCACAGAGGCCGCAGCACCTCCGGCACCTTGTCGCGTAGAACGCGCAACGCCTTGGCCGTCTGCGCCGTGACGAGGATCGACTTGCCTTGCGCGAGCTGGTGGCCGATGAGATTCGCGATCGTGTGCGTTTTGCCGGTGCCGGGCGGGCCTTGCACCAGCACCGAGCCGCTGTGGCTCAGGCGCTTGATGATCTGGGTTTGCTCTTCGTTGGCTTCCTTGCCGAGCAGGACGTCGTCGTCGCTGATGGGGCCGAGCGCCGGGAATTGCCCCGTCGCGGACGTTTCCTCGGTGGGCGCAGTGTCCGCGGGTAGTGGTGCTTCCCACTCGACCGTCGAACCGGTGATCTGCACCAGCGCCGGCGCAAAGACTTTGCGCCGATCGATGTCGTCGAGAATGGAGTCGACCGCGCTCGCGATGCCGCCAACGCGCTTGCGCAAGATCAGCATCGGGTCGCGCCACATGAGCGGCGCATCCGACGGCTCGTGGGTGAAGCTTTCTTTCAGCAAGCGGCCGCTCGTCGGCGACAGCGTTTGCACGACGGCTTTGAGGAAGCTCTCGGTATCCTCCCAGCCCCACGGATGCAGGTTCGCGTTGTCGAGCTCGGCCGCGCGATTGTGCAACGAGGCGGCGGCGGTGTTCTGCAAGTCCACGAACAGCGCGCTGTACAGCTCGGTCGCGCGATCCGTCTCGTGAATGCTGAATTCGGCGGCGCTCGCGTCGAAACGCAGCTCGACGCGTTTCAGGAGAATCGGATGATCGATCGGCACCGTGCCTTCGATCGACGAGACCGCGCGCCAGTGGAGCCGTCCATCGCCGGCGACGAGCTCGAGCTGCTCGCCGTCGCGCTCGATGGCGGAATAGATTTCGTACAGCAGCTCGAAGAACGCCAGCGCCTTGCGCGCGGCGAGCTCCGTCGCGGCCCACTGGTCGCGTTGCGCGGCCCACGCTTCGAAATCGGCGACGCGCTGGGCATCGTCCTCGAAGCGGATCGTGAGCGCGGCGCCCTCCGCGCCGGCCGTGTTGCGACTCGCGGCGAAATAGGCGGCGTTCGTCGGATCGTCCCATTCGGGCAGCAGCCAGTTGCTCACGTGGAGCGGCGGCGGCGGGCACGAGCTCAACGTCGGACGGCCGACGCGGATCAGGCAATCGCCCATCACTTCCGCCGTCTCGCCGCGGCGCGGGCGATTGAGTTGCACGCAGGGATGATCCGGCGCGTCGGCGAGCCGGATCGCTTTCGGGTGTTGACTGACGTTGCGTACAGGCGGAAATCGCAGCTGATTCGCTTCTTTGAGGAAGAGGTAGAGCTGCCTGACCTTGTGCCTGATGTCGTCGTTCACCCCGAGCTCCTTCCGGCCTCGGGGCCGGTGAACGCGAAAGCTTACTGGGCGCGGAAGGTGGCGCCGTTTGGCGACGTTGCGTCTCTGTCAACCGTGTGCGACGCGCGACAGCTTGCGCTGACGCTCGCGCTGGGCCAAAGACGCGTCGCGAGCGCTGCCGCGCTCGGAATGTGAGCGCCGTCGGGCGCTTGCGCATCACAGTGCCAATCAGTCCTCACGAGTTGTCTTGGCTTGGACGCAACATGCGGGTGCGCTCATGCGCGCCTTGCGCGCGTCATTTCACGGCCGCGCACAGCCCTGCCGGTTTCCAATCCGGCGCAGGCGTGGACATCGGCTGCGAGGAGTCGTGGAGAATCAGCGCGAGCGCACGCCGTTCGGCCGTGCCTGTGCCCCAGAGCACCATGGGCGGCCCTTGCGGCACGATGCCGCTCTCGCCGGCGCGCACGACGTCTTTGTGTCCCGGTGTTTCCAGACACTGCTCGCCGTTCAGCACGTACCACGCTTCGGGGCCAGGATGGCGATGCACGCGCGACTTCATGCCCGGCAGGAACGTCGCTTCCATGTACTCCGCCGTGTAAGTCGCGCCCGCATTCACGGGCAGCGGCCCGACGCGCGCTACGCGCTCTCCGCCTTTCGGCATCCAATTGCCTTCGGCAATCGAGAGGAGCCACACCTTGCCGTAGGACTCGACGACGCTGCCGGTCTTGCCCTTGGCGCTCTCCGCCGCTGCGCGTGTGGGGTACGTCAGCAAGTGCCAGTAGAGCGGGGCGCTCGAGGGCGTGCCGATGTCTTCCTTTGCGAGGACGTAGCACCCGAGTTGTCGACCTGCGCGCTGGGCAACGGGAACACAGCTCACTTCTTGCTGGGTGCTTGCGCCGTGATCGTGCGCCGGTGCATCCGCGGCGAGTGCCCCGCGTGCAAGCAGCGCGATCGCTGCTGCGAATATTGCGCCTATGGACCTGTGCATGATTGCGCCCACGTGGATCGTCCCGAATGAATGCTAGCTCAACCCGCTGGCGATTGGTCGACGCGCTCACGCGCCACCTGCCGAACAGCAGCGGAGCCGCGAAATCGGCTAGATTCCGTCCTGCCCCTCATCGATGTCCCCGGAGAGCTTCCCATGCCCTACACAATCGGCTTGATCGTCGGCAGTCTGCGCAAAGGCGCGTACACCCGCATGCTCGGCAACGCGACCCGAGAGCTCGCGCCATCCAACTGGACCGTCACCGATATCGGCATCGGCGATCTGCCTCTCTACAACATGGATCTCGAGACCGATACGCCGCCGCCCGCGTGGACGACGTTCCGCAAGGCCGTCGGCGCAGCGGACGGCGTGCTGTTTATCACGCCCGAGTTCAATCGCGGGATGCCGGGCGCGCTCAAGAATGCGATCGACGTCGGCTCGCGCCCCTGGGGCCACAGCGTGTGGAACCGCAAGCCCACTGCGGTGATGAGCCTGACGCCGGGCCCGCTCGGTGCGATGGCCGCACATCAGCAACTGCGCCACACGTTGTCCATCCTCAATTCGCCGACGCTGCCGGGGCCCGAGGTGTACATGCCCGGTGCCGCCACGCTCTTCGATGAGGCCGGCAAGCTGAAGAACGACGAAACGAAAAAGATCGTCACGACGCTGCTGCAAGCGTTCGATCAGTGGATCGGCCGCTTGAAGGACTGATCAGAACACCATGTTGAGCGCGGCGACCGGCACGAGCGTCGCGCTCGCGTTGCGCCCGGCCGCGGTGAACACGGTGCCGACGATCAAGCCGACACGGCTATTGAAGTTGTATTCGACGGCGGGAGCGAGCATCAGCACCTCGCTCGCGCCGAAATCCTGCTGAACACGGGTCGGTGCGAAGCCGCTCAATCGAGTGGGGCTGTCGTGCTTTGAAGACGTACGGCTCGTTGAGCGCAGCCCCGGTGGCAACGTGCTGGCCCCGCGGCGAGGATCGGCCCGGTCCACCACGCGTCATCGCGCGATTGACGATACGGCAGCGAGTGAGTGGCTGCCGCAATCCTGCACAACAGCGCGAGTGCGACACAGATACTCGCGCAAACGCGCGCTCCGCCGTTGGCCCTCATCACTCGCTGAGCTGCCATGGCGCGAGTATGCTGTCCGAATTGGTATTTACGCATATCCACTTCATATGGACTTGGTGATACCACTTTCGCCGCGCGGCGAGCCGCTCTATCGACAGCTCTACGGCGGCCTGCGACAAGCCATCCTCAACCGCACGTTTGCAGCCGGACAGCGGCTGCCCTCGACGCGCGATCTCGCTGAGCAACTCGGCATCTCACGCACGGTGGTGGTGCTGGCGTACGACCAATTGCTCGCCGAGGGATTCGTCGCCGGGCGCACCGGCTGGGTACATACGTCGCAGACGGGCTGACCGCGCGCAACGGCGGCCACGCTGAGACGCTCGCGCGCATCAAGATGTCGCGCTTCGGCACCTTCGCAGCGTCCGTAGCCTCGGCAATCAGCTTTCCCGCGCGGTCTTCGCCCACACCGCGTTACGACTTCGGGTACGGCCGCAGTGACGTCGACTGCTTTCCGTTCGAGGTGTGGCGCCGCATGCTCTTGCGATGTGCACGCGAAGCGCTGATTCGCGAGCTCGACTACGGACCGCCCGGTGGGAGCGAGGCATTACGCGAAGCGTGTGTGCTCATCTGCGTCGCTCGCGCGCCGTCGTGTGCGAGCCCGCGCAAGTGCTGATCGTGAGCGGCTCACAGCAAGCCTTGGACTTGATCGCGCGCGTGCTCATCGAGCGCGGCGACCGCATCGCCATCGAAGACCCCGGATATCAGGGCACACGCGAAGTGCTGCGCGCGGTGGGCGCGCGCTTGCATCCGATGAGCGTCGATCGTGACGGCATCAATCCGACGGGTCTGCCCGAGCGCGCGCGGCGGCCGCGCAGGGCGTGGGGATTTACGGTATCGCTCAATACTTTCTGAAGCCAGCCTCGCGAACCGGGTTCGTGATCGGCTACTCGCGCATGCGGGAGACCGACATTCGCGAGGGAATCCGGCGATCGGCACGCGTGTTGTGAGGGTCAGCGCGGAGCGCGGTGCGTCCTGATCGCGATTTCGAATGCGTCCGCGACGCCGCCCTCTTCGGGCCCCGGTACGATGTCCTTCGCGCTCGCCCGGACTGCGGGCGAGGCACCGCCCATCGCGACCGGGTGGCCGACCACTTGCAGCGCCGGCAGATCATTGCCGGCATCGCCGATGTACATGACCTCGCGCAGCTGGACCCGATACTCGCCGGCAATCGCCTGCATCGCGCTCCCTTTACTCACGCCTTGGCGCGTAACCCCGACGAAATGGGTCCCGGGCATGAGCGGCGAGCTCGACTGCGCGATCTCGACGTCCGAGGAAATCGTCGCCCGTACGCGATCCACCTCGGCATCCGTAACGAGCCACTGCGCCCGAACCACCGGACCCTGCAAGCTCTCGAACGGTCGCGGCTCGAACGGCACACCCAGCAAATCGGCATGCTCGCGCGCCCACTCGCCGGTGCTCTCGAAGGCGTAGTCCTGATCGGTGTAGAGCTCGAGCACATAGCCGGTATCGCGGGCCTGCGCGATCATCATGTCCACGCAAGCAGGCGGCAGCGGCGTCGATCGCGACTCGCCGCTTCCCAGATTCACGACGCTCGCGCCGTTTTGAAAGACATGCCATCCGGTGCAGTCGAGGCGTCGCGCATAGTCCACCGCCGTGCCGAATGCCGGACGCCCTGAGCACAGGACGAGATGAATTCCCACGTCCCGCGCGCGCTCGGCCGCCGTCCACACGCGCGGATGTACCTTGCCCGCGGCACCGACGAGAGTCCCGTCGACATCGATGCCGATGAGCCGAATGGATGAAGTGCTCGAAGTCATTGCTGTAGGTTGTCCGATTCCGGCAGGCCGCGTCTATATAGATTGACAACTGATCCCGCGGAGGTGCCCAAGCACGATCTTTTTCAAATCGCTGCGCTAGGCGGCTGCCAAAGCTTTCAAGCTGTCGCGAACGTGCGGAAGAAGTAGCAGTGCGCCACCGATGAGCGCTGTGCCGACGACGACGCTCGGCATCCAGTGCACACCCAGATAGCTCGCCGCATTCAACGCCGCGATCAATGCGGTACCGCCGAGCATGGCGGTCAGCGCCGCCGTCAAGATCGTGCGCGTCAGTTGCTGGCGAAGCAGCAAGAGCGCCGCGACGGACGTCACGACGTCCCCGCACAGCTTGCCCAGCGCCGCCCCGACCATCCCGTAGCGAGGAATCAGAATCATGTGGGCCACGACCGCCGCGGTGACGCCGATGACATCGACGCGCAGCATGCGGCCCGGCTGATGGAGCGCCGTCGCGGCGAATCGCAAAATGGCCGACACGCCGGCGAACAGAGCCGACGCGGCGAGAACGCGCAGCGGATCCGCAGCGCCCGCGAACCCGGGCCCCGCGAGCAGCACGACGACCGATTCCGCGTGCACGAACAGTGCTCCGAACGCCAGCGCCGACACGAGCGCGCTCGCGCCGAGCGCGGCGCTCAGGCGCGCGGCGAACGTCTCGCCGCCTCCGCTCAAATCGCGCACGAACAGCGGCATCATCATGCCGCCGAACAGATAGGGTATGACGAACAGCAGCTCGTACAGCTTCACGGGCGCGTCGTACAACCCCACCTGCTTCGCATCTTGAATCAGCGAGAGCAGCAATACGTCGATCCGTAGCTGAATGTTCAGCAACAGCACCGAACCCGCAATCGGTAACCCCGCCACGATCAGGCCGCGCCAGACCGCCCATTCCGTGCGGAACTGAAACGGCATCAGCTGGTTGGAGTAGCGCCACGCGAGCGTCGCCGTGCAGAGCAAACCGGCGGCCGTTGCGGCGAGCATCGCGATCGTTCCCGCGCGCTGCCACGCCAGAACCGCAATGATCAGGAGCGAGAGCAGTGCGCCCGCCGTCTCCGCGATGGCCCCGCGATGCTTGGCGAGCTTCTCCTGAAAGACCGCGCGCAGCATGTCGTTCAGCTGATAGCCGACCCAACCGACGCCCGCGACGAGCACGCCGAGTCGAACCGTGTCGTCGTAGTAGCTCCCGGCGTTGAGGAGCACCCAGAGCAGAAACACCGCGCACACCGTCGCCGTCATGCGCAATCCGACAGCGTTGCCGAGAATCTGCGCGGCGTTACCGTTGCGTTGAGCGATTTCGCGCAGCGTGATCGAGTAGAGGCCGAAGTCGAAGAGCACGCCCGCGAACAACAGCATCGTGAGAACGGTGCGATAGTGTCCCAGGCCTTCGGCGCCGATGCTTCGTGCGAGCACGCCGAATGTCACGACACCGATCAGCGATCCTGCGATACGTCCCGCAAGCGCGCTGCCGATGTTCTGCGCAAGCTTGGCAGCAAGTGAGATGAGAACCTCCCGTGATTCGCTCGCCGGCGAGCGATCATACGTGAGGGTGTTGCGAATTCAATGCAATGCAGCGTCGCTGGTGAGATACACCGCGAACGTCGCGAGCCAGTGACCGCCTTCGTAGTGCTCGCCGGTCACCGCGGGGAGCGCCGCCTCGCGATGGCGGTTCGCCGCGGCGAGCAGCGCCGGTACGCGCTCATCGTTCTTACCGAGCGCATGAGCGATGCCCTCGAGCATCCAGGCGCGACTCAGGTTGAGACCATCGATGTGTGCGAGCTTCGGGTCCGCGCGATCCGTGACGATGCCCGGCGCGAGCCAACTCGCGCGCCCGTTGGCCGGAATGCCCGGTAGAAAGTCCGCCAGCCAGCGACGGAATTGCGCCGGCCCGATCACGCGGCGGACGAAGTCCGCTTCCGCGAGGCACGGCGAGAGAAAGTCTTGGCCCGACGGTTCGTAGCTCAGCGGGCAATTGCGATCGGCGAGATAGAAGCGGCGCGCCGCGTCCGTGAGCAGCGTGCGCATTTGCGTATCGCCGGCCACGCCGGCCCAGTCCCAAACGAGCCCGAACGAGAAGGCCGTTTGATCGTGCTCACCGATGCGGATCGGATAGCGCAGGTTCGGGAGCCAACTCTTGATGCGCGACGCCGCTTCCGTTTCGAGCGGCGCGAGGGTAGTGGCCCACTGCCGAGCTTGCGGATCGTTCCAGCCGCGCAGCTCGGCGGCGAGTTGCAGCAGCCATGCGAGTCCATAAGGACGTTCGAACGACGCGCGCCCCGGCCCCCGCAGATACGCCACTTCGCCCGCGATGTTCGCGGCCGTGAGGCTTCGACCCAGCTCGTCCCGCGCGCGGGCTGCGAACGGCGCTGTCGGAAACAGACGGACGAGCCGTACGAGCAGCCAGTGGCCGTGCACGTTCGAGTGCCAGTCATAGCAGCCGTAGAAGGCCGGCGTCAGCTCGTGAGGTGGACGCGCGTCGGCATCGCTACCCATGACGTGCGCAATCTTGTTGGGGTATTCCTGGTGAAGACAGGTCAGCGCGAGGTTTGCGAAGCGGCCGGCTGCTGCTGCGTCGAGCGCGGTCGGTGCGGCGGGCGCCGCCGTAATCATCACGCTCATCGCGATAGCGAGCGCCAGCGTGGTCAGCCTCTTCGTAGCGCACCCCATGCAAAGCTCCTTTTACGATGCGAGCTGAAAGCGTTCGAACCGATGCAGCGCCTCTTCGATTTGCGGCTTGTCCGCGCGGCGCGCGCCCTTGCCGATCCAGGTCCACTTCTGCACGAGCAACTTGCCGCGCTCGCGGTCGGTCTTCAGATCGATTGCGGCGGCCACGCGCTCGCCGACCAACGTCGGGCAGGCGAAGTAGCCGAACACGCGTTTCTCTTTTGGAACGTACGCCTCGAAGCGGTGCTCGTAATCGAAGAACAGCAGCGATCGCTTGCGCTGATTCACGAGCGGATCGAACGGCGACAAGATGTGCACGAGCTCCTCGACCGGCGCCCACTTCGTGGCGAGCGTCTCCGGCCGCGCCCAGTGCTGCCATTTGCCCGCGCCCTGCAGCTCGACCGGCACCAACTCGCCGCGCCGTACCCGCGCTTCGACCAAGCGCCGCATCGCGGGTTTGCGCGCGGCATCGAGATAACACGCCGATTCGACACTCACGATCCCCTGCGCGCGCAGCGCGCGATCGAGCAGATAGTCGAGCACCTCGCGCTCGGACGCCGCGCGCGGCAGTCGCTCCCATCCGAAGTGCCGCGTGAGCAGCTCGTAGGTCTTCAGCATGCCCGCGCGCCGACTGATGGTCACGATGCCCTTGTAGAACGCGAGCTGTAACGCGCGCTTCGAGGGCTTGCGGCTCGCCCACTCGTGATCCTTCTCGACGAGCACATCGTCGTCGATGTCGCGGATCGTGAGCGCGCCGTTCTTCCGAATCCGGCGCAGCACCTTGCGCAGGTCCGCATCCTTCACCTTGCCGAACCAGACGCTGCGCTGCTGCCAGTTCTGCTTCATCTCACGAACGAAGATGCGCAAGTCGCGCGTCGGGATATACGCGAGCGCGTGCGTCCAGTACTCGAACACGGTCTTGTCGACGGACTGCGCTTGCCGCAAGTGCTCGCGTCGATACTCGGGGATGCGCGCGTAGAGAATGTGGTGATGGCAGCGCTCGATGACGTGAATCGTATCGATCTGCACGTAGCCGAGGTGCTCCACGGCCGCAAGCGTCGCTCCCGGACCATCGCCGAAGGGCGCGCGCGTGTCGAGCCGCTGAGCGTGCAGCCATATGCGCCGGGCCTCGGCCTGAGTGACGGGGGCGAGTCGTGGGGTGGGTCGCGCCATGAACGGGCGAGAGTGTAAATTGAGAGCGCATGGCCGCCAAACCCCGCTTCTTCGCGGGCAAGCCCAGCATCATCCTGGCCGGAGTCGGTCGACGTCGCGATGTGCTTCGGGTGGATCGACGGCGTGCGCCGCCGGGTGGCGCTGCTCAGCGGAACGAGTACGTCGCCTGCAAGCTGAAGATGTCCACCGCGTTGTCGTACGCGCCGGTGACCACGCTCGTGAACAGCGCCGCGGGCGCGCCGTTCAACTGCGTGCGCGAGTTGTTGATCGTGGTTCCGTGCACGAAGAGGTGCGCGTAACCGGCGTCGAACATCAGCTGTTGGGTCGGCTGCCAGCGCGCGCCGATCGTGGCCCAGACGCGGTCGTCATCCGGCAGGCGCACCGTGCGGAACGCGTCCTGCACGGGGCTTTCGTCATACGCGGTGCCGCCGCGGAATGTCCACCGCTCATTCATCTTGTACGTGGCGCCGAGCGCGTAGCGCGTCGTGTTCTTGAAGCGGAATTGAAGGACGTCGCGCGGCAGGCCGCTCGCCGGATCCGTCGCGACGATGGTGTCGATCGTGCTCCAGTGAATCCAGTTCGCGTCGGCGCGCAGCTCGAAGCCGTTCCCGAGCGGCTGCGCGATGCTGAGCTCCGCTGAGTCGGGGAAGCGGACGTCGGCGGTGGTCGCCCCGCTCACGGTGGGCAGTGGGACGCCGGAGAGTGTCGTGACCGTCGTATCGCCGGACAGCTTGTAATCGAGGTGCGAGCGGTAGCTCACGCCGATGCGCGTTTGGCTCGGCAGTTGGAACAGCGCGCCCGCGTTCCATCCCAACGCGTAGTCGTCCACCTTCAGGCGTGCGCGGCCTTCAGTGCCGAGGCCGAGGATGACGGCGTTCGTCAGCTCGGCGTTCGCGTACTGATAGTTGAGGCCGGCGCCGAGCGACACCGTGTCGTTCACCTTGAACGACACCGCAGGGTTGGCATTCACCGTATACAACTTGGTGCGGATGCCTGCGAAGCGACCGACCCAGGGGTCGTCGTATTCCGTTTTCAGGCCGAACGGCGCATTCAAGCCGAAGCCGAAGGCGATGCGCTCGTTGAGCGGCATGCCGAAGTAGGCGTTCGGCAGCGGGAGCACATCGCCCGCGTCGTCGTGCGTCGAGCCGCGCGGCAAGAGACCCGCGCCGGCGGGCGGCAGCGTCGAGCCCCGATCGCTGAACTTCGATTGGATGTCGATCGCGTGGACGCCGATGGCGGCTTGCGGCGCGCCGAGCAGCGAGAGCGTCGCGGGGTTGAAGTACATCGCGCTCACGTCGTCGCCGGATGCGCCGACTCCCGCGTAAGCGTCGCCGATGCCGCTCGCCGTTTGCTCGAGCAGCGCAAAGCCTCCTGCGTGCGTGATCTGCGGCGCGCAGCACACGGCCGCAGCTGCGCTCAGTGTGCCGAACCTGACAAGTGCAACGAATGGAAATGATCTGCCCACCTTGGCGTCCTCGAATGGAAATGTCGCGACCCCTACGAATGTTCGGAGTCGGACAGAGTTCCGCGCGAGGCGATCAAGCGATGCGTACTCGCGACAGCCGCCAGCGACGTGCATGAATCGCTCGCCGCAGACGTGTGATCGAGTTGCGCCCTGCGGGCGTCACCGCGCTGTGTAGAAGCTCGATGCGCGGCGCGCGCTATCGCACCTTCGCGCGCCGCCGTCGCTCCGATCAATGATGGTGATGATCGCCGGGCCCGTGCACGTGCCCGTGTGACAGCTCTTCCTCGGTGGCCGCGCGAACATCGGTGACTTCCACTTCGAAGTTCAGCGCCTTGCCGGCGAGCGGGTGATTGGCGTCGAGCGTGACCATGTCGCCGATGAGATGCGTGACGACGACCGTGCGCGGCCCTTCGGCGGTCTGCGTCTGCAGTCGCATGCCGACGCGAACGTTGGCGATTCCTGCCAGGGCCCGCCGCGGCACGCGCTGCACGAGCCGCTGGTCGTAGTCGCCGTAGCCATCTTGCGGCTGCACGGTGACGTTGATTTTGTCACCGACGTTCTTGCCTTCGAGCTCGCGCTCCAGACCCGGCACGAGATTGCCGTGACCATGCAGGTACGCCAACGGCTCCGCCTCCACCGAGCTGTCGAGGATCTCTCCGGCGTCGTCCTTGAGCGTGTAGTGAATGGTGACGACCGAGTCTTGGGCGATGGCCATGGGCGGAGCTCGCGCGGCTGAAAAGGGGGCGGAGTCTACCCGAACGGCGCGCGGCCCTCACGCCCCTTCGCGATTCGGGTACCGCCAAGTTCGCTCGAACGGCAGCCGCCACGCACGCGGTGCGATGAGTTGATGAATGGCGTTGGGTCCCCAAGACCCCGGCGCATACAACCGCACCGGCGGCGGCGCTTCCAGCAGCGGCGTCGACACCTGCCACAACCGCTCGATGCCTTCCGCTCTGTTGAACAGCGTGTGATCGCCGCGCATGGCATCGAGAATGAGCCGCTCGTACGCCTCCAGCACATCGCCCACGAGCCCCGTATCACGCATCGCGAACTGCATGCTCAGCTTGTCCAGGCGCATGCCCGGGCCCGGCCGCTTGCCGTAGAACGAGAGCGACATCTTCGAGGCGTCCGCCAGATCGAAGGTCAGATGGTCGGGACCCTGCGAGCCCACGCCCGAGTTCGCCGGAAACATGCTCTTCGGCGGCTCGCGAAACGCGATCGAGATGATGCGCTGACCTTCGGCCAGGCGTTTGCCGGTGCGCAAGAAGAACGGCACACCCGCCCAGCGCCAGTTGTCGATCGAGCACTTGAGCGCGATGAACGTTTCCGTCTCCGATTCCGGATTCACGCCCGGCTCGGAGCGATAGCCGATGTACTGCCCGCGCACCACGTCCTTCGGCTGAATCGGATCCATGCTGCGGAAGACTTTTTGCTTCTCCTCGCTGATCGGCCACGGCTCGAGCGATGTCGGCGCTTCCATGGCGACGAACGCCAGAATCTGAAACAAGTGCGTGACCACCATGTCGCGAAACGCGCCCACCTGTTCGTAGAACGCAGCGCGCATCTCGAGCCCGATCGCCTCGGGCACGTCGATCTGCACGTGATCGATGAAATTGCGGTTCCAGATCGGCTCGAACAGGCCGTTCGCGAACCGGAACGCGAGAATGTTCTGCGCCGGCTCCTTGCCGAGGAAGTGATCGATGCGAAAGATCTGCTCCTCGTCGAACACCTCGTGCAGCTTCGAATTGAGGTCCACGGCGCTCGCGAGATCCGTGCCGAACGGCTTCTCCATCACGATGCGCGCGCGCTCCTTGAGCCCGACCTGGCCGAGCAGTCGCACGACCGACAAAGCCGCGTTCGGCGGCACGCTCAAATAGTGCAAGCGCTGTGATTCACTGCCCAATGTCCGCTCTGCCCGGTCCACTGCGTCTTTCAGAGCAGTGGCCGCGACCGACATGGGAACGTAGTCGAGGCAGTCGGCGAACGCCTGCCATTCGGCTTCGCTGAACTTGCGTACCGAAAACTCGTCGAGCGCGTGCCGCGCGAGCTCGCGAAACCCTTGGGTGTCCAGACTATCGAGCGACACGCCGATGATCCGGCAGCCGGGAATGAACCCGGTGGTCGTGAGATGAAACAAACCGGGCAAGAGCTTGCGGCGCGCGAGATCGCCGGTCGCACCCACGAGTACCACCACTTGCGGAAAGCGGGGGCCGACGCCCGGGGGAATCTTGGCCATCGCGTCACCTTGCAGAGCTCTGACGAAGAGCGGGGAGGATAGCCGAATGTTCGATTATCTGGCGCCATCGCGCCGGCGAAGTGCAGCGTCCGCGGTTTCGCACTCGGACCGGGCGCACGGCACGCACGCGCCGGCACGCACGAGAAAACATCTGCGCAGCAGCTTGACGGGTCCCGAGTCGCACGCCGACGATGGCTGCGAGGGGGATGTGATGCCACGACTAGAACCAGGTGATGCATGGATCTACCTCAGCAATCCCGCCGAAATTTTCTCCTCACGGGCACTGGCGCACTGACGAGCACCTGGCTCGCCGCGAACTGGCCCGGCATCGCGGCCGCCGCAGAACATGCGGCACACGTCGCTTTGGCAACCGAGCCGGCGACATTTGGTTACCTGAGTGCCGCGGACGCGGCCGATGTCGAGGCGCTCACCGCGCAGATCATTCCGAGCGGCGCCACGCCCGGCGCGCGTGAAGCGCGCGCGGTGTACTTCATCGATCGCGCGCTCGCGACGTTCTTCGCGGATCGCGCACCCGCATTTCGCGCCGGCCTGGCGCAGTTTCAGAAGTCGTTCCGTGCGGCGCATCCCGAGACCACGACCTTCGCGGCGGCGAGCTCCGCGGACCAGATCGCGTATCTGCAGAGAGTGGATGCGACGCCGTTCTTCGAGAGCGCACGCGTGCTCACGATCATCGGTACGCTCGCCGCGGAGAAGTACGGCGGCAATCACGAGGGTCTCGGCTGGAAGATGCTGGGCTTCGAAGATCAGCACGTCTTCGAGCCGCCGTTCGGCGACTACGACCGCACCTACACGGGCTTCGTGCCGTACACGAAGGAGCGTGTGGCATGAGCCTGCGCAAGTTCAAACCGAACGAGACCGTCGACTTCGTCGTCGTGGGCTCCGGTCCCTCCGGGTCCGTGCTCGCACGCGAGCTGTCGCAAGCGGGCTTCACCGTCCTCGTCATGGAGCAGGGTCCGCGCCTGACCCCCAGCGATTTCGAGCACGACGAGCTGAAGTATCAATTCCTGCACGGAATCACGAACGATCCGGCCGCGAGCCCGCAGACTTTCCGGCGCACGCCGGAGATGGACGCGGTGCAGCTCGGCGGCAACCCGCTGACCTATGCGCGCATCGTCGGCGGCAGCGGCATGCACTTCACGGCGAATTTCTGGCGCTTTCACGAGATCGACTTCAAAGAGCGCAGCGTGCTCGGGCCGATCTCCGGCGCGGCGTTCGCGGACTGGCCGATCACGTATCAGGAGCTCGAGCCGTACTACACGAAGGTCGAGTGGGAAGTGGGCGTGTCGGGTCTCGCCGGCGCGAGTCCGTTCGATCCACCGCGCACGAAGCCGTATCCGATGCCGCCATTGGCGGTGAAGTCTTCGGGTGTGTTGCTCGAGAAGGGCGCGCGCCAGCTGGGACTGCATCCGTATCCCGCCCCCATGGCCATCGCGTCCCGGCCGCATCGCGGGCGGCCCGCGTGCGTGAATTGCGGGTTTTGTCAGGGCTTCGGCTGTGAGGTGATGGCGAAGTCCTCGCCGCTCTACACGATGATTCCCGAAGCGGAAGCGACCGGGCGCTGCGAAGTGCGCACAGAGAGCTACGTATTCCGCGTGGCGACGAACGAGAAGGGGCGCGCGACGGGCGTGCACTACTTCGACAAGGACAAGCGCGAGCAATTTCAGCAGGCGCGTGCGGTCGTGCTCAGCGCGAACGGCGCGGAGACGCCGCGGTTGCTGTTGAATTCGGCGAACGCGCAGTTCCCGCACGGGCTCGCGAATTCGAGCGGCATGGTCGGCAAGCACTTGATGTACAACCAGGGCGCGAACGTGCATGCGGAGTTCGAGCACCGGCTGAACGAGTACAAAAGCGTGCAGGTCACGCGCGTGATACACGATTTCTACGACTCCGATCCGAAGCGCGGCTTCTACGGCGGCGGCGGCATCGATGCGCGCATCGGGCCCCAGCCGATCGCGTGGGC
>Ga0081455_10002596_pt1 | contig 21429 bp, 22 predicted proteins | sample TabmetS3T2R1_FD_70207 | JGI IMG/M metagenome (GOLD analysis project Ga0081455, IMG submission 70207) | Tabebuia heterophylla rhizosphere microbial communities from the University of Puerto Rico - S3T2R1 | ecosystem: Host-associated > Plants > Roots > Rhizosphere ...
GTGGAACTGGCTGGTCTGAAATCCGAAAGGAGTCAGACTATGACTGACACGATCGACGACGTGGCAGCCAAAGCAGCAGGGCAGGAGCCGGTCGAGCCGGCTTTGGACGAGCAGGGCGTGGCCGAGCAGTTGGTGGCTCAGGCGCGGGAGAAAGGCATCGAGCTGGTTGGCCCGAATGGGCTGCTGAGCCAGCTCACGAAACGGGTGCTGGAGACCGCGCTCGAGGCGGAGATGAGTGATCATCTCGGTTACGACAAACACGACCCGGTCGGCCGAAATCGCGGTAACTCTCGGAACGGAACCCGGTCTAAGACGGTGCTGACCGAGATCGGGCCGGTTGAGATTGAGGTGCCTCGGGACCTGGACGCCTGGTTTTCTCCAACGATTGTGAAGAAACGGCAAAGGCGGCTGACTGGGGTGAACCAGATCGTGTTGTCGCTGTCGGCGCGGGGCCTGACCACAGGTGAGATCTCGGCGCACTTCGCCGAGGTTTACGGCGCGTCGGTGTCGAAGGAGACGGTCTCTAAGATCACCGATCAGGTGTTGGAGGAGATGACGGCCTGGATGAACCGGCCACTCGATGAGGTGTATCCGGTGATCTTCATCGACGCCATCGTGGTCAAGGTCCGCGACGGGCAGGTCCGCAACAAGCCCATCTATGTGGTGATCGGGGTCACCGTCAACGGGGAACGCGACATCTTAGGCCTGTGGATGGGTGAGGGCAGCGAGGGTGCGAAGTTCTGGCTGCAGGTGCTCACCGAGCTGAAGAACCGCGGCGTGGCTGATGTCTGCATCGCGGTCTGCGACGGCCTCAAAGGGCTGCCGGAGGCCATCAACACCGTCTGGGAATTCACCACCGTGCCGGCATGCATCATCCACTTGATCCGCAACACCTTCCGCTACGCATCCCGGAAGTATTGGGACCACATCGCCCGCGATCTGCGGCCGATCTACACCGCTGCCACCGAGGCCGAGGCCCGGGCCCGGTTCGAGGAGTTCGCCGAGAAGTGGGGCAAACCATATCCAGCGATCACCGCGCTGTGGCAGAACGCCTGGTCTGAGTTCGTGCCGTTCCTGGACTACCTGCAGACCTCCTGGGAGTTGATCATGAGGCGACATGAAGCCTGGCTGTTGGCAGGGGCTGGGAAGAGGGGAAGACGAGTGAAGCCATTCTTGTGGGCTGGAGCATTAGAGAGACGAACCAAGCCCGATCGAGAAGATGATCAGCACGAAGTGCCTCAATGACGGCGGGCTGGAATTTCAAGGCATCGTCAGAGAAGAGCACGCCCGTATGGCGGTGCGAGACGGCACCGAAAACCGGCAGGGCACAACTCCTCAATCGCCTCGCACTGGATCGCTCCGCCAAGCTCGCTGGCATCCAAACGCCCAAGCCATGATCGGCGGCGCCGAAAGTAAATGCGACAGCGGACGCGAGGCAATTCGCATACCCGAGCGGCGCCTCACCGATGCCGTCTTTCAACCCTCCGCACCGACCCACGCGAGCTCACAACTCTGGCAGCTTGACAGACGCCAACTTTGGTCCATTGACAGAGGAGCAAGTGCTAGACCCGGTCGGGCCGCAGCAGTCGCATCAGGTCCATCTGTTACCCGATAGGCGCGGCAGCTGCGCCATCAATCAATCGGGCATCGGTTTGCAGTGGGACAATCGCGGGACGCGCGGGATCGTCGAAGAACTTGCCGTAGTAGAGGGCGAGGTCCTTGATGTTCAGCAGTCGGCCGTCGTTTAGGTGCAGCGCGCGTTGGACGTCTTGCCGGCGCCATTTCGGGTCACAGCGTGCCTGGTCGGGGTCGATTGACGGCGGCCGATCGGCATCCAGTAGCAGGTCCACGAGGACTGGAAAGCGTACCCAGATGACGGCGGCACGGACGAGCAGCTCATTGGCCGGCTCGGCATCGACCTCGAGTTCGAGGCTGCGTGCTACCGCGCGGAGCATCGCCCAGGACGTTGCGACGCGGATGATCAGGCGGGGGTTGCGGGGCAAGATCGTGTGATAGTTCGTGAGTAGATGAGTGATGAGCCCTCGCGCGTTCGAGCCAAGATCATCTCGTGCGGCTGACGCCCCGGCCGAGAACTGTGGAAGCGGCGAGGGAGGCATGGCCCCTTCCGAGCTTTGCGTTGGAAAGGCCGGTGAGCTGGCCGGGTCATGGGCGGCCTGTCGCTGTGGTTGTGTCGGGGAGGACCCTGCCTCAGGTGCACTCGGTGGCGGCGCATCGATGGTTGTCTGACTCTTGCCCTCTATTGGATGCGTTGCCGCGCCTTCCGTTAATGCTGTGGGGATGGCGCTATAGCCATTGAGCTTCTGTTCAGGATCGCGGCTCGTTGCACCGCCGGCCGTCGGGTCCAGCAGGTCTCTATGCATATCGTCGGCAGGTGCGGCGGAAGCACGGTGATAGGGGCTTCGGGCGACGACGTGAATCAGTTCCTCAGTCTGCTGAGGGCTTAGACCAGGTACGAGCACCGAGTGGTCGAAGATCTTCTGCAGAAAATCCGCGCCCAGATCGTGGACGGTGTCGTCGTTGTTACGGCCATTGAAGGTTTCGTAGTGCTTGCTGAACGCGTCGCGGATCCAGGCGCCGTTGGCGACGACGAGTACCCCAAACGGGGCTGGTGCCCGCCAGCGCGTCAGTCGGCGCGGCGCGGCTCGTTCGCGCAAGACAGTGTGCACGGCCTCGAGTAGTCGGACAACTCTCGCCTCCTCGCAGCGGTCGAGGTCGTCGATCATAAGCAGCACCATTCGCCGCGGCCGTCGGGCGATCACAGCAAGAAAGATCACATAACCGGCAATCCCAAGGACACCAGCCAGAGTCCAAATAAGTTGCGCTCGATCGGGATAGGAAATCAAACGCCGCACGGCGTCGGACAGGATAGGACCGATCAGCCACAGCGCGAACGTTACGCAGGCGATGATGATTGTCCCTACAAGCAGCCGTTGTAGTCGTCTACTCCAGCCCTTACCCTGAGTCCTCTCTTTGGCGGCTTGCGCGGTCGTATCAGTCTTTCTGGTCTGGGCGTTCCTCGAGGCACGGGTTCGCTTGCTCACAAGGAGCCGGAATACCGTAGATGGTCGAAGGCGACGCCAGCGGTCTACCGTCTCGACGAGCCGGCTGACGAGGCGGCGTACGCGTGTTCGTAGCAGCAGACCTGCTACCACCAGCGCTCCTGCGCTTGCGATTCGGGCGACCAAGAGCTCGGTGTTCGCCGGCAGGTTGCGCCAAGCGCTCCAGAGCGGGTGCCACCAGATGGTCATCACCGCGCTGATGGCGAGCCATAGGGTGACAAGCCAGTCAGCCAGCCGTTGCGGTGCACCGGGCCGCGGCGACCAGCGCCGCAAATGCCCAATGATGCCGCTGACCTCACCTAACGGGTTATCGTCGGTGCGCACGTGCAGCCTGCCGAGCACTGGCGCGGACCAGAACAGGTTGCGGGTGACGATGAAAGCTACGGCAAGCACGCCAGCGATTGTGGTAAGCAGCTTCGACACCGCGTCGAGTTGCTGAGGCAGATTTGCTGGTCCGGTGACGAACCAGCGACCGAAAAGCGTCAGTGCGAGAACGGCGAACAGCGCGACCCAAGTCGAAGTCGAGCGGATGAGCCGACGCAAGAAGCCGCCGACGGTCATCACGATGCGGGTCGGAGCCGCACGGCTCTGGTGGACCGCTCGTCGGGTCTCGGAGGCCACCGACCACCATTCGGGCGCGATCGCTGCTTGCCGCCAGGCGTCGTAGCGCACAACGACTGGCTGACTGTCGGCTGGTGACCAGGAGCGCAGCATCAACTCGATGAACGTCGTCTTGCCCGCACCCCACCGCCCGTCGACGTGAATAATGCCGCTACCGGTCAGGTCTCCTAACGTCGCAGATTGCGAACGGCTGCTGCTGGTCAGTTGGTGCAGCCTCTCGATCAGATGGGCGGCGAGACTCTCCCGGCTCAGCCGGTCCTCAGCATCGGTGTTCTCCCCGGCAAACACCTCGTCGATTCCACTTGCGCTCGCCGTCAGCAGCTGATCCAGCGACCACGCTCGCAACAAACCGTCGAATCCTCCCGTAAGCACCATCGGCCGGGAATCTGATGAATTCTCAGTCACCAACGTCACAACCGCCTGATCGTGGGCAGGAAACTCCACGATCGGCGCGCCAGATCGAGGGTCCCAGACCCGGACGGCGCCGGTATCTCCGCCGGTGAACGCGTGTGGCCGGCCGTCCAGGGTCGTGGTAGCGACCGCCCGCACCCAGCCGGTGTGGCCGGTAAGGGCCGCGGTTTGCTCACCGGTGGTGAGGTTCCAGACCCGGACGGTGCCGTCACTGCCACCGGTGACGGCGTGTGCGCGGCCGTCCAGGGTGGCGGTAGCGACCGCTCGCACCCAGCCGGTGTGGCCGGTAAGGGCCGCGGTTTGCTCACCGGTGGTGAGGTTCCAGACCCGGACGGTGCCGTCGTCGCCGCCGGTGACGGCGTGTGTACGGCCGCCGATAATCGTCATTGCCATGCACTGCACTCGGCCAAAAGATGCGAGGGCCGACATGAGCGGCTGAGGTGGCCAGGGTGCCAGCATGTCGGGTGCCGTGACGCTCATCCGCGCGTTCCAGGGTTCCGGAGCCTGACAACGGCTGAGACTTCCACACATCGACTTGCCACGGCAGGGAATCCTTCCAGAAGCTGCCATCGGTGCGCCGACAATCGGTCAGATCAGATTTCACAGGATTGGCTCTTCCAGGGGCGGACGTGACGCTAGTTGACCGCCGCGCGCTGGAATGTCGAACAAGCGAAGGATCGCACGGTTCGTCGTTGAATCCCCATCGCAAGCACCAGCGTCTCCGGCCCGTCAACCTCGATGACACGCTGGCGAAAGTAGCGAGCGTCCCCCGGCAACGGCGCGGTATCCCTCGTGCTCGAACTGACCACCCGCGGCTGGGGCCAATGTATTGCCGAAGACGGCTTAAGCTCGGAAGCCGCAGTGGTGGTTCTGAAGTTGACCTTAACGATCTCGCGGGTCGCGTTGTGATCACTACCTGGAAGAACACCGAGTGTTCCAGAGGGAGCCAGCTCGTTCCAGCCTCACGCACCACCCGCAGGGGCCCGCGTCCGGTCATGGATGGCGTCCACGCCCGTCTCGGCTATGTCGGGGAGCGCCTCGGCCACGCATCTGGAGAAGGGATCCCCAAGGGGGTGGCGTCGATACCCGGTGGGGGTATACAGACGAAGAACTATATCGAAAAGATTAGGCAACAGCCCGCGCCTTCGTGGTCGACGAGAGACGGCCCAAGTCCCTAGCCATTAAATGTTCCCCCTGGTCAGAGGCCGGTTTTGACTTGTGGCAGGTGTTGGATTCGAACCAACGTAGGCTTCAGCCGACGATTTTACAGACCGCTCCCTTTGGCCGCTCGGGCAACCTGCCGTGCCGCTGGACATCTCCATCCTGCGGCGGGGAGAAACAATACCCAACTATCCCGGCCACGGGCCAACCTCCTGGCTGGCGAGCCCAGTCGATTCGACACAATGGGCTTCGTCAGGCCGCGCAATCGGGGGGAATGGAGCAAGCAAGTGGCAGCAGACAGCTCATTTGACATCGTCAGCAAGGTCGACCGCCAGGAGGTGGACAACGCCCTGAACCAGGCTGCCAAGGAGGTCCGGCAGCGGTTCGACTTCAAGAACACCGATGCAAGCATCCGTTGGTCAGGTCCGGCAATCGAGATGGAAGCCAACTCCGAGGAGCGAGTCAAGGCCGTGCTCGATGTCTTCCAGTCCAAGCTCGTCAGGCGCGGGGTCAGCCTGAAGGCACTGGACGCGGATCAACCAAGATCATCGGGGAAGCTTTACAAGATCACGGCCAATATGAAGGAAGGCATCACCCAGGAAAACGCGAAGAAGGTCTCCAAGCTGATTCGCGATGAGGGACCGAGGAATGTCAAGGCCCAGATTCAGGGCGACGAGCTCCGGGTCAGCAGCAAGAGCCGTGATGATCTTCAGAGGGTCCAGGCCCTAGTCAAGGCCGCTGACCTGGACTTCGCCGTACAGTTCACCAACTATCGGTAAGGACGCAAGGATCACAACATGGGTTTCATGGATGAGCTGAAGGACAAGGCCGAGGAGTTCGGAGATAAGGCAAAGGATGGGTTCGGAGCCGCCAAGGACAAGACCGAGGAAGTGATCGAGAACGTCAAAGATCGCTTCGAAGGTGACGACGACACCCCGACTCTGTCCGACGAGTCGGTCGGTTACTCAGACGAAGGAATCAAAGAGGCAGCCGGAGATGCGACGGAGTCTGCCGGATCCGCAGTCGATGAGGCTATCGGCTCCCAGGAGGCTGCCGCAGACCGTACGCCCGGCTCCGAGTCCTGGTGATCATTTACATCAGTTAGCAGCTACGGCGTCGCCGGCTCGCTAAGCGTGACGCTGGGATCCGCCGCTGCGACGCGTACCGGAATGCCGTCATCAACCCGGGAGAACAGCGTGCCCTGATGTCGGACTGCTGTAGCACCCCACCGCAGCGCCCAGGCAAGGCGATCTGCAGGCAGCAACTCATTGGCAGCTGCTGCAAGATAGCCGGCCAGAAACGCATCGCCTGCACCAACGGTGTTGATCGCTTCGACTGCCGCGGTACGTCCATGTAGCGCGCCGTTGTCGTCGACAAGCACGGCGCCGTCCCGACCGAGACTGACCAACACGGCGTCCAGGCCCTTTGCCCGGAGTTGTTCTGCAGCGGCGGCCACATCGCCGATGGTGTTGATCGGTCGACCGGTCACTTCAGCCAACTCATGCGCGTTCGGCTTCACCAGCTGGGGCCTGGCGGTGAGCACTGCACCAAGCGTCGATCCAGAGGTATCTATCACCACTTGCAGACCGGCGGTACGCGCTGCCCGCACAGCCTCGACTAGAACGTGTTCGGAGAACCCGTTCGGCAGAGTCCCACAGATCGCAAGCCAGTCGGAAGAACTGCAGGAGTCGAGCGTGGCTCGAAGCAGTTCCGCAACCTCCTCCGAGGTCACTGTGGGACCCGGTTCATTGATCTTGCTGCTGGTACCGTCCGCCTCGATCATCGAGACGTTGCTACGGATAGTGCCGGCGATTGTCACCGTGCGGTATGGCAAGCCCGCTGCGACGAGCAGTTGAACCAACTGCTCCCCCGCGGGACCACCTGATGGAAGCAGCGCAAGAGCCGGGACACCGTGACCGTGCAGCGCCAGCGCAACATTGATCCCCTTGCCGCTCGGCTCGACCAGTGTCGCAGTACACCGGTTGACTGCACCGCGGGTGAAGGTGTCAAGAAACAGCGTGCGATCCAAGCTCGGATTGGGCGTCAGTGTCACGATCATGCAGACACCATTGGCTCCGGAAATACCTCATCCGATTCGAGTACGCCAGCGGCCCGGCCGGCGTAGATGGCCGCTCCTCGGGCACCTGCCTCGTAGACGGGCGAGACTGCGAGGGTGCCGAACCTGCGACGTTTGGCGGCCAGCAGGGCGGCGCTGTGCGACCATCCACCGGTCACGATGATCTCGTGGTGCTCCCCCACAATGTCGGTCATTGAATCGTGCAGCTTGGTGACTTCGTCGGTGGTCGCCTCGACGACGGCACGCCACACCTCGGCAGGCGTGACGCCATCACCGATGTTCCGTAGATGGACCGCGTCGGTGCCGATGCCCTCGATGCGGACCCGACCGTGAGGCGCATCAAGAGCTGCCGCATCCAGCGCAGCGAGACTTTCGCGGCCAATACCGATTGCGTTGAGTACCCGTTGCATGGCGAGCCCACCCTCTGTGCCAGCGAGCAGTGACCAGCGGCCGGGCTGGATACTCCAATCGGTGGTGACTCCGGCATCGGCAAGATCACGGACCTGCTCGTTCTCCAGATACGCAGGAATGGTTCGGACGATAGCCTCGGCCGAACCGCAGGAGTCGACCTCGGCGCCTTCGCCAGTGGCGCCGACGCCGACCGCGGCGGCCTGGTGATCATGACCGACCACGGTCAGAACCGCGCCCTGGAGACGCGGGTGGGCTTCGGAGCGCCTGATGCGGCCGACGGGCGTGCCAGCTTCCACCAGGGGCGGCATCAGAGCTGGTGTCGCCCCGGACCAGGCAAGACCCTCCGCCCACCAGTCGCGGCGGGCCAAGTCGAGCCAGCCAGTGCGGCACGCGAGCGCAAGCTCGGTTACCTCATCGCCACCCAGGCCGCGTACCACCCATTCTGCGATGTTGAACCGCCGAGCTGCGTTCGCCGCTGACGACACGTGGCGCAGCAGCCAACGATGCTTGGTGATGGCCCACTGTCCGCGCAAGGGCTTACCACTCGTCGCGGCGAACGTGTCGGCAGCGATGTCGTGACGTAGCTCCTCGACCTCCGCCTTATCGCGGTTGTCGTGCCACGCGATGATCGGCGCGACCGGGGTTCCTTCCCTGTCGACGAGGACTCCGGATTCACCCATGCTGGTGATGCCAACAGCAACGGCGCCCGCCGCGCCGGGGGTGGTGTCCAGCGCCGATCCGAGCGCTTCGATGGCAGCACTGAGCAGCTCCTGGGCAGCGAGTTCCACGCCATGGGCCGTGGTGACCCATGGGGTGCTGGCACGTCCCTTGCCGACGACCTCACCTTGATCGGTGAAAACGACTGCTTTTGCCGAAGAGGTTCCCACGTCGAGCCCGACCAGAAGTGCCACGTTCAGAAACTTACGCGGGCGGCACGGCTGCTGTTGTGATCATCCGTGGAGCGGCTGACGGCCAGAGGGAGCTATTGCCGTCGATGGGAACATTCTCGGTATGGGAACGGCAGACGCCCGGGCAGCAGCGATCCTGATCACTGGACCGCCGGCGTCTGGCAAGAGCCTGGTGGGCACGGCACTAGCGAGGACGCTTGGCGCAACTTTGATCGATCTGGACGTTGCGACCGAGCCCTTGGTCAGCGTCATTCGGTCCCTTGTCAATGTCGACGACATTGACGATCCACGGCTGGCCACACTCACTCGGGCTGAGCGCTACGAGACCATCACCCGCCTGACCGAAGACAACCTTCGCCTCGGAAACACCGTGCTGCTGGTGGCTCCCTTCACCGAGGAACGGAAGAATCTCCGCGCCTGGGAGGCACGCGCTGATCGGCTTCACCGAGCAGCCGGTGGAACCGTGATCATGATCTGGCTCTATCTGAGCCGTGAGGAACTGTTGCAGCGAATGCGTGCCCGTGGGGCGCTCCGGGATGAGCCCAAGCTCAGCGGAGAACAGAGGTTCATCGATCAACTCGACCTGGGACCACCAGTTGGCCCGCACATTCCGATCCACGCTGTCGGGTCAGTCGATCAGATTGTGCGCTCGATCGTGATGCAGCTGCGGGCCGACGCGCGAGGAGCTACCGCATGACCACAGAAACCAAGAACCAAAAGACGCTTGCCGACATCGCCTCAGCCGAAGGCGTCTTCGCCATCATCGCCATGGACCAGCGCAACACCTTGAGACGCATGTTCAAGGCCGTTGACATCGACGCCACCGATGAAGACCTGCGTACCGTCAAGGCTGATGTCGCCCGCGCCCTCACGCCCGCTGCAACCGGCATGTTGCTCGATCCGACCTACGGCGTTCCCGCCGTCACCGAAGCCCAGGCCCTCGCCCCAAGCTGCGGCTTGCTGGTCGCTGCCGAACCGTCCAATCGAGACAGCTACCTCGGGGAACCCCGTACCCGGCGCGATCCAGAACTCAACGCGCGCTGGGTCGCGGCGCAAGGCGGGGACGCCGTCAAGTTTCTCGTGCAGCTGCGCGCGGATCGGTCAGCTCCGAAGCCAGGTGAGCCCGATCTTGCGGGTGAGGTACTGGATGTCTGCCGGGAAATCGTCACGGATTGCAGCGCCGCAGGATTGCCCTCCGTTGTCGAGAATCTTGTCTACGAGCTCCCCGGCGAGCAGCTCTCCGAAAAGGCGCGCGAGGACGCGATCATCGATGCCGCCGCAGCACTCGACGAGCTCGACATCGATCTACTCAAACTCGAATACCCCGGGTCCCCTGGCGGGTGTCGGCGTTTGGCGGAGGCTCTGCATCGTCCGTGGGCTGTGCTATCGGCTGGCGTACCTTTCGAGCAGTTCAGTGATGTCCTCAAGATCGCATTCGATGAAGGCGGAGCCTCCGGTTTCATCGCCGGTCGGTCAGTCTGGCGAGAGGCCCTTCCCCTTGAAGGCCCGGAACGCCAACGGTTCTTGGATAACATCGCCCGCCCCCGTCTGGACGATCTTGTGGCGGTAGCCAGCCAGCGCGCCCGTCCCTGGACCGAGGCCAGGAGCTAACGCCGAGTTGAGCTAGCTGCCGCACGCGCCCTGAGCCTGTCGAAGGGCACGCTTCGACAAGCTCAGCGCTCATGTCAACCTATTCCGTTGCGATATAACGATCCGGCCCTGCTGCCCAGCGGATTGTCATCGTCCCTTGACACAACGCCTCAAGGAAGCGCAAGCATGACACCAAGACGCAGGCGATTGCAGTGCGCCGGCCCTTCTGCGGCTCCAAGCAGCACTCCATTCACCGGCATTGTCCTCAGCTATGAGGGGGTCAGAACCATGACGACACCAAGTACGCCCCAAGCACAGGCACCCCCGAAAACGGTGACACCAATCCTGGAGGCTCGCGGACTCAGTCGAAGCTTCGGCCACGTCAGGGCTTTGGACAACGCCGCCTTCGACATCTACCCGGGTGAGGTTGTCGCGCTCATAGGCGACAACGGTGCCGGCAAGTCCACCATGGTGAAGGCCCTGACTGGCAACCTCGAACTGGATTCCGGAGAGCTGTTTTTCGAGGGCAAGCCGGTGACCATTACCAGTCCCGAGCAAGCGACTTCGATGGGGATGGAAGTCGTCTATCAAGACCTGGCGCTGGCCCCGCACCTCAACCCGGTCCAGAACATGTTTCTGGGCCGGGAGATCCCTCGAAAGGGCATCCTCGGTCCGCTGGGGTTCATGGACGAGAAGGCCATGCGGGCAAGAGCGAAGGCGGGCTTCCAAGAACTCGGAGGTACGGTCCGGTCGCTAACGGCTCCGGTGGGGTCGATGTCTGGCGGTCAGCGTCAGCAGATCGCCATTGTCCGCGCAATCAGTTGGGCCAGCAGACTGGTGTTCCTCGATGAGCCCACCGCGGCTCTCGGTGTGGTGCAGACGAAGAACGTTCTGGACACCATCAAGCGGGTGCGCGATAAGGGCATTGCAGTGGTCTTGATCTCCCATTCCATGCCCGAAGTGCTTGAGGTTGCTGACCGGATTCAGGTCATGCGACTGGGCAGTCGAGTGGCGACGCTGCCCGCTGAGGGCACCACGGTCGAACAGTTGGTAGGCGCTATGACCGGCGCCCTGGACTTCAGCAAGGAGGAAGTCGCATGAGCGTCATCACTCCCCCGGACGATGCGGCCGTCGACGTAGCAGATGAGGGCCAGCAATCGCTATTCAAGCGGATCACCAGCCTGCAATCGGTGTGGATCCTCGGCGTCCTCGTGGTGATTGTGGCGTTCTTTAGCATCACCGCAGGCGAAAGGTTCTTTTCCGCCAGCAACTTCTCACTTATCTCGCAGAACATTGCCGTTTGGGCCGTTCTCGGGGTCGGCATGACCTTTGTCATCATCACCTCGGGCATCGACCTCTCGATCGGATCAGTGCTCGTCTTCTCCTCCGTTGTCGCGGCACTTGTAATGGAGAGGATCGGCGGCGACGGCTGGGGGACTGCAGCCATCGGCATCCTGGCCGCGCTGGTGACGGGAATGATCTGGGGCCTGATAAACGGGGTCTTGGTAGCCAGGGCCAAGATTCCACCGCTGATCGTCACCCTGGGAACACTCTCGATAGCCCTCGGGCTGGCTCAGGTGATCACCGGCGGCATCGATATTCGATCGGTTCCGGAGGCGATGACCGACTTCAATACCTACATTAGGATCCTTGGCATCCCATCACTGCCCTTTGTGGCACTCGTAGTGGTGATCATCGGCGGAATCATCCTGCATAAAACCAAGTTCGGCCGCTACACCTATGCCGTGGGATCCAATGAGGAGGCCGCCCGTCGAGTGGGTGTCCATGTCTCCCGCCACCTGATCATGATTTACGCGCTGATGGGACTGCTCGCCGGACTAGGTGCCGTGCTGGCCCTGTCCCAGTTCGGGACCACAACGATCGCCGGGCAATCACTGACCAACCTCAACGTCATTGCAGCGGTTGTCATTGGCGGGACGTCAATTTTTGGCGGTGAGGGCTCCATCTTCGGCACCGTCGTGGGGCTGTTCATCCCCGCTGTTCTGCAGGCCGGATTCGTGATCATCGGCGTACAGCCATTCTGGCAGGGCGTTGCCGTCGGCACGGTCCTCATCGCGGCCGTCTGGGTGGACCAGTCCCGCCGTGCCGCCGCCTTACGTGGCGGTGCGCACATCAACCCGATCCTCGCTCTGTTCCGTCGCAACACCCCAGCATCAGACAAGTGAAAGGAATACCAGTGAACCGCACCACCGCCCTCACCGCGGCCGGGCTGCTCCTCGTGGCACTGCCGTTGGCCGCATGCACGAGCTCCAAACCGGCCGAACCAGCACAGCAAGGACAGCCGGCAGGCGGCACGAGCGCCGCACCGACCGCCGCGGCATCGTCGATGGCGGCACCGGCAAAGGCGAGCAAGAACTACAACTTGCAGTTCATCCAGGGCGTGGCCGGCGACGAGTTCTACATCACCATGCAGTGCGGTATGCAAGCCGAGGCCGCCAAACTCGGCGTGTCGGTCAAAACTCAAGGTGCGCAGAAGTTCGACCCCACGCTGCAGAAGCCGATTCTCGACTCGGTCGCTGCGGCCAAACCGGACGCCATCTTGATCGCACCCACTGATGTGACGGCGATGCAGGCGCCGCTCAACGCTGCAGCTGAGGCGGGCACCAAGATCGTTCTCGTCGACACTACGGTAGAAGATCCGTCGATCGCCGTCTCAGCGATCGCATCGGACAACGAGGGCGGCGGCCGGGCAGCCTTCGAGGCCATCAAACAGCTCAACCCGAACGGCGGCAAGGTGATGGTGATGTCGGTGAATCCCGGTATTTCCACCACTGATTTGCGGGCGAAGGGCTTTGAAGACGCCGTCAAGGAGGACTCGAAGTTCCAGTACCTCGGCGTCCAATACTCCAAGAATGAACCCGCCATCGCAGCTAACTTGATCGGTGCCGCGTTACAGAAGGATCCTGACCTGGTCGGTGTGTTTGCCGCCAACCTGTTCTCCGCGGAAGGTACCGCTACTGGTGTACGCCAGGCTGGCAAGCAGGAGCAGGTCAAGATCGTTAGCTTCGACGCCGGCCCGAACCAGGTCAAGGCTCTCAAAGAGGGAACTGTTCAGGCCCTGGTAGCCCAACAGCCGGCCTTGATTGGTCAGTACGGCGTAGACGCCGCCGTGACCGCCCTGGACGGGGGCCAAGCTACGCCCAAGGTGCAGACCGGCTTCGAGATCATCACCAGGGACAATGTCGACGGCGAGGGAGCTGCCGCTATCTACAAGTCCAGCTGTTGATCTGAATGTGAATGCGCGCTGAGCTTGTCGAAGTGCGCCCTTCGACAAGCTCAGGGCACATTAGGGCGGGACTCCCGGATGGATAGATCACTTACTGGAAAGGTGGCGGTCGTCACCGGCGCCTCCTCCGGAATTGGGCTTGCAACGGCCCGGGCACTTGCCGGTGCCGGCGCGCAGCTCGTGGTCGCTGCCCGATCGACCGAAAGACTGCAGCAGGCGGCCCGCGACCTGGGCAATGGGGCTACAGCCATCGTCACCGACGTCACATCGACGAGCGAAGTTGATCACCTCGTTGACAAGACGATTGAACTGCATGGACGTATCGACATCCTGATCGCCAATGCCGGCATCTACGACGGCGGCGACTTCGTCGCAAATGATCTGACGCAGTTACTGCGCCTCATTGACACCAATGTCGGTGGCGTCATGCGCACCATCCACGGGGCACTCAAGTACATGATCGCCGCCGGAATCGGCGACATCGTCGTCACCAGCTCTGTCTCCGGGCATCAGTCGATCCACTGGGAACCGGTGTACTCCGCGTCCAAGCACGCCGTGCAAGCGTTGACCCACGGCCTTCGTCGCCAATTGATCGGAACGGGCGTCCGCATCGGCGCAGTTGCGCCAGGCGTCGTTCTCAATGATCTTTGGCAGGTGACGGATGCCGCGGCGGTCGCCGAAGGCGTCGCCGCCGGAACAGGACTGACATCGGAAGATGTGGCCGCTGCCATCGTCTACATGCTGACTCTGCCGCGTCACATCAACATCCGAGACCTTGTCATGCTCCCGATCAATCAGGAGATCTAGGACCGCACCGATTCTGCGCCCTGAGCCCGGTGCGCCCTGAGCCCGTCGAAGGGCGCAGTCACAGTGCCGATGTGCCCTGAGCCTGTCGAAGGGCGCAGTCACAGTGCCGATGTGCCCTGAGCCTGTCGAAGGGCACAGTCGCAGTGCCGATGTGCCCTGAGCCTGTCGAAGGGCGCAGTCACAGTGCCGATCGACGGGCTCAGGGCGCATCGCGCAATGTAACGCGCGCTAACGCGCTCCGGCGTATCTGCTCATCGTCGCGAGTGTCGATGCGTTCCGCGCTTTCATCGGTCATCGGAACAACGTTTCCGAAGCTGAGTGTGGTGGCCACAACGCGACTGACCTTGTCGGCCATCTCCGTCAGCTGCAGCACCTGCCCCGCACTCGAGCCGAGGGCAGCCATGCCGTGGTTTCCCAGATAGATCACTCGCGGGATGCCCCACTCGCGTGCATGTTCCGCAAGACGCGCACGTACCACCCGCGCCAGCACCACGCCGGGGTCCGAATAGGGAACGAGCAACGCACGACGCCCGATCACCACCACTTGGTCCGGAAAGATCGGCGGTCCGGCAAGGACCTCCGCTCGATCGGAGCAGAGCAGGGCGTTCACCGACTCCGGGTGCGTATGGGCCACGGTCGTGGCACCGGCGTCCACGATACAGACCACGTGCAGCAGGGCCTCTACCGAGGGGCGCATGCCTTGTTCAGTCTCTACTTCGTCGAAGTAACGCGCCACGTCTGCATCGCCGGCTTCGGAATCATCGACGATGTGGAACAAGCGTCTCAGGCTGACCTTGACAAAGTCCTCCGCCGTGGCGTGGCGGAGCGACCGTCCGGTGGCCTTGACAGCGAGTTGATCTTCGGCGACTCGCTGCGAGGTGTTGCCTTCTGCCAAGATCGCAAATCGGCGCCACGGCTCACCGAGGGTGCGGGACAGCTGTACCAGATCAGACAGCTCCGATTGCGAGCTCATCCAGTGCTCCCGGGAGTGGCGACGGTGCTGTCCAGTTGTTGCCAGAAGCGTCGTACGGATTCATCGTTGGACGGCGCCAGCAAACCCGCATCAGCGCTTCGCCGCAGTACTGCCAGCACCTCGGCCTCATCCGACAGATCCCCTACCGCAACAGCTTGTGCGGCCAGACTGCCGAGCGATGTTGCCTCAACGGGCCCGAAGCGCACGGGCCGCCCGCAGGCGTCAGCGGTGAGCCGGCGCAGCAAGGGGTTCAGCGACCCGCCTCCGATCATGTGAATTTCTGCGACAGGTTCGTCCGTCAGCTGCTCGCAGAGATCGATCGTGCGGCGGTACGTCAGCGCGAGACTCTGCAGGATGCAGCGCGTGACTTCGGCTGGTGTCTCGGGGGCCGCCATGCCCATCGCCGTGCATTGCATCCGCACTGTAGCTACGACATCTTCGCTGGAGACGAGTTCCGGCGAGCTGACATCGAAGGCCGCTCGTAGTTGATCAACGTTCGCCGCATCCCGCACAAGGCTCGCGATGGTGACGCTGATTCCCTGGCGGTGCCATTGGCGTATCGACTGTTCTAGTAGCCAGAGTCCCGTGAGATTGCGCATGAAGAGCGTCCTCCCACCGAATCCCGCCTCGTTCGTGAAGCCGGCAGTCAACGCGGTGTTTGTGACGATCGGCGCATCCAGCTCGACACCCACGAGCGACCAGGTGCCCGACGACACGAAGGCAGTTCTGTGTCGACCTGCGTTGGGGCGAGGAGATATCGCCGCCACCGCCGACGCAGTGTCATGCGACGCTACAAGCACAAACGGCCATCGAGTGCGGGCCCCGATCTTCGTTGCAAGTTCACTGCCGAGCTCCGCGACCGCCACGCCGTTGTCCATGAGGGGCGGCAAGATCGAGGAGTCGACTCCGACCGCGTTCAATAAGCCCAGGTCCCACGTGCCGGTGTCTAACGAGACAAGGCCCGTAGTGCTGGCAATCGATCGCTCCGCCGTACGGGCACCGGTGAGGAACGCGCACCAAAGATCAGGCATCAGCAACGCTCTGACGCCCTCCGCTGCGGCGGCTGCACCCGCGGAATCGACGATCTTGCGGATGCGAAACACGGTGTTGATGTGCTGTGGAAGTACGCCGGTGCGCGCATAGAGCTCTTCCGCTCCAAAACGATCAAGCAACGCTCGTGCACCATCCGAGCCTGCGGCGCGGTAGTGCTGAACGGGAACTAGCAATTTGTCGTTGTTGTCGAGAAGCCCGAAATCGACACCCCAGGCTGTCACACCCATGCTGGCGGCGGCACCGTCCAGCTGAGCGGCAGCACGCCGGAGACCGATGATGGTCTGTGCAAACAGCTCCTCAGCGTCCCAGTGCTGTTCCCGACCCGATCCTGCTGGCTCGTTGCGGAATCGGTGCACCTCGGCCACCTCGAGGCGGCCGTGCTCAAGGCGTCCTACAACAACTCGGCCACTCGTGGCGCCCAGGTCGACGGTCAGATAGCTGTTCATCAACCGTCACACAGCGGTGTAGGCACCATCGATGACAATGCTCTGGCCCATCAGATACGCGGACCTGGCGGAGCACAAGAACACCACCAGCGCTTCAAGATCAGCAGGTTCGCCCATGCGTCCTGCCGGAATCATGCTCCGCCACCGCTCGGCGAGATCCGGATTGGCAGTAGTGAACTGCCGTGTCATCTCCGAGAGCATGTAGCCGGGCGCGATGGCGTTGACGCGGATTCCGATCGGAGCCCACTCCACAGCCAGCGCCTTGGTCAGCATCTCTACGCCGGCCTTGGATGCGTGATACGACGTTTGATGTTGCGGAAGGTTCACAACATGTGCCGACATCGATGAGACGTTGACGATCACGCCGCCTTTGCCGGCTGCAGTACACGTCCGCGCGAGCGCCTGACAGCACAAGAAGGTACCGGTCAAATTGATGTCGATCACGCGCTGCCATGACTGTTTGGAAACGTCGATGCTGTCTTCCCACACCGTGATGCCGGCGGCATTGATCAGAATGCTCGGCGAGCCGAGTGTGTGGCTGACGTCATCAAACGCCGCACCGACGCTGCCGTCGTCGGTGACGTCGGCCACCACCCCGATGCTCTCCACTCCCAACTCGCGGCGAACGGTCTCCGCACTGTTCTTGACATCCGCGAGCACATCGAGCATGGCGATCTTGACGCCCCACTTGGCAAGCGCTTGGGCCATGCTGAAGCCGAGCCCCCGAGCGCCACCGGTGATCACCGCGACTTGGCCTGCCAGATCCTCAAACACCTTCATCCAATCCCATCCGCGTGCTCAAAATCTTGTTGATCGCCGACGTCGTGTCACCTCTCACTATCCAGCGCCAGCACGGACCAAGCGAGTTCAAGAAGGTCGCGTCACCATCTCCTCGACCAACGCCTGTGAGGTCGAGGCCGGCTGCGTCGGCTCACTGACCCACTCGAGGGCATCGAACGGGCACTCCTCGATGCAGATGCCGCAGTACATGCACAGTGACCAGTCGATCGCGAAGCGGTCGAGCACATTTTGGGTACGGTCCCGCGCCCCGGACGGCAACCCCTCGACTGGCTCGGTATGCGAGTCAATGCTGATGCACCAGGTCGGGCACTCGCGTGCGCAGATCATGCAAGATGTGCAGGCCGGTTCGATCAACCGGATCCAGCCGTGTGACGGCTCTCGAGAGATCACGAACGCCTCCGCCGCACCCGGCCGCCGACAGCAGACTCGGCCACTTCGGTGGGGTGAGGGGCGGCCTGCGCTGCATCCCGGTCACCCCATACCGACGGATCCGGAACCCCAGGAGGCGCCAGCCGCCGGCGACTTGGAGAGAAATCGGACTCTCCTGGCTCCTTGGCTCCGGGCCAGTTCATCCCGGTACGCGCAGCGAGCACCTCGTCCTTTCGCAGCGGAGTTCCTTCAAATTCAGGGTTGAGCAGCAGTCTGCGATGGTCGCCGCCAATGAACTCGACACCGAACAGTTCAGCCGCCTCCCGCTCGTGCCAGCCAGCCCCGGCGAAGACGCCACTGATGGTGTCGATCCGAGGATCGGTTCGGGACAGCGAGCAGCTCAACATTCTCGGCTCGGCTCTTCGAGACAGATTCCGTACCACGAGAACCACCCGCAGGCAGTCCCGGCGACCGATCTCATCGACGCAGCCGAGCCAATCGAAATAGTCGAACCCATCTGCCTGCAGCGCCTCAACCGCAACGAGCCAGTCCTGCGGGGCTATCTCGATCACGACGGCACCCGCCCGGCAATCTGATCGAGCACTGCCGACAGGGCCTCCGGTGGCGGTGGGCACCCTGGCACGTAGGCGTCCACAACGAGCAGTTGATCGATCCCTTTGGTCACGGCGTAGGAGTCCCAATACGGCCCGCCAGATGATGCGCAGGCGCCGAACGAGATCACCGTCGGCCGTCGGCCGGCCTGCTGCTCGCAGCCGTCGATGATCGCTGCCACCGCCGGCGCCAGCCGATCCGTCACTGTGCCGGAAACAACCACCGCAACCTGCGCCCTCTCATCGAGGCTCGGCAGGTGCACGGCGGCGGCAGACGAGGCAGCATCAAACTCCAAAGCACAGCATGCCAACCCGACATCCAGCACAAACAACGCCCCGTCGCCATACCAGTCGAGCCAGCGCATAGGTCCACGGTAATGCGGTCCGATACAGAGCAAGCCACCGTGCGTATGCCGCCGAACTAACGAATGGGTTTCATGGGCTGAACGTCCATAAATACACAGAAACGCCCGCCTATCATGGGGTTAATCGGCAGCCTCAGTGGAGATCGCAGCCAACGAACCCCCTGACCCTAAGCAGCGTTTGAGGCACGCCACAGAAAGAAGGCACGCAGAGTAGTGAAGCACGTCAATACCCTCGATCGGGTCGTGATCCGATTCGCCGGGGACTCGGGCGATGGCATGCAACTCACCGGCGATCGATTCACCTCGGACTCGGCAGTATTCGGCAACGACATCTCGACGCTGCCCAACTTCCCAGCAGAGATCCGAGCACCTGCCGGGACGCTCCCCGGAGTCTCCAGCTTCCAGCTGCACTTCGCCAACTACGACATCATGACTCCCGGCGACCGGCCGGACGTGCTGGTCGCGATGAACCCCGCAGCGCTCAAGGCCAACATCAACGACCTGCCGCGCGGCGGCGTGATCATCACCGATTCCGCTGACTTCACCAAGCGCAATCTCTCCAAGGTTGGCTACGACAGTGACCCGCTTACCGACGGCTCACTCGACGACTACCAAGTTCACGCTCTCGATCTCACCGGCATGACTCTGGAAGCTGTCAAGGAATTCGGCCTCACCCGGAAAGACGCCACACGTGCCAAGAACATGTTCGCGCTCGGACTGCTGACCTGGCTCTATCAGCGGCCCACCGAGAGCACGATCAATTTCCTGGCCTCTAAGTTCGCGTCGAAGCCTCCGATTCGCGACGCCAACATCACCGCCTTCAAGGCCGGGTACGCGTTCGGCGAGACCACCGAGGTGTTCGCTGTCAGGTATGAGGTGGCCCCGGCACCCATGCCAGCCGGGAAATACCGTCAGATCTCGGGCAACCTGGCACTGGCGTACGGCTTGATCACTGCATCCAAGAAGGCCGGGCTGCCACTCTTCCTCGGCTCCTATCCGATCACTCCGGCGTCCGACATCCTGCACGAGCTCAGCAAGCACAAGCGGTTCGGCGTCATCACCTTCCAGGCCGAGGATGAGATCGCCGGGATAGGTGCTGCGCTGGGTGCAAGCTTCGCCGGCCACCTCGGTGTCAGCACCACATCGGGGCCGGGCATGGCACTGAAGTCGGAGACCATCGGCCTGGCCGTGGCGACTGAGCTGCCCTTGATCATCTGTGATATTCAGCGCGCCGGACCCAGCACCGGCATGCCCACCAAGACCGAACAGGCCGATTTGCTGCAGGTGATGTTCGGACGCAATGGTGAGGCACCAGTACCGGTGCTGGCAGCGCAGTCTCCGGCCGACTGCTTCCCAACTGCGCTTGAAGCAGTGCAGATAGCGGTCAAGTACCGGACCCCGGTCGTGATCTTGTCCGACGGCTACATTGCCAATGGCGCGGAGCCGTGGCTGGTGCCGGACCTCAGTGCCATCCCGGCGATCGACCCGCAGTTCGCGAGCGCCGGCAATGCCACGGACAAGTCCGGTGAGCCCGTCTTCCTGCCCTATCTGCGGGATCCTGAAACTCTCGCCCGGCCATGGGCCATTCCCGGAACCGCCGGACTGCAGCACCGCATTGGCGGCATTGAGAAGGCCAAAGACACCGGCGCTGTCTCCTACGACCCGGCCAACCACGAGGAGATGGTCCGCACCCGGCAGGCCAAGATCAACGGGATCGTCCAGGACATACCGGACCTGATCGTCGATGATCCGGCCGACGCGGATGGACGTCATGCCCGGGTCTTAGTACTTGGCTGGGGTTCCACGTACGGGCCGATCGTCGCTGCGGCGCGCCGGGTACGCAAGACCGGCCGGCTGCTCGCCTACGTCCACCTACGTCATCTGAACCCGTTCCCGGCGAATCTCGGTGAAATCCTGCGGAGCTACGAGCGCGTGATCGTTCCGGAGATGAACCTCGGCCAGCTAGCGTTGCTGCTGAGGGCGAAGTATCTGGTGGACATTCGCAGCTACTCCAGGGTTCGCGGGCTGCCGATCTCGCTCAGCGAACTCGCTCGTGATCTTGAAAACGAGATCGATCAACTGGAAGGGACTGACTCGTGACCGCCGTCGATCAGCTGCATTCGGAGCTTGATCAACCTTTGAGTCCAGACGCGCCTAGTGCGCCGCCCGGCCTGGCCAGCTCAGAACAGAGCTATCGAGGTCTGGCAGGCGTACCGCTGTCTCTCGAGCCCCTCAACCGTAAAGACTTCACAAGCGATCAAGAGGTTCGCTGGTGTCCCGGCTGCGGTGACTATGCCGTGCTGGCCGCGTTCCAGGGGTTCATGCCAGAACTTGGGATCAAGCGCGAAAACACCGTGATCGTTTCCGGCATCGGCTGCTCGTCCCGCTTCCCTTACTACGTGGACACCTACGGCCTGCATTCCATTCACGGCCGCGCCACGGCGATCGCCACGGGTGTCGCGACGTCACGCGAGGATGTTGCGGTCTTTGTGATCACT
>Ga0081455_10002597_pt1 | contig 21425 bp, 28 predicted proteins | sample TabmetS3T2R1_FD_70207 | JGI IMG/M metagenome (GOLD analysis project Ga0081455, IMG submission 70207) | Tabebuia heterophylla rhizosphere microbial communities from the University of Puerto Rico - S3T2R1 | ecosystem: Host-associated > Plants > Roots > Rhizosphere ...
CATGGAGCAATACCAGCAGGTGTACAGGCACCTGCTGAGCCTTTGGACATAAGCGCTATGGGCCATCTCATCGCGTGAGAAACGTGTCCTAAAAGGCGCCATGAGGGAGAAGCAAGCTCCCAAGACGTGGTGCTTGGCTGAGAGATACCATGGTGATTCACAAGAAGCGTGCATAGTCCTACGGGGAATGCACACCCTGACATACCTTGCTTGCGATGTCAGTCAGCGAGCCAGAAACCTCATACTTGCCGAGGGAGTACGGGCCAAAGCATGGCAATAGCGGCCTACGATGCATGGTCACACGGATAAACCTGAACTACCCCGTGTGCAAGCTGAGGAACCGCAGAGAGCGGCACGGGACAGGCAGAAACACGCCACCTACAGTATCTCGTTTGAGTCCTACTTGTCGAACACGGGAAGCCTCCCAAGGGATGCTAAGGCTGATGGGAAGTAGGAGCGGGGTTAACGCGCTTCGAAAAGCCAATGCCCTTGGAAGGTGGCGGAAAGGGCGTAGTAGTCCGAGGACGGGAAAGCCGTCCACACGATGGGTAAAGAGGAGTCAAAGAACACCCCAATGGCGAAGGCCCTTAGCTTTTGGAAACCTCGGATGCAAAGGTAGTCGATTTTATTAACAGGAGAAACGTACCTGTGAACGTCGACGAAATGCAGAAGAAACTTAGTCAAAAAGCCGGCAAGGCCCCCGAACACCAGTTCGAGAACCTCTACGGACTGCTCTGTAATGAAGTGTGGCTGAGAGTAGCTCACCACGCCGTCAACTCCAACCAGGGACGAGAAGCGGCAGGTATAGACGGCATCACAATGAGCAACTTTAATGGAGACCTAGAGAGAAATCTCAAACGGCTCCAAGAACAGCTCAAAGCCAAAACCTTTGAACCAATGCCTGTAAAAAGGGTGTACATCCCGAAACCCAACAGTGAGAAAAAGAGACCGCTCGGCATCCCAACCCTGTTGGACCGGATCGTACAAGAAGCCCTTCGGATGATCCTGGAACCCATATGGGAAGCAGACTTCAGTGTCCATTCCTACGGATTCAGGCCAAACCGAAGCACCTATGACGCAATGACCTACATTGGAAAAAGACTGGCCAGCAACGCAGGCCAGAGCTACCAATGGGTCATTGAGGGAGACATAGCCAGCTACTTCGACACGATACCGCACCGGAGGTTAATGAAAGCGATAAAGCAACGAGTAGCGGATAGGAAGATCAGAGATCTTCTCTGGAAATTCCTACGTGCAGGTGTGATGCAGCAGGGAACCATAAAGGAAACCCTCACAGGCACACCACAAGGTGGCATCGTGAGCCCCTTACTAGCCAACATATACCTCCATGAACTGGATCGGTATATGGAATCCAAGTACCTCAGTTTCACGGAACGCCAACGGCATAACCGGAGAAAACAGGGAAAAGGAAACGTCCTCTACGTCAGATACGCCGATGACTTCGTTGTGCTTTGCAATGGAACGAAGGCGGCAGCCCAAGCCATAAAACAGGAACTCGGAGAATGCCTTAGCACCATGGGACTGACGCTCTCAGAGGAAAAGACCAAAGTCACCCATATAACAGAAGGCTTTGATTTCCTCGGGTACAGGGTCCTAAGGAGTACAGGGACAAAAGGTATTATCATCGGTGAGAAAATTAGCCAAAATCATCGGTGAGAACGTAAACCAGGGGCATCACTCCAAAAGTTGACCACGGCGTTTTTCTTCTCCACTTCTCCCATTTCTCTACCGTGTATTTCCTTCCGCATCTGCTTTGGTTGTGGTTCTTCTTCTTCCTGGCAAAGCCACGTTGTGAGCAAGACGGCTTCGCGCAGGAGGAAGCCATGCACTGCAAGATGCGCTGTGTCCATTGCCGGTGTCTCTTTGTGCCGAATCCCCGTGCCAAGGCCCAACGGTTCTGTGCGAACAAGGCCTGCCAGCGGGCCAGAAAAGCGCAGTGGCAACGCGACAAAATGGCTACTGATCCGGATTACCGGGCCAACCAACGCGACTGCCAACAGCGCTGGCAACGCCAGCATCCCCAGTACTGGCGTGCGTATCGCCACCAGCGTGCCGATTACTGTGAACGCAACCGACTGTTGCAACGGCACCGGGACCGCAAACGCCGTCTCCGTCCGCTTGCAAAGATGGATATGTTCGGGCCAGTAACCTCCATTCAACCCGGCGTTTATCACTTGATCCCGGTAGTCGGTCCGCACCTTGCAAAGATGGACGTGTTATCACAGAAATGTCATGTGATTCCCATCACTTAACCGCGCTTGCAAAAGAGGACATGCTCGACCTCCCTGGGCGTTGGCGGTAGCATCTCGGGCAAGGAGGTCGCCATGATTGAGAAAAGTCCCTTATGCCCCCAACGGGTCCGCAAGATTACCGGCAGCTTTGCTTTCCTTGAGCATCGCTTCGTCCGCGATGGCTTTTGGACCAGCCTCACGCACCATGAGCTGTTGCTGTACGTCTTTTTGGTCCTAGTGGCCGACCGCAACGGCCTGTCCTACTACAGCTTCGATAAGATCTGCGCTTTGTTGCAGCTCTCGCTCGATGACTACCTCATCGCTCGTAATGCGCTCATCAAGAAGGACCTCATCGCCTTTGATGGCCACCTCTTTCAGGTGCTCGCGCTGCCCTCCTGCCCTGTACTCCAACCTCCAGCACCGCTGCACAGCGCACCGCAGATGGCCCAGGCCGACCCCGCGACTATCCGGCAAATCATCCGTAACTCTTTGGGAGCCGACCATGATTGACCAACGCACTATCTTTGAGATCCACCGCCTGACGCATGAGGGCCTCTCGGTACGGAAGATCGCCGTGACCCTGGGTATCAGTCGCCAAACGACCAGCAAATATCTCGACGATCCCACCCCACCACGGCCCCGGCGTCCCAGGCCCAGTCAGCTTGCGCCCTTCAAAGATGCGATCACGCGCATGTTAGAGATCGACCCCAAGGTCTCTGCCGTCGTGCTGCGTCAGCGCCTGGCCGAGCAGGGCTTCACAGGGGGCCTCACCATTGTGCGGCAGTACCTCACCCGTGTGCGTTCGGCTGCCGCCCAGAAGCGCGCGTTCATCCGTTTCGAATCCGCCCCCGGCGTCCAATGCCAGATCGACTGGGGCCATTTCGGCTCCATGGCCTATGGCGCTACGGCGCGCAAACTCTACTGCCTCGCCGTGATTGAATGTCATAGCCGGCTGCTCTATCTGGAGTTTACCCACTCGCAACGCCAGGACACCCTCCACCGCTGTCTCCTCAATGCGTTTCACTTTTTCCAGGGCACCCCCCAAGAACTCGTCCATGACAACATGCTCACCGCGGTCCTGGAGCGACAAGGCCCCCTGGTGCGGTTCAACGAACAATTTTTGGCCTTTCTGCGTCCCTTCCAGATCACCCCCATCGCTTGCAATGTGGCCCAACCCCAAGAAAAGGGGAAGGTGGAGAAGGGGGCCATCCACTATATCCGGCACAACTTCTGGCCCCTGCGCACTTTCCGGGACCTCACCGACCTCCAGGCCCAAGCCAACCAGTGGCGCGACCAGGTGGCCAATGTGCGCGTCCACACAACGACGGGCGAGCCGCCCATCCAGCGGTTTGCCCCCAAGGCCATGCGTCCCTTACCCGCGTTGGTCCCGGATTGCCGGGATACAGCCCAGGCCAAAGTCCATACGGATTTCTCCATTCGTTTTGATGGCAATACGTATACCGTGCCCCCGTGGCTCATTGGCAAATCGGTCACCGTCAAAGCCGACCACCACCAGGTCACGTGCTACTTCAAGGACAAGGCCGTTGCCACCCATCTACGCTGTTGGCAGCGCAAACAACGCATCGAACTCCCCCAGCACCGCGAAGCCGCGCATAAGCGCCACCGGCGCTATTGGTACTCCCAGGAGGTAGCCGCCTTTATCGCCTTAGGGGACATCGCCAAGCAGTATCTGGAACACTTGGCCACCACCAACGAGCCCCTGAAAAAACAGGTCACCAAGCTCCTGGCGCTCAAGGACGACTACGGCGCTCAAGCTCTGCTGGACGCGATGCACCGGGCGACCCTCCATCAGGCCTTTGGCGCCCACTATATCGAAAACATCCTCTATCAAGAGATGACACCCCAGAGGCAGCATCCGCCTGTGCGGCTCAAGCAAGCGCATCTCAACCAGATCCGACTCGAAGAGCCCGCCCTGGCCGAATACGATGCCTTTGTCATCAAAAGGACACGCGGATGACTGACACCCAACGGCTCAAAGACAAGCTCACTAATCTCCGCCTCAAAGGCATGCTCCAGCAACTCGATCCCACCTTGGAGCAGGCCGTGCAGCACAACCTGAATGTCGTGACGACCCTCAATCTCCTCGCCGACATCGAACTGGAGCACCGCTGGCACAACGCCATCCACCTCCGCTGGCGGCAGTCGGCACTCACAGAAAAACTGACGATTGACCAGTTTGACTTCAACCACCATAAATCCCGCAAGGAGCAGCAAACCCGTATTCTGGCGCTCTTCAACCTCGACTGCATCGCCGCCCACAGTGATGTCATTCTCATTGGCAATCCCGGGACGGGCAAAACCTTCTTGGCCAAATGTCTCGCCTATGCGGCCTGCAATGCCAACGTCAAGGTGCTCTTTACCACGGCCATTGACATGATCAACCATCTCATTGCGGCGGAGGCTGACCACTCGCTGTTGAAAAAGCTCCATCATTATGCCACACCGGACCTCCTGGTCTGTGACGAGTTGGGTTATCTTTCCCTTGGCCAACAGGGCTCACACCTCTTCTTCCAGGTCATCAGTCAACGGCATCAGCGGAAATCCACCGTGATTACCACCAACTTGCCGTTTGCTGAGTGGGGAAAGGTGTTTGACTCGACTACGGTGGCCACCGCGATCGCCGACCGGCTCGTGCACAACTCGGAGGTCTTGATTCTGGGAGGGACCAGCTATCGCCGCAAGCTCACCTAACACCACTCACGGCGGACAACTGCAGTAGAGGGGAGCGTGCCAGGTTTATCCTCTCGCCCTCCGCGCCTTTTTTTGTCGTTGGACAAGCGACAACAAGGCACCCGTGCGCCTACATGACGTCCTGGCCTAATTTTCCACCGCTGGTTTTGGCCAACTTTGTGGACGATGATAATACCCTATAGCATAACGCTTGTCTGGCCATCTCTGCTTGCCCTGAATCACAATGACTCCTCCAGAAGCGGCGTGGTGTGGATGCCGCGCCGTAACGCTCTTGTCTCTGTGTGGAAGGAGTCAGCCCATGCAACCCACCCGTCCTCCCATGACCGCCCTGCGCCAACGCATGCACGACGACCTGCACCTGCGCAACTATGCGCCCCTGACGATTGACTGCTATCTGCGCTGTGTGGCTCACTTTGCCCAGTATTTCCGGACCCCACCGGACCGCCTCGGCCCCGAGCATATCCGCCAATATCAGCTCTATCTTGTCCAGGAACGGCACCTCTCCTGGTCGCGTGTCATCCAGATTGTCAGTGCGCTCCGCTTCTTCTATCGGGTCACGCTCCAGCAGCCCTGGATGATTGAGTTTATTCCCCACCCGAAGCGGCCCCAGACGCTGCCCACCCTGTTGAGCCCCGCCGAAGTGGCAGCGCTCCTGCAGGCCCCGCGCGAGCTCACCAGCCGAGCCATCCTCACCACACTCTATGCCGCCGGCCTCCGGGTCTCGGAACTGTGTCACCTACATGTCACGGATGTCGACAGTGCCCGTATGGTGCTGCGCATCCGGCAGGGCAAAGGCCAGAAGGACCGCTACGTGATGCTCGCGCCGCAGTTGCTCAGCCTCCTGCGGGAGTATTGGCGGCAGGCCAAGGCCCGCCTGTGGCTCTTTCCAGGAGCCGTCCCCGCGCAGCCCCTCCGGCGCAAAACCGTGTACCTCATCTGTCGGCGGGCGGGGGTACGCGCCCACTTGGGGAAGGCCGTGCATCCGCATATGCTCCGACACGCCTTTGCCAGTCATCTGCTCGATGCCGGGGTCGACGTGCGCCGGCTCCAACTGCTCTTAGGACACCGGAGCGTGCGGACCACCATGCGCTATCTGCATGTCAGTCCCCAGGCGCTGGCCGTCGTCCCCAGTCCGCTGGAGCTGTTGCCGCCCCTTGCGCCCTCGGAGACCCAGCCATGAGCCGCTCTCCTCTGGAAGTGGCCGACATTGTCCGGCACTATGGGGACGCCTACCTCGCTCGCTATGGCGCCGTGACCTCGACGGCCCAATACCGGGTGCTCCGGGCCGTGGCCCAGTGCCGTACCGCAGTGCTGGGAGGCCATAAGAGCCAGTGTGACCGCTGTGGCCACGAGGAGATCAGTTATAACTCGTGCCGCAATCGGCACTGCCCGAAGTGCCAGGGCAGTGCCCAGGCCGCCTGGCTTGCGGCCCGTGAACGCGAGCTGTTAGACGTGCCCTACTGTCATGTGGTGTTTACTCTTCCCGCGCCGCTCAGTCCCCTCACCCTGCAAAATCCGCGCGTGGTCTACAACCTGCTGTTTCAGGCCGTGGCCGAGACACTTCAGACGATTGCCCGGGATCCCAAGCACTTAGGCGCCGAGATCGGCTTTCTCGGGGTCTTGCATACCTGGGGCCAGACGTTGCACCATCATCCTCATATCCATTGCCTGGTCCCCGCAGGGGGCCTGGCGGTGGATGGCACCGCGTGGGTTCCCTGTCCCAAGCGCTTCTTCCTGCCGGTGCGTGTCCTCAGCCGATTGTTTCGGCGCACGTTCTTGACGGCGCTGCGGCAGGCGGCCGTCCAGGAGCGCCTCAGTATGCAGGGCCAGTGCCAACGATGGCGTACCCCATCGGCCTGGGGCCAGTGGCTCACGTCTCTGCAGCAGATGGAGTGGGTCGTGTATGCCAAGCCCCCGATGTCTGGGCCCCAGGCCATCCTCCAGTATTTGGCACGCTATACGCACCGCATCGCTATCACAAATCGGCGGCTCCTCGCCCTTGAGCAGGGCCAGGTGACGTTTCGGTGGAAGGACTATCAGCACGGCAACCGCCAGCGGACGATGACATTGGACGCCGTCGAATTCCTGCGACGGTTTCTCCTGCATGTGTTACCCCATGGCTTCCAGCGCACCCGCCATTATGGGTTGTTCGCCAATGGTGTGCGGCAGGTCAAACTGCCGCTCTGTCGGCGTGTCCTGGAGCAAGCGTCACCGCGTTCCCCCGTCATCACTGCCGCCAGCGAGGCGACTACGCCTGGGCCGTCTCGCCCGTCCCGGTCGGATGTGTGTCCGATCTGTCACGTGGGGCAGATGCAGGTCCAGGACACCTGGTTCCCCCAGCGTACGGCCCTGGACGACTCTCGGCGCAGGCTGCTCTTTGATACGTCCTAAGGGCGAGGAGGCAGATCGCTCAGGTCTCCTGCACATTCACAGCTTCGACCGCCTCACGGGAGAGGTGCGTCTATAGGTTCCGAGACAGGCCCTCTGGAAGGGACGAGACCGTCTATGCCTGGGTCCTCACGCATGCTGGCACGCCACAGAGCGCCTTATAGCTTTGTCCTGGGTGATACCTGCTCCCAGGACCTTGGCCCTCCGCCCTCCTGAGAAGTCATCAATCCCCATAACCCCGCGGTTCAGTTCAAGAAATTCTATCGGACATGCTCAGCCGCGCATGTCTTCTTCAGCGCCAACCTTGTGGGGCTGAGCATGTCCGATAGAATCCTTACTTCTTTTGTGCCAGAGGGTGATGTGAACGGCACTAGCGCAGGATATCTGGGACGACAGGATCACCAGCCGGTGGGTGCCACCCGCCTTCGACCCACAAGGCCCGCGACAGCCGGATGAAGCCATCGTCGTGGCGCTCGTCGTTGAGATCCAAGCGTGCCACCGTCGCCCGACCTGTGGGTGTCGTCCCCACAATCCACTGCCCATCCGGCGTCCACCCAAAATGCACGGCCCAGCGCTCCCGCACTGGATGAAATAAGGGGACTTCCTGCTGCGTCACGGGATCGCGACCTGTCGTGAAGGTATACCGACGTTCATTACAGCGCCGACAGGCCAAGGCAAGATTCTCCAGGGCATCAGTCCCCCCGCGTGATCGGGGCACCAGGTGATCCATGGTAAACCGCGCCGCACCGACCCACTCCGGCGAGTGGCAATACTCACACCGCCCTTGCGCCCGGGCACGGACGGCCTGATGGATGGGGGCAGGCACGCTCATGATATCGGCACATAGCCCTGGGACAATGCCAGCTGCGCATTAATATAGGTAAAGATCCGGTCGAGTTCGGCCAGGGCATCGAGCTCGGTCTGCTCCTCGGCGGTCAGCCCCCCATCCTTCCGGCGGGTGAGGAGGTCCTCCAGGCGTGCTTGAGCAGCCTCCGTAAACTTAAATACCGTCAGACTGTCCTGTCGTTCCACCTGGAGATGGGCCGCCAAAAGCTGTGAAGGTTGGAGACCAACAGCCATAGTGTCCCTTCCTGTTGTGGTATCCGGGCCTCGTAAAACGGCAGGCGCCATGGCACTCAGGGCCCGGGGGTCGTCACGTCTATCGCAGTGTACGCGCAGGAAGCCATGGGCGCAAGGGCGATGCGAGGGTGGGATGGTGAGCCAGATGTGCGCGGTGGTTTTACCACCCATGCAGGGCCGTCGATGGAAGCGGTGCGCGGTACGTCCGACGTATGAGACGCGACAAATGTGCAGGAGCCACAGGTCCGAGCCTGGACGAGCTTCCTCCCCGTGTACGTCCCTCACCGATACACTGCCAGCCTGACTCCCCTCCACAGTCCAAGGTGGAACGCAAAGGTGTGCTGTCATCGCCCCATGGAGCAGAGGCCTCCTGCCCACATGCAGCACCAGGATCAGTGACAAGTCTGCATGATGGTAGAAAGGCTATCATGGGTGTTCTCGGAGGGATAGCATCCAGAAAAAACACAAAGAAATGCACATATCACTCCGGCAAAATGGGGCGTTTAAGTCGGAGACGGCATGTGTATTCCCACCGGAGAGAGCGTATCCTTGTGTCAGTTATGCCTGAATGTGCGTAGCAAAGAAGCAGCGGTATGTGTTTGATGTTACGTCAACACAGTCGCATTTTTACGCCTCACTAACAGCAACTTACGGGGCCGCGATCCGTGGATGCTCCGCGCGCGGGGGCCCCGAGGAGAAACCCGCTTGACAGCGCCGCCCGGCCTATGGTTAGCTTGCCTCCCGTCGGTTCTGCTAGGGAGAGCGCGCCTGCCAGGCGAGGCACGCGCCGGCCGCGTCCCCGGGGTCAACGGCCGGTGCCGCACCCGTCTCAGGCGCCAGTCACACGGAGCAGCGCACGATGAGAAAAGCGGAAATTGTCCAGCGGATTGCCCAGGAACTCGCGTGCACCACCGCCCAAGCGGAAGCGGCTGTTGAGGCTATCCTGAGCACCATCAAGGCCAGCTTACGGCAGGGGGAACCCGTGATCGTGCGCCGCTTTGGCAGGTGGCAGGTCCGCGGGAAGCGGGCGCGCGTCGGCCGCAACCCCAAGACCGGGGCCACGGCGGCGATTGCGGCCCGGCGGGTGGTCCGCTTCACCGCGGGCCAGCCGTTCAAGCAGGCGGTCGATGGGGCGGCCCACCGCGTCGAATGAGCCGGGCCCCGGCTCGCCGGCGGCGTCCCACCCGCGGCCCGCGGGCGGGTCGTGTGTCGTCACGGCGGCGCATGCCACCGCCAAACAACGGGCATTTTCCCCACGCCATCGGATGCAGTGGTCACCAGCAGAGCCTCGACGGGCAGAGGCCATTTGACGCTTGCTTGTCTGTATCGGATGGCCGGCCATGCCATTCTTCAGAAAATAGTGTCAGCAATATCAATAGGTTAGAGGTTTACCACGCCATCCGGGGGACTCTGTACAACCCAACCCTGGAATCCCATAGGAGCGTTCGGATTTTGCCTCGCAAAGGCCATTGTGCGACAGAACCGAGGAGAGCACAGAGGCGGAAAAGCAGCGGCAAGACAAGAGACCCGGCGCCTGACGGACCCCGGGTCTCGTGCTCCTGTCTGTTGCTGGACAGGATGCCCGCCTCTCAAGGAAGCTCCGCGCGGAAGGGTTGACAGAGCCTCCCCGGAGCACGCGGCCTATCCACAGGATGCCGTCTGGGAAAAGCGCGTGCAAGAGAGGCTGAAAGACGAAGACTCGGCATGGGGCGCATGCCGAGTCCTTGTACAGAACGTCGCAGTCGTGTCCCCGTTTCTGAAGGAAGCCCCGCTCGGAAGCGGCAGAAAGCTTCCAGGAAGTGAGGGCCACAACAGAAGTATGGCGTCGGGGGTCAAAGAGTTCAAGAGCAAGGAGATGCATAGGAGATCTGGTGCGCGCCCCGTACCCGGGCTTACCCCAAATCGGCACGGCACGATCGACGCCAAGCGTGGAAAGGACAAACTGTTTCAGGTCGGGGCGCTTATCCTTGCTCTAGCCATAGGTCACCTGGAAAGGTAGGTCCTGCGTCGCGGCACACTGGTACTCACCCCAGACACTGCGCGACGTCGTATCAAAGTGCACATAGCGTCGCTCCAAGCCAAACCGCATGCTGGCCTTAATATAGAGAAACTGTCACCAGGTGCCAGTTAGGGGAACTCTGCCATAAAAGGCTATTTTAGGAGAAGTTAGGGAAACGCCCCCTAATATGGTTTCCGGTTAGCGGCTATACATATTTCTGCTATGCTCCTTTGGCCTTTCTACCATCAAGCGGAGGAGCACGGAGATGCGCAAAGCGATGCCACGGATTACCGAAAGCGCTGACGAGTTGCAGCGCTGCATGAAAAGCGACCTGGACCCCAAAAAGCGGCAGCGGCTCCATGCCTTGTATCTCGCTGCCAGCGGACAAGCGCGCCACCGCCAGGAGATTGCCGCGCTGCTCGGGGTGCATCGGCACAGCGTCGCCGCCTGGTTTCGTGCCTATGCCGAGGGCGGGTTAGGCCACGCCCTGCGCTATCAGCGGCCCCTGCCCCCTCGCCACCAGCGGATCACCGCGGCGGCCTTAGCGGCACTGCAAGCAAAACTCCAAGACCCGCACGGCTTTGCTAGCTATCACCAGATTCGGGCCTGGTGAGCCGAGGAGCATCAGGTGTTCTTGGCCTATTCGAGCGTTCATGAATTGGTGCGGTACAAACTGCACGCCAAACCCAAACGGCCCCGGCCTTCGCACACAAAAAAACCCTGACGCGGTGACACAGTTTCAAACTGCCTTGCCCACCATCCTCACCGAACAACTCGCAGACCGCATGTGCATTGACACGGTCAAGGTTTTTGCCCAAGACGAAACCCGACTCGGCTTACTGCCTGTGATACGGCGGCGCATTACCGCCTGCGGCGTCCAGCCTGTCGCCTCCGTGACCTACCAATTTGATAATTTCTATCTGTACGGCGCTGTCGAACCGACCACGGGAGCGAGCTTCTTTCTCGCACTGCCGTACCTGAACAGTCGGGCGTTCCAATGGTGGCTGGACGGGTTCGCCGCGGCCTTCCCAGAATCCTTGAATATGCTCGTGCTCGACAACGGTGCCGGGCACAAAGCCAAAGCCGTACGCTGGCCGCCCAATGTCGTGCCGGTATTTCTCCCGCCCTATAGTCCAGAACTCAACCCGATGGAGCGGCTCTGGCGTGACCTCAAAGACCAACTGGCTGACATCCCTGTCCAGACCATCGCGGCATTGTCAGACGCCATGTGTGCCATCATCCAACGCTACTCCCCGGCGACCCTGTACTCGTTGACGAGTTTTACGTACTTCGTCCAAGCGGTCGAGACAGTCCAGAAAGCACTTTATGGATAGATCCCTAACGGAAACCGTATAATCCCCCCATTCCGCTGCTCGTCCTGGGTGAGGGCAAGAGTCGCATGTTCACACCGGACGAGTTATTGCAGCGCCTCTTTGCCCAGATCGAGCGTCTCTTGACACTGAATGGGCTGCACAGGCTGACCAAAGAAGTCGTGGAAGCGGCCCGCGACTGCCTCATCATTGGCCTGACCTGACCCCGCGCAGGGTGACACGCAGCGCGCCAAAAGCAGGGCCATCGAACACGCCAATGTACAGGCTTATCTACGACCGAACGGAAACCCCAGTGTTCCTTTTCGGCAAAGTTGATCTTCCAGGGCTTGCATGTACTGCCAGGCGATACCGCCACATAATGTGAAGCCATCTCCACCGCTCAATGTGAAAAGTTACAGATCTCCAACACGTACTGTCGCAGATCCTGGCCATCTCACTATGAGACATCCATGTCTTGGTATGAGAGAGCCAGACAGTGGCAGACTCCAGAAAACCTACGGGGCAACGTGCGCGCCGGAAGCGGTGCTCTTCGGCGAGCACCGCAGAGAGCACGTCACGCTGTGGCATGGTCTTTGCTCCTACACTTTGCAGGCAAACACTTATTTGGGATAAGGATAAGAAGGAGTATGCCGTATGGAGCAGCCACAGCAACAACCACCGCAGCATCAAGAGCAGCAGCCTGGCATTGAGGCTGCCATGACTCCCCGGCCCAGGGCCGAGGACCCGTCGTACCAGGGCAGCGGCAAGCTCCAGGGCCGGGTAGCGTTGATTACCGGAGGAGACAGTGGCATCGGACGCGCCGTGGCGATTCTGTTTGCCACAGAAGGGGCTGATGTCGCCCTGGTGTACCTCAACGAGCACGAGGATGCGGCGGAGACGAAACGCCGGGTGGAGGCAACGGGCCACCGCTGTGTGACGTTTGCCGGAGACGTCGGCCTGGAGCCGTTCTGTCGTGAGGTGGTGGCACACACCGTCGCCGAGTTGAGCCGGTTGGATATCCTGGTGAACAATGCCGCCGAGCAGCACCCGCAAGATAGGCTGGAGAAGATCACGGCCGAGCAGCTCGAACGCACCTTTCGTACCAATATCTTTTCCTTTTTTTATATGAGTAAAGCGGCGCTCCCCTATTTACACGCCGGCAGCGCTATCATCAACACCACCTCGGTTACGGCCTACAAGGGGAGTCCGCAATTGCTTGACTACTCGGCCACCAAAGGCGCCATTGTGGCGTTGACGCGCTCGCTGTCGCAGGCGCTGGTTGGCCAGGGGATCCGTGTCAACGGGGTAGCGCCGGGACCGATCTGGACCCCGCTGATCCCGTCCACGTTTGCGGAAGACAAGGTTGAGAGTTTTGGGGCGAACGTGCCCATGCAGCGCGCCGGACAACCCGAGGAGGTGGCACCTTGTTATGTGTTTCTCGCCTCGGATGATGCCTCCTACATGGCGGGGCAAATCCTGCACCCCAATGGGGGCGAAGTGGTCAATGGCTAAAGAGCGTGAGCGTCAGCGGGGCCTAGAGCACGTGGTCGATAGCACGCGGTCACGTTTCCCCTGGCGCCAGAGGCGGTGCGTGGAAGAGGACAGCACAATGGCACAACGCAAGACAGGCACACAGCAGAGCAGGACAGGCACACAGCAGAGCCCAGCGCTCGGCAACGCGCGCAAAGATCCGGAGGAGTGGACCACGGGCGGCGAGCCCATGACGGCCGCGCAGCACTCGTACTTGCAGACGCTCTGCGATGAAGCCGGCGAGCCCATGGACGAGACGCTCACCAAAGCCCAGGCCTCTGAGCGCATTGCGGCACTGCAGCGGCACACGGGACGCGGCACGGCTGGACAGGAGCAGCCATGCTAGTCCATATCATTGCTGATTATGGCCATGGCGACTTGGCCGGCGCAGAAGTCGTGCAGCGCCTCAAGCGTTCTCTGCCCGATGCAGAGCCGCTGTTCACGCCGGTACCGCCGTTTGCCACCTTGGCGGCTGGTTTTTGTATAGCACAGTTGGGCCTCAACGAGGCCCCTGCCAACACGCTCATTTACCACAATGTGGCCCCACGGGCGGATGACCCCACGGTGCGCCGGCACAACGCCGGCGAGCGGCTGGCCTTTGCCCGTCTGCCCACGGGCGTGCGCGTCATTGGCGTCAACGCTGGCTATACCTTGGCCTTTGTGCGCGATGTGGCAGAGGAGTTCCGCTGGGCCGCAGTGGCAGCATCGGGCTCGCAATTCCGCTCGCGTGATCTGTTTCCCCAGGTCGCTAGCGCGATTATGCTGGGGCAGCCTGACAGTCTGGCAGACAGTATTCCACGGGCGGAGATTCCAGACGTCCCACCACACCACATTGCCTATATCGATGGCTATGGCAACCTCAAGACCACTATTAAATACGGGACCCTCGACGCGCCATGCGGCACCGCGCTGCACGTGCGCATTGAGACGGTGGAGCACGAAGCGGTCCTGAGCGATGGCAGTTTTGCGGTCGAGTCAGGGCAACTGGCGGTGGCGCCCGGGAGCAGCGGGTGGCCTTTGCCGGCGGGCCAGGAGACGCGTTGGATGGAAATCTTCTGGCGAGGCGGCAATGCCTGGGAAGCTTTCGGTCGTCCTGCGATCGGTGCCTGCATTGCGTTGCGTGACACAGGATGAAGCTTTGGCAGATAAGTCGTGTTGCAGATGTGGACTTTTGGTGCAATGTATCCGACATGCCACACAGAGGCTCTGATTTTGGTGAATATTCATCGCTGTTGGGCGACGCATGCCCGATGGTCTGTGAGGCGCGACGCCAAGGCCCCGGTAATATGGTAGACGAGCTGGTCGGGCGCGGGCGACCGGGCCTGATCGCCCGCGCTTGCCATAGTGGGGCGTGGGACAGACGGGGCGGTCGTGGAGAAACGTGGTCTGCAAGCCGGCTGCACAACGGGTGAGCGCCGGTTGGGCAGCCGCTGCACAGCCAAACGCGGTCCGGCACAGCGTCTTGAAGGCGCGGACTTCCTGGGCACGCTGCGTGCGCCATTGCCTCTTGACGGTGCGCTGGGCCTGCAGCTGGCGCTGTTCCGAGTAGATGAGGGTAGGGTTCTCAAAGTGGAGAGGGACGGCGATTGATGTCACCCTGGGACTCTTCTTGGCAATGTCCGAGAGCAAGGGGTGACCCATGCCCTTCATGGCCATCCGTTGTCCGCACTGCCAGAGCGAGCAGATCGTCAAACGCGGGACGCTCAATTTCTCGCAGTTTGGAGCGTGTCAATACTGGCGGAAACGCTGGGCTACGCTGCATCGTTTTCGCGCCCATTGCGTGGAAAACGGGGTGTTTTCGAGCGGTGCAAGCCGGTCTTTATGGGTCAACTGCAACCATCGACAAATGCTGATAAATTGAGCGAACTCAAATGCAGGCGATCAATCGCACAATCTTTGGAAGAAAGGGTGAGCCATGCCGATCGTGACCCTCTGGCACGTCACCCTCCGTGCCGTCCAGGACTGGTGGCAGGACAACTGCCTGCGACTGGCTGCCTCGCTCGCCTATTACACGGCCTTGTCTCTCGCACCGCTACTGCTACTCATCGTCGGGGTGGCCGGGCTGGTGCTTGATCGAGGGCAGGTGGCGCATCAGCTCACGACCCAGCTCGAAAGCCTCATGGGGCCAGCCGGCCGCGAACTCGTCACCAGCATTCTCGCCACGACGAGTCCGCAGGCAGGCACCATCGCGACCGTCATTGGTCTCATCACGCTGTTCATTGGCGCCACCGCAGTCTTTGGGGAGCTCCAATCGACCATGAATCTCATCTGGGAGGTCCAACCCGCCCCGACCGGTGGCGTATGGGCGGGGATCTGGGCGTGGCTTCGGTCTCGCGTCTTCTCGCTGGCCATTGTCTTTGCCCTCGCGTTCCTGCTCCTCGTCTCGCTCGTGATCAGCGCCGCCCTCGCGAGTGCCGCCGCCCTCTTCCAAGGCCCGGAGCAGGCAGTCTTGAGCCGAATTCTGGAGATTGCCGTCTCGCTTCTGGTCCTCACCTTCGTGTTTACCCTGCTCTATAAATACGTGCCCGATGCCGACATCCGCTGGCAGGATACGTGGCCAGGGGGTCTCCTCACAGCAGTACTTTTTACCCTCGGCAAGACCGCCATCGGCTTTTACCTGGGCCGGGCAAGTGTGGGCTCCGCCTACGGGGCGGCAGGATCAATGGTCGTGCTCCTCGTGTGGGTCTATTACTCAGCCCTGATCATGTTCTTCGGCGCCGAGTTCACCCACGCCTGGGCTCTCCAGCATGGCGGAGTGACCCCGCAGCCGCATGCTGTCCCTGGGGCTGCACCCCAGACCAAAAGCGAGGCAGCCGATGATCGCGCTCCCGGAGCGTAAATTGTGCCTTGACGGAAGCCGCCGTGGTCGCACGCACCGCGGCGTTTCTGCTCCCACAGAGAGACACCATGGAAAGGAGCCAGACACATGGCCGAGCCGACCGCCCAACGCCTACGGATCACCTTTACCGTGAAACCCGCTGACAATGACCGCTTCATCATTGCCTGCGACCCGTTAGCAAGTGAAAGTACCCCCGTCCTCCCAGGGACCACCCCAACCGAGAGTGAAGCCGCCCTCGCCGCGAGTGACCCGACCGAGACCGAAGCCGTCATCCGGGGGAGTGAACGTGACCCCACCCTTGTTGCAGGGGTCTTTGCCTTCGAACTCCACGAAAACGCCACCGAAGGGGATGCCATACACCTAGCGCAGCAGATGACAGACCTGCTTTCGCACCTGAGGTATACTCCACGCTGACGTGGTTGTGCGGACGCCAGGATGCGTCCACAGGATGAGCCAATCCAGTCGGCTTCTATTGAGTTTATCCCGATTAAAGCATGGGCAGCCAGGGGTGCAGGCGCACCCGGAAGTTGTGCAGGGCACAGCAGAGTTCCATCACCAGATCACGGATGCCCTCCTTCCACAGCCGGATCCGATCTTTCACAATACGACAGCGCTTGACCCTGCTATGGACATGGTCGATCCGCAGCCGACGCTGGTGGAGCTCCTGGTGCGCCACGTGCTGCTCCCGCGTGAGCTCCTGCCGCAAATCGCGATAAACTCAAAGATGCATAACGCCAGCGCGTAGCTCCCCTCGCTACACAGCGCGTCATGGGTTCCCTCGCCTTGTCCCCCTTGGTGGACCTTTGGTACACTCTCGGGCGTCTGATTATTTTGTTGCCCATAGAGGACCTATACCATGCCACGGACGAATGCCCATGCCAAACGGAAGACCTCTGCACCCGCCAAGCCCGCTCGGAGTCCCTCCCGGCGCCGGGCAGCACGGCCCTCACCGGTGCCTCCAGCCCCGCAGCTCCCGGAGGACCTCCCCGAGCATGCCACCCTACTTCCGGCGCCCCCGGCGGCCTCCTATATTCTCCCGGTACCGGACGAGTTAGAAGACGCGCCTCGCGTCGAGGTCCCACCAGTGGTCTCCAGCTCGCTGCTCCTTGAGGAACTTATGGCTATCTGGCCCGAACTCCAGGCCGTCGCACATTGGTGGCAGGAGCGGCAGATCCTGGCCCAGCAAGATGACGCCCCAGATCGCAAGCTGACCCGGCAGACCTATCATGTCGAGCAGCGCTATATCGAGGCCGTGAAGCAGGAGGCGGACCGCACAGGGGAAAGCCATGCGGCCGTCGTCAACCGAGCGTTTGCCCACTATTTTGCGGGAAGGTAACCCGGGGGATACCTCGGGGGATGTCTCTCGCCCTCGCGGAGATTCATGGCATGGCCAAGCTCACCGTCAGTGACGCCGCTCGTGTCACAGGCGTGTCACGGATGTTACTCTACCGTTACATTAAAGCCGGGAAGGTCAGTCGCACGCCAGATGGGCTGATCGACACTGCCGAGCTGCTTAGAGCTGGCCTGATGTTGCAGACGAGTGACGTCACAACACCTGTCACCCCGTTACACGATGTGACACCGGCCTCTGTCACACACGTGACACCTGTCACAATGCCTGTCACAGAGGCTGTCACAGCACCTGTCACAGTGCCTGTTTCCACTGAGACACGCACGCTAGAGCGCTTAGTCGACGTGTTACAACGTGAGCTGGACGCAGCCGCGAGCGAGAGACTATGCTGTTAGGCCTTATAGGCCCAGTGAGAACGACGCTGCCACCAGCGGAAAAGTAGCCTGGCAAGGCTTTTCCTATCAATGTGTTCAATCTCTATTGCACCTCACTCCTGGCCTGTCGGACGATCATTTAGGAACTCCTAAACGATCAATGTAACATGCACCCCTTTGTGTTCTATAAATTTGACAAGGCCTCCCACAGATATGACTCTCCCTCCTCTGTCACTCTTGGCATTCCTTGCTATGAAATCCTTGCAGGGCGCGGCGTTCAGGAGTTGCCCTGCAAAAGTGACAGAAGAGGCAACCTCCTTGCTGGACAAGGCCTTCTGCGATTGGGCCAAGCCAGTGTGACAGAAGAGAGCTATGCCTTACAGCTACACATTGTCCATTTGCTGCTGGAGGGCCCACCACAGGTGCTGCGGGGCGGATGTGCTGATGGCTTGACCTCAGGATGTGCCGTTGGAGCGGTACCACTTGATGATGGCCACCACGAAAACGATCACAGACCCGATCAGGAACGGTGCGTGACCGATCAGGGCGTACGTCATATAACTCACCTGCGGGTGCGCTCGCAGGGGCGCGAGGAGCGTGAAGTACCACTGAAACGGCCAGTAGAGCCATCGGCTGAAGCGATAATACCCGGCAGGGAAGCTCGGCAGCCACACGACACCCGTGGCATTGCCAAGCGCATTGAGCACGACCACCAGACTGGTGCAGAAATAGCTGAGCGCCACCAGGCCGGCGGCCAGCAGCCACCCGCGTGGCACGCCACGGTGCCCAGCGGTGGGAGAGGACGGCATCATGGGTGGTTGTCCTGCGCCAAAGGCTTCGTGCGCCACTGCGATCGTGGGATTAGCTGCCCTGGGCCTTGGGGGTGGTGGGATCGTTCCCCCATTCCACCCACGAACCGGCGTAGTTCCCCACCTTCGGATACCCGAGGAGCCTGAGGACCCAGTACGACACCGAGGAGCGCTGACCGGTCTGGCAGTGCGCGATGATCTCTTTGTCTGGGGTGATGCCCTTGCGCTCATACAGGGTCTTCAGGGTGCCCGGATCCTTTAGCACGGTAGTGGTGGTGAAGTTCTCGCGCCAGTCGATGTTCACCGCGCCCGGGATGTGACCGCTGTACTTGGCCCGCACATCCTCCCCCCGAAATTCCTCTGGCGAACGGGCATCCAGGATCACCTTCGTCGGATCGCCAAGCGCCAGGTGGCATTGGGCGGCCGTCGGCAGCTTGGCCGGGTCGACCGTGGCCACAAACGTTCCAGGCTCCACCTGCACCGGCACGGTCGAGATCGCCCCCTGTTCCGCTTGCCACTGCGTGAGGCCCCCATTCAACACCGCGACGTTGGTCGCGCCGGCGTATTCCAGGGTCCAGAACAGCCGCGCACTGAGATGTTCCTTCCCGTTGTCGTAGATGATGATGCGCGTGGTGTTACTCAGGCCCCTGCGCGCGAACAACGCCTCGAGTTTCTCCTTGGTGTCCGGGTAGTTCTTGTGCTGGGCGGGATCGAAGGTGTCGGCGACCGGCAGGCTCACCGCACCCGGAATGTGTCCTTTGTCGTACTCAGCAGTCGGTCGCGCATCGACAAGACGGAGGTGCGGGTCCGTGGTGTGCTGCCTCAACCAGCTGACACTCACGATCAGGTTGGGGTACACGAACGCGTCGCGCTCGGTTGACACCGCGCTGGTTGCCAACGCAAGAGTGATTAGGACGAGGAACGCAACGGAGACGAAGAGCGTGCCAACGAATCGTTGGGACATGGGTACTTCCCCCCCTTGATGGTGGACATCGGCATAGGAGACGGCGCTTCTCATCGGCCTCACGACCGTTTCCCATCACCCATACATGAAGAAGAGGGTAATGCAAGGCGTCCAGAAAAGATAGGCAAGAGTGACCAATAGAAGAGCACAAGCGAAGCTGGCACCAGCGGCAACGTACTGGCACAGCTTCGCTTGCAACGGGTTCTACAGCGTTTCAGCGTGATGGGTACGATGCGCTGCGAGTTCGCGATAAAACGTGCGCCGTGCAATGCCGGTCGCGTACCCGCTGGCTGCGGATAATGTTTTAGGACTTCTCCCATGCCGTCTGAGAGGGGTCAATCAGCCGGTCATTCGCTACTCGGAACAGGTTTTCAAGACCTCATCCAGCCCTGTTGGCCTGCCTCTGGACACACATGGGACGCTCAACGTCACGATTCTCCACCCCGCCGGTTCTTAGAGCCTGTCTGAAAAGTGGTCTACGTGGTAAGATGATGGCCCTCTGAGGACTTAATATGTGGAGGGCACAGGATGGGGCAACGCTATCCCACGGATCTCACCGCGGCGGAATGGACCCTCTTGGCACCGCTCATTCCCACGGCCAAACCTGGTGGCCGTCCGCGCACGACCGACATGCGCGAGGTGGTTAATGCCATCCTTTACAGCCTGCGGAGCGGATGCCAGTGGCGGATGCTCCCGACAGAGTTTCCACCCTACCAGACTGTCTATCACTATTTCTGGACTTGGCGCCGGGCAGGCGTCTGGGAGCAGATGCACGATAGTCTACGTGGGGACGTGCGCGAGGCCGCGGGCCGCACGCGTGAGCCCAGTGCAGGGATCATCGATAGTCAGACGGTGAAGACCACGGAAAAAGGGGGATTCGAGGCTATGACGGGGGCAAGCGCATCCGTGGGCGCAAGCGCCACATCGTCGTCGATGTCTTGGGGCTACTCCTGGTCGTGATGGTGCACTCGGCGGGGATTCAAGACCGTGATGGCGCCAAACCGGTCCTGACGGCATTGGTCACCCGCTTCCCAGGACTACGGCTGATCTGGGCGGATGGGGGCTACGCTGGCAAGCTTGTTACATGGGTCGCGACGGTGCTGCAACGGACCCTCGTCATTGTGAAACGCCCTCGGCACACCCGAGGTTTTCAGATCGTGCAATGGCGCTGGATCGTCGAACGCACCTTCGGCTGGCTCAATCGCTCGCGGCGACTGAGTAAAGACTTTGAGGCCTTGCCGGAGACCACCGAGACGTGGATCAGGATTGCTATGATTCACCTAATGGTGAGGCGTCTCGCAGTCAGGGCGTGATCTTTTCAGACAGCCTCTCACATGGTCCAGGTGCTGCTCACCCTCACACGAGGTCGCGGCACGGTCCCCCAGCGCTGCCCGTGGACGGTCGAACCACTTGGCCAGGACGACGGAGGGCCGGATGGTATGGTCCTCTGGGCCTCTGGACCGCGAGGGTCGTGTGACCGTGGCCGCACCTCGGCCCGTACACACACACTCGTCTGCGCACCCAGGCATGCTTTTCCGCTATACTCATGCATTCTGACGTCACGAGAGCACGGATGGAGGGGAGAGCGAACCTATGCAGAGCGAGCAACCAGTCCGTCACGGCAGTGCCGAGGTCCGTCCGAGTCCCGAGCCCCTCCCCCAGCACGCGGAGGCCATCCCCCTCGTCCCGACCGCCCCGAGCACCCCACGCCGCCGGCGGAACACGCGCGTCGTGGCCCAGCGCCGCCGCCAGCGTCTGCAGGAACTCCTCCAGCACCACGCCCAGCGGCCGGCAAACCTCTAGGTGGCGTGTGGGGG
>Ga0081455_10002598_pt1 | contig 21425 bp, 17 predicted proteins | sample TabmetS3T2R1_FD_70207 | JGI IMG/M metagenome (GOLD analysis project Ga0081455, IMG submission 70207) | Tabebuia heterophylla rhizosphere microbial communities from the University of Puerto Rico - S3T2R1 | ecosystem: Host-associated > Plants > Roots > Rhizosphere ...
GAGGGCATCTATCAGGCGACCGGCCGGTCTTACTGGCTGTCGCCACGCCTCGTGGGCCGGGTCGGGCTGCGCCAGACGCGTGACCGGCTCAGCCTGGGCTACCTGCTGGACCTGATGGAGGACGTGCAGGCCGACGTCGCCGCGCTCGACCTCTCCCGGCCCGACCTGCCCTCGATCGGCGTGTCCGGTGACATCCGGGTCCGGCCCGAGCAGCGCGCGGCGTTCCTCGACGAGCTGCAGCACCTGCTGCGGGACCTGTTCACCCGCTATGGCGGCGCCGAGGGCGACGCGTTCCGCCTCGCCCTCGCCTGCTACCCGAACCCGCCCCGTCGAACCGACGTCGCCCCGGACTTCGCCACAAGCACCGAAGCCACCCCGGACTTCGCAACCAACACCGAAGGAGATTCCGATGACCGAGCTGAGTGAGCTGCGCCTGTGCGCGGTCATGCCGGCGCCACCCGAGGCAGTGCACGCCGCGCTGACCGACGCCGCCGCGCTGCGTGTGTGGCTGGCCGAGCACGCCGAGGTGGCGCTGCCCGACCGGTACGAGTTCTGGGGCCGTTACACACCCGACGGCGCCGAGCCGCACCAGCGCGTGCTGCACGCCGACGAGCGCACCCTGCGGCTCGCATGGACCCTCGACGGTGTCGACACCACGGTCGAGTTCACGCTGACCGAGAACGAAGGCGAGCACGAGGACGCGGGCGGCACGCTGCTCACGCTGACGCAGAGCGACCTGCCGAGCTTCGAAGAGGTTCTGTCCGACAAGGCGGGGCCGCGCGGTGAGCTGCAGACGTTCTGGGCGCTCGCGATCGCGAACCTGTCCGACTACCTCGCGGGCCGCGAGCTGACCCCGAAGTGCGACTACACCTCCGCCGAGCTGCGCGCCTCGGTGGTCATCGACGCCGCACCGGAGGCGGTGTTCGACTCGCTCACCCAGCCCGAACAGTTCCGCAAGTGGTTCGGCGCCAAGGTCGACATCGAGCCCTACGTGGGCGGCCGGTTCGCGATGGGCGGCTTCGAGATGGACCCCGGCGGGATCAAGTTCGTCGAGTTCGAGCCGGGCCGCAAGGCGACGCTGCGGTTCGCCGATGGCCAAACCACCAGCTGGGAGCTGGACGGCTCGGACGGCCGGACCCGGCTCACGGTCGTGGAGAGCGGGTTCGACGTGGACAACCCGCCATACCCAGGCTGGGCCGGCTGGCTCGGCGGCGTCGCCGAGCTGCGGCGCTACCACGAGGTGCCGCGCTGGCGCACGATCTGGCGTCAGATCGAGGTTCCCGGCGTCCCGGCCGAGATGTTCAGCGTCGACGCCTAGCCGGACTCCTCACCCGCCGCGGAGCTCGCGTTTGAGCACCTTGCCGGACGGGTTGCGCGGGAGCGCATCCAGGAAGGCGATGTCCTTGGGCACCTTGAAGCGCGCCAGGCGGGCGCGGCAGTGGTCGACCAGCGCGGCGGCCGTGGCGGTCGAGCCGGGGCGCAGGACGACGAAGGCGACGGGGACCTCCCCCCAGCGATCGTCAGGGCGGCCCACCACGGCCGCCTCCAGCACCGCCTCGTGCTCGTAGAGCACGCGCTCGACCTCCGAACCGGCGATGTTCTCGCCGCCCGACACGATCATGTCCTTGAGCCGATCGACGATGTAGAGGTAGCCGTCGTCGTCGCGGACGCCGATGTCGCCGGTGTGGAACCAGCCGCCGGCGAATGCGGCGGCCGTCGCGTCGGGGTTCCGCCAGTAGCCCTTGAAGACCTTGGGACCACGCAGCACGATCTCCCCGCGCTCCCCCGCGGGCACCGACCTACCCTCCTCGTCCCAGATGTCGAGCTCCAGGTAGAGGCAGGGCCGGCCGACGCTGCCGACCTTGCTGACGACGCTGTCCCGGTCGAGGAACGTGTCACCGGAGACCGTCTCGGTCAGGCCGTACGCATCCGCGAACCACGCCGCCGGGAAGGTGCGCTGGAGCCGCTCGATGAGCGGGATCGGCATCTTCTCGCCGCCGTTGATGACCAGGCGCACCGAGGAGAGGTCGCGCCGCTCGATCCCGGGCAGCGCCATGATCGCGTTGACCATGGCGGGCGCCAGCCACACGGTGGTCACGCGCGACCGCTCGAGCTCGTCGACCACGGCGCCGGCGTCGAACGCACGGTGGATGATCGTCGTCGCGCCCGCGGCGATCAGCGACGTGGTCGTGAGGTCGAGCGCGCCAACGTGGTAGAGGGGGCCGCACGCGAGCCCGAGGTCGGCGCTCGTGAAGCCGAACTCGATGACGTGCGCGAGGTTCTTCCACGCCAGGTTGGCGTGGGTGAGCATGACGCCCTTGGGGTGCCCCGTGGTCCCCGACGTGTACATCAGGCGGTGGACGTCGTCGGCCGCCACCGCGGCGTGCGACTCCCGCCGCGGCTCCGCGCGCAGGTCGGCGAGCGCCGTCCATCCGCCGGGCGCCGGTTGCGTGACGCACGCACGCAGGAGCGTGGCCTCCATGCCCTTCGTCGCGTCGTTCGCGAGGCCGACGAGTGACTCGTCGCACACGAGCGCCCGGGCCTCGGAGTGCTCGAGGATGTACCGCACCTCCGGCGGCGCCAGCCGCCAGTTGATCGGCATCGCGATCGCGCCCAGGTGGTTCGCGGCGAAGAGCGTCTCCAGGAACTCCGGGCAGTTGTAGGAGAGGAGTCCGACGACGTCGCCGCGACCGACCCCGCGCTGGTGCAGGCCGCCCGCCAACGCGGCCGCCCGCGTCGCCATCTCGCCGTACGTGGTCGTCGCCCCCTCGAACACCGTGACTGCCCTGTCCGGCGTGCGGGTCGCGTGGTGGGCGAGCACGGCGAACCAGTTCATGTCCGGCTGCATCGTCGGTGCGTGCGTCACGAGCGCGACCTCCCCTCCGCGACCCGGGACCCGGGTTTGTACCGACCAGTCAGCCTATTCGCACCGTGTCACCACAGTGCCCGCTAGCGTCGCCACCGTGCCCCTGGCGGATGCGACCAAGGATTCTCGACGCAGCCCCAGGTGGCAGGCGCGCCGTGAGGCGATCATCGACACGTCGGCCCGCCTCTTCGCCAGCCGGGGCTACCACGCCACGGGCATCAGCGAGCTCTGTGATGCCAACGACCTCGGCAAGGGGGCGCTCTACCACTACATCGGCTCGAAGGAGGAACTCCTCGCCGCCATCCACGATCGGGTGATGGACGAGGTGATGCGCGGCGCCGATCGCGTGGCCGCGGCCGGCGGATCACCGTCGCAGCAGCTGGCCATGCTCGGCGACGAGCTGCTCGGCGTGATCCACCGCTACCCGGATCACGTCTGGGTCTTCCTGCACGAGTTCCCGGCGCTCACCGGCGACCGCGCCGCGCAGTTCCGCGAGCGGCGTGGGGAGTACGAGCGGCGCGTCGAGGGCGTTCTCCACGCCGGCGTCGAATCGGGCGAGTTCCGTGACCTTGACCCGTGGCTCACGGCACGGGCGTGGCTCGGCATGCACAACTACACCTACCTGTGGCTGAAGTCCGGCGGCCGGCTCTCGGCCCGCGACGTGGCCAAGCCATTCGCCGACATCTTCATGCGCGGCATCGAGAGCCGGCCGCGGTAGCCGTCGGGTGCCAATGGGGGGGAAAGGCGAACGTCGCGCTGACGGCAGGCCGCGTGTCACTCCTGGGCTGATCGCAGGGATCGAGTAGCGGTCCAGCGCCCGAGGTCAATCGGTGGACACCCGCCGATGTGCCACGATCACGACGTGCTGGTGGACGACGTGGTGCGACGGAACCGTTGCCGCATCACGCTGCTGACCGCGGTTGCGGTCGTCAACTACATGATCCTTGTAGCCACCTTCGTCAACGTGCTCCTCCTGACCAGCTCCACGCTCGAGAACGACGGTATCTCCGTGCGGGAGGTCATGATGTTCGCCGGCGTCAGCCTCGGGATCGGTGCCGCCAGCGGGGTACCGGCGGTGGTGAAGCATCTTCGGTCGGTCCACAGGCGCACGCTCGCCGAGCTCGGCGCCGTCCCCCTCGGTCCCGGCGACCTGCCAGTCGTCGACAACCTGCTCCACGAGCTGAGCATCGCCGCCGGGACCCCACGGCCCGCGGCCGCCTTCGTCGCCGACGACGCCCCGAACGCTCTGGCGGTGGGCCGCCGGCCGGCTGACACCACCATCGTGGTGACGTCGGGGCTCATCGAGAAGCTGAGCCGCGACGAGCTCGAGGCGGTGTTCGCTGCCGAGATGTGGGCCATTCGCCGCTACGACACGGCCATGCAGACCGTCACTCTCAGCCTGACGGCCGAGACGGCCGCCATCGTGATCTTCCCGACCATGGCCGTCGCCGAGATCGTGCGCAACCGTCTCCTGCGCAACGCCGACTTCGGCGCCGACACACTGGCCGTGGCCACCACGCGCCACCCAGACGCGCTCCGGCGGGCCATCGAGAAACTGCGCGACGACCCCGCAGTCGTCGAGACCCTCTCCCCTACGACCGCGCCGCTGTGGTTCGAGCCAATCCCCCACGGCGGCCACTGGCCGATCGAGGCCTACGAGGACCTCGCCCTTACGCCGCGCCTCGACGAGCGTCTGGCGCACCTCAACGAGCAGATCGCGACACCCTGAGCCGCCGGCTCCGTCGGATCAGCCGTCGGGCGGCCGTGCAACCGTGAGCGCGAATCTCGGGAGTGCCTCATCGTTGGGCGTTCCTCACCACCACCCACGGTCGCACACGGCGCGGGTGTGGCGAGCAGGAGCGTTTCTGCGGCGATAGGTGAGGGTTCCTGTGGCAGTGGAGCGTGTCCTTCGCGTCACTCCGCGAACAGCACCTCGAACCGCTCGACCACCGTGGCGACATCGGGATCGAAATCGACGCCGATGGTGGGCAGATGCCTCCGGAAGAACTCCTGGTGTGCGGCGAGCCACCATTCGGGTGTGCGGTAGCCCTCGCCTTCTTCCCACGCGAACGATTCATCCACTGACGTGAGTGGACCGATGCGGACCTCGGTGGTGCGCAGAACGGCACGGGCCTGGCCTGCACTATCCGTGACGATCCAGATCGTGCCGGGCTGCGGTAGCGGGGCCCCCTCGAGCTCGTCCTCGACGAGCGCGCCGACCGTCGCCCGTTTGGGTCCATTGACCACGAGCTCGATCAGCTCGTCAGCGAGCTCTGCGCTGTCACCGAAGGGCTCGACCGTCTCCGGCGTGGGCGTGGATGGATCGACCAGGCCAATTGCGAGAAATCGGCTCCAGAAGCGGGCGACCTGATCGGTGCCGATAGGCGCCAGCGGTGTGACTACGGCCCAGCGGAGACGACGCCCCACAGGTCGTTGCGCCGACCCAGTACGCGAGTCGTGGCGCGCCCGATCTACAACACCATCGGCGAAGCCACGTAGTTGCGACCGTCCGTGTCACGGACTCGCGTGAGCGCCGGACGCCACGAAGTCGCGGATGATGTCGGCGACCATGGCGGGGTTGGTCTTGTGGGCGAAGTGGCCATGGCCCGCGAGCACGCGGAGCCCCGCGTGGGGTGTGGCGGCTCTGGCCTCGTGGGTCGCCTTGGCGACTACTGGGACGCTGTCGGAGCCCGCCAGGAACAGGGTCGGCACGGTGACGGCGTCGAACTGGCCCGGGTGGTACACCCAGTCCTGCTCGGCTCTGCACTCTCGGGGCACCGTGGGCGCGGCGGCGAGGCGGACCGGCCACAGCGGGCTGACGCGGAAGGAGTCGATCTCCTCATCGGTCATCTCGAGGATGTCGACCAGCACAGCGACGATGGCGGCCTCGTTGTCGTCGGCGGCGAGCGCCGCCTCGATCCGCTCGATCGAGCCTGCCGGGTAGGTGAGCCCGAGGCTTGGTTCGTACAGCACGAGGTGGCCGACGTTGCTGGACCGGCAGGCGCCGCCCATGGCGCAGTTGGCGCCGTAGGAGTGACCCCACAGCGTGACCGGTCCATCGGTGCGGGCGGCGACGGCGTCGACGACGGCGGCGACGTCCTCGAAGTCCCGTTCGATCGAGTACGGGCCGGTATCGCCGCTGGCGCCGAAGCCGCGGCGGTCCATCGAGTAGGTGGTCCACTCGTGTCGCAGGACGTCGATGAAGGGGTCGAAGGTGGTGTGGTCGGCGATGGATCCGTGTACCAGCACGAGCGGCGGTCCGCTTCCCTCGATCCATACCGCCAGCGACGTGCCATCGACCGAGCGCACGTCGAACCGGACTGCCGGCGGTCGGGTCGCGTTGTCGGCGCGGGTGGGTCGAGCGTCGATCTCGACGGCGAAGTTCGACACCGCGTTGGCGAACGCGTCGGGCTGCTCGGCGTAGGTGACATGACCACAGTCCTCGAACTCGACGAGCCGGGCGTCGGGCAACGCGGATGCCAACCGATGGGCGACGGATCGCAGCGACGGATGGCTGCCGTCACCGGCCAGGACCAGGACCGGCAGAGTCACTGCCTCGAGGTCGTCCACACTGACGTCGAGCGACGGCGAACGCAGGTCGGCGATGCCGATGTCGGCGTTGTTGCGGTAGCGGTCCTTGCGGTCCTCGTCGATGCGCCCCCACAGCCCTGGGCACAACAGCGAGAAGAACGCGTCGACTGCGGCGCGGGGGCCACCGGCGGTGGTCGCTGCCTCGAGGCGGGGCGCCAGCTCGCTCATGAGAGCCTGACCGGCCTGGCGATCGAGGCACAACAGCGGCGGCTCGCTGAACACCGCCCCCCGCAACAGGTGCCCGTAGCGCAACGCGACGTCGACCGCTATCGCAGCCCCGCCGCTAGACCCCACCAGCAGACAGGGCGAGAGGTCGAAAGACTCGATGAGCGCAGCGGCGTCGTCGGCGTGCAGCGCGTCGCTGATGGCGGCGTCCCCCCGGGCGCTGCGCGAGTGGCCCCGCCGGTCATAGCGCACGCACGTGTATCGGTCCGCCAGCCGGCGGGCCTGCTCGGCCCACACCTCGGCGTCACCGCACATGCCGTGCACGAACAGGATCGCCCGCCCGTTGCCGGCACGCTCGTAGTAGAGGGTCGTGTCATTGACCTCGACGGTCGGCATGGCTGGCCTCCTCGCGGCGGTCCCTCCAGAGGAGTCTCAGCCGACTAGTCCCACGGAGCATCGGGTGTTCGCCCCATCTCTCCGCCTGACGTCAGGGCAAGAGCAGGCCATGCTCCATGGCGAACAGCGTCGCCCCGGCGCGGGTCGTGACCCCGGCCTTGACGTAGATGTGCTCGACGTGGTGCCCGACAGTCTTGGGCGAGATCCTAAGCCTGGCGGCGACTTCCTTATTGGCCAGGCCACGAGCAATTAGGCGCAACACGTCCACCTCACGTTCGGTCAGCCCGGCGGGGCGGGCCACATGCGGCAGGCGGCCCATCTGGCCTGCGGCGGCGAGGACGGCCTCTACCTCGGCCCGGCCGAACCGGCCGGCGTCGACGTCATCTGCCAGGCGCGCCGCGGCGTCGCTGGCGTTGAACGCCGGCCGGTGAGGCCGGTCCTCGCACATGGCGTGGTAGGCGTCCGCTGCGGCCAGCAGGCGGGCGGCCAGCGGCATCTGCTCCCCTGTGACACGGCGGTGGTAGCCGGAGCCGTCGGCGCGCTCGTGATGGCACGCGGCGAGATCGGCGAACGGTCGCAGCAGCCCGCAACGACGGAGGACCCGCTCGGTGAGATAGGTGTGCAGGCGGACCCGCTCCCGCTGATCCGCACTCAGCGAGCCAGGGTGGTCCCAGATCCCGCTGGGAACACCCACTTGGCCGACGTCATGAACCAGGCCGGCACGACCGAGCGCCACCGCGTCCTCGTCGGCGAGACCGGCCGCCCGTCCCGCGTCGGCGGCGAGGGCGGCGACCCCTGGCGAGTGGCCCCGGAAGTACCGCGACTTGAGGTCCGCGAAGTCGGCCACCGCCGCCAACGCCGTGTCCAAGTCGTCCGCCGCGATCGTGCGCGCTTGGCCTGGCTCGGCGTCCAGCACCGCTCCGCAGGCGTCGTCGCCGATCTCATCCAGCCACCGCTGCCCGCCAGCGACCAGCGCGTCGACGACGCCGGGGTCGTGGGCGCCGCCGCACCGATGGGCGAGCACCTCGCTGGCGGTGTCCCAGCCGGACCGGGACCACAGCTCGGCATCACGGGCCGCGCCCACAACCCGCACCGCGATCGGCACCTCCTCGCCCGCCAGCCCCGCCGGGTAGCCCTTGCCGTCCCAGCGCTCATACGCATGCGCCAGCGCTGCGCACACGTCAGCGGGAAGACCGAGGCGGGCGCCGAGTCGCGCCGCCACCTCACAATGTCCGGACAAGCTACGCCGCTCCATGCTCGGGTTGGCCAGCGCGCGCGCCACCCGGCCCACTCGGCGATGCAGCGGCAGCTCTTCGCCGAGATGCCGCACGAAGAACCGCGTGGCATCACCTGACCTAGCCGCCAGCATCGGCGCCATCGTGGCGTTGAACGCGATGTCGTCACCGCCGGCCAGCATCGCCGTCTCCGAAGCGTCCGACGTACAACCGACGAAGCGCAGCAGGGCCACGTAGTACACGCACGACCGCATCGCCTCGTCCAGGTCGAGGGCGTCTGCCACGGCCAAGGACAGCCAACACGTCCGCAGGCCATGCTCGACCGGCTGTCCCGTGCCGAGATCCGACGCCAACGACAGCGCCATCGCCAACTCCGCCAACCTCCCGACACCGCCAGGCGTCTCCACGGCACCACTCTTTCAGCTGCAGCGCCGCCGCCGGGGCTCGCACCTGGAGACCGTGCGAAGACCTGCGGGCGTGTCCTCCCGCTGTCTCAGTCGCGACGAGAGCCGCCACCCCAGGCACCCCTGAGGCAACGCGACAGATCGACGTTCAGCTCGGGTTGCGCATCGACGACGCCGACCGCGTCCCATAACAGGCGCCCCAGAACACTGCTTGGTGGCACTCGACGCGTGGCGAAAGTGCCGTTAGGGGTGTAGACGTCCGGCTGGCGCCGGTGATGCCCACCCGCTTCCCCCCGACGGCGCCGGGACCGGGGAACGACTCGGGGTTCTCGATCCGATCGGTTATCGCTGTCCCTCGGGCATGAAGGCCGCGGCCCAGGCGCCGAGGTCGGCGGGGACGTGGTAGCCGCGCTCGTCGTTGATCGCCGCCCAGTGCTCCGCGACGTCCTCGATCGTCGGGCCCGGCCCCGGATGTAAGTAGCCCTCGGTCGAGGCGATGAAGATGCGCGCGAACCGGCCGGCGCCGGCCGCGTAGATCTCGCCGCTGACCGGGCAGGCCTCGTGCGCGAGGTAGGCCGCCATCGGTGCGACCAGCTCCGCCGACATCCGCCCGGCGGCAGCGTCGTCGGCCGGGCCCGCCATCCGCGTCATGGCCGCGGGCGCGATCAGGTTCGCCGTGATCCCGTGCGCGGCGCCGGCCGTCGCCAGGCTGCGCGTGAGCCCGATGACGGCCGCCTTGGCGGTCGCATACGAGGTGTTGTTGGGCAGCCCGAAGATCCCCGACGACGTCGTCATGACGATGCGGCCGTAGCCCTGCTCGACCATGTGCGGCCATGCGGCCCGGGCCGTGCTGAACGAGCCGGTGAGGTGGACGGCAAGGTGGCGGGCGAGGTTGTCCTCGTCGGCCTCCGGAAAGCCGGCCCACCTGATGATGCCCGCGTTGTTGATCAGGACGTCGATGCGCCCGAACCGCTCGACCGCGGCGTCGACGAGGCCCCGTGCACCCGCAGCCGTGGCGACGTCGCAGTCGTCGGCGACTGCGTCGCCACCTGCGGCGACGATCTCGGCGGCGACGGCGGACGCGGGCGCGGGGTCGGCGCCCGCGCCGTCCATCGAGCCGCCGAGGTCGTTGACGACCACGCGGGCGCCGCGTTCGCCGAGCAGGAGCGCGTGGGCCCGGCCGATGCCGCGCCCGGCGCCCGTGACGACCGCGACGCGCCCCTCGAAGCCGAGCTCGTTCAGGCCGCCACCGGTGCGTCGAACCCCAGGAGTCGCCCCAGCGTGCCGCCGAGCATGGCCGCCCGCTCGTCGGCGGGCACACCGGCGAACTGGCTGGCGATCAGCTCGGGGCTGTGGCGGAACGTCCCTTCCGCGTGCGGGTAGTCGGCGCCCCAGACGATGGTCGACAGCCCGCTGACGTGCCGGGCCGCGACCGCCACGGGGTCGTCCTGGAACGAGACGTGGAACTGACGCCGGACGTACTCGCTGGGCCTCAACGAGTACGGCCACTTCTCGTTGAGCCGGAAGAGCCGGGCCATCTGTGGCTGGTCGTCCTCGGGGCGATCATCGTCCCAGTAGCCGAGCCACCAGTCGGGGTCCTGGCCGATCCCCGCGAGCCAGCACTTGTCCATGGCGCCGACCAGGGACGCCAGCCAGTGGGCGTTGAACTCGATCAGCGCGAAGTGGAGGTCGGGGTAGCGCTCGGCGACGCCGCCGCCGATCAGCTCGATCATGACCTGCTGCGGGACCATGGGGCCGTAGATGCACTGGGTGATCATCCGTTGCGACGCCGAGCGCTCGTCCATCGGCCTGTTGACCTGCGCGGCCATCCCCATGACCACCTTGAGCGTCGTGGACGCCGGATCGTTGACCTTCACGCCACCGGTCTGGGAGTGCATGAACACGTGCACGCCGTTCGCCTGCGCCGCGGCCCACACCGGATCGAAGTCACGCGAGTAGTACGGCTGCGGCGGGACCGCCGGCAGCAGGATCCCGCGGAAGCCGGCGGCCGCGACCCGCTCGATCTCGGCGACGGCGTCGTCGATGTCGGTGATCGGAACCGGCGCGGTGGGGGCCAACCGCCCGAAGTGGGGTGCAAACCGCTCGATGATGTAGTCCGTGTACACGCGGGCGTGTGCCATCGAGAGCTCGTGGTCGTCGGAGTAGAGCCCGAAGAGCGACAGGTTCGGGTGCATCACCTGGGCGTCGATGCCGTCGAGGTCCATGTCCTCGAGGATCCGATCGGGGTCGCCGGTGTTGGGCGTCCCGTCGTAGTGACGGAATCGTGAGACCGTCCAGCCCTCGAAGCCCGGCGTGTGGAGCCGGCGGAAGTCGCGGACGCCGCCTTCGGCGAGCGGCTCGATCTCGAAGTCCTCCTCCCAGACCGCCCGATCGCGCAGGTGCGTCGGCAGGCGGGTCAGGAACAGGTCGGTCGGCTCGAGGATGTGCCCGTCGGCAGAGACGACAAAGTCCTTCTCCGTCACCGGTGACGACCTCCCTGTGCAGGACTCGAGACGTGCCCGGCGATCGCACCATGGCGCGCGCGTCCCCGCCCTTCGGCGGAAGTTATACCAACCGGTCGGTACATGCAATGCTGTCGGCCGCCCCGGAACGCTGGGGGCCGGAAGGAGGGGAGCGGTGACCAAGCGGTGGCAGCAACGCCCGGCCGGCTCGACCTGGGGCGACTGGGGCGAGGACGACGAGCTCGGCCGGGTCAACCTGATCACGCCCGACAAGGTCCTCCAGGGCGTGCGGGAGGTGGAGGCCGGCGTCAGCTTCTGCCTGAGCCTGCCGCTCGACTATCCCGGCGGCACGGCCCTGAACCAGCGACGGCACCCACCGGTGCTCGCGCCGACCGAGGACATGGGGGGCGATCCGGGCAGCTTCTACAACGTCCACATGAGCGAGATGGACGACTTCGGGGATCCGCGCTACGTCGACGTGTGGGCCGACGACACCGTGACCCTGTCGCTGCAGTACTCGACGCAGTGGGATTCGCTCGCCCACGTCGGGGCCGAGTTCGACGCCGACGGCGACGGGGTCGACGAGGCCGTCTACTACAACGGCTACCGCGCCGGTACCGACCTCGTCGGGCCGCAGGACGACGCCCGCGGCGATGGCGGCGGGCACCGATGCTTCGCCCACCACCTGGGCCTGGAGCACATGGCCTTCCACGGCGTGCAGGGCCGAGGCGTCCTCGTCGACCTGGCCCACCACCTGGGCCACGACTGGCGCGGGGTCGACCGCACGACGCTCGAGGAGATCATGCTGGCCGACCGCGTCGTGGTCGAGCCCGGCGACGTGCTCCTGCTCCACACCGGCTTCGCGACCGAGGTCCTCCGCTGGAACCGCGACCCGGACCCCATGAAGATCCACACGCTGTGCACCTACCTCGACGCCCGGGACCCGTCGCTGCTGGAGTGGATCGCCGAGTCACAGATCTCGGCGCTGGTGGCAGACAACTACGCAGTCGAGGGGCTGCTCGGACGCGACCGCGACGAGAGCCGCCACTCGTTCCTCCCGATCCACCACCTGTGCCTGTTCAAGCTCGGCGTCCCGCTCGGGGAGATGTGGTACCTGCACGACCTGGCGGCCTGGCTCCGCGAGCACGACCGGAGCCGGTTCCTGCTCACCGCGCCCCCGCTCCGGCTGCCCGGGGCGGTCGGCTCACCGGTGACGCCGATCGCCACCGTCTGACGACCGCGCCAGGCGGAACGGCGAGTAGTCGGTCTCGACGACCCGCGCGATCTCCTTGAACAGCTTCGGCCGGCCACCGGAGTTGAGGAGGTAGCGGCGGGGCTTCCCGGGGATGTTGGTGCCGTAGTAGTAGCTGCGCTCCGTGAACGACGACAGCGCCACGTTGCGGTTGACCATGTCGGTCCAGCGCGCCTCGGCCGCTGGGTCGACCTCGATGGTGTCGTAGCCATGGTCGCGCACGTAGACGAGCGTGTCGGTGACGAAGTCCACCTGGTCGCCGTTGTACCGCGGGTTGTTGCCGGCGGCGGCGTGCGGCCCACCAGGGAAGAAGAGGTTCGGGAAGCCTGCGGTCTGGATGCCGAGGAACGTCGTGGGTCCGTCGGCCCAGTGCGCCTCGAGGGCTAGGCCGTCCCGGCCGCGGATCCCCATGCGCAGCAGGGCGCCGGTGCCGAAGTCGAAGCCGGTCGCCCACACGATGACGTCCACGTCGCGTACGCCGCCGGCCGTCTCGATCCCCCGCTCGGTGATGCGGACGATCGGCGACTCCTGGAGATCGACGAGCGAGACCCTCGGCCGGTTGAAGGCCTCGTAGTAGCCGGCCACGAACGGGGGCCGCTTCTCGCCGAAGCGGTGGTCCTTCGGGATCAGCTTCTCCGCCGTGTCGGGATCCTCGACGATGCCCCGCACCTTCTCGGCGATGAAGCGGCACCACTCGGCGTTCGCGTCGTGGTCGAACAGCAGGTCGGTGTAGTTGCTCGTGAGCTTCGAGAAGCCGGGGCTCTGCCACATCTTCTCGAAGAACGCCCGCCGCTCGTCGGCCGGGTCATCGAACGCGGTTCGGTCGTGGGCGGGGTGGAGGAACCCGTGCACCGAGGTGTTCAGCACCTCGCACATGGCGTCGAAACCGGCCCGGAGCTGCGCCTGCTCGGCGGGCGAGATGGGCGCGTTGTTGAGCGGCGTGCACCAGTTGGGGGTTCGTTGGTACACGGTCAGCGAGGCGACGTCGTCGGCGATTGCCGGGACGATCTGGACGCCGCTCGATCCCGTGCCGATGACCGCGACGCGCTTGCCGGCGAAGTCGACGGGCGTCGCCGGCCACCGCCCCGTGTGGTACGACTCGCCGCGGAAGTCGCCGCGTCCCGGCACGTCCGGGACGTACGGCACCGAGAGGACGCCGGTCGCCGCCACGACGTGACGCGCGCGGAGCTCGGTGCCGTCGGCGCCGACGACGGTCCACATCGCGGCCGGCTCGTCGAACGCCGCCGACGTGACGCGGGCGCCCAGCCGGATGTGGCGCCGGAGGTCGAACCGGTCGACGACGTGGTTGAGGTAGCGCTCGGTCTCCGGTTGGGCTGCGAAGTGCTCGCGCCACTCCCATTCGTCGAACAGCTCCCGCGAGAACAGGTAGCCGTACGTGTAGCTCTCCGAGTCGAACCGTGCGCCGGGGTACCGGTTCCAGTACCAGGTCCCGCCGACGCCGGCGCCGGCCTCGAGGAGCGCCACCGTGAACCCCGCCTCACGGGCGCGATGCAGCTGGTAGATGCCGGTGATGCCTGCGCCGACGACCAGGACGTCCACGTCGGCCGCCGGCCGATGCGAGCCCTGGTCGGCTGCGCCTCCGTGGGATGTGGTCATGCGGGCACGAGCTTTGTGGTGTGTCGTGTTGTCCGACCGATCCCCTGGACGCCCGCCCGAGTTTGTACCGACCGGTTAGTCTAAACGCTGCGGCTGGACAGCCCGGGAGGGGACGCACGGACGCGACACACGCACAGGTGGTCGAGGGCGTCCGCGCCGCCATCGCTGCGTACACGCAGGCGCTCGACGACGGCCGGACCGACGACGTCGTCGCCACGTTCTGCCGCGACGGCGTCTGCGAGATCCCGGGCATGGGCACCCACCAGGGCCACGACGCCCTCCGCGAGGCCTATGCCCGCTGGACGCCGCAGCAACCCCAGCGCCACCTGGTCGTCAACACGCTCGTCACCGACTGGGACGACCACAGTGCGACGGCGGTCAGCGACGTGATCTTCATCCTCGAGGGCGACGCGGGGTGGGCGATCCAGCTCGTGGGCCGGTACGACGACACCCTTCACCACTGCGACGGTGCGTGGCGGTTCCACCGCCGAGTGGCCACGTTCGTCACGCGTTGAACTCGGGCATGACGTCGCGCACGAACCGCTCCACCTGGGCGGCGCCGGCCCCGGGCCAGCCGCACACGAGGTAGCCGTAGCCGGCGTCGCGCCACTTCGTGGCGTGCCTCCGTGCGATGTCGATGTCGTCGAGCGACAACGAGCCGGCGCGGACGATGTCGGAGGGGTTGCGGCCCGCCTCGATCGCGAGCTGGTCGATGCGCTCGTACGCCGGGCGCAGCGAGTTCGGAGTGCCGAACGAGTGCCACGCGTCGGCGTACCTGGCGACCAGCGGCAGCGTGCGGCGAGGGCCACTCCCGCCGAGCCAGATCGGGGGGCGCGGGCGCTGCACCGGGGTCGGCCGCAGCTGCGCGTCGCGCAGTGACACGACGTTTCCCCCGTACGAGACGACGTCGCCGGTGAAGAGGCGGGTCACGATCTCGAGCGTGTCCTCGAGCAGCGCGAACCGCTCGCCGGTCGGGGGGAACGGGATGCCGAGCTCGTGGTGTTCCTTGTCGAACCACGCCGCGCCGAGCGCCAAATCGAGGCGGCCGTGCGAGGCGTGGTCGACGGTGACGGCCTGCGCCGCGAACACCGACGGGTGCCGGTACGTCACGCCCGTCACGAGTAAACCGAGCCGGATGCGGGTGGTCAGCGCGGCGAGCGCGCCCAACGTCGTCATCCCCTCGAACGTCTCGCCCGGCCCCTCGCCGTACATCGGCTGGAAGTGGTCGAACCCCCAGGCGCCGTCGAAGCCCAGCTCCTCCGCAAGCTTCACCCGGCGCACCAGCTCGTCCCACGGCATCCGCTGCTGCGCAACGTCGAGTCCGAATCGCATGGACCGGAACACTGTCACATGGAGTGGCGACGAGGCGGGCACCAACGCAGACGACCTTCCCGGTCGGCCAGCAGCTCTTGGCGCATCTCGAGTCGTATCGTCGTGTGTGTCAGCTCTGGCCTCGCGGTAGACGCGTGCGTGGCGATTCGATGACTGATTCACGGCTCATCGGACAGATGGTGACAGCCTGTCGATTACCACGGCGCCTCCTCACGCGGCGCTGGCGCGTCGGCACGACCCAGCCGGACGTGACGGTCGCGCTGCACGCGCAGGATGCGGGACCGCTGGTCGGCGTGTGGCGCTCGCTACGTCGCAAGCGCATCTGGATGCCCGTCGCGGTCGCGGGAACGCTGTTTCTCGGGGCGACTGCTCGGCTATTCGTTTGGCCGTCGACCAACGATGCCCATCGTGTGGACGCGGTTGTCGTCTTGGACGGGGGAAGTGGCGAACGACTCGACAAGGCACGAGCGCTCATGGCTCGCGGCGTGGCTCCAGCGCTGGCCGTATCCACGGGCCGCGAGATGGACATCGACGAGGCCGGCGATCTCTGCACCAAGCCTCAACCGTTCGAGGTCGTGTGCTTCTCGCCCAGGCCGGACAGCACCCGCGGCGAGGCCCGGGCAGTCGCCACCCTCGCCCGACAGCACGGGTGGAACGAGGTTGTCCTGGTCACGTCGACCTATCACGTCACCCGAGCACGGATGCTCCTGGGCCGATGCTTCACAGGGCGCGTCGATGTGGTTGCCGCCAGCCCGCCCCGGAGGCCACTGCACTGGGCTGCAGCGGTGGCACATGAGTGGGCCGGGATGCTCGATGCCACGCTCCGCCGGGGCTGCTGAGGGGGCAAGCCGCAGCTCGGGCGCCGCCCAACAGGCGCGTCGGCGGACATCGTCGGCTGCACGCCGTAGGCGGCCTACAACATGTTGCCGATCTCGCTCGGTGGTCGGTGATTTAGCGTCCGTTCTGGATCAGTAGCGCTCGACCCGAGCGGGGGCGGACGACATGAGATCGGCGCCGCCCGAGAGCGCGCGAGCACCTGACGCGCCCTCGGCACGAGGCCATCGATGGACCCAGCGTGAGCAACAGCGGGACGGTCACCGCGAGCCGGCCGGCGTCCCTGTTGCCGCGACGGCCGTCATGGCCCTGCCGGCCAGCCCCATTGAAGGGATTGCGTCGGGCGGCAGGGTGAGCCGCCCACAGAGTGCTGGCCGCCGGCGTTACCTCGCGGTCAAGCGCAGCATGGATGTGATCGGAGCGTGCCTCCTCCTCCTCCTGTCGAGCCCGCTGCTGGCGGTCATCCCGATCGCGATCAAGCTCGACAGCCGCGGGCCGGCCCTTTTCCGTCAGCAGCGCATCAGAGGACGCCAGATCGACCGTGGCCCCGAATGGGCGCTCGAGCCCTTCCGCCTCTTCAAGTTCCGCACCATGGTGGTAGATGCAGATCCGTCGCTGCACCAGCAATACATCGAGGCGTACATCGCCCGTGACGATGGCACGCTCGCGCAACTCCGACCTGGGCGTGGTAACGGCGACTCCTTCCGGCCACTGCGCGACCCCCGGGTCACGCGGCTGGGGGTGTGGCTGAGAAAGCTCAGCCTGGACGAGTTGCCGCAGCTCTGGAACGTGCTGCGCGGCGACATGAGCCTCGTCGGACCGCGGCCACCACTGCCCTATGAGGTCGCCATGTACGACGATCGTGACCTGCAGCGCCTGACCGCGCCGCAGGGGATCACCGGGCTGGCGCAGGTGCGAGGGCGATGCTCGATCGGCTTCGACGATCTCATTCGGCACGACCTGGAGTACGTCGGGGCCCAGTCCGTATGGCTCGACCTCAAGGTGCTCGCGCTGACTCTGCCGGTGGTGCTGTCGCGCAAGGGAGCCGACTGATGAGCCCCGTGCGAGTCGCAGTGATCGGGTGCGGCTACTGGGGGCCCAACCTTGTACGGACCTTCTCCGAGATGCCGTCTGCGTCGGTCGTGGCCGTGGCCGATCCGGACCGCGCGCGGCTCGATGAGGTCCAGCTTCGTCACCCTCACATCGAGACCTTCGTCGAGGACCACACTGCCCTGCTCGGTCGCGATCTCGATGCCGCCGTGGTGTGCACCCCGGCGGAGACGCACTACGACATCGTGCGAGCGTGCCTGGAACACGGGCTCGACGTTTTCGTGGAAAAGCCGCTCGCCACGAACACCGAGCACGCGCAGGACCTCGTCGACGCGGCAGCCGAGCACGGGCGCATCCTCATGGTGGGCCACATAGGCGCGTACAACCCGGCGGTCAGCGCGCTTCGGGACATGGTGCGACGGGGCGCGCTCGGTCGGGTCGCATACATCGACGCTGTGCGCGTCGGCCTCGGCCTGTTTCGTTCGATCCTCAACGTTCTTTGGGACCTTGCGCCCCATGACGTCGCCATCTTCCTTCATCTGCTCGACGAATCGCCGACCAGCGTCAGCACCCGCGGCATCGCATGCATCGAACCCTCGATCGAGGACGTTGCCTATATGACCTTGACGTTCCCCAGCGGAGTTCTCGCGCATGCCCGGATGAGCTGGCTGGACCCGTGCAAGACGCGCCGAATCACCGTGGTGGGGCGGGAGAAGATGGTCGTCTACGACGACCTCGAGAGCCACGAAAAGCTGAGGATCCACGACAAGAGCGTTGAGGCGGTGCGCCGGACCGACACATTCGGCGAGTTCCAGTTCGCCTACCACTACGGCAGCGTCGTCAGTCCCTATGTGCGGTTCGAGGAGCCGCTGCGCATCGAGTGCCAACACTTCGTCGACTGCCTCAACTGTCGGGAGGCGCCGCTCACGGACGGTCGCAATGGCATGGAAGTCGTCCGCGTGATCGAGGCGGCTCAGCAGTCTCTGCGGCAGGGGGGCATCCCGGTGTCGATACCCCCGGCGGTCGATCTGCAACCTGCGCCACGGCGCGCCCTCACTGCGGTGTGACTGCCGTGGAGCTGAGGCGCTATCTCGAGGTCAGCCGCCGCTGGTGGTGGCTGGTCGCCTTGGCGCTCCTCGCTACTGCCGCCGTGACCCTGTCGTCGGTCGCCTCCCAGACTCCGACATACCAGTCGTCCGCCACGTTCTTGGTCCGCCCGCGATCCGATGACGCATCCGAAGACGCGCGGGCGTTCGACGCGTTGATCCGCGGTGTGACCATCAACACCACCTACGCGTCGATCGCCCGCAGTGAGCTGATCAGGGATCGAGCCGAGGAACGGATGGATCCGGAGGTACGGGCGGACGACATGAGCGTCAGCGCCAAGGTGCTGACGGACACGAACATCGTGTCGCTGAGCGTGAAGGGGCCTGACCCCGACCACGTCCTCGCTCTGGCCAAGGCCATCAGCGCCGAGGCCGTCGAGTACGTGAACGGACTGTCGGACGTCTACGTGCTCCAACCGCTCGACGAAGCGACTCGTGCAGAGAGCCCCCTCGCGAGCAACAGGACGTTGACGATCTTGGTCGGCGTCGTCCTGGGGCTGGCACTCGGCGTTGGCTTGGCGTTGCTGGTCGAGTATCTGCGGACGGGGCCGCCCGCACCAGGATCGGGGGGCGCCGCTGCCCAGCTGGGGGAGGCGCCATCGCCCGGGGACGCAACGGCGACGGCGCCTACTGAACCGGAGCCGCCACGGACGGGGATTGCCAGTGACCCCCTGCGTGACGACCGCGTCGGAGTGCGGGGACCATCCCGCGCCGGACGGGCGGACCCCGCTGATCGATCGAACGGTGACCCCGACCGGCCGATCTGACGGCGTGGACGGCGTCACGGCCGTGCGCGGCGAGGCTGGGGAGGTCCTCGTCGTGGCGCGCGGCAGCGGAGAACTCGCGGCCGGCAACTTCTTCGAGTTCGCTACCAGGTTCGCCATCGCCTTCCTGCTGGCCCGCAGCCTCGGTGCCGGCGGCTACGGGCTGTACGTCCTGGCCATCAGCGCCGCCACCTTGTTCTCCGGCATCTCCCTGCTGGGTCTCGACGACGCCATGACCCGCTACGTCGCGATCGCGTCGGGCCGGCGGGACGCTTCCGCGGTGCGAGGAACCGTCCAGGTTGGCCTCGTTGCCGCGACGGCGACCGGTGTCCTCTCCGGTGTCGTGCTCTACGTGGGTGCCGATCCCATCGCCACGGGCCTGTTCAACGAGCCAGGGCTCGTGCGGCTGCTGCAGCTCGTGGCAGTCGCGGTGCCGTTCCTCTCTGTCAGCAACGTGCTCGCTGGCACCGCGCGTGGCTTCCGCCGGATGGACATCGCGGCACTGGCCGAGAACGTCGTCCAGTCGATCGTGCGGCTGGGGCTACTCATCGCGGTCTACTTGCTGACCGGGCTCAGCACTGCCACAGCGGTCGTGGTATTCGGAATCTCGGACGTTGCCGCCACAGTCACGATGGTCGCGCTGCTCGGCCGGCACTTTCCGCTTGTCTCGAGGGGGCAGCCCGTCCGGCGGGACGTCAGGGGGGTGTTCCGATTCGCCTTGCCCTTGTGGTTCTCGGGAATGCTCCGCCAGTTTCGTGGAAACCTCGTGGCCCTGCTGCTCGGTGCCACCGGCCCGGCAGCCAACGTCGGCGTCTTCGCGGTGGTGAACAAGATCAACCTCGTCGGCCACGTCTGGCTGTTGTCGATATTCATGGCCGTCAAGCCGACGATGGCCCAACTCCACGACCGCGGCGACCGGCCCGAGCTGGCGCGGGTCTACACCTCGACGACGCGCTGGAGCCTCATCCTGGCCCTGCCCTTCGTCATCGCCATGATCCTGTACCGCGAACCGATCCTCGCGACGTTCGGCGCGTCGTTCGCCGCCGGCTCCACCGCCCTGGTCATCCTGGCCACGGCGGAACTGGCGAACGCCGGAACGGGAACGTGCCAATCGATGATCGACATGACGGGCCACATGCGCATCAAGGTGGCGAACGCGGTCCTGTGGACCGGTCTGCTCATCGGCAGTAGCAGCATCCTCATTCCGCGGTGGGGGGTCGTCGGAGCGGCTACCGCATCACTGATCGCGATCGCGACCGTCAACTTCCTGAGCGTCGCCGAGGTGTGGGCCTTGGAGCACGTTGTCCCGTATGACCGTGCCTTCTGGAAGCCCCTGGCGGCGGGAGCCGGCGCGTTGGCGACCGGCCTCGCGCTCGACTGGCTGATGCCGGTCGGAGCCGATCTCGCCCCGGCCGTCCTGCAGGGCATCGTCGTCGTGGCCGTGTTCGCCGGACTCATCCGTCTCTTCGGCTTGGCGCCCGAGGACCGGCTGGTGCTCGACCGGATCCGCGATGGGGTCGCCCGGCGAGCGCGTCTGACCAGTCGGCGACCCCCGGCGGCCGTCGGCCACGACCGGTCGCGGCGTCGCGATGCGTCTCGTGCCGGCTCCGCCGTTTCCGATCGGCACGCCGAACCTGGACCCGTCTACATCGGCGGCCTCGACCGCAGTGGCAAGACGACGCTGGCCGCGTTTCTCACATCGCACCCGAACATCGACATCCCGGACGCCGGCTCCAACCTGTGGACGTACTTCTACGGACGCTTCGGCGACCTCACGCGGCCGGGCAACCTCGAGCGCTGCCTCGACATGATGCAGCGCTACAAGCACGTCGCCATTCTCGACCCGGACCTGCCCCGCCTCCGGCGGGAGTTCAATGCCGGTCCGCCGACCTACGCGCGGCTGTTCAGCCTGGTCCACGCCCACCACGCCGAGCAGGAGGGTAAGGCCCGCTGGGGAACGCAGACCGGGCTGATCGAGCGCTACGCCGGTGAGGTCTTCGCTGCCTACCCAGGCGTGCGGATCATCCACATGATCCGTGACCCGAGGGACCGGTACGAGGCGTCGCGAGCCCTCTGGCCCGAGGGCAAGGGCCAGGCGGGCGGAGCGACCGCACGCTGGGTCTACTCGACGCGCCTCGCCCAGCGCCACGTGCGGCGCTACCAGGGCGGCTACCTGATCGTACGGTTCGAGGACCTCGTTCAGCGGACCGAGCAGACGCTGCGCACGGTGTGCGACTTCCTAGGCGAGGCATTCGACCCGGACATGCTCGGCATGCCCGCCGCTCCCGAGCGACGGGCGCGACTAGCCTCGCGCCGCCCCGCGCCGCCAACGGCGACGCCGACTACGACCA
>Ga0081455_10002599_pt1 | contig 21416 bp, 14 predicted proteins | sample TabmetS3T2R1_FD_70207 | JGI IMG/M metagenome (GOLD analysis project Ga0081455, IMG submission 70207) | Tabebuia heterophylla rhizosphere microbial communities from the University of Puerto Rico - S3T2R1 | ecosystem: Host-associated > Plants > Roots > Rhizosphere ...
CCTGGGTGCTGAACAACTGTTGGCTGCCGAAAAACACGGGCAGAAAATCGCCGTTGAAATCAAAAGCTTTGTGGGGCGATCCGATGTGGATGACCTCGAAAAGGCACTCGGGCAGTACCTGTTGTATCATGATATTCTCGTACAGCGAGAGCCGGACAGGATATTGTACCTGGCTGTGCACGAAGGCGTATGGCTTGGTATCTTTGCCGAGCCGATTGGCAAATTGCTGCTGGACAATCAGCGCCTCAAGTTGCTTGTGTTCGATAGACGGGCAGAGGTCATTATGCGATGGATACCTTAGACACCTATCGACAGTGCATCGAAAAAGTCCTGTGTGACTACGCACAGCTTCCCTACGCCTATGGCGAGGTCGAGAGAAAAGTGGTCAGCGACCGCCACGGTGATCATTACCTCCTACTTGCTGTGGGGTGGGATGGCGCACAACGAGTGCACGGGAGCGTTGTCCACATCGACATCATCAATGGCAAAGTCTGGATTCAACGAGATGGGACTGAGCATGGCATTGCTGAGGAACTCGTAGCGGCAGGGATTCCCCGGGACCATATTGTATTAGCCTTTCGCCCTCCCGACCTCAGGCAATACACAGGTTACGCTGTAGCCTGAGCCACACCCACTGCGACGCCCCAGCTGCCTCCCAGCCGGTAACCTTTTGCTGGAAAAGTGACCATGAAGCGCGTCATCATCGACACTGACCCTGGTATTGACGATACCGCGGCCATCTTCCTGGCTCTGGCGTCTCCAGAATTGCACGTCGAAGCGCTAACCACCGTCTATGGCAACGGCACCATCACAGATTGCACGCGCAATGCGCTGGTGGTCCTGGAGACAGCAGAGCGTAGCGACATCCCCGTATACCAGGGTGTGGGCAAACCGCTCATGGCGGCACCGACCTACGGCTCGCAGGTGCACGGTAGCGACGCCCTGGGGGATGTCGGGGTGCCACCGCCCGTTGGCGTACCGCAACTCAGGCATGCGGTGTACGAGCTAGTCGAGCGCATCATGGCTAGCCCAGGGGAGATCACGCTCGTTGCTTTAGGACCGCTGACCAACGTGGCGCTGGCGCTCAGCCTGGAGCCACGCCTGGCGAGCGCGCTCGCTGAGCTGATCGTCATGGGCGGTGCGGTGCTGACGCACGGCAACGTTACGGAGGTGGCGACGGCGAATCTGTACAATGACCCTGAAGCCGCAGCCATGGTGTATCAATCCGGGGCGCCTGTCGTCCAGGTGGGCATGGACGTGTGCCAGAAGGTGGCTATTCCGGAAGCCCACCTGGAACGCTTCCAGCATACGTCAACACCAATGGCCCAACTCCTGACCCGCATTACTCCTACGCTCGTCAAGTCCTACGCTGAACGTGGTCTCAGACAACTAGGTACCGGGGTGCATTACAACGACGTCCCGGCAGTGGCCTACGCCATTGACCCAAGCCTGTACGAGGCGCGGGAGTATCACGTGCGCATTGCGACGCACGACGCCTTAACGCGTGGGCAGACAGTCGCCGATGTGATCCATCGCTGGCCGTATCCCCCCAACGCGAAGGTCCTGATGGAGGTACAGGCAGAGCGGCTGACTGACATGTTCACGACGCGTGTGCTGGGTTACGCTGGACCGGTGTGAAGGCTCTCTCGCAGTCCGAGCGGGCAACCGTCTTGATGCCAGGTTGCATCGTTTGTCGTATACGAGCGTCCAACAGTATGCACGGAGAGCCCGTCTGATACAGGAGAGAAGGTGCGCCGATGACGCGAGAAGCCTGGAGACTCAAAGCAGCCGAAGACCGCACGGCCCACTGGCGGCGCTGGGGGCCGTACCTGTCAGAGCGCCAGTGGGGGACGGTGCGGGAAGACTACAGCCCCTCTGGCGCTGCCTGGGATTTTTTTCCACACGATCACGCTCGTTCGCGAGCCTACCGCTGGGGTGAGGACGGCCTCGCTGGCATCTCCGATAACCATCAGCGGCTGTGTTTTGCCCTGGCGCTCTGGAATGGCCGTGACCCGATCCTGAAAGAACGGCTCTTTGGCCTCACCAGCTATGAAGGCAATCATGGGGAGGACGTTAAAGAATATTACTTCTACCTTGACTCGACCCCCACCCATTCCTACATGAAGTATCTGTATAAATATCCCCAGGCCGCCTTCCCCTACCGTCAGCTCGTCGAGGAAAATCGCCAGCGCAATCGGCATGACCCGGAGTATGAGCTGCTCGATACAGGGGTGTTTGACGGCAATCGCTACTTTGATATTGTAGTAGAGTATGCCAAGGCCACCATCGATGACATCCTCATCCGCATCACGGCGAGCAATCGTGGCCCGGAGACAGCCGAACTGCACCTTCTCCCGACGCTGTGGTTCCGTAACACCTGGTCGTGGGATCCAGGGCAAGCCCCGCCGCGTCTCCGCGTTGGCGAACCTGGCCGCGACTATGTCGTCGTCGTGGCTGAGCACCCATCCCTAGGGCCACGCTGGCTGTGCTGCGCCGAGACCCCAGCGCTGCTGTTCACCGAAAACAGCTCGAACCGCTGGCGGCTCTACGGTATCTCCAACGAGACCCTGTACGTGAAGGACGGCATCAACGACTACATTGTGCATGGCCGGCAGGAGGCCATCAACCCGGCGCAGGTCGGCACCAAAATGGCAGCGCACTACCACCTGACACTGGCAGCCGGCGAGAGCCACACGGTCCTCCTACGCCTGTGCGAGGCCCTGCCGCACAACGGCCCGTTTGGCCATGTCTTCGTCGAGCTGATGCGACATCGAGCGCATGAGGCGGACGAGTTCTACGCCACTGTGATTCCTGCCACGCTGTCTGATGACGCCAAGCAGGTCATGCGTCAGGCGTTTGCCGGGCTGTTGTGGAACAAGCAGTTTTATAACTATGACGTGCGCCGGTGGCTGGAGGGAGATCCCGCGTGTCCACCGCCACCGCCTGAGCGCTGGCGTGGTCGGAATCACGCCTGGTGGCACCTGTATAACGAAGATATCATCTCCATGCCCGACAAATGGGAATACCCCTGGTACGCCGCCTGGGACCTGGCGTTTCACTGCATCGCGCTGGCCCTCATCGACCCCGACTTTGCCAAACACCAGCTCATCCTGTTTCTGCGCGAGTGGTACATGCACCCCAATGGCCAGATTCCAGCCTACGAGTGGGCCTTGGGAGATGTCAACCCGCCTGTACACGCCTGGGCCGTGTGGCGTGTGTACAAGATCGAGAAACGTGTGCGGGGGAAACTGGACCGTGCCTTCCTCGAACGTGTCTTCCACAAGTTGCTGCTCAATTTTAACTGGTGGGTAAACCGCAAAGACGCCGAGGGGAACAATGTCTTCGAAGGCGGCTTCCTGGGCCTGGACAATATTGGCGTCTTTGATCGCTCCGCGCCACTGCCGACCGGGGGCTACATCGAACAATCAGACGGCACGAGCTGGATGGGCATGTATTGCCTCAATATGCTCGCGATTGCGCTTGAACTGGCGCGTGACAATCCTGCCTACGAAGATGTTGCCAGTAAATTTTTCGAGCATTTTGTCTACATTGCGTATGCTACAAACAACGTCGGCGGGCACGCCTTGTGGGACGAAGAGGATGGTTTTTTCTACGATGTGCTCCACCTCCCGGACGGCACGCGCTGTCCGCTGAAAGTGCGCTCGATGGTGGGGCTCATCCCACTCTTTGCCGCGGAGACCCTGGAGCCTGACATCGTGGACCAGCTGCCAGGATTCAAGCGGCGTATGCAGTGGTTCATTGATAACCACCCGGAATTTCGTGAGCATGTGGAGATGGTAGAAAACCCGGGCGGTGGTATACGCCGTCTCCTCTCCATCACGACCCGTGCACAGCTCCCACGGGTGCTGCGTTACATGCTGGACGAGGCCGAATTCCTGTCACCGTACGGCATTCAAGCCCTCTCCAGGTTTCATCAGGCGCATCCGTATATCCTCACAGTGGATGGCACCGAACACTGTGTGGACTACGAGCCGGCTGAGTCCCGCACCGCGCTGTTCGGTGGCAATTCCAACTGGCGTGGCCCGATCTGGTTTCCGGTGAATTACTTGCTCATCGAGGCCCTGCAAAGGCTGCATTACTTCTACGGTGATTGCCTGCTGTTCCCATTGCCAACCGGCTCCGAGCGTCAGGCGACCCTCTGGGAGATAGCCGCAGACCTGTCACGTCGGTTGACGCGTCTCTTCCTGCGTGACGCGAACGGCTGCCGACCCGTATACGGCAGGACAGAGACGTTGCAGCAAGACCCATACTGGCGTGACCTCGTACTGTTTTACGAATATTTCCATGGCGACAACGGCGCCGGCCTCGGTGCCAGCCATCAGACGGGATGGACTGCGCTGGTGGCCAAGCTCTTGCAACAAAGCGGAGAATAGGCTTGTTCTTCCTTTCTCTCTCCGGGCGAGGATTTTATCGCAGGGTGAGGAGCCCCATACATCGTGAACAAAGACTCGAGTATGACGCATCAGCCTCCGTCGGTGGCCAAACCCTTCACGTGGCGCCGTCTTATCCCCGTCCTCATATTCGTAGCCGGGTTGGTGGTGTTTTTCGCGCTGGGTCTCGAACGCTATCTCAGCATCGACGCCCTGCGCCAGCACCGTAGTGTGCTACGCGCCTGGGTAGAGACGTCGGGCCTGCTCGCTGCCCTTGTCTTCATGGCTATCTATATCATCACAGTGGCCTTTTCGCTGCCCGGGGCGACCGTCCTGACAATCGCGGGCGGCTTCCTATTTGGCTCCGTCTGGGGCACGGTGCTGGTGATCATCAGCGCCACACTGGGTGCCACCATACTCTTTAGCATCGCCAAGACGACCCTGGGCGATGTCTTACGCGCCAAGGCCAGAGCGTGGCTGCCGAGGCTGGAAGCAGGCTTCAGAGAACATGCGCTGAGCTATTTGCTGGTGCTCCGTCTGGTGCCCATTTTTCCGTTCTTCGTCATCAACCTGGTCCCGGCGTTCCTGGGGGTGCCCTTATCGACCTTTATACTCGGCACGTTTCTTGGCATTATCCCTGGAACTTTTGTCTACGCTACGGTCGGCGCTGGCCTGGGGAGTGTCTTTGATGCTGGGGGAACGTTCACCCTCCGTGGAGTGCTGACACCCCAGATCGTGACGGCCCTGGTGGGCCTGGCCGTCCTGGCCATGATCCCTGTCGTCTACAAGAAGCTCACGGTACGGCGTGGCGCGAGGCCAGGGGCGTCCAAGCCCTATGGGCCATGAGTATGCCACGCGTAGGAGACGTGTATGGCCGTTGTCCCGCATACCACAGGCAGCGCTGTCGAGATCCTGCCAGAAGATGCGCACAATGCCCGCCTCTTGGCGCAGGCGCATCCCAGCGATTGGCGCAATCCTGTGCCCCGCAATCCGTATAACCTGGTGGTCATCGGTGCCGGCCCGGCTGGCCTCATTGCCGCGGCTGGCGCTGCCGGCCTGGGCGCGCGCGTGGCTCTGGTCGAGCGACATCTCATGGGCGGGGACTGTCTCAATTACGGCTGTGTCCCCAGTAAGGCGCTGCTGCGCTGCGCTACTGCCTGGGCTGACGTGCGGGACGCGAGTCGGTATGGGGTGCATTACCATGGGGACCTGCAGGTCGATTTCGGCGCCATTATGGAACGCCTGCGGCGCCTGAGGGCTGACCTCAGTGCCAACGATGCGGTACAGCGCTTCACGGCCCTGGGCGTGGACGTCTTTCTTGGCCACGGTCGTTTCGCCGGTCCGCGTGCCCTCGACGTTGAGGGACAGACCCTCACGTTTGCCCGCGCTGTCGTTGCCACAGGTAGCCATGCCGGTGTGCCACCCATCCCTGGGTTGGCCGAGAGTGGCTATCTGACCAACGAAAGCATTTTTGCCCTGACCGAGCGTCCGCAGCGTCTGGGTGTGATTGGTGGCGGCCCCATTGGGTGTGAACTGGCGCAGGCCTTTCAGCGGCTCGGGGCCCAGGTGACGCTCCTGGAGGCTGATGCCCACCTCCTGCCGCGTGAAGACGCGGAGGCGGCAGCCATCGTGCACCAGGCCCTGGGCCGCGATGGGGTACAGATGACGGTGGGGGCAAAGATTGCCGAGGTGGCAAGGCGTGGAGCGCTAAAAATCGTGCGGTACACTGACGCGGCGGGACAGCCCGGCGAGGCCGTGGTAGATACGCTCCTGGTGGCGACTGGCCGGGTACCCAATGTCGAGGGGGTGGGGCTCGAGGAGGCCGGGGTCACGTACGACCGCCGTCTCGGGGTGCAAGTTGACGCGCGTCTGCGCACGACGAACCCGCGCATCTTTGCTGCCGGTGATGTATGCTCGCGCTATCAGTTCACGCATGCCGCTGATGCACTGGCGCGTCTGGTGCTGGCCAACGCGTTGTTTATGGGCCGTCAGAAAGCGTCGGCCTTGACCATTCCCTGGTGCACGTATACGGATCCGCAGATCGCCCACGTCGGTCTCACCGCCGCCCAGGCCGAGGCCGCTGGTCTCACCGTGACCACCTTTGTGCAACCGCTCCATGACGTCGACCGTGCCGTCCTGGACGGTGAAACAGAAGGCTTTGCGAAGGTCCACGTGAAGCGGGGCACGGGAACGATCGTTGGAGCGACCATTGTAGCGCGTCACGCCGGCGAGATGATTGGCCTCTACACCACCCTGATGACGCACAAGCTGGGCCTGGGTGCCCTCACCCAGGTCATCCAACCCTACCCGACCCAGGCGGAAGCGGTGCGCAAAACCGGCGATGCGTACCAGCGCACCCGCCTGACCCCCTTCGTCAAAAAGCTCATGTCCCGCTGGTTCGCCTGGCAGCGTGGGCGCTAGTATGCAATCGTACGACCTTTTCGCATATACCTCCTCTCCCTCCCGGAGAGGGAGCTAGGTAGCAAAGTGTGATTGCTGTCCACAGTGCCCTTTGCTATGCTGAGGCAGCATCATGGGACTATGGAAGAGAGGCGTATCACCATGCGCTGTGCACGCTGCGGGCGCTCCAATCGTCCAGACGCTACTTTTTGTGATGCGTGTGGCGCCAGGTTTGTTGGGATCCCCTTACCGGATAGCCTTGCTGACCAAGTATTCGTAGGGCGGCAGGCGGAGATGGGGGTGCTGCAGGCGGCCCTGGAGGACGCGCTGGCTGGTCGGGGACGCCTGGTGCTACTGGCTGGCGAGCCAGGCATTGGCAAAACCCGCACCACCAGGGAATTCGTGACGCACGCTGAACAACGCAGCGCTTTGGGACTCTGGGGGCGTTGCCACGAGAGCGCGGGAGCCGCACCCTACTGGCTCTGGGTCCAGATTATCCGGGCCTACGTCCGCGCACGAGATAGTACGCAACTGCATACCGAGATGGGTGCTGGGGCAACAGATATCGCTGCCCTCGTGCCCGAGGTACGCGAACGGCTGCGAGACCTGCCATCGCCGCTGCGTTTTGAGGACCCCGAGCAGGCCAGGTTCCGTCTGTTCGATGCTGTGACGACCTTCCTGTATCGTGCGGCACAACACCATCCACTCGTGCTCGTCCTCGACGACCTGCATTGGGCTGACAAGCCGTCATTGCTCTTATTAGAATTTCTGGTGCAGGAACTACGTCGGAGCCGGCTCCTCGTTATTGGTACCTACCGTGATATAGAACTGTCACGCCAGCACCCGCTTTCCGAGACGTTAGCGGAACTGACCCGCGAGCAGCCATTGCAGCGCTTGCTCCTCCCCGGATTGAACCAGGAAGAGGTCGAACGCTTTCTTGAGGTAACGACTGATAGCACCCCGCCCCGGGCGCTGGTGGAGTCGGTACATACCCAGACAGAAGGCAACCCCTTGTTTCTGACAGAAATTGTCCGATTGCTCATCCAGGAAGGAGAGTTGCAACCGGAGCGTTGGGAGCAACGTCAGGGTGTAAGCCTGCGTATCCCCGAGGGGGTACGGGAAGTGATTGGCAAACGTCTCAACCGCCTTTCGCCACTATGTAACCAGATGCTGACCATCGCCGCCGTGATAGGGAGGGAGTTTGCTCTAGAGGAGCTCGGGCGCCTCATGGACGAAGAGTCCGATGAGCGGGTGCTGGAGATGTTGGAGGAGGCAGTAGCAGCGCGGGTGGTCGAAGAGGTACCCCAAGCTATGGGGCGCTACCAGTTCACGCACGCCCTTATCCAAGCCACGCTGTATGACGAGATGGCCACAGTACGCCGCGTGCGTCTGCATCGCCGCGTCGGCGAGGTACTGGAGGAGGTCTACGGGACGAATCTCGATCCATATCTGGCCCAGCTCGCCCATCACTTCGGTATGGCAGGGCAGAGCGGTCATGTGGAGAAAGCTATCACATACGCGGCCCGCGCCGGGGCACGGGCCAGCAGCCTGCTGGCCTATGAAGAGGCCGTATACCACTATGAGAAAGCGCTTCAGGCACTGGGGCGCCAGACGTCAGTAGATGAGACACAGCGCTGCAAGCTGCTCATCGCCCTGGGCGAGGCGCATCGACAAGCAGGTTCGTATCCTCAGGCCATGGACACCTTCCAGCGCGCTGCTGCTATTGCTCACTCGCTAGGGTTGGCGGAAGAGTTAGCGCACGCGGCCCTGGGGTTCGAAGAGACAACTTGGCGCCCTGGGCTCCCCGGTGACGCTGCAGCCCGGCTCCTCGAAAGCGCCCTCGGGGCTCTGGGAGAGGAGGACAACACGCTGCGGGCGAGGGTGCTGGGCAGTCTGGCCAGAGCGCTCGTCTTCACTGGCGCATTCGAGGCGGCCACGGCCGTAGAAAAGCAAGCAGTAGAGATGGCGCGCCGCCTTGGTGACCCGGCCACACTGGCTGCCGCGCTGGAAGCGCGCTTTTTCTCTTCCCGCTGGCAGCCGGAGCATATTGCGACACGGCTCGCCAGTGCGGCTGAATTGGTCGGTCTGTCCGAGAAAACAGGCAACCGCGAGATGGCTCTGCGTGCTTATAACTGGCGTCTCTTTGACCTGATAGAACTCGGTGACATGCAGGCAGTGGACAGAGAGATCGTGGTCCACACGCGGTTGGTGGAAGAACTGCGGCAGCCGTTCTATCTCTATATACACGTAACCTTCCAGGCCATGTGGGCCACCTTTCTGGGGCACTTTGAGGAAGGCGAGCGACTCGCCCAGCAAGCCTTCACTATCGGTCAGCGCCTCCGGGGCCATGACGCGCTTGGGATCTTCGGCGTGCAGATGTTTACCCTGCGCCGCGAGCAAGGACGTCTCCAGGAATTGGCACCCGTGGTACGGCGCTTTGTGCAGATGTCTTCTGAAGCCTCCACCTGGCGGCCAGGTCTGGCGTTGATCTATAGTGAACTTGGTCTCGAGCAGGAGGCGCGAATTGAGTTTGAACACCTCGCCGCTCATGACTTCGTTGACATTCCTCGAGATGCCCGTTGGGTTGCCTGTCTCGTGTACCTCTCCGAGGTGTGCAGCTTTCTCGGCGATGCCCGCCGTGCGGCAGTGCTCTACCAATGCCTCTTGCCTCATGACGGCTATACCCTGGTCGTTGGCCCAACTGCCGCCTGCTACGGTGCTGCGGCCTACTACCTGGGCTTGCTGGCTGTCACGATGTGTCGCTGGGAAGAGGCGCAAGGTCATTTTGCCGCCGCTCTGGCCATGAATGCTAGGATGGGGGCAAAGCCGGCGCTCGCGCACACGCAATATGCTTACGCGAAGATGCTGCTAGCCCGTGCGCAACCGGATGATCACACCCCAGCCATATCATTACTGGATGCCGCCTTGGCCATCAGTCTCGAGCTTGGTATGCATACCCTTGAGGAGTGCATTGTAGCGCTGCGGGCTCGTGATAGGTCGCAGCCATGCAGTCCGCCGTCCTATCCTGGTGGTTTGACTCAGCGCGAGGTGGAGGTCTTACGCCTCATAGCCGTCGGCAAGAGCAATCGCGACATCGCCAACACGCTTTTCGTCAGCCCTAACACCGTGGCGAGCCATGTGCGCAGTATTCTCACCAAGACGAATACCGCCAACCGTACTGAAGCGGCAGCCTATGCTCGGCATCACAACCTGCTGGCAGAATAGGCAAGGCCAGCCTGTACCCTCCTAGTCATTTCTGATTATCCTTGCTTTGCAGTGCTATCGTTGTGCCCTCAAACAAAATGATCAATCCTGGGGATGTATGGCCTTCCTGCGATGTTTACAATACCATACAGCACAGACTGCAGTGGCTTCGGTCGAAGCCCCACATCCTACTCATATGCAGAAAGGACATCTCCATGGCTACCACACTGGCAACGCCCACCATACCCGCGGCGGACACCGCACGGACGGATTGGGTCGCGGTAGCGCGTCACCTTGGCCCCGCTTTCGCCGCTCGTGCCGCAGCGCACGACGCTAATGATACCTTTGTGGCGGATAACTACACCGACCTCAAGCAGCACAAGGTCTTCTCGGCAGGCGTGCCTACCGAGCTAGGAGGTGGTGGGGCGTCGCACGCTGAGCTGTGCGCCATGCTGCGCGAGCTAGCGCATGCCTGTGGCTCAACGGCACTGGCGCTGGCGATGCACACCCATCTGCTGGCGGCGACGGTGTGGCGCTGGCGCCAGGGCCAGCAGGTGGACTCCTTGCTCAAGCGCATCGCTGCTGAAGAGACGGTGCTCATCAGCTCTGGGGCCTCTGACTGGCTAGATTCCTCTGGCAAGGCCGAGAAGGTGGATGGCGGCTTCCATGTGACAGCACGGAAGGTTTTCTCAAGCGGCTGCCCAATGGGAGACTTGCTGATCACCAGCGCCGTCTATGACGATCCGCAGGACGGCCCGACAGTGCTGCACTTTCCAGTCTCGTTCACAGCCGCTGGAGTAACGATCATGGATAACTGGCGCACCTTTGGCATGCGCGGCACAGGTTCGCACGATACCATACTCGACGGCGTCTTCGTCCCCGAGAGTGCCGTCAGCCTGCGTCGGCCCAAGGGCAAGTGGCATCCGTTCTTCAATGTCATTACTGCGGTGGCCATACCACTCATCATGGCCGTGTATGTCGGCGTGGCCGAGGCTGCACACGACCTGGCGCTGCAGGAGGCAGCGAAGAGGCGTACGGATCTTCAGGTGCCTTATCTCCTCGGTGAAATGGAGAATGCTCTGGTCACGGCACAGATGGCCTTGCAGGGTATGATCGATACAGCAGCGAACTACGACTTTGCGCCGATTGAGCAAACCGCCAATGCCATCTACATCAGAAAGACGATTGCCGCGCGTGCAGCAATCCTGACGGCTGAAAAAGCCATGGAGGTCGTCGGTGGTGGCGCCTTCTTCCGCAGCCTGGGTCTCGAGCGCTTGCTGCGCGATGTCCATGGTGCGCTCTTCCACCCACTCCACGAGAAGCGGCAACATCTCTTTACGGGGCGCTTAGCGCTCGGGCTTGACCCTGTGGGGCAGTAACCAATCAGCTACCTGTGAGTGGATACGGACCTGGCGCCAGGAGCGGGCAGCCTCCCAGACGCTCCGAAGCTGGTAGGCTCCCGCATACTCTTTACCTGAATGCCTCTGGTCGCACCTCACTGACCTCAACAATCACATCTGCCGGCACGTTGGCCCGCAGCGCTGCCTCACGAATCGCTTCAGCGCTGGGGGCTTCGTACAAACAATACGACTTCTTGCGGTCGGAGCTGAGGAAAGAGAACAGCCACTGCACGCCGACATCGGCGTTGATAAGTTCGATCTCTGAGGCGCGGTCACGCGTCATTTCTATTTGCTCGGCAAAGTGCCGTTCGATCACGAATAGAGGCATATACGTCTCCTCGTGAGAGTGGGCATCAAATTTAAAGTATATAGGGTACAATCAACTATCACCCGCAGAGTGGGTAGTTGAAGTCAGACTCCTCACCGGGGCCATTGCTTATGGATGTCACCCTATGAGGCACAACCCTGCTGACACCCAACGCGCTGCAGTCGCGCTGAAATACGATGCAGCCACCGAGAACGCCCCTAAAGTCATTGCCAAAGGGCGTGGCCTGGTGGCCGAGAAGATCATAGCGCTGGCGCGTGAGCAGGGTATCCCTATGCGCGAGGACCCCGATCTGATACAGATGCTGACGCAGATCGACCTTGATCGCGAAATCCCCCCGAGCCTCTACAAGATTGTTGCCGAGCTTTTAGCATTTGTCTACCGTCTGAACCAGAGCTATCAACGTCCCGGCAGTATATGACTTTTGAGTGGCTCCATCCCTAGTTGTGAGCCACTTGTGCCATGGCAGCATCGAACGCTTTCGCAGTTTCTGCCACATCGGCATCGCTATGTACCAGGGAGATATAGCCCTTAGACGCAGGCTTGAGCACACCATGGTTCAGGAGCTCGCGATGAAAGACCCGCTGTTTTTGGGTATCGCCGGTCAACGTATCCCGGTAATTGTGGATCGGCTGGGGCGTGAACACCACATGATACAGCGGGCCATCGCCCAGCACCTGCCCAGCGACATGGTGCTCACGCAAGGTAGCTTGCAGGATGGACCGTAGCTGCTGCCCCAGTTCATGGAGACGTTGATACGTTCCTGGCTGACGTAACACGGTGAGTGTGGCGAGTCCGGCAGCGGCAGCTATCGGATTGCCATTGAGCGTCCCCACCTGGCCAATAGCCACTCCGTCCTCGTTGGGCTCGACAAAGGTCGACATCATGTCGGCTTTGCCGACCACGGCAGCGAGGGGATAGCCACCGCCGACGATCTTGCCAATCGCCGCCAGATCAGGGGTTACGCCATAGTATTCCTGGGCCCCGCCGTAGGCAAACCGGAAGCTGGTCACTACTTCGTCGAAAATCAGCGGAATCCCATAGTGCGCTGTCACCTCCCGCAGCCCCTGCAGGAAGCCTGGCACAGGCGATAACATGCGCTGGAAGGGCTCGACGATGACTGCGCCGAGGTCCTGATGATAGCGTTCAATAATAGCCGTGGTCTGGTCAAGATCATTAAAAGGTGCGATCAAGACCTCGTTTTCCAGGCTCTGGGGAATGCCCGCCGAGCCGCGCACGGCGCGTGGCAACTCGCTCGGTTGCTGCCCTTCGGTGCTCATCATGGCGTAGTCATGGCTGCCATGGAAGGCCCCTTCGAATTTCAGGATTTTGTCACGACCACGAAAGGCCCGTGCCACCCGCAAGGCAAAAAACGTCGCCTCCGTACCCGAAGACGTAAAGCGTACCTGTTCGGCACACGGCATGGCGTCGACAATGGCCTCAGCCAGCCGGATGGCCTTTTCGTGGAGATAAAAAAAGGTCGAGCCCTTGGTGAGTTGCTCCTGGACTGCTGCCACCACCTCAGGGTGGGCATGCCCGAGAATCATGGGACCCGAGCCGAGTAAGTAATCAATCCAACAGTGCCCTTCCACGTCATAGACCCGTGTCCCCTGGCCTGCCGCAATGACAAAGGCCTGCTCTGGGGGCAGGATGACATTACCGTTCGAACCGCCGGGAAGCACACGTTGCGCTGTCGCTAATAACTCTTGATGGGCAGGACTTTGTGCCAAGGCCATGATAGTGCTCCTGATGGCAGGCAATACACCAAGCCATCGACAATCAGACCATTTATACCAACCCTCTCGCGTACGCACGCTCTGGAGAGGCTGCAAGGCCTGTCATTGTACCGGCAATAGCTGGGCAAGACAATTGGCCGGCACACGGCATGCCTCTTCGGCTCTTTTATTGATAGCCTGCTATACTGCTCGCATGATACAGTAATAAACCTGGATGGTAACATTTGCAACTTCGTATGATGAAGTGAAAGTGGCCGGTGCATAGAGCAGAATGGAACCGGGAGAAGTGCTATGGCACCCTTGCCTGCAATTTTTGACTTATGTAAGCCTCGCCGTGAGGTGCTTGCAGGAGAGCTCCCCGACGCGATCTTTGCGGCGGACCTGTGGGACGTCATCTCCGGCACAGCGCACAAAGACTATCGCGATCCAGGGCGCTTCTTCACCGGGACGCATCCGACCGAGAATCTCAAGCTCTTGGTGAAGGAGGTGGCCGAGCGTCTCGCCGGTGTGAGCGGTGGGACACCCATCTTCCGATTAGAGACCGGGTTTGGTGGTGGGAAAACCCACAGCCTTATTGCGGCCGTGCATGTCGCACGCGAGGGGAACCGGCTGGCTGCGCAGCTCGCTGACTACCGCATCGCACAGTTTCCCGCCCAGGGAGAGGTACGGGTGGCCGCGTTTGTGGGTGAGGAATCCGACCCGCTCAGCGGCAATGAGCACCGCATTGACGGACAGCGCATCCGCACATATACGCCGTGGGGACAACTCGCGCTGCTCGCCGGGGGATTGGCGGGCTACGAGTGCGTGCGCGAGAATGACCTGCAGGGCATTGCACCGGCACGCGGCATCCTGGAGGCTGCTCTTGGTGATCAGCCCGTCCTGATCGTGATCGACGAGCTGGTGCTCTACATGGCCCGTGCCTTTGCACTCCGCGAGGACCAGGCCCGCAGTAAAGTGAACAGCCAGTGGGCGACGTTCTTGCAGACCCTGTTTAGTATCGCCGCCAGACGACCACGGACAGTGGTCATCCTGACCCTGCCGTCAGAACAGGATGCTAATCGCAAACTCACCGGAGAATTAAAACAGTTCATCCCAACTGTTCTCGAAACGGTGGATGAACTCGAAAAAACCGCTGCCCGTCAGACGCGCAATCTCACCCCTACGCAGTCGTATGAGCGTGCTGCGGTGCTCGCCCGCCGCCTCTTCGACACGGTAGACACCTCGCATGCCGCAGAGGTAGCCCGTACCTATATGGCCTACTATGAAGTACAACGCGATGCTGGTGTGCCTATTGATAACAGGGCCTTCGAGCCGGATTTCGCCGAGCAGATACGTGTTGGGTACCCCTTTCATCCCGAGCTCATCCGGCTCTTCGCTGAGCGGCTAGCCGATATTCCTGAGTTCCAGGCTACACGTGGCGCCCTCCGCCTGGTGGCGCGGACGATTCGGGGCGTGTGGGATCGCAGACGAGCCCTCAAAGGAACCCTGTTACTGCAGCCACAACATGTTGACCTGAGCCGGAGTGATCTGCGCGATGAGGTCCTGGCCCGCCTGGGTCGCAGCGCCTTTGAACGTGGTCTGGATGCCGATGTGATGCGACCAGAAGGGAGTACCCATGCGAGCGCGGTCGAAACCGGCTGGCCGTGGCATGCCGCGACCGAAGCAGCACTGGTAGCCTTTTTGCACAGTCTGCCTGATGCTTCCCGCGGCGTGACGCCTGCGGAAGTTGCCCTGGCGGTGGGCCGGCCAGGGTGTGACCTGGCGTATGTCGCAAGAGGGCTGGAAGAAACAGAACGCCATGCCTGGTACATGCGCCGGGAAGGGGAGCACTTTTTGTTTCGCACACGCGCCTCTGTGAACAAACGCTTCCAGGAGCGCCTGACAGCCGTGCAGCCAGGAGAGATCCGCGAGACGCTCGATGCCTGGATACAGGAAATCTATTCGGGTTTCAGCGCCTTTCAGGTCATCCCCTTTCCGCCAGATCATACGGCCATCGCGAACACGCCGGAGCGGGTGCGCCTGGTCCTGGTGCACTACGATAAAGAGTGCGGGGCGGTGGGAGGCGGTGATCGGCTCAATGTGACCAAGGAGCTCTTTACCAAGACCGGGGTCAATGAAAGTCCGCGGAGCTATCGCAATAATCTGGTCTTTCTATTGGCAGAGCAGACCCGCGTCGCTGGCCTCAAGGATGCGGTGCGTGCGCTCATGGCCTGGGAACGGGTGCGCGATGACATTGAGACGGAGCAGGCGAATTTAGCACAAGCCAGTGGGAGTGAATTCCGGGCGCTGAAGGACCTCGCCAAGCGAGGCGCGACTGGCGTTCCTGCTGAGTTTGTCGCGTTAGAGAACGACCTCGGGGAAGTCATGGAAAAACTCGGGACCCAGGAGGTGAACGTCCGCACACGCCTCATTGAGGCATACCGTGTGCTGGCCTTCCCAAAAGGAGGCAGCACGGACGATGATGACCTTTTCACGAGCAGCCCAGGGGGCCCGTTGCTAGAATGCTACCGGGTGGACTTTGGCGAAACACCAGATGACGCGACCCGGGGACGGCGGAACGTCCGTCGTGCCGTTGCTGAAGGTCCAATTTTGCAGTGTCTCCGGCAGAATAATAAACTCGTACCCGACGTCTCCGCTGAGACGCCCTTTGTGCTTGCCCCGGACGTGGTGCGCCGCGCGCCGTTATGGAAATCGGGAGAGCGTCGTCTGGCGACGGAGGAGGTGTGGGATCGCCTCCGTCGTGAACCGGAACTCCCCATGCTGCTCAAGCCCACCGACCTGCTGCCCACCCTCCGGGCCGGTGTGACCGCCACCCCTGATGCTCTCTGGACGTATTACGATCAACGTGAGAAGAAGGTGTATACCCGTGACAATGCCGCCGCCTTGTCACCGGTGCTGACGACCGACCATTTTCTCTACGACTTGCAAGCGGCGGTGGAAGACCGCATCTTGCCGGTGACCATGGTCTCACCGCAGGAGGTCTGGGAGTATCTCTGGCCACGAGATGGCACAGAGTGGAGCCCGACTGTTGCCGTCGTGCGCTTCATCGAAGCGGCCAAAGCCAGCCCGCACTTCCCTGTGCTGCCTGAGCGTAGCGTCCTCTGGCAAGCGCTCCAAGAAGGGGCGCGGGAGCATCGCTGGATACTCTACCTGCGGGGGCCAAACCTGGCCATCGGTGCTCAGGAGATGCATGAATGGCCAGGTACTCCACGTTTCGACGAGACGACAGAACTGTGGACGTACCAGGCGGCTCTGGATGAGCACCTGTACCCCCGTCACACTGGCAGTGCCGAGGGTATTGACCTGGTCCCTGTGAATCTGCGTGATTGCTGTTGGCCCAGAGGAACAGCGGAGATGCCCACTGAAGATCTGGAACGCCTGGCGCGTGGTCTCTGGCCAGACTTGAACCGTCCCCACTTGGAGGAGGTGCTCCGGGAAGGGCTGCATAAAGGCCTATGGGCAGCGTGGAGGCAAGGGAGTGATGAGACGTTCTTCACCGAGCATGACCTGCCTGCTCCAACCGTGCAGGTGGGGCCGCAGTGGGTGCTCGTGGACCCAACGTCCTCCCTGGCGCAGAGTCTTGACATGCTCCGTCCAGGGCGCGGTCCACAGCCGGTAATTCGTGCTGGCACACCACGTGAAGTCCTGGTGCAGATCTGGGATGAGCTGGGTGGCTTCAAAGACGTGCAGGTGGCCGAGATCATGCTCACGGTGACCGACCGTGATAGCTTCGACAATACCTTGCTTGCCACCTGGGCCGATCGCCCTCAGGCAGCACGCACATATGTCTCGGTGACGGCTGCGGGCCAGCGTGAGGTCGGCGGCAGGCAGGAAACAGTACGCCTGGATTTTGAGGGTCGCTTTGAGGAAGTACGCACCATGCTCTCCCCCATCTGGCCTTTCAAAAGTCAGGGGGAACTTGAGGTCACTATTGCCGTGCACCTGGTCTGCGATCCCCCGCTCGCTCTAACGGACAGTACGCTTGAGACCTATCGCATTGCCCTGATGAACGCCAATCAAGGGAACCTGGAAGCCCGGGTTGTGCCGACGCGTGCACCGAGACCGGGAGGTGTGTGATGGAGCGCTTTCGTCTCCGCGTGCGCCACGAACCCAAGCGCGGGCACATCTGGGAACTGCATCTGTTTCCGGAGCATCCCCGCCGTCAGCCCCGGGAAGGGCCTTACGGCCCTGCGCCGACGCAGTCGCGCCAAGCAGATGGCAGAATTCTCGGCTCTTCCGCAACTCCCGAAGCCATGCTCTGGCTGCGCCAGATTGCCGAGCCTTTCTTGCTCCGGGCCGAAGCACCAGAGCCTATTGCTGCAGAGAAATTTGGGCCTACGGCTGAGCCGCGCTGGCTTCGACTGGAAGATGGGATGCGCCTGGCGTTAGCCTTCTCGGCGGCCCGATGGTTAGTGACGCCTCGCCAAAGACGGCTCTTCCATGAGGGGCTCGCAGAGTTGCCCTCAGAAGTGGTCCTGTACTGGTTCACGCTCTGTTTCTATGGCTATCGCCAGGCGGCGGGCCGCGCGGCGCTGCGGACACTCTTCACCCACGAAGGACCAGCGGAAGGGCTGCGCCCTGCGCCGTCACAGACGCGCCAAACGGACGACGATCGTCCTGTTGCCAGGCGGAAGCGCCAGCCAGAGTCTGAGCCGAATTTGTTTTCCCTGTCCAACGGGGAAGGGCCTGACGGCCCTGCGCCGTCACAGATGCGCCAACAGCGTTCCAGAGAGCGTGATGTGCTCATCAGAGAACGTTCTGCTACCGACGAGATTGTTTGTCATACGCCGATACAGAGCAGGTAATATACTCATCCCGCTGTGCTGTGATAGGGAGCTACCGCATTGCTACTCTCTCTGATATGCTTAAAAAAATAGGCACGAGAAGGAGGATAGACGCATGCCAAAAGTCCCATCCCTCGAACAGTTTGTAGAGCAGCAACTGCAAAGTGGCAAATATCAAAGCTACGAAGATATGGTGCAGGAAGGCTTGCGTCTGTTGCAGGAGCGCGAGCAAGACTTCGACCGTATTGCTGAGAAACTGCGGCCTGCCGCTGAGCGATTTGCCCGCGGTGAGCCGGGAGTTCCCTTCGATGCGGACGACATCATCCAGCGCGGCATGGAACGCCTGACCGCAAACAACGGCAACGCATGAGCCGCCGCCTGGTGCTTGACCCGGATGCGGAACACGATCTTGACGCGATCTTCGATGCCATTGCTGCCGATAACCCGGTCGCTGCCCAACGCTACATCCACGCTTTAAGGGAGAGATGTGAATTCTACACGGCATCGCCCTTACTTGGCCAGGCAGAGCCGGATATTGCCGTCCGCCTCAGCCTTGCCCCCGACCAGGTTCGCAGCTTCCTCTATCGCAATCACCGCTGTTATTAGGTCGTAACGGACGAGGAGATGCGTGTGTTCGGCTTTATCGACACGCGGCGCGACCGGCAGGCGGCGTTGGACGAACGGCTACCGGGCTAAGTCCGCCCCGCGCAGGTGAGGTAGGCAAGGCTCACGGGGAAAGGACGGACATGAGCGAGAGGTTCCAGAGGACCAAACCTTCCTTCCTTGAAGCAGGGCTGCCATGCGCTTCGCTTTCGGCTGAATGCCAAGCCGATAACGATGCCCGTCAGCGTCCTCCTCAGAACCGGCTTCATATCTGGTGGGCTCGACGTCCACCAACGATTTGTCGCGTCGCAGTATTGTCAGGCCTTTTACCATACGATGCCGATCTCCACACGCCCAGTACCACTGTCTTCGATCCTGCGGTGCAGGAAGAGGATCTTGCATCCCTCACCGGGAAAGAACGAGAACATCTCGAATTTTATCGGAGTCTCATTCAGAAAATCCTACCGTTTACATTGCCGAGAGAACACAGCCAATTACTCTTAGCCCTGCGCATCTTTGGTGATCCGGCTCGATTCGATGCCCATCGTCTGGAGGCAAAGAAAAAGGGTGTTGGGCTTCCCAAGGTGTTCAGCCAATACCTCTCAAGCAATCGGGATCAGTCTGTGCCTCAGGAGCTGATTCTCCATCTTCGCCAGATCTGGCAGGAATCGCTTGCTTTGGCCGATGATGACACCCCCGTCCTACTTGATTTCATGGCGGGTGGAGGGGTCATTCCCCTGGAGGGAGTGCGTTATGGCCTGAAGGTGTTTGCCAATGAGCTGAACCCTGTCGCAGCCATAATACTTAAGGCCACCCTTGAGTATCCAGCCCACTTCGGCAGAGCACTATCTCGGCACATTACGGATTCGGCCCGACTTGTCGCTGACAGACTGCGTACTCGGCTTGCTCGGTTTTTCCCCTTCCCATCAGTAGACGAATGGTGGCCAGATGTTGAGGACGAGGCCCATGCCAGGTATGCCGCGAAAGCCGTCACATGCATCGAACCAGATACTTTCCACGAGCAGCGTAAGAACACCTATCTCTGGACACGCACTGTGCCTTGCTCACGGTGCGGTCTTCAGATTCCCTTATCTACCAACTTCACACTCAAAACCAAGGGGAAGCCGGCCACGCATATGGCAGCCTTCCCGACGGTACCCCAGCAAGGCCAATCTGACTCTTGTAGCTTCCGCATCGTACGCCGTGCAGAGTGGAAAGACTGTGCTTGGCCACGTCCTGGCTTCGAATACTGGGACCCGCGAGACACGTCAACATTCAAGGACGGGCAGGCGCTCTGTCCGCGTTGTGGACACCTGATGAGCGGGGAGGAAGTAAAGGCGATTGCCTGCTCCAGAGAGGGAGGACTCGCAGCGCAAATGTACGCCGTCTGCTCCCAGGTGCCGGTGCAACTCACCTATCGTAACGGCGATGTAAAAGTCCGCTACCTGTGGCGCTTCCGCGCACCGACGCAAGCGGATCTTGACGCTGTGCAAATTGCGGAGGAGGAACTTGCCCGCCTCTGGCCACGCTGGGAAGCGCAGGATCTCATTCCGGCTGAAGAAGTCCCGGAGGATATGGAAGACAAGAGGCCGAGAGAATACGGAATGCCGCATTGGCGTGACCTTTTCCTGTCCCGCCAACTCCTGACGAATGTCGTGATCCTGGAAGAGATTCGTGCTGCTCAGGCCCGCGCGCGTGCTGAGTTGCCCGAGGCCGAGGCCGAGGCAGTGAGCGTCTACCTCGCATTCATTCTCAGCAAGGTGGTCAACTACAACAGCGTCAATACCTTCTGGGACTATACGCGCACAAAAGGAGCCCAGACCTTCTCCCGTCATGACTTTGCCTTCCGTGCTGCTTTCTCTGAATTTGAAGGTGCCCGTGAAATCATCATGTGGGGTGCCTCACAAGTAATTGGCGCATACGAACAACTTGCCGGGCTGATCCATGGAGAGCCAGTCTCTTTGGAAGGCGCTGATGATGAAGGAGAGGGAGATGAATCGCTTGACGCAGAAGGCGCGAGCGATGAGGAAATGAACGACGAAGACACAGGAGCATCGCAGGAGACCATTACCCTCGCTGGGCGCAACAGTGAGGTTCATCTCCGGCCCGAGGTGATCGTTCCTACCGTGACATGTGACGATGCTGCTGCGCTCTCAGTACCGGCGCCGGGCACTGTGCATCTGATCTGTGTTGATCCTCCATACTACAACAACGTCCAGTACGCAGAACTCTCCAACTTCTTCTATGTCTGGCTCAAACGCGCCCTGCATAACTGGCCTGGCCTGGCGCACCTCTTCCGTGAGCCTTTAGCAGAGTTGAACCGCGAGGCAGTGGCAAACGCAGCGCGCTGGCAGCGGGAGGCTGACGCGGAGCTGGCCGTCTGGCAGGCGCGCTATGACACGGCGGTCGAAGCCTTACGAGTCCAAAGCGTGAAGGCGAGGGAAGCCAGAACCCAGGCACTGGCGATGGTTGGTCCGAAACCGCTCTCCGCCAAGGAGCGGGCCGATCGTTTCTACGAGGATAAGATGGCGGCTGTCTTCCGCCGCGCCAGGCAACTCCTTCATCCAGCCGGT
>Ga0081455_10002600_pt1 | contig 21413 bp, 20 predicted proteins | sample TabmetS3T2R1_FD_70207 | JGI IMG/M metagenome (GOLD analysis project Ga0081455, IMG submission 70207) | Tabebuia heterophylla rhizosphere microbial communities from the University of Puerto Rico - S3T2R1 | ecosystem: Host-associated > Plants > Roots > Rhizosphere ...
CGCCCGATCCTGATGACGACGATGGCGGCGCTGTTTGCCGGCATTCCACTGGTCATCGCCACCGGCCCCGGCACCGAGCTGCGCCGGCCGCTCGGCATCACCATCATCGGCGGCTTGTTCGTCTCACAGATCCTGACGTTGTACACCACGCCGGTCATCTACCTCCTGATCGACCGGCTGCGCCAGCGATCCCGGCCGGCCGCGGTCGCGGCCCCCGCCGAGTAGTTGAATACCCGGGCACGGACAGCGTATAGCGGGCGGATGTCAGACCCATCCCATTCCCAGGCCGGCGCCACTGTTGAGGCCGTTCCGGACTGTCCGCGTTGCGGCAAGCCGCTGCCGCTCTGCATCTGCGACAGCGTCACCCCGGTCGAAAGCAGGATCTCGCTGCTGATTCTGCAACATCCGCAGGAGCAGGACAGGGCGCTCGGCACGGCGCGGCTGACGGCGCAGCATTTCGAGGGTGCGGTGGTCAAAATCGGCCTGTCCTGGCCGAGCCTGTCCAAGGCGCTGGGACGGACGGTTCACGATCCCTCGCGCTGGGCCGTGCTCTATCTCGGCTCGGCCAAGGTCGCCGACCTCGATACCGATGCCGAGATCGTCGCGATCAACCGCAAGGGCGAAATCGAGCCGCACCAGCGTGCCATCCTTGGAGATATCGAGGGCGTCGTGCTGCTTGACGGAACCTGGAGCCAGGCCAAGGCGCTGTGGTGGCGCAATGCGTGGATGCTGAAGTGCCAGCGCGTCATTCTCGGGCCGAAGCGCCCCTCGCGTTACGGCAAGCTGCGCAAGGAACCGCGCCGCGACGGCCTCTCCACCATCGAGGCCGCAGGCCTGCTGCTGGCCAGGCTCGAAAAACGGCCCGAGATCGCGGAAGCGCTCAACGCCAGTTTCGATCGGATGCTGGCACGGTATCGCGAGGTGCAGGCGGAGATGCCAGAACTCGCGCCGAAGCCTAAGAAGCGCGACTGGCGGCGGCGCAAGCGGGGGTAACGGCGGCGCTCGAAGGGACCGTTGGCGCCGACTCCTGTCGCTCGCTCGCGACGCGCTATGGGGTCGTCACACTCGCCGTGCGGAGGCTGCTCCGGGCCGGGTTCCAATGTCCGCATCACGACATAACTACCCCTTGTTTGCCCCAGAAACGGCTGTGGACAAGGGTGACACCGCTCTTGACGATGCTAAATTCGGCACTCTCCGCGTAACAATTTGGAGCGATAGTCGATGACTTTAAGCACAGAAATTCTCACGCGTTCTCCGTTACTCGACGCTGATGAACTTGAAGGGGAAATCGGCGACATCATCAACAGAACCCGGCGAGGGCCGGTAATCGGAGGAGCGTCCAACGGCTACGATCATCCGTTGCCGAAGGGCCCGATGCCCGATTACGTCGAGCACAAGGAAGGCGTCAATCAGGTCGGCAAGCTCTCGGCCGAGGCCGTGGTCCGCGAATACGACGCGGCCGTGAAAGAGATTGAAGCGCTCGGCGCCGAACTGTCCGAGGCCGCCAAGAAGTGTGAGGCGATGGTCGCGGGCGTTCACGCCATGGTGACCGAGATCAGGGAGTTGGCGGCGAACTATCGCGAGGAAGGCAAGCGCTACTTCCTGCAGATCGAGGATTGTTCCTTGATGACGTCAGAAGTGCGCACCGTCTGTGAAGCGCTCAAGAAGAAAATTGCCGCAGGTAGTAATCTGGCCGCGTGATATTCCGGCTATGGCCGGTTCTGCTAATGGCCGCACCGTTCATCGTCGCGGCCATTAGCTGGATATTCTAACGGCGCACCGGCAATTCAGGCCGATCAATAGGCCCCCGACGGCCGCCTGAGGCGCGCCCAAAGCGCCGTTGTGGCGATATGTCGCCAACGCCGCGACCGGAAACCGGGGACCCATTTGCGGGTTTAATGATTATCTGCGGCCAAATGCATCTGTAATCCAGCGGCTGCGGCGCGGCCGTCTTCAGCACCGATCTGCAGGGCCTGAGACGTTCGAAGCATGGTGGACAACCGGCTTCGAAAGTCGACGGATTCGCGCCCGCAAATGCTGGATTGGAACGGACGGAACTGTTTCCGCCTTCGTTCTCCAGGGAAAGGATAATCACGCTTTGCCGTCTTCGATCACCTCGCATCTTCCTTTCGGCGGTTCCGAACTCAGCCTCAGGAAGAAATTTCGCCTGTTCTTCACGGTCGGCGCCGTCGTGCTGGTGCTGGGTAGCGTCAAGGCGATGGTTCACTATTTCGGGTTCGAATTTCTCGATCTCAACGGCCTGGTGACGAGCGGCATCGGCGGCGCCATCTTCATTATCGGCTTCCTGCTGTCGAGCATTCTCAAGGACTACAAGGAAGCCGAGCAGATCCCGACGGTCCTGCGCACCGCGATCGAGGCGATCGACGGCGATCTGGAATGCTTCGCGCCGACCAACGAGCGCTTCAATCTCAGGGAAGCGCGGCTGATCCTTCTCGGTGTGATCGGAAAGCTGCGCGACGGTCTCGGCCACGCCTACGACCACAAGAACATTGCCCCCGTGCTCGCCGAGCTTGGCAAGCTGACGCCGATCCTCGGGCGCCTGGAGGGCATGGGCATGGCCGCGAATTTCGTCGTGCGCCTCCGCGCCAACCAAGACGCGATCCGCCGGGCGCTGCTGCGGATCTACACCATCCAGCGCGTCGAGTTCGTTCCTTCGGTGCATGTGCTCGTGCAGACACTGGTATTCTCGATCATCGTGCTGTTGCTCATGCTGAAGACGGAGGGCGATCCGGCCGCGGCCTTGCTGTTCGGATTCATCACCTACATGTTCGTCTACGTCCTGTACCTGATCCGGCTGCTCGAACAGCCTTTCGCCAAGGGACGCGGTTCCGTCGACGACGTCAGCTTCTTCCTGCTGGACGAACTGGAGGAGCAGTTGCGCCGCTCGCTCGAGCCCGCCGGTGGACGGCCACGGCTTCAAGCCATGGGGCGGGCCTGAGCGATACAGGATGACGAAACGGCGCCGCGGGTGGCGCCGTCCGGTTCCCGCCCGGTCTACTTGTTGAAGCGGGCCTGGCCGGATTTTCCGGCATCGGTCTTGACCTGCAGGGTGACGGCCGCGCCGGACGGAAGGGCCTTCTTCGCCTCGCCCTTGAGCGAATTGTCGCCGGCGGTGAGCTCAACGGTTTCGCGCTCCGAGCCGCTCACGATCAGGGCCGCGCCGGTAAAGCCCTTGGCTGCGACCGGCTTGTTGTCCTCGTTCAGAATATGGAACGTCACCGTGGTGCCGGACGCAACGAACTCGGCGTGGACCCCTGCAACGTCCTTGACCGATCCGCCGTTGGGACCCTTGACGTTGCCATGATCGTGCTGCTGGGCGAGGGCAGGCGACGCAAGCAGGAAAGCGGCAGCGACGATCATCGCGAGTTTACGCATGTTGTACTCCGTTGGTTGTTTGGGGTTGAGCGGCGACGGGCGCTGAATCGCGCCGGAACAGCACGTAGAGCGCCGGCAATACCAGCAAGGTGAGAATGGTCGAGGAGATGATGCCGCCGATGACCACGGTGGCCAGCGGGCGCTGCACCTCCGCGCCCGCACCCGTGGCGATCGCCATCGGCACGAAGCCGAGGGACGCGACAAGCGCCGTCATCAGCACCGGGCGCAGCCGGGTGAGGGCGCCTTCGGTCACGGCATCGATCACCGACCGGCCTTCCCTCCGCAGTTTCTCGATGAAGGCGATGATGACGAGACCGTTCAGCACGGCGACGCCTGACAGCGCGATGAACCCGATGCCGGCGCTGATCGACAGCGGAATGCCGCGCAGCAGGAGCGCGGCCACGCCTCCGGTGAGCGCCAGCGGCACGCCGCTGAACACCAGCGCGGCGTCGGCCGCCGAACCAAGGCTCATGAACAGCAGCAGGAAGATCAGCAAGAGTGCCACCGGGACCACGATGGTGAGGCGCTTGGCCGCCGAGACCAGTTGCTCGAACTGGCCGCCCCAGCCGATCCAGTAGCCTGCCGGCAATTGAACGTCGCGGGCGATCGCCGCCTGCGCTTCCGAAACGAAGGAGCCGAGGTCGCGGCCACGCACATTGGCGGTGACGACGATGCGCCGCTTGCCGTTCTCGCGGCTGATCTGGTTCGGACCGGGCGCGGACTCCACCGTCGCGACCGCCGAAAGCGGAACGTAGCGCTGCAAGGCCGGCGATAGACTCGCCGGCGCCGCGCGAGCCCCGGCGCCGGCAACTGCACTCTTTTCCTCCAGCGCCGGAAGCGGGATGGGCAGGGAGCGGATGGCGTCGGTGTCGACGCGCAGATGCTCGGGTAGCCGGACGACGAGCTCAAAACGACGGTCGCCCTCGAACACCAGGCCGGCATGCTTGCCGCCGATGGCGACCTCGACGATGTTCTGGACGTCGGCGGCAGACAGGCCGTAGCGCGCCAGCGCGCCCCGGTTCAGCTTGACCGTCAGCACGGGCAGCCCGCTGACCTGCTCGGTCTTGACGTCGGCGGCCCCGGGAATCTTCTGAACGACGCCTTGCACGCGACCCGCCACCTGCAGCAGCGTATCGAGATTGTCGCCGAATATCTTGATGCCGACGTCGCTGCGGACGCCCGAGATCAGCTCGTTGAAGCGCATCTGGATCGGCTGGGTGAATTCGTAATTGTTGCCCGGAACTTCCTCGACCCGCTTTTCAATGGCCGCGACGAGGTCCTCCTTTGATCGCTTGGGATCGGGCCATTGGTCGCGCGGCTTCAGCATGACGAAATTGTCGGCGACGTTCGGCGGCATCGGGTCGGTGGCGACCTCGGCCGTGCCGACCTTGGAGAATACTTCCTTCACTTCGGGAAATTCGCGGATCGCAGTCTCCAGCGTCTTCTGCATCTCCATCGCCTGGCTGAGGCTGGTTCCGGGAATGCGCATGGCGTGCAATGCGATGTCGCCTTCATCGAGGCTCGGAATGAACTCGCCGCCCATGCGGCTTGCGACGAGCCCCGTGAGCACCACGATGATTGCTGCGGAAAGCGCGACGACGCCCCGATTCCGGATGCTGGCGTGGAGCATGGGCGCATAGAGGCGGCTGCTCATCCGCATGAACCAGTTCTCATGCTCGGAAACCCTGCCGCGGACCAGCAGGGCGACCGCCGCCGGCACGAATGTCAGGGAAAGCACCGCCGCAGCCCCGAGCGCCATCAGCACGGTGATCGCCATCGGCCTGAACATCTTTCCTTCGATACCGGTCAGCGTCAGAATCGGGAGATAGACCACCGCAATGATCAGCGTGCCGAACAGGCTCGGGCTGATCACCTCCTTGGCGCCTTTGATGATGACTTCGAACCGCTCCTGCGTCGCAAGCATCCGGCCGCGGCGGGTCTGCTCCCGCGCGAGCAGGCGCAGGCAGTTCTCGACGATGATCACGGCGCCGTCGATGATGATGCCGAAATCGATGGCGCCGAGGCTCAGCAGATTGGCGCTGGTCTTGCTATGGACCATCCCGATCACGGTGATCAGCATCGCCAGCGGAATGACGCAGGCGGTTGCAATCGCGGCCCGGAAATTGCCGAGCACCAGAAACAGCACGGCGACGACGAGCAGGGCGCCTTCGAGCAGGTTTTTCTCGACGGTCGCGATCGTGGCTTCAACCAGCGCGGTGCGGTCGTACAGCGTGCGCGCGACGACGCCTTCCGGCAATGACGAGGCGACCGCCTTCAGCTTCTGGTCGACGCGCTGCGCCACGGCGCGGCTGTTCTCGCCGATCAGCAGCATCGCCGTGCCGATCACGGCTTCCTTGCCGTTGACGTTGGCGGCTCCGGTGCGAAGCTCCTTGCCTTCCTCCACGGTCGCGACATCCGAGATCCGGATAGGCACGCCCTGCCGCGAGCCGATCACGATGTCCCTGATCTCGTCGATGTCAGCGACCTGGCCGGGGGTGCGCACCAGATACTGTTCGCCGTTGCGCTCGATGTAGCCGGCGCCGACATTGGCATTGTTGGATGCAAGCGCCGTCATGATGTCGCGGAACGACAGCTTGTAGGCCATCAGGCGCGCCGGGTCCGGCAGGACATGGAATTGCCGCTGGTAGCCGCCGATCGTATTCACCTCGACCACGCCAGGCACGGTGCGCAACTGGGGCTTGATGATCCAGTCCTGGATGGTGCGGAGCTCGGTCGTGGAGTAGGGCTGCCCGTCGGCGTTCCTGGCATTCGGCCTCGCCTCGACGGCGAACTGGAATATCTCGCCAAGGCCGGTCGACACCGGCCCCATGGCTGTTGCGACGCCCGGCGGAAGCTGGTCCTTCACCTGCTGGATGCGCTCGTTGACGAGCTGGCGCGCGAAGTAGATATCGGTCCCGTCCTGAAACACGACCGTGACCTGGCTCAAGCCGTAGCGCGACAGCGAGCGGGTGTATTCGAGGTGCGGCAAGCCGCCCATCGCGGTTTCGATGGGGAAGGTGATCCGCTGTTCGACCTCGAGCGGCGAATAGCCGGGGGCCGTGCTGTTGATCTGCACCTGCACGTTGGTGATGTCAGGCACGGCGTCGATCGGCAGCCGCGTGAACGACCAGGCGCCGAATGCGGCAATGCCCGATACGATAATCATCACCAGCCAGCGCTGGCGGACCGAGAACGCGAGGATGGCTTCAATCATGGCGGATCTCAATGCTCGTGCGCGGCACTGGCTTTGCCTATTTCGGCCTTGATGACGAAGCTGTTGCGCGCCGCATAGACGTCGCCCTCGCTCAGCCCGAACAGCACCTCGGCGTGCTCGCCGTCCTTGTCGCCCAGCTCGACCTCGCGGGCTGCGAACTTGTCGCCCTCTCGCGCAAAGACGACGTTGCGGTTCTCCAGCGTCTGCAGCGCGCTCAGCTTGATCACCAGCGGGGCCTTCTTTTCCGAAAGGATCAGACGCGCCGTGACGAAAAGGCCGGGGCGCAGGCGGCCGCCGGCATTGGCGGCGGTGGCGCGGGCCAATGCACTTTGTGTTTCGGCGGCGCCGATCGGGGAGACGTAACTGATCTTGGCGTCGATTGGCGGACCACCATCCTCGACATCGATCATCGCGGCGTCGCCGACCTTGACGCGCCGGAAGTCGCGACGCGGGACCGCAAGATCGACCCATACGGTCGAGAGATCGGAGACGGTGAACGCCGGCTTCTGTTCGGAGGCGTATTCGCCGAGCGATATCTGTCGGTCGATGACGGTTCCCGAAATCGGGGCGCGCAATTCGTACAGCGTGAGACTCTGGTTGCTTTCGATCGTGGCGACGATCTCGTTCTTCTGCACGGCGTCGCCAACGCGCTTCTTCACCTCGCGGACAATGCCCGGAAAGCGCGGCGTGATCTGCACGGTCTGTTCCTGATTGGCCTGGAGAATGCCGTTGAGGCGCAGGACGTCGCGGAGCGTTCCCGGCTGTACCTTTTCCAGCTCGATGCCCGCAGCCAGCACCTTGGCGTCGCTCATCGTGACGCCATCGCCGCCATGGCCGTGTTCCTCCTCGCCATGACCATGGCCATGCCCCGTGGTCGCGCTGCCCTTGCCCGGCGATGGGGCGTCGAGGATCTTGATGCCGGCAAAGACCGCGCCGGCCAGCAGCAGAAGCACCACGGCAGCGGTGACGATACGCCTCATCGGTTCGCTCCTCGGGCCAGCACAAAGGGATCGCCGACGAGACCTTCGAGCGTCGCGATCGCGGTATGAAGATTCTGGGTCGCCTCCTGTTCGCGCAGATTGGCCTGCCCGACGGAGCCGAGCACATCGAGCACTTCGAGCAGCGTGAACCGGCCCTGTTCGAAACCGGCCTCGATCGCGGCGGCGGAGGTCCGGGCGGTCGGGATCGTGGAGTCGCGCAGGATCTGAAGTTCGCGAAGTGAGGCCGTCAGCGTGTCGTAGGCGCGCCCCGCCACCAGCAGCAGCGCCGCGCGGTTGATCGCCCGCTCGGCGCGCGTCTTCTCCAGGTTTTGCTGGGCTGCGAGAATGTCGCCCTTGTTCTGATCCCAGATCGGCAGGGCAACCGAAACGCCGAGTCTCACGGCGTCGTCGCCGGTTTCGTTATAGTGCCGCCAGCCCGCCGAAAGCCGCAGATCGGGGTAGGGCTTCAGCCGCGCGATCAACAGTTCGGCATTGCGTTGCGCCCGGACCGACGTCCAGCGCATCAGCGCCGGATTTGATTCGATCGCCGCGAGAATCTTCGCGAATGGCGGCGCGCTGCCGATGGCAACCGACCGCCCCGTCACCGAAGCAAACGACGGCGCATGGTCGCCCATCAGGATCGCCAGTTCGCGCCGCGCGCTCGCGAGCATCCCGCGCGTGCGCTCGAGATCGACCCGCACGAGGTCGGCGGCGATGGTCGAGCGGCCGGTCTCGGCGGGAGATGCCGCGCCTGCGTCGATCCGCCGCTGCAGGAGCGGGGTCAGGCGATTGAGCGAGGCAACCTGCTCGGTGAGAATCTCGACGCGGCGCTGCAGGCCAAGCACCGAAAAGAACGCAATCGCCGTCTCGGAGAGAATCTCAAGCCGCGTGGCGCGGCGTTGCCACGTGACGGCATCGACCTCGGCCATGCCGGCGGCGATGCGGGCGTCGCGCTTGCCCCAGAGTTCGACGACCTGGCTGATCTGCAGCGTGGTTTCCGCCGACCTGGTGCCGCGATATTTGCCACTGCCGAGCGAGTCATCCAGTTCGGCCGAAAGCTCGGGATTGGGAATCGCGCCCGCCTGAATGCGCCGGCCGGTGGCGATGCCGATATCGCGTTCGGCGGCCGTCAGCCGCGGGTTGGTGGCCAGCGCGCGCGACAGCGCGCCCGCAAGCGTCAGCACGCGCTCGCTGGCTTGGGCGTGCGCCTGAACGGCGAGAAGGCTTGCGATGGCAGCGACGGCGAACGTAAGGCGCGCGCGCATGAAGTTTGAATTCCTGAATCATCGAAAGATGCAGCAGTGCTGCCGGCGAGCGGACGTGCGTGTCCGCCGCGGCAAGCGCGGTCTTTGCGATGTCAGGCTATGGGTGGCGGAAATTCTGCCGGAATCGGCCGTGTCGAAAGTTTGGACACGATGGTTTCAACCCGCACGCTGTGGGGGTTGTGGCCAGCCAGAGCCACGAAGGTCAGTTCTTCCGCAATTTGCACGCAGAATTGACAGACGGACTCGGCGCCGGCAGCAGCGCCGTGATCCGTTCCATCCGCGGCGGCCATGCTCCACGTCGTCTTGGCGGTGGGCTGTGCGAAGCAATGGCCTGCGTGGCAAATGGTCAGCAGAACGAATGCGGAGAGGCACACGACCGTGATCAATCGTCGCCAATCATAATTCGCAATGCGTGATCCAACGCGCTTCAAGCAGAGCTCTCCTTCGCCTCACTGTTAGTCGGGCGTTGTGCGAGGGTCAAGGGCGGACGGTAGTGTTATACTATCACGAAGTTGCTGCATTCCTGTGTGCGCACTATCACGGACAAGTCGGATAGAGGGAGCAACGGTATGGAATTGGCTGCGCAGTTGCGCCTGTCGAAGCAGGCCAAGCTCGATCTCGTTTTCTTCTGCGCCGTTCCGATCGTGCTGGCGATGCTTTCCGCCGTGCTCGGACCATATGTGTCAATTTTCGGAATCGAGGGCGCGATCGCCTATGTCCTCTTGCTCGCCATTGTCCCTTGGTGGCTGGCCGCCCTCGCCACCCAATTGGTGAGCAAACGCGTTCGGGGAAGACTGCCACTTTGGCTGATCGCTGCCATCGGCGCCATCATCTCCGGCCCCTTCGTGTCGTTGTACATCTATTTCGTCAATTCGATCGCCGGCGACATCTGGCCCGCGCTGGACGCCTTGCGGCCGGTAACTTTCGGCGCAGAACATCTCAAGGCGGCTGCCTTGTCGGAGGGACGCGCCGTCGTTCTCTGGATTGCCTTCGTCGTCATTTTCGAGGAGACACTGGGCTGGCAGCGCTTTGCGACGCCGGCCAGGGAAGCAATCCGCGAGGAGCGCTTTCAACTGAGCGGCGCCGAATGGACCGCGGACGACGATGCGCTGCTGCGATCGTTGATCGGCAGCGGCAAGCCGCCGCGGGCGATTGCACTGGAAATGAAGCGGACCGTCGGTGGTATCCGCGCGAGGACGGCCAAGCTGGGGCTTAGGAACAATCGCATCGGCGATACCTCCGCCGACTGAGGCGCGTTGCGCTTGCGCAAGCTCCCGCAAGCGAGGGCGGCGATTTGTCGGGCGACACCTCAGCCCAAGGGGGATCTCGGCGGCGCCGCTTGAGGCCGTTCTCTCGTTCAGGCAATCAGCCGAGGTACCTGGCGACCTCGAATGTGAATTTCACTTGCAGGACAAGGCCAGCGTCGTTTCTGACATCGACCGACATTCGACGGTTGTTGCTGCCATCGTATTTTGAGGAGCGCACTGCATCTCGGGCCATTTCTGCCAAGGTTTTCTCGGCCTCTTCCTGCACAGACGCGATGCTCGATAGCTCCATTCCTTCATCATCAAATGATAGGTTATCTCCGTCCCGAAAGTCGAAGTAGTAGCGTGGCATCGGCCCTCATCCCCATCCAGCTGAGTCGGTCGTGAGAGCTACAGAAACCAGACTTCGCCTGCTCTCAATCAGACATAGGTTTATTCGGCTGACTAATTGAGAACGCTGAGGCCTAACGGTCACTCGCCTTCAATTGCGCCGGTGCCGAGCCACTGGCGCTCCTTCGCAAGCTGCCGGTAGCAGGCCGACACATTTAGGATGCGCACTGAACACGATCTGGTGGACGGTGCCACGTCAGACCGCGCACGCGAGTTTCAGAAATCGCACGGTTTGGCAGTTTCAGAAATTTGCGGAGTGCGAGCGAGGGCGGTTGCGTAAGTGCCTGACACTCTGTATTAAACGCCGCTCATGGGGCCACGTGGCGGAGTGGTTACGCAACGGTCTGCAAAACCGTGTACACCAGTTCAATTCTGGTCGTGGCCTCCATCCATATAATCAATGACTTAGGCTGACTATATGAGGGGGCCGCCGCAAGCCGGCCGTTTTCAGTAGGCGGCCTGCCAGCCCTCGGGGAACGGAACCAGCGGCCAAAGGGTCCGGTTGTCGTTGGCGGCGCGCGGCGACGGATAAGAGCGCTGGGTCTGGACCACGAGTTCATCCTCCGGTGCTGGCGCGATGGCCGTTTGAACGGCTTCCAGCAGCAAATTGTATTCAGCTTCGCTCATCGCGCTCTCCGGGGCTCCAGAGGGCGACGGTCGCAAAACAAGTTTGTTTCCAGCTTGAGCAGATCGCTCGAATTTTAACGATTCGGCGGCCGCGGCAAGGCTGGTTAATGAAATGTTGAGTTCCCGCGCGAACGTTAGGCTGGTTACACGCGAGGCGCGTGTGAGAAAAATCACATTTTGCAAAATTTAGTTCGCGTATCCGGCTGGTTGAAGCCTGCCTTGTCGGGGCGGGTGCAACCCAGGAGGCGCGGTCATGAAGGCAAGGTTTGCGCGAAGTGCGGCACTGCTCCGTCGTTACCGCCGGGCGTCAATGCTCGGTTTCCTGCTGATGCTGATGGCGGGCGGCTCAGTCCATGCCCAGCAGGGCACGCCGGAACAGCGCAGGGCGTGTACGCCCGACGTCTACCGGCTCTGCGCCGGCGAAATCCCCAACGTGCGGGCGATCACCGCATGCCTGCGCCGGCAAAAGGCGAGCCTGAGTTCGGCCTGCGCGGCGGTGTTCGAGCGGTGAGGGCGGCGCCGCGGCATTCACGCGACGTCCTCACGCCTCCAGCGCCGCCAGATTCTTCGGCAGCATCCGCTTGAACAGAGTGAGGATGCGGGCGGCTTCCTTCGCGTCCTGCGTGATGGCGTGGCGGACGGTCGCAGCGATCAGCGTCATCATCAGTTGGGAAAACGAGGCCAGCGCGGATGCGGGCGCATCGGGCGCGATTCGCCGCAGCGCCTCGTCGAGCAGCCCGGCGAGATAGGCGCCGTCTTCCTCGTCGAGCTTCTGCAGGGCACGGTCGGCCTGCGTCGCCTGCCAGATGTCGCGCATGACAGGCACGTCCATGAACATCCGATAGTAGCTGTCGGTAATGCGGCATAACGCCGGATGCAGATCGCGGGTAGCCTTGACCACCGCGAGGTCGCGCCGGACGCAGTCGCGGCCGACCGCGTTGTAGCGTTCCGCCAGCGTGCCGATGATCGCCGTCTTGTCCGGAAAGTACTGATAGAGCGAGCCGAACGGCACACCGCTGCGTTCGACGACGTCGCTCATGCGGAAGGCTTCGCTGCCTTTCTCCGCCATCAGCTCCGCCGCACATGCCAGGATTTTTTCGAACCGCTCGCGGCTGCGCTGCTGGGTCGGGACCAGGCGCGCCAACGCAGGCGCAGCCTCGGCGGTTGTGTTCTGTCCGGCTTTCGCCCGCGGCATCGGTCCTCTCACATAAAAACGACTTGACGTTACTAATACGAGAGTTTATCGCATTTGGCAAATACGAGACATTCTCGTGTTGTGTCCCGAAAGGATTGTCCAATGTCCGAACTCCCCATCCTGATCATCGGCGGCGCCGGCAAGACCGGTGCGCGCGTCAATGCGCTGCTGCAGTCGCGCGGGATCCCGACCCGGCCGGTGTCGCGTTCGACGTCCCTGCCGTTCGACTGGACCCGGCCCGAGACGTGGCCGGCGGCGCTTGCCGGCGTCTCGATGGCCTACGTCACCTATCAGCCGGATATTGCCGTCGAAGGCGCGGCCGAGGCGATCGCGGAAGTCGGCCGGCTGGCGCGCGAGAACGGCCTTGAGCGCGTCGTCCTGTTGTCGGGCCGCGGCGAGCCGGGCGCGGAGCGGGCGGAGGCGGCGCTGCAGCGGTCCGGCGTTGCCTGGACCATCGTGCGCGCGAGCTGGTTCGATCAGAATTTTTCCGAAGGCTATCTGCTCGACGGCGTGCTGGCCGGCGAGATCGCACTGCCGGTGGGCGCGGTGCCCGAACCGTTCATCGATGTCGACGATATCGCCGAGGTCGTGGTCGCGGCGCTGACGGAAGAACGCCATGCTGGCAAGCTCTATGAGGTGACGGGACCGCGCGCGCTGACCTTTGCGCAGGCCGTGGCCGAGATCGCCGAGGCCGCAGGGCGGCCGGTTCAGTACCGGCAGGTCGCGCCGCAGGATTTTGCCGCCGCCATGCGCCCCCATGTGCCCGAGGAGGTCATCGAGCTGATGCTGGAGCTGTTTACCGTCGTGCTCGACGGGCGCAATTCCGCCGTCGCGCATGGCGTCGAGCAGGCGCTCGGCCGCCCCGCGCGAGACTTTTCCGACTACGCCCGCCGGACCGCCGCGACCGGTGTATGGAGGGTTTGATCATGCTGCAGATGTTGACCACCGGCCTGCTGTGGTTCTCCGCCATCGGCTGCGGCCTGCTCGCCGGGCTTTATTTTGCATTCTCGACCTTCATCATGACGGCGCTCGGCCGCGTCGGTCAGGTCGCAGGCATGGCCACGATGAATGCGATCAATGTCGTCATCGTGCAGTCGCTGTTCCTGCCGGTCTTCCTGGCAACGACGGCAACGAGCGCCGCGCTGGCGGTGATGGCGCTGTTGCGCTGGGGCGAGGCCGGTGCGATGGCGATGCTGGCCGGGGGCGTTCTCTACGTGCTCGGCATGTTCGTCGTCACGATGATCTTCAACGTGCCGCTGAACAACGCGCTTGCCGCGGCGGATCCCGCAAGCCAGGAGGCCGCCTCGCTGTGGGCGCGCTATCTCACGGACTGGACCATGTGGAACCACGTGCGGACGGTCGCGTCCACGGCAGCCTGCGCGCTGTTTATCGCGGCCATTGCGGCGAAGTGAGGAGAGGCCGGCAAAGAAAAAGCCGCCCGGATCAGGGGCGGCTTTCGAATTTTGTTCAGCGCCAGCGATCAGGCCGCGGTGAACGCGTTGCCGCTACGCTTGCGGCGATAGGCCATGAAGCCGACGCCCGCAAAACCGAGGATCATCATCGCCCAGGTCGAGGGTTCCGGCACCGGCGGCGCGGCGGTTTCGAAGGTGAAGTCTGCCAGGATCTTGAGCGTCGACGTCTTGCCTTCGGGGTTCGTCCATTTGCCGGTGTTTTTGTCGTACCAGCCATCGCCATATTCAGCGAAGTGGATGTCGGACACCTTGACGCCGTTGAGCGTGAACGGACCAAGGTTGTTGAGCAGCGTCTGGCTGACGTTGAACACGTTGTCAGGCGACGGGTTGGTGGTCTGCTGGATGTTCAGGGTGAAATCCTGAGAATCAAACGAGCTGTTCGGCGAGGTGAAATTCAGCGTGAAGGTATATTTGACGTTGAAGTTCTGGTCGGTGTTGTAGGTCGCAAGATTCACCCAGGTGATCTTGCCGATGACGTAGTCGTCCTTGTTCGACGTGATGTTGCCGGCGATATCGGTGATCGTCAGCGTGCTCGGCTTGTTGTTATTCGCCGCGCCCGACATTTTGAGCACGTTGCCGTTATTGGTAATGGAACAGGTCGGGCTACCGCCGTTGCAACCCGAGATGCTGGAAAAATTGCCGTCACCGGTGAAGCTCACGACGGCTGCGTTTGCCGGGGCATGCGCCAAACCGGCGAACAAGCCCGCGGCCAATAATTTAAATATCCTGCTCATAGTATGACGCCCCATTTTTTGCATTTAATTTAATGGAACCTTTTCAGATATTATATAGGTAGTCAAGTGTGGTATGTTTAATTTCCAAAATTAAATACCGAGAGGTTGCATGGCGGCGCGCGTTCGCTTTACGGCAAGCGGCCCGGATCGAAGCCCGAACCTTTGCCAATAGGCCTTTGCCGATAGGGTAAACAGGTGATCAGGCCCGCCGGCTGGAGGGCAGGCGCTTAGCTCTTCTCGGAAATCCCGCGCTGACCGGCTTTAAATCGCGGCAAGGCGATGGACTATTCTCCCGGCCGGGACCGCGCAGATTATCTGTCGTGTTGGAGAACGGACAAAAGCCGTGAGGGCAAACGCCATGGCTGGCTCCCCGGGCTGGATTCGAACCAGCGACCATTCGATTAACAGTCGAATGCTCTACCGCTGAGCTACCGAGGAATAGGCGAACCAAAGGCTCGCGAGCGGGGAGCGTATAACAAAGCCTTCCGGGCTTGCAAAGGACCAAATCACAGTCGGCGTATTTGCCTGAAGCGGGCCGGAAAGTCCCAGCCCGACAATGATTTGTCGGCATTTTAGGCGTCTCGGGGGCGGGCAGCGGAACCAATCCGGTGCAATTCCGTCATCCCCAACCGGCATGGATCGGGCCGCCATTTCGACTCAATCGGGCCGGAGCCTCCGGGGTACCGGGTTTCAAGGGAGCTGATTCGATGCCAGCCATTGCAACCGACCTGACCCAGTCTGTTCCTTCGATCGTCCCGAGCGACATTCCCGCCATGAGCGACGACGAATGCCTGCTTCGGCTCGCCCAGGCCATTGAAGCGCACGATGAAGCGCACGATACCGACCATTTGGACGAAGTCGCGCGGCTGATCGCCCGGCTGGCGGTCACGGTCGAGTAGGCGGCCTTTCGGCTTCGCCCAGGGATAGCCCGGCTGCAGCCGGGCGCATGTTGCGTTTTGCCGGAGCTTGTACCAAAAGATGGCCTTAGCTTTCAGCTCCCGGTTCCAGTTCTCCTGCGGTAACGCCGCATGCTTTCAGGGTCTTAGCCTATGTCCGGTTTTGCGGCCGCGCGCCAGAATATGGTCGATGGTCAGGTGCGTCCGAGCGACGTGACCGATTCCCGAATCATCGATGCCATGCTGGCGGTGCCGCGGGAGGCCTTCGTTCCCGAGAACAAGCGGGCCCTGGCCTATCTGGACCTCGATCTCGACGTCAGCGAAGGCGGCGCCGCCAAGCGCTACCTGATCAAGCCCGCGGTGCTGGCAAAGATGCTGCAGGCGGCCGAGATCAAGGAGAGCGACCGCATCCTGGTGGTCGGCTGCGCCACCGGATACGCCGCCGCCGTGATCGCCCGATTCGCGTCGCAGGTGAGCGCGACGGAAAGCGATTCGGCGCTGGCGACGAAGGCGCAGACGATCCTGGCCGCCAATGGCTGTGGAAATGTTACGGTCCGGACCGCGGCGACGGCGGACGGAGACGTGGCGAGCGCGCCTTATGATGTCATCATACTGAATGGCGCGACCGAGATCGTGCCGGAGCAGCTCTACGGACAATTGCGCAGCGGTGGCCGATTGGTCGGCGTTTTTGCGACGTCGCGACCTGCACGGGCTACCATCGTGACCGCTTCGCACGGCGATTTCGGTCATCGCACGCTGTTCGACGCTGCTGCCCCGGTGCTGCCGGGCATGGAACTCGTTCCGGCCTTCGTTTTCTAGCGTTTCAGCCCAATCAACGCCCAATATTTGCCCTCCGTGGCCGGCTAAATCCTCTTCGAAATCAGAAGTGTGGCCGGATTGCCCCACGTGAAGAGTTTCGACGGAGTATCCTTCCGGGGTAGTTCCGTAGAGCTTACGTGCGGACTAAGGTGAGCTGGGACTCACTTCGAATGAAGCGACGTTCGGTTAATGATCATGTGGGACCATGGTCATGGGCCGGGCGACCAAAAAGATCGGATTGCTTGGGATGCGTGGGGTGAAGGAATTTGCCGGGGCAGCAGCTTCGGCCCTTCTATTAGTATGCATGGGCTCGACGCCCGTTTTGGCCGACACGATTGAGGCGGCCTTGGTGCGCGCCTATCAGAACAATCCGCAGCTCAATGCGCAGCGCGCGCAGGTGCGCATCACCGACGAGAACGTGCCGCAGGCGCTGTCGGGCTACCGCCCGAGAGTCGCGGTCACGGCGAGCGCGGGTTATCAATATACGGATACGCTGAGCACGCAGGGCGGCGACCGCAACATTCTCGTGAGAACCCCGATCCACGGCGCCAATCCGCCGCGCAGCGTCGGCGCCACCATCACGCAGACGCTATACAACGGCCAGCAGACCGCGAACAGGACCAGGGCCGCGGAGGGCCAGGTCTCCGGCGCGCGCGAGGCGCTGCGGTCGCTCGAACAGACCGTGCTGCTGAGCGGCGCCACGATCTACATGGACTACCTGCGCGATTCCGCGATCGTCGAGGTGCAGAAGAGCAACGTTCGCGTGCTCGAGCAGACGCTGAAGCAGACGCGCGACCGCTTCAATGTCGGCGAAGTCACCCGCACCGACGTGGCGCAGTCAGAAGCCCAGCTCGCCGCCGGCAAGACCCAGCTCCTGACCGCGGAAGCCAATCTGACGACGACCCGCTCGAACTTCCGCCGCATCATCGGCAACGAGCCGGAAAACCTCGCGCCGGGCTCACCGGTCGACCGCTTCCTGCCATCGACGCTGCCGGCCGCCGTCGAACTCGGCCTGACGCAAAATCCGAACGTCACCGCGGCGATGTTCGGCATCGACGTCAGCTTTCTCCAGGTCAAGGTGGCCGAAGGCGCGCTGTTGCCGGTGGTAACGCTGCAAGCCTCCGTGCAACAGTCCTATGAGCAGAGCCTGATCCAGTACCGCTCGTTCGGCGCGTCCGCGGTCGCGCAGCTCAACGTTCCGATCTATCAGGGCGGCGCCGAATATTCGCTGATCCGCCAGTCCAAGGAAACGGTGGCACAGCAGCGCCTCGCTCTCGACCAGACCCGCGATCAGACCCGCGCCAACGTGGTCACGGCATGGGGGCAACTCGTTGCCGGCAAGGCGCAGGTGCAATCAGCGCAATCGCAGGTCCAGGCGTCGGAAATCGCGCTCAACGGCGTGCGCGAGGAAGCCAAGGCCGGACAGCGCACCACGCTCGACGTGCTCAACGCACAGCAGGCGCTGGTGAATGCGCGCGTCGCGCTCGTCACCGCACAGCACGATCGCGTGGTGGCGTCATATTCGGTGCTGAACACGATCGGGCGGCTGTCGCCGCAGGTGCTCAACCTGCCCACCACCGTCTACGATCCGAGCGTGCACTATCACCAGGTGCGCGACAGCTGGGCTGGCGTTCGCACGCCCGACGGCCGCTGAGATCTGAGTCTATTCCCGCACAGTCGGGATGAATATCGACGCCCGGCGCCTGTTGCGCCGGGCGCTTTGCTTGCAATCAATTGTGGCCATGACGTACCGTTTCCAGGGCGAGCTGAGCGATTCGTGGCCCGCGTCCTTGCATCTCATGGACGCGCGTCGGGTTGTCTTGAGGGGGAAGCAGGGCCTTCCGCGCGATACAGCGGGCGGGCTTGATCTGGGGACAAGTCAGGCTTCTGCGGTGAAAATCCCGGCCTGCATATCCGGAACCGGCAATTCCTTCGTGGCTTTGGTATAAAATGGTTTCGATGTGGAGTCGGAGATGACGCAGCCTGCAAAGGTCCAAGAGCCCTCGATGGAGGAGATTCTGGCGTCGATCCGTCGCATCATCGCTGACGACGAGGCGAAGCCCGCGGCCGCCAGGCCGGAGGCCGCTGCCGCGCCGGCACCGAAACCGGTGATGAAGGATATTCCACCCTCGGCGATTGCTCCCGCGCCGAAGCCGGCGGCGCCGAAGCCCGCGCCAGCCCCGCCGCCACCGCCGGCGCCCGAACCGGCCGCCAGCAACAACCAGGACGACATCGACGCGATGCTGGCGAGCCTCGATGCGGCGACGCCTGAGGCCGATGTCAGGCCGGCGGCGCAGCCAGAGGCCGACGTGTTCGAACTCACCGACGAGATGGCGTTGCCTGATCCGACGCCGCCGCCACCGGCATCGTCGTTCAGCAAGATCGAGCCTGCGGACGACATCGAATTCAGCGAGGCCCGCAGGGCCAGGCAGCCGGTCCACGAGCCGCCGTTCGACAACTCACCACCCGGGCCACCGATCTTGTCGCGTTCAACCGTTTCCGCCGTCGAGTCCGCCTTCAATTCCCTGGCCAATACCGTGCTGAGCAACAACGCGCGAACACTGGAAGATCTGGTCAAGGAAATGCTGCGGCCGATGCTGAAGTCCTGGCTGGACGACAATCTGCCGGGCTTGGTGGAGCGGATCGTCAAGGCCGAGATCGAGCGGGTTTCGCGCGGGCGCTAGTTCCAGGACGCCTGGCGAGACGGCATCAGGCCCCCATCAGGACATTCAAACCGGCGTTATCGCGGCCTCCCGCTGCCCTTGACCAAGGTTGTCAGGTTGACTTGAGGCGCTGTGGCGGCTTTCTAGGGGCCGTCCGGCGTCGATCACATCAGAACCGGCCGCTACCAGGTTGATTTGATGCGTATTCTTTGAGCAGTCCGGTAACGGATGGCTCGAAGGCGCTCCCCCAGCACCCCAATTGCATTGTCATGATCGAGAAAAACTACCAGCCCGCCGATATCGAAAGCCGCATGTCCCGGATCTGGGAGGAGAGCGGCGCGTTCATGGCCGGCCGTCCGGAACGGAAAGACGCCGCGCCGTTCACCATCGTGATCCCGCCGCCGAACGTGACGGGCTCCCTGCATATGGGCCACGCGCTGAACAACACGCTGCAGGACATCCTCTGCCGCTTCGAGCGGATGCGCGGCCGCGACGTGCTGTGGCAGCCCGGCACCGACCATGCCGGCATCGCGACCCAGATGGTGGTCGAGCGGCAATTGATGGAACGGCAGGAGCCGGGCCGCCGCGACCTTGGCCGCGCCAAATTCCTCGAACGCGTCTGGCAGTGGAAGGCCGAGAGCGGCGGCACCATCGTCAACCAGTTGAAGCGCCTCGGCGCTTCCTGCGACTGGTCGCGCGAACGTTTTACGATGGACGAGGGCCTGTCGCGCGCGGTCGTGAAGGTGTTCGTCGAGCTGCACCGCGAAGGCCTGATCTACAAGGACAAGCGGCTGGTCAACTGGGACCCGAAACTGCTCACCGCGATCTCCGATCTCGAAGTGCAGCAGGTCGAGGTCAAGGGCAGTCTCTGGTATCTGCGCTATCCGATCTCGGGCAAGATCTTCAGCCCCGACGATCCCTCGACGTTTGTCGTCGTGGCGACGACGCGGCCCGAGACGATGCTCGGCGACACCGCGGTTGCTATACATCCTGACAATGAACGTATCGGCCACCTGATCGGCCAGCACGTGATCCTGCCGCTGGTCGGCCGCCGCATCCCGATCGTCGGCGACGACTACGCCGATCCCGAAAAGGGATCGGGCGCGGTCAAGATCACGCCGGCGCATGACTTCAACGACTTCGAGGTCGGCAAGCGTCACGGCCTGCCGCAGATCAACGTGTTCGACCGCGAGGGCTGCATGGCCCTCGTCGACAACGAGGATTATCTGCGCGGATTGCCGGAAGGCGCGCTGATGCTCGCCGAAGAGCTGCACAATGCCGACCGCTTCGCCGCGCGCAAGAAGATCGTGGCGCGGCTGGAGGACTTCGGCTTCCTCGAAAAGGTCGAGCCGAACACGCACATGGTGCCGCATGGCGACCGTTCCAACGTGGTCATCGAGCCCTATCTGACCGACCAGTGGTATGTCGACGCCAAGACCATGGCGCAGCCGGCGATTGCGGCCGTGCGCTCGGGCACGACCAGCTTTGTGCCGAAGAACTGGGAAAAGACCTATTTCGAGTGGATGGAGAACATCCAGCCCTGGTGCATCTCGCGCCAGCTCTGGTGGGGCCATCAGATCCCCGCCTGGTACGGTCCCGACGGCAAGGTGTTCGTCGCCGAGACCGAGGAGGAGGCCGTCGGCAACGCGCTCGGCTATTACGTCGAGAAGGAAGTCATCACGGAAGAGCAGGGGCGTGAGATGGCGGAGAACCCCGCCAAGCGCGAAGGCTTCATCACGCGCGACGAGGACGTGCTCGACACCTGGTTCTCCTCGGGGCTGTGGCCGTTCTCGACGCTCGGCTGGCCGGACGAGACGCCGGAAGTGAAGCGCTATTATCCGACCAACGTGCTCGTCACCGGTTGGGACATCATCTTCTTCTGGGTCGCCCGCATGATGATGATGGGCATCCACTTCATGAAGGAGCAGCCGTTCTCGACGGTCTACATCCACCGCCTGGTTCGCGACGAGAAGGGCGCCAAGATGTCGAAGTCGAAAGGCAACGTCATCGATCCCCTCGGCGTTATCGACGAGTATGGCGCCGACGCGCTGCGCTTTGCGCTGGCGCGCGGCGCCGCCCTCAACCACGACATCAAGCTGTCGCCGCAGCTCGTCGAAACCAACCGCAACTTTGCGACCAAGCTCTGGAACGCCTGCCGTTTCGCGGAAATGAACGGTTGCGTGCAGCCGGGGGGCTTCGATCCCACCGCGGCGAAGGAGACGCTGAATCGCTGGATCGCGCATGAGACCTCGCGTGCCACCCGCGAGGTTACCGAGGCCATCGAAGGCTATCGCTTCAACGATGCGGCGAATGCGATCTACCGCTTCGTCTGGAACGTCTATTGCGACTGGTATCTCGAGCTCGCAAAACCCGTGCTGATGGGCGAGGAGGGCGCGGCGAAGACCGAGACCCGCGCCATGATCGCCTGGGCGCGTGACGAGATCCTCAAATTGCTACACCCATTCATGCCCTTCATCACCGAGGAGCTCTGGGCGGT
>Ga0081455_10002601_pt1 | contig 21408 bp, 19 predicted proteins | sample TabmetS3T2R1_FD_70207 | JGI IMG/M metagenome (GOLD analysis project Ga0081455, IMG submission 70207) | Tabebuia heterophylla rhizosphere microbial communities from the University of Puerto Rico - S3T2R1 | ecosystem: Host-associated > Plants > Roots > Rhizosphere ...
CGGCGTTCCGGTCAGAGGACTACACCGACGCGCTTCGCCAGGCCTGGTCGGAGCGGCGCAGCGCCGAGGTGCGCGCCCTGGTGGCCGCCGATCGCGGAGCGATGCATCCGGCCGCCCGCTGGCGTGCCGACCGCTCGGCATAACTCGGCGCCACTCGACGCGGCGGCCAGGCATCGGCCGTACGCGATGATGACCGCATGACGCAGCCGCCACCGGCCATCGTGTCGCCGATGCTGGCGATCGCCGAGCCGAGACTGCCGGAAGGGTCGAACTGGGCGTACGAGTGGAAGTGGGACGGCTTCCGCGCGATCGTGGCGGTCGGCTCCGACCGGGTCAAGGTGGCGTCTCGCCGCGGCCGGGACATGACTCCGACGTACCCCGAGCTGCGCACGCTGACCGAGCAGACCGACACGCCGCTGCTGCTCGACGGCGAGCTGGTCGTGTTGAGCGCGAACGGCCGGCCGAGCTTCGAGGGCATGCAGTCGCGGATGCACGACACGCATCCCTCGGCCCGGCAGCTCGCCCAGGCGCCGGTGCTGCTGTTCGCCTTCGACGTTTTACAGGTCGGTGACAACTCGCTGCTGCGGCGGCCGTACCTCGAGCGTCGCGAGATCCTGGCCGAGCTCGATCTGGCCGAGGGATCGGTACGGACGCCGCCGCACTACACCGACGTCTCCGGTGCCGACATGCTCGCGACCGCGCGGGAGCACGTACTCGAGGGCGTCGTCGCCAAGCGGGTCGACTCGCTCTACATCCCGGGTCGCCGTGAGATCACCTGGGTCAAGACGACCGTCTGGCGCCGGCAGGAGGTGGTCATCGGGGGCTGGTCGACCGGCGAGGGCAACCGGGCCAACGCCTTCGGGTCGCTGCTGGTCGGGGTGTACGACGAGGAGGGGCGACTGAGCTATGCCGGGCGGGTCGGTTCCGGCTTCGACGACGCCGCGCTCCGTCGGCTGAAGGGCCTACTCGACGAGCGGGAGTGGCCGACCAGCCCGTTCGACCAGGAGGTGCCGCGGGAGTTCGCCCGCCATGCGCACTGGGTGACGCCGGACCTGGTCGGGGAGGCGGAGTTCCGGCGCTGGACATCCGACGGCCGGCTGTGGCACCCGAAGTGGCGAGGGCTGCGACCCGATCGGGAGCCGGCCGAGATCGTCGTACCGGCCAGCGTGCGCCTTGGCGGAGGGCGTTGAGCACAACTAGCTAGTTGTACAAAGGATCAGTTGTAGATATGCTCGCTCCATGACAGTGGCGACGGACGAGCTGAGCCAGGTGTTCTCGGCGTTGGCTGACCCCACCCGGCGGTCGATCCTCGAGCGTCTGGCCGAAGGGGACGCGACCGTGAACGAGCTGAAAGAGCCGTTCGCGCTGACTCAGCAGGCGATCTCGAAGCATCTGAAGGTGCTCGAGCGGGCCCAGCTCGTCTCGCGGACCCGGTCCGGGCAGTCGCGCCCGTGCGCGCTGGAGGCCGATCGGCTCGACGAGGCCGTCGGCTGGATGGAACGCCATCGGCAGGTCTGGGCCGACCGCCATGACCGCCTCGAAGCGCACCTGGCCGCCTTGGGCGGTCGACCCGGCCGCGACCCGAAGGGGAACCGATGACCGAGACCGGCGAGCTGACGTACCGACGGGTGCACCAAGCCTCGCGTGAGCTGCTGTTCGACTGCATGACGCAGCCGGAGCATCTCACCCACTTCTGGGGACCGGTGGGCACGACCACGCCGATCGACCACATCGTCGTCGACCTGCGACCCGGCGGCGCATTCGAGACCGTCATGGTCAGCGACGCTGACGGCTCCACGTACCCGATGCGGGCCACCTACGTCGAGATCAGCCGCCCCGACCGCCTGGTGTGGATCGAGAGCGACGTCGAGGGCGGCCTGCGGACCACGATCACCTTCGTCGACCTCGGCCACGGGCGGACCGAGGTGGTCACCCATCAGACCAATGTTCCGGTCGCCTATCTCAGTGCGAAGGCACAGGCCGGATTCCGTACCAGCCTGGACCGGTTCGACGCGTACGTCGCCGGTCTGACCACCGATCTCGAAACCTAGGGAGCTCGCCATGTTCACCGTTGCCTCAGCCGACGGCACCACGATCGCCTACGAGCGCACCGGCAGCGGACCGCCGGTCGTCCTCGTCGACGGCGCCATGTGCGATCGTGCCGGCGGCCCGATGCGACCGCTCGCCGGGGTCCTCCGGGACAGCTTCACCGTCTTCACCTACGACCGGCGCGGCCGCGGCGAGAGCTCGGACACGCTGCCGTACGCGGTCGAGCGCGAGGTCGAGGACCTCCAGGCCGTGATCGGAGTCGCCGGTGGTGACGCGGGCGTCTATGCCGTGTCGTCCGGAGGTGCGCTGGCGATCGCCGCCGCGGCAGTCGAGCCCGGCATCACCCGGCTCGCGCTCTTCGAGCCGCCGTACCTGGCCGAGGTCGGCGACGACGCGCCCCTCAAGGCGTACACGAAGGACCTCGGCGAGCTGCTCGCCGCCGGACGTCGCGGCGACGCGGTGGCTCGCTTCATGGCCCATGTCGGCATCCCGGAGCAGGTGATCGACGGGATGCGTTCGGGGCCGGGATGGTCCACGATGGAGGCGATCGCCCCGACGCTCGCCTACGACGACGCGTTGCTGGCAGACAGCCGGGTGCCTCGCGAGGCGGGAGAGGTCACGGTCCCGGCGCTGGTGATGACCGGTGGCGACAGCCCGGAGGCGCTTCAGCAGGCGGCGAAGGCGGCCGCCCAGGCGCTCCCGGCCGCGGAGTTCCGGATCCTCCCGGGGCAGACCCACGACGCGGCACCGACCGCCGTCGGGCCGGTGCTGCTGGAGTTCTTCGGCGCCGCTTGATCCGGTCGCGGCCTGATCAGCCGGCGACCTCGGCGCGAACGACCGTCGCGTGGTCGCAGTCGCAGCCGCCGTCGATGGCGTCACAGTCGAGCACCAGCCGATGACCGATCGGGTCGAGATCCTCACAGCGCGGCTCGGTGCACTCCATGCCGCCGTCGGCGTGGACCACGAGCGTGCCACCGCACTGCAGGAGGCCGTCGTCCACGGGACTCGTTCTCATATCAGCGTTGGTAACACGCTCACCCGACGGTCCACGGCATTGACCCGCCGCACGCCTGAGATTGGTACGTGACGCGTGCACGGTACGCAACGACGATTCGGTGCACCCGTCACGTACTGACGTGACAAGAGCCTGATGCACCAAGCGCCCTGTCGAGGAAAAAGGTCCGAAGTAGGTCGCCTCACGGCTATTGACAGGAGAATACGTTTGCATACACTCGAATTCATCCGAGGTGATATGTATGCTGAGCTGCTTCCGACTCCGCAGGCCGTCCATCGCCATCGCCCTGGTGGCCGCCTTCGCCGTTGCCTTGGGCATGATGCTGTTCGCCATGCCCAGTGACGCCGGGCCGGCCGTCGCCAAGGCCGGCAAACCCCAAGCGCCGTCGATCACCCAGGAGCCGTTCGGCTCGGTCGACGGCACCGACGTCGACCGCTACACGCTGACCAACAGCAACGGCATGCGAGTCCGGATCCTGACCTACGGCGGCATCATCCAGACCGTGGAGGTGCCCGACCAGCGGCATCGCTTCGCCAACGTCACGCTCGGCTTCGCGACCCTCGATGACTACGTCGAGCTCAACAGCCCGTTCCCCGCCGGCGGACCCTACTTCGGCAACATCGTCGGCCGCTACGGCAACCGAATCGCCGAGGGCCAGTTCGAGCTCAACGGCCAGACCTACCAGCTGCCGATCAACAACCCGCCCAACTCGCTGCACGGCGGCATCGACGGCTTCGACAACAAGGTGTGGGACGCGACGGTCGTCCCGCCGACCCGCGACGCGGTCGGGCTCGAGCTGCACTACACCAGTGCCAACGGCGAGGAGGGCTACCCGGCGCGGCTCGGTGTCACGGTGACCTACACGCTGACCAACGACGACACGATCGAGATCGGCTACCACGCGGTCAACGAGTCGAGCGATCTGGACACGGTGGTCAACCTGACCAACCATGCGTACTGGAACCTCGAGGGCGAGGGCACCAGCTCGATCCTCGACCACGAGCTGTGGCTCAACGCCGGTCACTACACGCCGGTCGATCCGACGCTGATCCCGACCGGTGCGATCGACTCGGTGTCCGGAACGCCGATGGACTTCACCGGGTCGACCGCGATCGGCGACCGGATCCGCGACGACTTCGAGCAACTGCGGCTCGGGTTGGGTTACGACCACAACTACGTCCTCGACCGGCCGAGTCCGGACGACACGTCGATGCTGCACGCGGCCCACGTCTGGGAGCCCGGCAGCCGCCGCACCCTCGACGTCTACACCACCGAGCCGGGCATCCAGTTCTACTCCGGCAACTTCCTCGACGGCACCCTGGTCGGGACCGGCGGCCACACCTACCGGCAGAGCGACGGGTTCGCGCTGGAGACGCAGCACTACCCGGACTCGCCGAACCAGCCGGACTTCCCGTCGACGGTGCTCGGACCGGGCCAGGACTACGACTCGACCACCGTCTACGCCTTCGGCACCGGTCCCCGCTGAGGCTGGCCGTAGTAGGCGTCGGGGCCGTGCTTGCGGCTGAAGTGGCGGGTCTCGAGCTCCCCGGAGATCGGGTCGGCCTCCGGCGCGAGGGCCAGGGTCCGGCTCGCCATCGCGGCGACCGTCTCGAGCGCGACCGCGTTGGCGACCGCGTCGGCCGGGTCGGTGCCCCAGGTGAACGGACCGTGCGAGACCACGAGCGCAGCGGGCATCGCTAGCGGGTCGAGCTGGAGACGGTCCATGGTCTCGACGATGACCTCGCCGGTCTCCGCTTCGTAGTCGCCGAGGATCTCCTCCGGCCGAAGCGAGCGGGTGACCGGGACGCTGCCGGCGAAGTGGTCGGCGTGCGTCGTGCCGAAACAGGGGATGCTCCGGCCGGACTGAGCCCAGGCCGTGGCGTACGGCGAGTGGGTGTGCACGATGCCGCCGATCGTCGGGAACCGGCGGTACAACGCGCGATGCGTCGGGGTGTCGGAGGAGGGTCGCAGGTCGCCCTCCACGACCGTGCCGTCGGCCAGGGCGACCACGACCGCGTCCTCCGGCCGAATCCGGTCGCACGGGATCCCGCTCGGCTTGATCACGAGCACCCCGCGGTCGCGGTCGACACCGCTCGCGTTGCCGAAGGCCATGACCACCAGGTCGGCCGCCGCGAGAGCGCGGTTGGCCTCGGCGACCTGCTCACGTAGCCCGTCCAGCGACATCGTCCACCGCCCGGATGGTCATCCCGACACTTGGGTCCAATCGGTCTCTTGACGCGCGAGAATACGTTTGCATACAGTCGATTGCAAGCGAGCGTCACCCTGGCTCGGACTGCGTGGCTGACGACGACCCGGCCGGGTCTGCGCTCATCGCCCGCGCAGGCAGGAGGAAGCGTGATGATTCGCATGGCCGGGACCCACACTCGGGGAACAGCCGCGGTGTTGGCGGCCTTCGCACTGACCCTCGCGGCGTGTAGCGAGACCGGCGGCGACGACGAGAGCTCCAGCGAGAGTGCCGATGTCGCGAGCGGCGGTCAGTTCTGCAAGGACATGAACATCGTGTTCTTCCCCGGCGGCACGTCCGGCGGGCCTTTCGAGACGGTTGTCTACAACGGCGCCAAGGCCGCCGAGGAGACCTTCGGTCCAAGCGTCCAGTACCAGTGGTCCGACTGGGATCCCAACAAGATGATCACCCAGTTCCAGGATGCTGTCGCGACGGATCCGGACGGCATCGCCGTCATGGGTCACCCCGGCGACGAGGCGTTCGACCCGCTGATCGACCAGGCCGAGCAACAGGGGACCTTGGTGACGGTGATGAACACCGAGTTGCCGAAGGCACAGGCGAAGTACGCCACCGAGGGCACCGGCTACGTCGGGGCGGTGCTCTACGAGGCCGGTGCCGACCTGGCCCGCGAGGCGATCTCCCGGGCCGGCCTGCAGTCGGGCGATCGGGTGTTCGTGTGGGGTCTGAAGTCGCAGCCGGGTCGTGGTGAGCGCACCCTCGGCATCACCGAGACCCTGGAGGACGCCGGCATGACGGTCGACTACCTCGAGATCAACGACGCGACCAATGCGGACCCGGCCCAGGGGGTCTCGACCTTCACCGGCTACGTCTCCAAGAACCCGGACGTCAAGGCGATCTTCATCGACCACGGCAACCTCACCGCGACCATCCCGACGTACATGCAGTCCGCCGGTCTGGACGCCGGGAGCATCTATGCGGCCGGCTTCGACATGTCGCCGGCGACGGTCGATGGCATCGAGGACGGCTACGTCAGCCTGGTCATCGACCAGCAGCAGTACTTGCAGGGCTACCTCGCGGTTCTGCAACTGTGCCTGACCCACGAGTACGGGATGAGCGGGCTGCATATCGACACCGGAGGCGGCTTCGTCGACGAGTCCAACATCGCCGAGATCGCCCCGCTCGTGGAGGAGCAGATTCGGTGACGTCCGAGGGCGCGGTGATGCCCGGCGATGAGGACCCGCTGGGTGGCAGACGGCGTACCGAGCCGCCCGCCGCCCACCGATCCAGGCCCGCGGACCAGTCCGTGGTGGAGCTGAGCCACATCTCCAAGGCGTTCGGAGGGGTCCAGGTCCTGGACGGCGTCAGCTTTCACCTGTCGCCTGGCGAGGTGGTCGGACTCGTGGGCGACAACGGCGCCGGCAAGTCCACGCTGATCAAGATCCTGACCGGGGTTCACCGGCCGGACACCGGCACGATCCGCTTCCGCGGCGACGAGGTCCGGGATCTCACCGTCAAGCGGGCCCGCAAGCTCGGGGTCGAGACCGTCTACCAGGAGCGGGCCCTGGCCGAGCAGCTCTCGATGTGGCGCAACATCTTCATGGGCCGGCCCATCAGCGGTCCGCTGGGGTTCCTCAGGGTCCGCAGGATGCGCCAGATCACCGCTGGCCTGATGGGCGAGTCGATGGGGTTCACGTCGGCCGTGCTCACCCCGGACACCGAGGTGACGGGCTTGTCCGGTGGTGAGCGGCAGGGTCTGGCCATCGTTCGAGCCCTGCACTTCGAAGCGGACATCATCATCCTCGACGAGCCGACGATGGGGCTCTCGCTCGAGGAGACCGACAAGCTGCTGCGTTTCGTCGGCGGCATCAGGGAGGCCGGCAGGTCGGCGGTCTTCATCGACCACAACATCTTCCACGTCTATTCGGTGGCCGACCGGATCGTCGTCCTTGACCGGGGGCGGGTCGCCGGTGAGTTCCCGACGTCGCGCTACACGCTCGACGAGGTGACTGGGATCATGCGCGAGGTGGCCGCGACCGGGACGTTCACCGAGCCCGAACGAAGCGGCGACCGTCGCCGGGCCGACGTCCGAGCCACGGGAGGCTCCCCGTGACCGCCACCGCCGACCGTGACGTTTCGCCGGTCGCTGCGCTCCGGCAGCGCTGGACCACGCGCACCTTCCTGACGTCGTACGCGTCCCAGATCGGAATCACTGCGGCATTCATCGTGTTGTGGCTGGCCTTCGTCACGCTGGAGCCGGACACGTTCCTCTCCAGCAACATCTACATGTCATACGGCCAGACCGTGGCGTACTCCGGGTTGGTCGCCCTCCCGCTGACGATGCTCATCACGGCCGGCGACATCGACCTGTCGTTCCCCTCGGTCATGGCTTTGGGCATGGTCGGCTTCATCGAGGTCGAGGAGGCGACGGGATACGTCGAGCCGGCGATCATCGCGGCGTTGGTGATCGGAGCGCTGGCCGGTCTGACCAACGGCGTGTTCGTCGCGCTCATCGGGATTCCGGCGCTGGTCGTGACGATCGGGACGCAGTTCCTGTTCCGAGGCCTGACCCTCGTGCTGACCGACGGGAGCGCCAGCCCGCTCAACGAGGTGGTCGACACGCCGGCGTGGGATGTTCTGACCGGACGCCTGTTCGGCCGGATTCCCATGCAGTTCGTCTGGTTCGTCGTCGTGGCGGTGGGGTTCTGGTTCCTCATGTTCCGCCATCGGCTCGGGCAGAACGCCCACGTGATCGGCGACAATCGGCAGGCCGCCGAGTTGATGGGCATCCCGGTCCGGCGTACCCGCATCACGCTCTTCGTCCTCACCGGGATGGCGGCGGCCTTCGCCGGTGTTCTGCTCAGCCTCCAGGTGGCCAACTTCTACCCGTCGATGGGCGCCGGCTACCTGCTGCCGACCCTGGCTGCCGTGTTCGTCGGCGGGACATCGGTCTTCGGCGGCCGCGGGACCATCTGGGGCACCTTCCTCGGCGCGTTCATGATCGGTGGGACCGAGGCGGGGATCGTGGCAGTCGGGCTCACCGACTATTACACGAACCTCATCTACGGAGGGATCATTCTCGTTGCGGTCACGATCCATACCGTCCTGCAGCGCAGGTTCAAACGCTGAGCGACTGGAGGTGCCCGAGATGGAGTCACCGGAGCCTGAAGTCTGGTTCCTGACCGGCAGTCAGAGCCTGTACGGCGAAGCGGTGCTGCAAACGGTGGAGGAGCAGGCGGCCCAGGTGGTCGCCGGGCTCGCCGCGTCGCCTGCGATCGCGGCGCGGGTGATCGCGAAGCCGGTTCTCACCACTCCGGACGCGATCCGCCGGCTCTGCCGGGAGGCCGACGCCGACGAACGCTGCATCGGCGTGATCGCCTGGATGCACACGTTCTCGCCGGCCAAGATGTGGATCGCGGGCCTGGGCGCGTTGCGACAGCCGCTGCTGCACCTGCACACGCAGCACAATCTCGATCTCCCGTGGGGCGAGATCGACATGGACTTCATGAACCTCAACCAGTCGGCCCACGGCGACCGCGAGTTCGGCTATCTGCTGACCCGGCTGCGGCACCGGCGTACGACCGTTGTTGGCCATTGGGGCGATCCCGAGGTGCAGCGCCGGGTCGGGGTGTGGGTCCGGGCGGCCCACGGCTGGCGGGCGGCCCAGCGGCTGCGGGTGGCCCGCTTCGGCGACAACATGCGCGAGGTCGCGGTCACCGAGGGAGACAAGGTGGAGGCGCAGATCCGGCTCGGGGTCGCGGTCAACACCTACAGCGTGAGCGACCTGGCCGACCGGGCCGCCGAGATCACCGATGCCGAGGTCGACCCGGTGGTCGCGACCTACGAAGACGAGTACGACGTCGTCTCGGACCTCCGCAAAGGAGGGGACCGGCACGGCTCGTTGCGCGATGCCGCCCGGATCGAGCTCGGGCTGCGCGGCTTCCTCGACGAGGTCGGCGCCGAGGCGTTCACCGACACGTTCGAGGACCTCGCCGGCCTCCGGCAGCTGCCCGGCATCGCGGTCCAGCGGCTGATGGCCGAGGGGTACGGCTTCGGGGCCGAGGGCGACTGGAAGACCGCCGTACTCGTCCGGATCACCAAGGCGATGGCGGCCGGGCTTGCGGGCGGCACCTCCTTCATGGAGGACTACACCTACAACCTCGGAGCCGAGTCGCCGCAGGTCCTCGGCGCGCACATGCTCGAGGTGTGCCCGTCCATCGCGTCCGGCCGGCCGAGCTGCGAGATCCATCCGCTGGCCATCGGCGGTCGCGAGGACCCGGTCCGGCTGGTCTTCACCGCACCACCGGGACCCGGGTACGTCGTCGGTCTGCAGGATCTCGGCACCCGACTCCGCCTGGTGTCCAACGAGGTCGACGTCGTCGAGCCCGACCAGGATCTGCCGCGGCTTCCAGTCGCCCGCGCGGTCTGGGAGCCGCGGCCGGACCTCTCGACGGCTGCCGAGGCGTGGCTGACAGCCGGCGGACCACACCACACCTGCTTCACCCAGGCGGTCGACGTCGAGGTGTTCGACTGCTTCGCCGAGATCGCCGGTGTGGAGCTGGTGACCATCGACGCCGACACGACGGTCCGGACGCTGCGACGCGAGCTGCGCTGGAACCAGACCTACTACCACCTCGCCGGCCCCCTCTGACCCTCGTCGGAAGGGGGTCAGCCGAGCGGGACGGTGGAGCCCCGGATGACCAGGCGGCAGGGCAGTGCCTCGACGCCGGACCGCGGCGAGCCGTCCAGGGCGTCGAACAGGGCCTGGGCCGCGGTCCGGCCGAGCTCCTGCAGGTTCATGTCGATGCTGGTGAGCGGCGGCCGGGCGTTGGTGCTGAGCACCGTCCAGTTGTCGAAGCCGATCACGGCGATGTCGTCGGGAACCGCGCGGTCGCGCTCGCGAAGCGTGTCCATGACGCCGCGCGCGACCTGGTCGCTGCCGCAGAAGATGGCGTCGACCTCGGGATGCCGGTCGAGCAGCATGGCAGACGCGGCTCGTCCCCAGCCCTCCGACCAGGTCCCGAACCGTACCTCGCCGACGACCGGCAGGCCGGCGTCGGCCAGGGCCGCCAGGGCGCCACGAGCCCGCTCCTGCGACGCGCCGTATCCCGGATCGCCGGTGATGTGCGCGATCCGGGTGCGACCGCTGGAGATCAGATGCTCGATCGCGAGCCGACCGGCGCCGACGTTGTCGCAGACGACCGACAGGTCCTGAGGATCCTCCGACGGCGCGTACGTGTAGACGACCGGCACCGGAAGATCCTGGCCGAGCGAGGGCCGGGGATCGGTGCGGCTGCCGACCACGATGAGCCCGTCGACCTGCCGGCTGAGCAGGGCCTGGACATGGTGCTGTTCGCGGATCGTGTCGCCCCGGGCGTCGCAGAGGAAGCCGTTGACGGCGCCCTCGCCGAAGGCGTCCTCCGCGCCCATCAGGATCGGGATCACGAACCGGCCCTCCAGGTCGCTGGTCAGCAGGCCGACCGTGCCGGTCCGTCCGGCGAGCAGGCCCCGAGCCAGGGAGTTCGGCGAGAACGACAGCTGCCGCGCGGCCTCGAGTACCCGGTCGCGGGTCTCCGCACGCACGTGGCTGCGCCCGTTCAGCGCCTTGGACGCGGTCGACGGAGAGACGCCGGCGAGCTTCGCGACGTCGGTCAGCGTCGACCGGCGGGGCCGCGCCTGGCCGTCCATGGACTGCTCAACCACCCGATCTCTCCTCGTCGTCGCCCAACCTCGCGCCCGGGGTCGCCCGAAACCGGAACCGAAAAGGATCTTCGGTTCGACTACCCCACAAACCTTGACGTGTTCTCGCTAACACTCTACGTTTGTGGAAATCCTTTTCGGTAGCTGCGTCAACAGATTCGATCGGGCCTGTTAACGCTAACAGATTCGTCGCACGAACCCTCCGACGAGGGAGGAGATCCACGTGACCAGGAGCGCTCGGCGGGGACAGGGACTACGACGGGGTGTCGCGATCGCGGCGGTGCTCATGCTGGGCATGGCGGCCGCCTGTGGCTCGGACGATGACAGCGGCGGCGGAGGTTCCGGCAGCGCCGATCTCGCCGAAGGCGTCGACGACGGCAGCACCATCACGATGTGGACGCGGGCCGCGACCGAGCCCCAGTCCCAGCGCCTGGTGGACGAATACAACGCGACGCACGAGAACCAGGTCGACCTGTCGGTGTTCCCGACCGACGAGTACCTCGGACGCGTGGGGCAGGCGGCCGGAGCCGGCGAGCTGCCGGACGTGGTCAGCCTGGACGTGGTGTTCGCGCCGCAGTTCACGACCATCGGTGCCTTGCTAGACATCACCGACCGAATCGACGCCCTGCCCTTCGCCGACGACATCGCGCAGTCGCACATCGACGTCGGCACCGTCGACGGCCAGAACTACGTCGTCCCGCACACGATGGACCTGTCGGTCCTCTTCTACAACAAGGACCTCTACCGCCAGGCCGGTCTCGATCCGGAGGCGCCGCCCACGACGCTCGAGGAGTTCGCCGACCAGGCCCGGGCGATCAACAACCCGAGTCAGGATGTCTACGGGACGTTCTTCGGCGGCAACTGTGGCGGCTGTTTCGTGTTCACCTGGTGGCCGAGTGTGTGGGCCGACGGCGCCGAGGTGATGAACGAGGACGGCACCGAGTCACTCAACGACTCTGCCGAGTCGCAGGCCGTCTACGACGTCTGGAAGGGTCTCGTCGATGACGACGCCGTCGCGCCCGGCTACGAGGACGAGGACGGCACCACCTGGACCGCCAAGTTCCCGGAGGGCAACATCGGAGTGATGCCGATGCCGTCGACGACGCTCGGTCTAATGCCGAAGAACATCGACGTCGGCGTCGCCCCCATTCCCGGCGTGACCGGCGGCGAGTCCACCTTCGTCGGCGGCGACAGCGTCGGCATCGCGGCCAACAGCGAGATTCCCGATCAGGCCTGGAACTTCATCGCCTGGACGCTGTCGGACGAGGCCCAGACCGAGGTCGTGGCCAAGAACAAGGACGTCGTCTTCCGCACCGACCTCGCGTCGAACAAGTACTCCGACCAGGACTCGCGTCTGGTTGCGATCAACGAGCTCGTGGAGGAGGGCCGCACTCCGTACGCGCTCGGCTTCGGAGAGACCTACAACGACCCGCAGGGTCCATGGATTCCGCTGGTACGCAACTACGTCTTCGGTGACGGCGCCAGCCTCGAGGCGGACAACCAAGCGGTGACGGACGCCCTCCAGAACTGTTCGGTCTGCTAGCGCTCGCGGGTTGAGCAGCGCATGGCCACCCCTGTCCTGCGACGCCACCGGCCGCCGACGTCGGCGGCCGGGGCGTCCGGTCGAGGGCGGCGATGGTGGCAGACCCGATCGTTCAAGGGATTCCTCTACGCGTCGCCGGCGGTCGCCTTCGTCCTCGCCTTCTTCGTCCTGCCGCTGCTCCTCGTCGGGCAGATGTCCGGCCATGACTGGTCGCTGCTGCTAGGCGATCAGGGCGGGAACTTCCCGGACAACTACACGACGGCGACCGACGACCGGCTCTTCTGGCCCGCCGTCGAGTTCACGCTGAAGTACACCGCGATCGTGGTGGTCGCTCTACTCGTGCTCGCCATGATCATGGCGCTGATCGTGCAGGAGCGCCGACCCGGCGTCGGCTTCCTTCGCACGGCGTACTTCCTCCCGGTCGCGCTGGGACTCGCGTCTGCGTCGCTGTTGTTCTGGGGCTTCTACAGCCCGTCGATCGGGCCGATCGATCCCTTCCTGGAGCGGCTCGGAATCACCGACGAGCCGATCCGATGGCTCGGTACGCCGAACATGGCGCTGTTCTCGACCGTCGCGCTGATCGTCTGGAAGTTCGCCGGCTTCTTCATGCTGATCCTGCTGGTGGGACTGCAGTCGATCTCGACCGACGTCTACGAGGCCGCCCGCATCGATGGAGCGAGCCGGCGCCAGACCTTCAGATACATCACGCTGCCGTTGCTCCGACCGTCGATCGCGCTGTGCCTGATCATCTCGGTCACCGGGTCCCTGCTGGCATTCGACCAGTTCTACATCCTCACCAACGGTGGGCCGGACAACTCCACTGTCACCGTGGTGATGCTGATCTACCGCGAGGCGTTCCGTGGTTTCGATCTCGGGACCGCTGCCGCCTTGTCGGTCATGGTCCTGGTCGTCCTGCTGGTGCTCAACATCGCCCAGTTCCGCTTCCTCCGTCGCGGCGCCGAGGACTAGGGGCGGCGATGCGAATTCATCCGATGATCGGTCGCACGTCCTACTGGGTGTTCGCGGGCGGGCTGGCGATCCTGTTCCTCTTCCCACTGCTGTGGACGGCAGTCGCATCGGTGTCCCCGGACCCGGCCACCGCGCAGCAGGACGGGTACGGCTTCGGCAACTACGAGACCCTCGTGGACTATGACGCCGGCCTTCCGCAGTACCTGTGGAACAGCACGTATGTCTCGGCGCTGACGGTGCTGTTCACGCTTGTGCTGTCGGTTCTCGGTGGGTACGCATTTGCTCGGTTCCGATTCTTCGGCCGCGACGCGCTCTTCCTGCTGATCATCGCCATCCTGATGGTTCCGTACGCCACCGTGCTGATTCCGCTGTGGGTGCTGTTCGGGGAACTCGGGCTCCGCAACTCGCTGTTCGGGGTGGCCTTGGTGCTGACGCTCTACCAGCTGCCGTTCGCGATGTTCATGATGCGCATCTCGTTCGAAGCGGTGCCCCGCGAGCTGGAGGAGTCGGCGCTCGTCGACGGCTGCGGGACGTTCGGCGTGCTCCGATGGATCCTGCTCTACGCGGTGTGGCCGGGCATGCTCACCGTCGGCTTGTTCGCCTTCCTGTTCGCGTGGAACGACTTCATCGCGCCGCTGTTCCTCATCACCGACAACGAGCGATATCCACTGCCGTTGGCAATGGCGACGATTCGGCAGCAGACCATGGGCGCGGTCGACTTCGGCGTGACCGAGGCCGGCGTGGTCGTCATGGCGTTGCCGTGTCTGCTGCTGTTCCTCATCCTGCAGCGCCACTACGTACGCGGGTTCATGTCGGGGGCGTTGAAGGGATGACTGTGTCCAACTCGTTCGCCCACGCCGTCCGTCCGGTCGTCCCCGGCAAGTCGGAGCTGCGACCCCTGGGTCTGAACGAGGTGCGGATCACCGGCGGCTTCTGGGGACATCGTCAGGAGGTCAACGCAACCGAGACGCTGCCGCACTGTCTGCAGTGGATCGAACGCGTCGGCTGGCTGGGCAACTTCCGGGCGGCTCGTGAGGGACGGTCCGCGGACCGGGTCGGCCGGGTGTTCACCGACTCGGAGATCTACAAGCTCTCCGAGGCGATGGCCTGGGAGCTCGCTCGCGGCGGCGACACGTCGATCAAGGCGACGATCGACCGGCTCGCCGCCGAGGCCGGCATGGCTCAGGAGGCCGACGGCTACCTCAGCACGGCATTCGGGCGCCCCGGACAGCCGGCTCGCTACTCCGATCTCGAGTGGGGGCACGAGCTCTACTGCTACGGCCACCTGATCCAGGCGGGCATAGCCCAAGCCCGAGTACAGGGAAGTGGAGGCTTGATCGACACTGCTGCGAGGGCGGCTGACCACGTCTGCGACACGTTCGGCCCGGACGGCAACGACGGTTTCTGCGGACACCCGTGCATCGAGATGGCCCTGGTCGAGCTGTTCCGGCTGACCGGCGAGGAGCGCTATCTGGACCAGGCGGCTCGGTTCGTCGAACGGCGTGGGCACGGCCGGCTGGCCGACATCGAGTTCGGCCGGGCCTACTACCAAGACGACGTTCCGGTACGAGACGCTCGCGTGCTGCGCGGTCATGCCGTACGCGCTCTCTACCTCGCCTCCGGTGCGGTCGATGTCGCGGTCGAGACGGGCGACGCGGCGCTGCTCGACGCGGTGATCGCCCAGTGGGAGACGGCCGTCGCGCGCCGCACGTACCTCACCGGCGGGATGGGCTCGCAGCACGAGGGCGAGTCGTTCGGCGCTGACTTCGTTTTGCCGCCGGACCGGGCCTACTCCGAGACGTGTGCGGCCGTCGCGTCGGTCATGCTCGGCTGGCGGCTGCTGCTCGCCACCGGCGACCCGCGCTACGCCGACCTGATCGAGCGGACCTTGTTCAACGTCGTCGCGACGTCACCGGCAGCCGACGGACGGGCCTTCTTCTACTCCAACACGCTCTACCAACGCGACCGTGGGCCGACGGCGGCGCCGGACGTAGTCAACCCGCGTCCGACGTCCAATCCACGGGCGCCGTGGTTCGCCGTCTCCTGCTGCCCGATGAACGTGGCGCGCACCCTGGCCAGCCTGGCGGGCTACGTCGCCACGGCCGACGACCAAGGACTCCAGATCCACCAGTTCACCGACGCCGAGATCCGTACGTCGGTGGGCAGCGAGCCCGTCGCGGTCCGGATGAGTACGGACTACCCCGACAAGGGAGTCGTGACGCTCGAGGTCGTCGAAGCACCCACGGAGCCAATGACGATCGGTCTTCGGGTGCCGGCCTGGTCGCGCGAGATGGCGACCGTCACCGACCCCGGTGGATCGACCCGGGCGGCGTCGCCGGGACGGGCCGAGGTGACCAAGTCGTTCGTCGCCGGCGACCGGATCCGACTCGAGCTGCCGATGGCGCCGCGATGGACGTTCCCCGACCCCCGGATCGACGCGCTTCGCGGCGCCGTCGCGGTCGAGCGTGGGCCGGTCGTGCTGTGCGTCGAGTCGGTCGACCTGCCTGACGACCTCGACGTCGACGCGGTGCTGGTGGACCCACGGGAGCCGCCGGTCGACCAGGAAGGCGGCGCCGTCGTCTCCGGTGCCCTGTCCGAACCGGAGCCGCAGAGCTGGCCGTACTCGGGCGAGTCCAGCGCCTCGGAAGACACCTGTCGGCGGGTCTCCGTGCCGCTTCGCCCCTACCACTCGTGGGCCGAGCGAGAGCCGTCGACGATGCGCGTCTGGATGCCATCGATCGGGGGTTCCACATGACCCCGAGAAAGGAGTGCCGCGGTGCCTGACCTCCGCTTCATCGCCCGCAAGCTGACCGACTCGGAGGTCACCCGACGACAGGCCAATCCCGGCCGTCTTCTGACGCTCACCACGGTTGTGGCCGTGGCGCTGACGGTGACGGCGAGCCCGGCCCAGACCGCACCGGAGCCGGACATCCCGCCGGAGGTCGATCCCGGCACCCCGACCTACGTCGGCTCCGACGACCCGGTGCCCGACGAACCGGTCGAGTTCGACCCGACCGTCAACATGCTCGAGGCGATCTACGAGGCGGACCAGGTCGCCGGAGGCGACTCGTACTGGGTCGATCGCGTACTCGAGCGGCCGTTCCTCAACACCCAGGACGACGACCTCTACACGCGTGGCCGCGCGTTGTACATGTACACGCACGACGAGGACGAGCTCGGCTTCGCCGGCGCCGGCACCGGGGCCAACGGCGGCGGCGGGTTCGCCTACCGGGAGATCATCCGGACCGGCGTCACGGATCTGTACACGGTCGAGGTCGACGGCGTCAGCCTCGACGAGGTCACGGCTGAGCGACGGCAGTATCCAAGCCACTGGACGAGCGTGCACGAAGCGTCCGGAGTGTCGGTGCGGCAGGCGAAGTTCATCACGCACAACAACGTCGCGGTGACCAACCTGACCGTCACGAACACCGGTGACGCTTCCGGGAGCTACACCCTGCGGGCCAGCTCGCCGATCGCGACGACATCGGCCGCCGGCGGCACCGAATTGACCGACACGTTCGACACGCGGTACGACCTCACGGCCGTGACGGCTCGGCTGTCCGGCGACGGCTTCGCGGCGAGCGGCGACGACCTGACCAGGACGCTCGACCTCGACCCGGGCGAGTCGGAGACGGTCAAGATGCAACTCGGCGCGACGACGGCCGAGCTGCCGCAGTCCACCACCGAGTACGAGCAGTACCGCGACTTCGACCCGGCGACGGCGCTGGCGACCCAGGTCGCGGACTACAACCGCTGGTGGGTCGACAACGTGCCGTACATCGACGTGCCGGACGAGAACGTCAAGAAGATGGCGTACTACCGGACGTTCCTCAATCGCTTCAACTACGTCGACGCCGACATCCCGGGCAACGACTATCAGTACCCGGTCTCCATCGAGGGTGTCCTCGGCTACAACAACGCGATCCAGCTGACCCAGCCGATGCACCTGCAGGACCTCAAGTGGTTCCGCGATCCGCTGTACTCCTACGGCAACTGGGTCTCCTCGGGCGACGGCAACCAGTGCACGGCGTTCCACGACAACCCGGGGTCGCTCAGCTGGGGCAACAGCATGGAGCAGTACATCGGTCGCGAGGGCTGGAAGTCCTACCAGGTCCATGGCGGCGACCGGCAGATCGTCGCCAGCTTCGCGCGCTACGTCGAGTGCGACATCAAGGGCCAGCTGGCCAAGTTCGATACCAACGACAACTACCTCGTCGAGTACGACTCCGGCCTGTACACCGGCAACGACGCAGACACGCCCACCCTCCACTGGGCGCAGTACCGCGGGCTGCCGGTGCGTCAGGACCGGGCCGAGAGCGCGTACCAGTACGCGGGTGCCCGGGCAGCGGCCGACGCGTACAAACTGCTCGGCCGCAACGGCAAGGCCGCCGAGATGGAGGCGCTGGCCGGTCACATCAAGGACGCGATCCTGACCCGGCTCTGGGACGACTCGCCGATCACCGACCAGCCGACCCTCGAGCCGACCCCGGCGACCCGGACCGAGTACAGGGACGACCTGAGCGTGGTCGGGTCCCAGTAGCCGTTGACGTCGGAGTCGTCGAAGACCGGCACGCTCGGGCGGGCAGGGACGTCGAACGTCCTGCCACCGTTGGTCTCACTGGTGAGGTGCAGGGCGTCGGTGGTGTCCACGTCGAACGTCGAGTCCCGCGAGTTGAGGTCACCACTCGCGGCGTTCCCGTTGTTCCACCGCACGTACGCCGGGGTGGAGTCCACCGGCAGCGCGTAGCCCTCACCCGGGTGGTCGATGCTGTCGTTGTCCTCGTAGAACCCGTCGACGTACCAGATCAGCAGGCCGTCCTGGTAGGGGAAGTGGTCCACCTTCCTGGGCGCCGTGACGGCGTAGTCGAAGCTGTACGGCCCCTGGGCCAGGGTCTTCTCATAGCCCATCGGCTGCTTGTTCTCGGCGATGTAGAACCGGTCGAAGTCGGCGACGTAGCTCGGGCCGTCCATCACCCGGAACCCCTTGAGCACCCAGCCCGGAGCGCCGTCCTCGACGTCGGTGAGCGTGTCACCGCCGAGGGCGATGCTGTCGACCGAGAAGCCGAGCTCGTGGTACGCCGCGTCGTTGACCATCTCGAACTGGACCTTGACGTCCTGGCCGGCGTACGCCGTCAGGTCGGCCGTGAGATCGGTCCAGGCCAGGTCGCAGATGCCGGTGCCGGGGTCACGGGTGCCCGAACAGCCGGTGATGCCGTGCCCGAGGTTCTGGGTGTTCGGGTCGGTGTCCGTGGAGAGGTTGGTGTCCACGTAGTCCCAGCTCACCCCGCCGTCCGTGGAGACCTTGAGGAAGGCGTAGTCCCAGTCGTCCTCGGTGGAGTAGCTGACCCGCGCGGTGAGCGTCGGGTCACCGGCGTCCACGGTGTACGACGTCGGGCTGGTCACCGATGCGATGCGATCGTTGCCGGTGCCCGAGTAGAAGTAGTGCGTCCCCTGGTCGGGAGCCACGACGTCCACGGTCCGGTGACCCTGGGGCAGCTGGACCGCGACGGCCTGCTTGCCCTCGTTGGTGGCGTGGTAGGCCGGGCCGAGGTCGATCGTCTGGGCGGCCTTGGTGCCGTCGACCTTGGCGATGTCGTTGGTGCCGTACCAGCCGAGGAACAGCTTGTCGGGCGCGCCCATGTGGTTGGGCGTCGTGCCGATGCTGTCCTGCCCGTGGCCCATCCACGACCCGCGGCTCATCAGCGTCCAGAAGCCGGTGCTGTTGTCGCCCTGCTGGGTGTCGTAGTAGTCCGGCAGGCCGAGGTCGTGGCCGAACTCGTGCGCGAACACGCCGACGCCGCCGTTCTCGGGCTCCACGGTGTAGTCGCGGATCCAGTAGCCGGTGTTGCCGATCTCGATGCCGCCGTTCTTGTTGAACGTGGGGCCGACCTTGCCGTTGGTGTTCGTCGCGGAGCGGTGCGCCCAGATGGCCCAGGTCGGCGCCCCGGCCGACTCGTCCTCACCCGCGTGCACGGCCTGGAAGTGGTCGATGTAGCCGTCCGGCTCGTTGAAGTTGCCGTCGTTGTCGTAGTCGAACCGGTCCCAGACGTCGAACTTCGCGAGGTAGGTCTTGATGTCGTCGTCGCTCTTGCCGGCCGTGTGCTGCGCGGTGTTCCACGCGTTGGCGGCGTCCTGGAGGAAGGCCTTCATCGAGACGCCGTCCTCGTCGCCCTTGCCGTCCGCGGACTGGTAGTACGACGCAGCGTTCGGCACCTTGACCCAGTCGGACACGTCGCCCTCGAGGTCGAACCGGCCGCTGGACATCTCCTTGTAGTCGGCCTTGAACGACTCGCCGTTCTGGTCCGGCAGCCCGTTGAAGAACATGTCCATGAAGTGCTGGCGGCTGAAGTTCCGTAGCCAATACGTCGAGTTGTCGCTGCGTGCGGGCTCGGGGATCGCGTTGTGCAGCGGACCGGCCGTGTTGCCCGTGTAGGCGTGCCCGTAGTCGGCGTTGCCGAACTCGACGAGGAAGGTCAGCAGCTGTGCGGTCTGGTTGGTCGGGTACTCGACCTGGTCGCCGCTGGCCAGCTGGATGGTGCGGTCCTCGCCCTTGCCGACCGTCTTGGCCTGGCCGGACACCAGCTGCTGGACGGCCTCGCGGCGCAGCGCCGACTGGTGCCGCGACTGCGCATCGGGCCGGTTGTCGGCCTTTGGGGCGGGCTGGCTCGTGGGCGTGTGCTGCTGCTGCTTCGCGACGGGATCCGCGGCCGAAGCTCCTGAAATGCCAGTGGTCGCGAGCCCGAGGGTCGCGACCACAGTGGCAAGGCTGGCGAGGCCAGCGATCTTGCGACTCACATGTTCCTCCGAGTGACGAGGTGGGATGCGCCCCGCGGCTCGGCAGGAGGTCCCCGCTCCGTCAGGAGATCCCCGTCCGCGCCCAAGGCGCCGAGTGAGCGTGCATGTTCCCTGCAGGCTCTGTCAAGGTTGCCAAGGGATGAAACTGACCGAGACGTCAGTAATCAGCGGACCGGGATCCCGGTGTCCGCGAGCCGCTGCTTGACCTCGGCGATCCGCAGCGTGCCGAAGTGGAACACGGTGGCGGCGAGCACCGCGTCCGCGCCGGCCTCGACCGCCGGAGGGAAGTGGTCGACGTGACCGGCGCCGCCGGAGGCGATGACCGGGATGGTGACCTCCCGGCGTACGGCGCGGATCAGCTCGAGGTCGAAGCCGTCCTGGGTGCCGTCGGCGTCCATGGCGTTGAGCAGGATCTCGCCGGCGCCGAGCTCGGTGGCCCGACGTGCCCAGGCGACGGCGTCCAACCCGGCGGACTTCCGGCCGCCGTGGGTCGTCACCTCGAAGCCGGAGTCGGTGCCGACCGCCCGTCGGGCGTCGACGGAGAGGACCAGGACCTGGTTGCCGAACCGGTCGGCGATCTCGGCCACGAGCTCCGGCCGCTGGATCGCCGCGGTGTTCACCGCGACCTTGTCGGCGCCGGCGCGGAGCAGCCGGTCGACGTCCTCGACCGAGGAGACTCCCCCGCCGACGGTGAGCGGGATGAACACCTCTTCGGCGGTGCGCGAAACCGTGTCGATCGTCGTGGCCCGGCCCTCATAAGAGGCCGAGATGTCGAGGAAGGTCAGCTCGTCGGCGCCCTCCGCGTCGTACCGCCGGGCGAGCTCGACCGGATCTCCCGCATCGCGGAGGTTCTCGAACCTGACGCCCTTGACCACGCGGCCGGCGTCGACGTCGAGGCACGGGATCACCCGGACCGCGAGGCTCACGACGCTCCGCCGGTCGAGCCATCACCGTCGGTCGAGCTCGTCGCCTGTCCTGAGGAGCCGAGGCGGTGTCCTGAGGAGGGCGACGAAGGAGCCCGTCTCGAAGGGGACGAGGCGTCTGGAAGGGAGACCACTGCCAACGCCTCCTCGAGCGTGAACCGCCCCTCGTACAGAGCGGTCCCGATGATCGCGCCCTCGACCCCGTCGGGCA
>Ga0081455_10002602_pt1 | contig 21407 bp, 24 predicted proteins | sample TabmetS3T2R1_FD_70207 | JGI IMG/M metagenome (GOLD analysis project Ga0081455, IMG submission 70207) | Tabebuia heterophylla rhizosphere microbial communities from the University of Puerto Rico - S3T2R1 | ecosystem: Host-associated > Plants > Roots > Rhizosphere ...
AAACTGTGAGGGCCGTGGGTCATGGGCCAAGTGTTTCGAAGCGGGGCGTTTCTCCAGCAATGTTGGTCAGTGCATCCACTGTGCGTCACGGTGAGACGGATCACCGCCGAGAACCAGCTCGCGTTGGCCTGCACATCTTGCCGGTTTGCCCATTATGTCACCATGGGGTCTGTTGTCCTCGTCCCCTCAGCCGCTTCCGACGACGCGGCACCGCCTGTGACCGCACCAGGCGCCCCGTCTGACGCGCAGCCTCTCCTCGCGAGCTGCCTCGAAGCCCATGCCTCGGCACTCTCAATCCGAAAGATGGATGTCTTCGACGACCTCGCGGTGATCCGTTGCGCGGAATGTCGACGTCACTACGCCTTGTCAGTCACCGCGTTTGAAACGCTCCAGAAATGAGGCGTCCGCAACCGGAGCAAGGTTCGGCAATGGTTGAGCGTCCCTCATTTACGAACGAAGAGACCCTACTGCTGACAGACGCCGGCTTTTTTCAGAAGAAGGCAAGGATCAGCGAAAAGATCCGCGCCCAGTTGGAAGCCACGCGTCAAGCCTTAAGGGACGAACTCATCAACACGGCCCTTCCTGAATTGGCTGACGATGATTCTGCCAGCGCGCAACTTGTGAGGGGTGAGCATTTGGAGTCGTTCCCCTACCAGTATCTGGACTGTCCCAAGCACTTTCACGGCTCCGAAAAGCGCACATTCCGTACATTGGTTTGGTGGGGTCATCATGTGGTATGGGCCTGGATTCTTGAAGGAAGCTTGATGCGACAGTACAAGAGGCGTCTGGTGGATCGGTTTCATATGGTGGCAGGACGGGAGTTAGAGCTGTCCCTGGCGCCGACACTGTGGGAATGGAAGCGAGGCGAAGGCTTTACCCTCCCGATCACGCATGACCGGAAGGCACAGATTGCCGCAGTGGTTGCTGAGCGATCGATCCTCAAAGTCGTCCGGTTTTTGCCGTTTGACGATCCGCGTGTGCAAAGCGGAGCGCTGGCAGAGCTGAGCCGTGAAGTGTTTCGGGCCATGCTGCCTATCGTGGCACTGTAATTGTACGGCTAGAGGGATTTCGGTAGACTACCCCGCGTTTGACAGCGCCATTGGCCAAGGAGGGCATTGTGAGATATTCGCTCGTGCGAGTAGGCATAGCAGTCTTGTTATCGGTCGGCCTCATGACCTCGGCGGGTTGCGGGGGAAGCGGGCAGACGGTTCATTTCGACGCACTCCCGAAGCAGCAGCCGGTACAACAGGCGGAGCCCGACGGCCTCAAGATTGTCATCGAACCATTTGAGGACCGGCGAGCCGACAAACAGCATATCGGCATGCGAACTCATCTGTGGGGAGGGGTGACGTATTTCAACGTAACCGGCGCAAAACCCGGCGAGGTCTATGCCCAAGCCTTGGCCGATCGTTTGAGAGCGTCTGGCTGGCTCGATCGGTCCTGGGATGTGCGGGTGGCGCCGGCCGGTTCAATGCCGAATGCCGACATTGTCATTACCGGACAGCTCTTTGAGTTTGCGACGAATGCCAAGAGCCGGTTATTTTCTACCTATCTTACGACGAGCAACAAACTGACCATTACCGCACGGAACAACGCTGACCGCAGCACCACGAGCCGGAGTTTGGAAGGCGCCCATTCGGATACCGTCGTCTGGTTTTCGGAAGACGATATCAAGCATCTCATGGCCGCGACCATCAAAGACACCATCGACCGCTATCTTGCCGATACAACGATTTCGCAACGCGCGGTTCGCCAAGCCGGTAAATTGCCTTAAGCGGAGTAACCACGTGCGTGAACGCCGGTGGGAAACTCGGCCTGCCATGACGTACAACGAGGTATTGGCGGTCGGCGAACGCCTGGCCGCCCTGGGATTGAAGCCGGCGGTCCCGGCGAAAGATGTCATCTGCTATGTGGAGGAATGGACGGTCGAGACGCCGGAGGACTTCGACGGGTTGGATGCATGGTCCACAGAAGACGTAACGCTCGTACACGTCCGTGAGGGCTGGCGCGGAGATTTCTTCCTCCTGGCCGGCGCCTACCACACTGCCTATCTCCGGTTTCAGGACGTCGGCACTTATTGCTCAATCAGCCATCCTTGGCGCATCCGTGAGCGCATGGTGTTGCATGAGAATCGAGGGATGTTCTGGTTGGGGTTTCGCCATGCCCACTCGTTTCTTCGAGTCCGGCTGCAAACGCAGGAGGTCATTACACCGGGAGAGACTCGTGACGACACCCGACGAGACCAATGGGTGGAGGAGCGACGCACCGCGTTCCTGGAGGCCATTACCACCGTTGGACTTCCCATCAATACCGCGATCGAAAAAGGGCAACTGGTACTTCGCCCAAACGATCCATCCGTGCCGTTTTTCTGTTCCTGGCCCGATGCCTTTGGCCCCTGTCAGTTCGAATATAATACGTCTGATGCGTACGAGTTCCTTGTGCCTGCCAGTCAATTGGCGGCGACCTATGCTCCCGAGGCGGCAGGACTGCGCACCTACCTGACGGGGTTTTCCGAAGAGGCCCTGCGCGAATTTGCCGCCCTTGAACCCCAAGCCCGGTTAGCCTATCGCTGCTCCGTCCACTGTCCGCTCGACGATTTGCCGGAGATCAGGTCGGCCATAGAGCCCGACGGACGGCTGTATGCCACCTTGTGTGAGTTCCAGACCCAGGAACTGCTGCCTGAAGGCGATGACGCCTCCGCCATCATCGGCATCGTCGGCTCGCGCGCAGGCTTCGCCATTGAAGCGCGCTTGAACAAGGCACCCTTGAAAGAGGAACTGATGGCCGGGTGGTTGGAGCGCCTGGTCGGACAGCCGGTCGTGTATGCGCCCCTTCCCGCCTTCATCTAAACGGCTGTTGAAACGGGCTTTCGGCGTCGTTCTCGCATCGCTCAAACCTTCAACGTACCTCAAACCGTACGCTTCAGGTTCTCGCTCGCTGCGGCCTAGCCGAGCAGCCCGTTTGAACAGCCTGCCCCCATTTTAAGGAAACCAGTATTTCGTTGAACAAACCTTCCCAATTTCGCAGAGTGGAGGTATGAGTCCGCTGACCCGCATCCAGACGGTTCTTGCCAAGCCCTTCATGCCCGCAGTGTTTTTCTTTTCAGGCGTGACCTATGACACGGTGACGCTGACGAGAATCGATCGGCTCCAAGATAATTTGCTGTTGCTGATCTATCTGTTAGTGCTCGGCGTGCTGATCGTCCTGACAGGTCGAATTGGTATCGATCCGCCACCCGACCGCGAACAACTGGCATCGCTCTCGCCCTTTATGCGCTGGCTCCTTCGGAGTCGGCCTTACTATCCTATGGCCAGTCAGTTTCTATTAGGCGGGCTCTTCAGCGCCTATGCCGTGTTTTATTCGCGGAGTGCGACGCTGACCAGTACAGCGGTGTTTTTCGGAGTATTGGTGCTCTTGCTCATCGGCAATGAGTTCCTTCGAGACCGTCTCTCGAACCTTCGCTTGCTGATCAGTCTGTATGCGCTCGTGTGTTTCGGCTTTTTTACGTTCTTCCTGCCTGTGATGACCGGGTTCATGAATGTGCTGGTGTTTCTTGCAGGCGCGGCTCTCAGTGCAGCGGTGACGTTTCGGGTCGTGCAGCTGATCTATCGCAACAATCCAGATCGATCGAAACGGGAAGCAGTCGGGGTCACGATTCCTGCTTTCGTCCTGATTGGTCTTTTGGTTGGCTTCTATTTCCTCAACTGGATTCCCCCGGTGCCGCTGTCGATGAAATTTGGCGGGATTTACCATGAAGTCAAAAAATCGGACGATCGGTTTGAATTGTCATTCGAACGGAAGTGGTATCAAGTATGGAAACGATCGGATACGACGTACCCGGCTCACGAGCCGATTTATTGCTTTACCGCCGTGTTTGCACCGGTCGCGTTGAACACCACGGTCTACCACCATTGGTATTTCCGATCACATGAGAACAAGCCGTTCACTCACGCGGACAAAATTCCTGTAAAAATTTCCGGCGGCCGCGAAGCCGGCTATCGGGCCTACACCTTCAAGCAGCAGCTTGATCCTGGCGACTGGCGGGTGGATGTCGAATCCGAAGACGGCCGAATCATTGGACGCGTATCAGTGAAGGTCGAAGAGCGCGACGAGGCCGCGCCATTGTTGACGACATTCGTGTATTGAGAGCAGCGTTTGAACCGATCAAGCGGCATCAAGGTCCTGGCCGAGCATGTAGGCGAAGGGGAGACAGCTCAAAAGGGTGATCGCATCGTCTACAATACCCGAATCTTTCTGAATAAAGGCGAAGAAGTCCCGCTCAACCCGAAGCAGGCTGAGTACCTTCCCCGAGAGATGGTGCGTGTGGAAGACGGGCTGCCGTTCATCGATCACACAATCGTGTTGGGACGGCGCGAGGTCATTGCTGGTATCGAACAGGCGCTGACCGGCATGAAGGCCGGTGGCTATCGAAAGATCCGAATCAGTCCGCATCTGGCCTATCGTGACAAGGGGATCCCGCATCTCATTCCGGCAAATGCCGTCCTGGTGATAGAAATCTGGTTGCGGCAGATCGTTCGCACGCGTAAAGTGCCGCCTGAATGACACGGCGAATACTTCCCGCTTGTCCCTCCAGTCCAAACTGTGTGTCTACACAGGCCTTCCCTGAGGATGCCCGCCATTCCATCGCACCCTATCGGTACCGAAAATCGTACGTTGAGGTGAAAGACGTGCTCAAGGCCATCGTCGCATGCCTGCCCCGGACACAATTGGTCGAGGAAGACGAGGCCTATCTCCACTACGAGTTTACGAGTCTGCTCTTGCGGTTTGTCGATGACGTGGAGTTTCTCTTTGACGACGAAACGAAAACCATTCATTTCCGGTCTGCTTCTCGAATCGGGTATGGAGACTTGGGTGTGAATCGTCGCCGGATGGAAGACATCCGGTCGCGTCTGGAGAACAAGCTATAAAGCTATAGTGGCGGCCCTTACAAGGGTCGGCATGAGGCACTGGGCGTCAGCTCGTCGGCAGAGAAGGTCACGGTCGAAAGATAGGCCCAGCCCATCAGATACCCCAGTTGGCGATAGGCCTCGAACTCTTCGAGTTGGTACCACTGAAAAATCGTGTTCGTCTGTGGGAATTCTTCCCCGTTGGGTGATTCCACGAATTTCATCACTTTCTTGAGTGCTAGCTTGACCCTTTCCAGCGAGGTCTGATCCGTCACGAGAGGCAACAGCCAGTTGCGGTCCAAATGCGTTGGATTAACCGGCGGACTTGTCAACGGGTGCGTAGTAAGCGAACGCCCGCTTTCGGGATCGTGACTCACGTAGATCTTTCCCGGTGCGGTTAGGAAGGGATTCTTTTTGAACAGGGCGCGATTATAGGCATAGGGTTTGAGGTAATGGATGATGGTCGGAGTGCCGTCGGGCCGGAGCACCCAAAAACGTCGATACCAGACGATCTCATTCTTCGGAGGGACTTCACCACACCATTCCACTCCAACGCCAAAATACCCTTTGATGCGTGTTTGAAGGTTATAGAGGTAGTCGTACTGCCAGGTCGTATCCAACGTCGCGTCGCCGACCACGAGATGCGACACCTGGCGGCGCAGCAGCGTCTGGGCCCCGAGGTTGTCGTAGAAGGAACCGTCAGTGATCTCAATCCATCGGCTCTTCGTATCGGGCCAGATGCGTTGGATGGTCACCATCAAAAAATAATCCCAGATCGTCCCGAGAGTCGTGTTATGCCGCCTGGCGTAGTTCCATGTCTGATATTCATTGTTCACATTAAAGGGGGCGGTCAAGACGCGCGTGAGGAGTCGCGCAATGTCATCGCGGTACCATTCCTGGACCAGACTGTCGAGATCAAGTCCGGCACCGGAAGCCGTCATCGCTTGAGAAAGGCGCACACAGGCCTCCTGCCGGACCCGCTCGCCCCTGGACCTGTGACAGGTCCCCTCCGTCAGGTCTTCGACGAGGACCTGTCGTGGATCGAAGGAGGCCGGCGTCCCATCTTCGGTTTGTGCGGCCAGGACCGGAAGCCCAAACCCCGCGCTTTGAATGTAGCCCAGACCATCGGACCCGGTGTAATCGCGGGTGAATTCAAAGTTGTAGTTATCCCGGTACGGCTGATCGGACTCTCTTTCAGAAGCCCTGGGCCGACCTCTGTTCACCAGATTGCCATTGATGATGAGGTATGGCGCGTCGACGTCCTTCCGATTCAATCGAACGAGCGGAGTCTCATGCTTGCCCCGTAGGTAGGTGACCTCGATGCGGTGCTGATAGGGGGTGAAAAGATGTAACTCATTGCCGATGTCAGGAGGTGTCTTGATGTGTAAGACCAGATCCCACACATAATAGGGGACCAGCCGCCAGATATAGCCCCAAATCAATTTCGGGCCTTCCCAGAACCCGCCTTCGCGGATGAACCCCGCATGGTGGCGCAGATGCGTCACGAAATCTCCGTGGGGATCCAACAGTTTGGCTTGATCCGGAGTCTGCACGAGATTGCCGTACTGGTCATCCAACTCCTGTCCCAAGTGGGCGAGCATCCAGCCGGCCACATAGGATCCGCCCGAGACGGTGCTGAGGTAATCAATCTTCGGCAGACTGCCCATGTCCTGCAGCGCTTGCAGAATTCCAAGATGGAACGTCGCTGAACGAATGCCCCCTCCGGAAAAGGCCAGTCCGGTGAGATGCGGAGGTACCGTCGTGACCTGGGGAAACACGTGGGGCGGATTGGCGCCGTCTCCCTGCACCACGGACAAGCGTCGTTGCAGGATGTACGCGTATTCCTCTTGATAGTCCTGAATGAGAGAGGAGGGCTTATACGTGAACGCGCGTTGGCGGACCTGATACGTCTTCGTAGCAACCGGTCCGCAGGCGGGGAACAACAGGCAGAGAGCAAAACATCCGATTGGCCAAATCCCGAGGGATCGCGACATCAATGCTTCTTCTCAGGAGCGGGTGGCTTGGGTCCTCGTCGCGTCGTATGTTGGAAGATACATTTGGGGCAAGTGTAATGGATAAATTGTCCGCTAGCGACCAGGCGCTTCTTCATGGGGACGTTGCACCACGTGCACTGTCGGTCGGGGAGATTGGAGGCCTCAGAGCCGGCGTTCATGGCGGTGCATTGTCCATGAGCGCTAAGAATCTTGTCAACCGAACGCTCTCGCGGCGGGCCCGCAAAAATATTTTTCTTCACCGTCATGCACATGAAAGAAATCGTGGTATAGTGCAAAAAATTCCCCGTCATTTTCACTCACACACAGAAAGGCGGACTGCCCTATGAGCGTCCCGGTTGGTTCCGAAGAGACGATTTTGCCATCGAATGCCCCAGAGGCTTCCTCAACCATTCCCGTGCGGGAAATGGTCGGAGAGGGGAAGGCCTGGGGATTGTGCACTGCCGTTGACCTGCAAGACTGCCATCCCGATTTGATCCGCAACGCCGACCATATTCGCCGCTATGTCGTGGAGCTCTGCGAGCTTATCGACATGCAACGATTCGGTGAGTGTCAGGTTGTGGATTTTGGCTCCGGGCGGGTCGCCGGATATTCGATGGTCCAATTGATCTCGACCTCCTTGATCAGCGGCCACTTTGCCAACGACACCAACAATGCCTATCTCGATATTTTCAGCTGCAAGGGCTATGACCCGGCGGTCGTGGAGGAATTTTCAAAGCAATTCTTTGGTGCACGGCGGTCGACCGCAACCGTCACGCTTCGCTATTAGTTGAACACACGGTTCGGGAGCGGCAATCGGCTGCTCCCGACTCAAACCATCCTTCGGTTTCCAGACCATGAAAGCTGCCGGCCTAAAGGAATTTTTCAAGCAATTGCCTTCGAAGCTCGATGCAGAAGCTGCGGAGGATCTGGATGCGGTGTATCAGTTCGATCTGAGTGGAGTACTAGGCGGGCAGTATGTCGTGACGATTCGGGAAGGGGCCTGTCAGGTGAAGGAAGGCCGGCACGAAGATCCGCACGTGATCCTGTCGATGGCCGGTGAAGATTGCGTGAAGGTTCTCAATGGTGAACTCAGCGGGCCGGTCGCAGCCATGTCGGGACGAATCAGAATCAGCGGCGACATGGGATTGGCCATGCAGCTGAGGGCGCTGTTTCCCACTATCAGCGACCGGCTTTAGCGGTAACCGAAGCCGGCTCTTAGCGATTCGCCGGAACCAGCGGCGTTTCAGCGGGGAGATCCTCAAACACGGTCGATCCCTCCGCAGGCGCCCGCCGCGGAAAGCGTTCCTCGAGAATCAGATACATCGTCGGCACGAGAAAGAGCGTCAGCAACGTCGAGACGCTGAGCCCGCCCACGACCGCCCGGGCCAAGGGAGCATTCGTTTCCCCGCCGGTTCCCCAACCAATCGCCATCGGCAGCAATCCGAAAACGGTGGCCAGCGACGTCATCAGAATCGGACGCAATCGTGTCCTGGCAGCTTTGATGACGGCATCACGGAGCACGAGCCCCTTCCGCCGCAGGACGTTCGTGTAGTCGACCAGTAACACGCCGTTGCTCACGACGATGCCCAGCATCATGATGATGCCCATCATCGAGGTGGTCGAGAGCGTGGTATCGGTGAGAAAGAGTGCCAGGATGACGCCAGGGAAACCCATCGGAACAGAAAACATGATGATGAAGGGATCGACCAGTGATTTGAACTGAGCTGCCATCACCATGTAGACCAGCACCAGTGCGAGCACGGTGGCGAACAGGAGCCCTGAAAACGTTTCCCGTTGCTGCTGAATCTGACCGGCGAGCCGGATGCTGAAGCCCGTTGGTAATTGCAGCTTCGCAAAACCGGCTTCGAGATCTTCGGCGATGGCTCCCAGATCCCGGTTCAACGGATTGGCGGTAATGTGGATCACACGCTGGAAATATTTCCGGTCGATTTTCACCGGTCCGGCATTCAATTTCAGCGAGGCGACATTCTTGAGAAGGACCGGTTCTCCGTTTCTGGCGGTCATAATGATGTTCTCGATGTCGGTCAGGTCCTTCCGGTGTTCCTCCGCCAGCCAGGCGCTGATATAGTACTCATTACCGTTCTGTGGATCGGTATAGATGATCGGATCTGTCTGGCCGTTACCGTTGAGTGAAAACAACACGGCGTTGGCGATGTCGGTCTCGCTGATGCCCAAGAGAGCGGCTTTTTCACGGTCCACGACGACGTTGACTTCCGGATAATTCTCCTCACGGCTGACTTCGATATCCGCCAGGCCGTCGATTCGGTGCATCAAGCCTTCCACCTGCCGGATGGCATCACGCGCTTTCTCGAAATCGTACCCATAAATTTCCACATCTACGGATTTCTGCGACCCGAAACTGGTCACGCGCTTTACCAGACCACCGGGATCGAAGAACATGGCGACGCCTGGAAAAAGTTTCACAACCTTCGGTCGCACGTCGTTCATGATCTGTACTTGATTGCGCGAGCGCTTATCCGGCGACGTGAGGTAGACGGAGATCACGGACGTGTGCGGCCCCGTATTCGGGTTGAACAGCGAAGATCGGCCTTGTGCTAGCACGCCGGTGCTGGACACGATCGTTTCCAACTCACCTGCGGGAATGTTTGCACGCAACATACGTTCCACTTCAGCTACCTGTTGTTCGGTCTTCTCTACCCGCTGGCCGACGGGCGCCCGGAGCACGATCCGGAATTGGCTCTCGTCGGAGACAGGCAGAAACTCCGTCCCAATTCTCGGTACCAGAGCGACCGAGGCGGCGAAGATCATCAAAATGCCGACGATAAACAGCGTGCGATGGGCGAGGACCCAGCGGAGGGAATCTTCGAATCCACGATCCATAGATTCGTACCGCACACGGCTCCAGTCCATCAGACGGACGAACCAGCGGGGCATTGAGCGATCGGATTCCTGCTCGGGTTTGAGGAATTTGAAGCACAGCGCCGGCGTGACGGTCCGGGAGACGAAGAAGGACGTGAACAGGGCGATGGCAATGGTCACAGTCAGGGGAATCAGCAAGAGGCGGGCAATGCCCACCACAAAAAAGATCGGCAAAAAGACGACGACCGTGGTGACGGTCGATGCAAAAATCGGCATGGCGACTTCCCGTGCGGCGTCCAGTATGGCGTTCCAGCGGGCGGGGTTGGTATTAAGGTGGCGCTGGATGTTTTCCAACTCGACGATCGAATCGTCGACCAGGCGGCCGATGCCGAGCGCCAGGCCTCCCAAAGTGAACACGTTCAGCGTTTGACCGGTGAAGTACAGCACGATGAACGTGACCATGATCGAAAGGGGAATGGCGACGGAAATGATGATCGTGCTGGTCAGATTCCGCAGGAAGATCAAAATGACAGCGGCAGCCAGCAGGGAGCCGTGCAGGGCCTGCTCGATGAGATTGTTGATGGATTGTCGGATGTAGACCGATTGGTCGAACGAGATGCCGAGCTGGACGCCGGGGGGAATGCCGATCATCTTCGGCAACGCGGCACGTAACGCATCGACCACCTCAACCGTGTTGGCGATCGGCTGCTTATTGACGCGGAGATAAACCGCCCGCTTTCCGTCGGTTCTCACCACGTTGGTTTGAATATCCGAAGAATCGCTCACTGTGCCCAAATCGCGAACGCGAACGGGGTTCCCCTGCTGGTTCACCTTGACGATGACGTCCTGAATCGGCTCGACGGTGCGAAACTGGTTGTTGGTAAACACGTTGTAATCGAGGTTCCCGGCCTTGATGTCGCCGGAAGGCAGAATCAAGTTTGCGGCTTTGACTGCCTTTACCACGTCCAAGATCGACAAACTCCGCGCATTGAGCAGCGCCGGGTCCAGATTAATATTGATCTGGCGGATTTTCCCTCCTTCGACCGTCGCGGCTGCGACATTGGCAATCTGTTCAACCTGCGGGGCGATGGTATTGAAGGCGAGATCGTAGAGTGCCCGTTCATCGAGATCGTCGCTGGAGACCGTGACGAATGACACCGGAATATTGGACACGTCGAACTTGACGATAAATGGTTGAAGGATTCCCGGAGGAAGACTGTTGAGAATCTGGGTGATGCGCTGCATCACCTCCATCTGTCCCACGTTGATGTCGGCACCCCAGTTGAACCAAATCTGAACCGCTCCAATGCCTTGCTTCGCGAACGATTCGACGTGCTCGACGTTGGAGGCAGAACTGACAGCCTTTTCGATGGGGTAGACAACGCTTTGCTCGATATCGAGAGGAGGGGCTCCTTTGTAGATCACACCCACGAACGCCACGGGCACCTGGATGTTGGGGAACAAGTCGACCGGCAGACGATTCAGGGATGTCGCGCCAAGGACGACCATGGCCAGCGACAGCATCAGAATACCGATCCGGTTCCGTAGAGCGAGGAGGGTGAGCCACATACTTCAACGACTCATAAGGAGTGAAGGCCGATGGCTGACGGCTTACCTCTCAACCTTGGCTGGGGTGAGCGGCTCAGTTTGCACCGGCGTCCCGTCGTGAACGAGATCTTTCCCGGATACGATGACCTGCTCGGATCCGACGAGGCCTTTGGTGATCTCGACACGGTTCTCGTCACGGACGCCAATTTCCACGGAGAGACGTTCGGCCTTTCCGTCGCGGACGACGTACACATATTGAGCATCTTCTAACCGGCTGACGGCATCAATCGGGATCTGCAACGCATTGACGTGCTTCCCGACCAGGACTTCCACACGCGCAAACATGCCGCCCTTCAGCAGGCGGTTCTTGTTGGGCAAGTCCACTTCGACGGTCATGGTGCGAGTCGCGCGGTTCAAGGCCTGCACCACACGGGTGACGCGGCCCTCAAACACACGGTCCGGATAGGCCTCGGCACGGATCTCCGCTTTTTGCCCGATCTGCACAAGAGGCACGTCCTTTTCCACGACTTCGATCAACGTGCGAACCGTTTCCACATCGTGCAAGCTGACAATGCCCCGAGAGGTCGTGGAATTGGCGGTCGCGGCGCCCGTCACGTAGGCACCTAAATCCAGGTTGCGTTCTGCTACATACCCGGCGAACGGTGCGCGGATGTAGGAGTAGGCGAGGTTCGTCTCGGCCTGGGCGAGTGCCACTTCCATTTGCTTGACTTGCGCCCGGAGCGACTCAAGCGCGGCGACCGCGGCATCCAGATTCACCTCTGCGTTGTCCAAGTCTTGTTGGGAGACAAACTGATCCTTAATCAGGGCCTGCATGCGGTCGAGCGTCAGTTTGGCATTGCGAACCGACGCGTCCTGCTGCGTAACCTTGGCCTGCGCCGCGGCCACATTGGCTTTTGCCTGGTTGACCGCATGCAAATAATCCTGATGGTCGATTTCGACGAGCAATTGATTGGCTTTCACGAAATCGCCCTTGTCGACGTACAGTTTGGCAATGTAGCCGTCCACGCGCGAAAAGATATTCACCACCTGATTGGGGGTGATGTCCGCCGTATAGGCGAGGCGGATGTCGAGATTCTGCTTCAGCGGCGTCACAGTGCCCACGGTGATGACGCGCGATTTTTTCTGATCGACCTTCGCCCCGCTACTGAGTCGGAACACCACGAGTGCAGTGAGGGCAAAAAAGATGATGATCCCGAGTGTGACTAACGGATGCTGTCTCACGGAATTCATGTCGTCCGTCTCCGTGCAGGATGTTGCATGAGACCGGTCAAGAACAAGTCGACATACGTGGCGACCGTTTCGTCATGAGACCGGTGCATCGGGACATCGAAGATCTCGTGAAGGAGCCGATGGTGGACGACCATGCCGATGAAGGCACGGGCCGCCAGCAGCGGATCTACCTGGCGAAAGACGCCTTCGGCGATTCTATTCTCGATGTACGTGGCCAGGTGATCATAAAAGACGCGATGGTGTTTTCCGAAGAACATCTCCGACAGTTCATGACCTTCCAGTGCGCTGAACAAGAGCAATCGCAGGAGGGTGGAATCCACGCCGGGTCTGATGCGGAAGCTGGCGATGAGTGTAAACACTCGGCGGTCATCCCGCTTTCTGGCGGATTCTTCGACCGCGCCCAGCAACTCGTCGACCGTGACCTTCTCGGCCAAGATGGCGCCATACAGCGCGCGTTTGGTTGGGAAATGCTTGAAGACGAGCGCTTCGCTTACGCCGGCCGCCTTGGCGATCTCCTTGGTCGTTGTTCCGTTGAAACCCTTGGCGGCGAAGAGGGAGGCGGCTGCGGCAATGAGGCCGGCCTGACGTTGTTGACTTGTCGATCGCGGTTGTCGTGCCATCGCATTCGCACAGTAAGTAAGTAATTACTCACCATGAGCGTAGCACGAAGTTCTTGCGACTGACAACCAGGGAGGGGAATTCACTTAGAGAAGCGCACCAACCTAATGTTGCAGATTCGAGCAGAGAAAATAGCGTAAGCGATTGCGCTCCCGCAGGTTCATCTTCAAGATTTCCGCGCCAAACTGATGCCCTTTCACCCAGGCCACTCTGGCGCTCAACACGAAGAGGGGATCTCGGCCGTCGGGAAGGTAGAGAAATAAGGTCATGTCAAGACCGGGTGTGACAGGCATGTTGCCACGGATGCGCAATCCCTTGGTCGAAAGGTCGATGACACTGCCGTCGCCCATGATTAATTCTGCTTCCTTATCTTGCGCTGAATACATGAGCCGGAAGTCGATGGGCAATCGACGGTCGACACGTCGGTCGCAAACCGGATACGTCCTCGGCGTGGATCTGACAGTTCGTACTCGTGTCTGCTTCATGGCATCACCCTTTCTATGATTTCTTGGCGCTTGGCCGATGCAGATGGTTCCAGACGTAAAACCGCAACTCATTCTGGAGTGCCAACTTCGGCCCAACCATTTCGACGCCGAAGCGACGTCCCGACACCCACGATACCCGGGTTTCGGCAATGCAAATTGGCTCCTCTACACCGGGGAGGTCGATGAAGAGCGACAGATCCATTCCGGGCTCGACGGAGTGGTTCCCGCGGATGCCGATCCCGGATTTTGAGACGTTGCACACGATGCCGTTGCCGATCAGCATGCGACCGTTGTACATCCCGGAGTACATCAGGCTGAACACTGTTGGCACACGTTCAGTTCCACGGCGATTGTCGTCAGATCGTTTGTCGGTAGTTCGTGGAGCTTGATCTGTGCTGGCCCGTCTCATGCGTCTCCCTTTCTTATTGATACCGCCACGTCAATCACTGCCATCAGGGGACGATCCGGAATGCCGCCCGATTCTTGGCGGCTTTGGATAGACTGACATGTTTCCAGATGACTCCCTGAATCCGCTTTCTTTCGTCATCAGTCAGTTTCGGAAAGCGCACGGCGAATACGCTACCTCTGATCCAGGATACGGTCACATCCGTCAGCTGCAAGGGCGCTTGTCCGTCGTTCAAGTGCAGTGTGATCGTGACGCTGTCTCCGATTGCGGGAAGCGTCGTGCCAAGAATTTTGCAGCCGCTTTTCGAAAGATCTTTCAGGGAGCCGGTTGATGTGACGAATCTGGCTCCCTCCGTTCCCGTATAGGTGACCTCGTGGTGGATTTGCGCTCGTTCGGCATGTCTCCGGTCAAGAGGGGTGTGTGTGCTGGGTGCGACCAGGTTTTGTTCGAGTAAGCTACTTTTCATTGGTGCCTCCTGATTACCTACACCTCGAGGATACCCCCAGGGGTCGATTCGGCCATTACCAAAGAGAGGGGGAACGAACCCCCACAGAAGAGGGGGAGGGTTTGCGAACGATACGCAGGGGCGAAGACTACGTGGTGTTACTTGAGGATCACTGGCGGATTTTAGCCCAGGCCTTCTGATACTCCTCGAACGAATCGACCTCCATCCAACCCTTGAAAATAGGCACGGCATCGACTCGGTGCCCCTCGTCGATCAATTCCTGGATCAGGTCGGTAAAGGAAGCTTTGTTGACGCTGCTGGCTTCATGAAACCCGGCGGATCTATACCGCTCCTGCGAGGTACGGTAACAATCCCGCAGCACCTTAGTCCCCTTTTCGGAGAACATGGTCAGGCCGATGAATTCGCCGTGAACGTGATCGAGCGGCAGATGCTGGCCGATTTTCACGATTCGGTGTTGATCCTCTCCCATGAGGACTCGCGACTGGGCACTGTGTGCCGGCGGTTCTGCGAAGGTCACTAAATCAGGGTTGAGATGAGAGGGAGCTCCGCCTCGGTCGTGTTGGTCCCGCCACGCCAGATCCACGACAAGTGAGAAATCGGCCGGGCTCTTCAACAGCTTTTCCAGGATGGTGCTATCAAAGATGATGTCCCCATACAGGACGATGGTCCGACCCTTCATCTCGGTTTCAGCACAGAAAATCGAGAACAGCTCTCCCGTGTCTTCGTACCGGTCATTGTCGTAATACCGGATATTGGGCAGCGCGATGGCTTCCTTTTTATAGCCGCGCACGACCGCAATCTCTTTAATATTGGCTTCGTTGAGCGCTCCCACCGCGCGTTCCAGGATTGTCTTGCCTTTGATATCCAGCAGGCACTTGGGTTTGTCTTCGATTAGGGGCAGTAATTGTTTTTCAAACCCGGCTGCCGGAATGATGGCCGTGATCTTTTCGCTGCCGACCGGTAGGAAGGCCTTTTCGTCCCGCTCCATTTGTGGCACGCCCACGATGTCATAGACTTCCGGCAATGTGACGATGCGATCATTGGCTGCACCAGGCCTTGTATCTTTCTGTATAAGGGTCAAGGTCTCTTTCATGGCTCGAATGGCGGCCCGGACCGGTTGGTTGGCGTAGATGATAATTTTGGCGCCCGCCTGCTGCATCTCTTCTGCGGTGGTTTGATCGAAGATCGTCGGGACGACGACGAGTGGAACGCGACCCGACCACGCTCTGTACACATTCCTGAGTTCGTCGAAGGTCTTGGATTTGGAGTGGATCAAGACGGCATCCGCTCCGGCCTCCGCATAGGCTTCCGCGCGTCTCAAGGCCTCCTCTTGTCCCCACCCTGCAATCAATGCTTCCGTGCGGGCAATGACCATGAAGTCCGAAACCGTTTGCGCCGCCTTCGCGGCCTTGATCTTCCCGCAATGCTCTTCAATCGGAATCAACTCGCGACGAACACCCGCGTAGAAGCTGCAGCGTTTCGGATACACGTTGTCTTCGATGCAAATGGCGGCGACGCCTGCCCGTTCGCGGTCGGTGACCGTCCGCATGACGTTCAAGGCGTTGCCGTAACCCGTATCGCAATCCGCAATGACCGGTATGTTCACCGCTTCGGCGATGTTGCGCTCCACCTCGAGTTGCTCGCTGGAGGTGACGAAGCTGGCGTCCGGAATGCACTTCAAGGAGGCGGAAATGGCGAAACCGCTGGCCCAGACCCCGTCGAACCCCGCAAGTTCGATCAAACGGGCGCTCAACGCGTCATGGGCGCCGACGATCTTGAGCGCTCCCGGTCTCTTGAGGGCCTCTCGTAACTTTGTGGCGTTATGCATGGCGAAGGGGCATGATGCGAAAGCGAAGAGGCATTGTCAATGAAAAGTTTTGCGCCGCGGCGGTCTCGTCGGTTTCAGTACGTCGCCCCACCTAAGTCCTGCTCCGGCGCCATCGCGCCCTCGATTCGGCTCGCGAGCAAGGGATTCTCAAAAAAGATGATACCCCGATCGGTGCGTGTCTCATAGCGCAGACTCACCGCAGTCTCCTCGCCCTGCCACGCGAAGAGTTTGACTGCTCCGCCGGCAAATTGACCAGGGGTACGATCGAGAGGGCCGTACCGGGACTGAAGAAAGGTCATCAGTTGATCGTGCACCTCCTTCCCCTGGTATCGGACCGTGACACGCGCGAATTGATCGTCCACCGTGGTGAATCTCACCGATTCGACCTTCGTGGAGCCAAATGAAGGCGGTCCGCCTTTGAGTTCATACGTTTTCAGCCGGCCCGAGTCCTCGACTTTTCCGAAGGTCTCAGATTCGGAAAGGGTGGCACCCCAGGGAATTCCCTCAAATCCCTTGGGATCCTCTTTCATCTGAACGGCGAACGCGAAGCCGCTCAACAGGAGCATCGCACAGAAGACCGTGACAAGGCCTGCAGCGTTTCCGGATATGCGCTGGTGGAACATGAGGTCACTCCGCCGTATCGGCGAGCAGATCGTTGAATCGAGGCGCGAGAGTTCGGCTGTCCAAAAACAGATAGCCGCGCTCTGTGCTGGCCTGATAGGTCAGATTGATCTCCGATTCGCTTCCTCGCCAATTGTACTGTTGATTCAGGCCACGCAGCATTTGTCCCGGCAGGTGTTCTATTCGGCCGAACTCCGACTCGAGGTATGCAAGAATCTTTTTATGCGTTTCCTCACCGCGATAACGGATGGTGACGCGTGCGAATTGATCATCCACCGTCGACAGATGAAGGCTCTCGACGGGGATGTCAGCGAACGAAGGCGGCGTATCCTTGAACCGATATTCGATGATGTTCGGACCTCGGCGAGTGAGTTCCAGATCACTGCGTGTGTGTAAGGCGGTTCCCCAGATGATCTTGCGAAATCCCTTTGGATCATTCGTCATCGACACGGCGCCGGCGAGCGCTGGTGAGCACGCTATCCAGCCTGCCAGCAACACAGAAACGAGTCGCATCTGGTAACGCTATCACGCCATGTCGAGGCGCGCAACGGGTCCGTTTCCTTGAGAAAGCGTAGAGGCATGGCTTATAATGCGCCGGATTTTTCCTTCCGCGAAGGAACTGATCAATATGATCGAAAGTGATGCCTTCGTACAGGCCATGCAGGACATGGGGGTGAATTTTTTCACCGGCGTTCCCGATTCCATTCTCGGAGGAATCATCGCCGAGTTAATGGACAGGCGCCTCTATACGCCGGCGGTTCGTGAGGACGAAGCGGTGGCTATGGCCGCAGGCGCGTATATGGGGGGGAAAATCCCCGCGGTACTCATGCAAAACTCGGGGCTGGGCACATCGCTCAACACCCTCATTTCATTGAACGTGATCTACCATCAACCTTGCATCCTGATCGTGTCGTGGCGAGGACATGATGGCAAGGATGCCCCCGAGCATGTGGTCATGGGCGAAGTCATGCCCCAGTTTCTCGATACGATGAAAATTCCGCACCGGACCTTGACCGAAAAGACTGCAATTGAGGATTTCAAGTGGGTTGCTGAAACATTCATGAGGCAGCGAATCCCATTGGCACTGTTCATTACCAAAGGGGTCGTGAAGGGCTTGCATCCATGAGGCCGGAGCAGGGAACATTGATCAGCCGTGCCCAGGCGATGGCTGCGCTGCTTGAACTGTTGACGGATCAGCCGCTGATTGTCTGCAACGGATTCCCGTCGCGCGAGGCACAGAAAATCGCCGATCGTCCGACGCACTTTTATATGATCGGCTCCATGGGGAACGCACCGGCCATTGCCCTGGGTGTCGCGTTGGCCAAGCCCCACAAGCAGGTCGTCACGTTCGACGGCGATGGGAATGTCTTGATGGGCATGGGGACGCTGGCGACAATCGGTGCGTTACGGCCGAAAAACTTCATTCATGTCGTGTTCGACAATGAGGTGTACGGTACGACAGGGAATCAGCCGACGATATCCAATGTCGTGGCTTTGGACAAGGTGGCCAAGGCCGCAGGCTATGTGAACGTGGAACGTGTATTGGATCGCGATGATCTGGTCTATGAATTCAAAGATATGCTGAAAAAGGACGGACCCAGCATGCTTCTCATTAAGGTGAACGAGTTTGCAGAAGACGCCGGCCGGGTCGTGCTCGATCCCCCGGACATTACGAAACGGTTTATGAAGGCGATAGAATAACGGGTCGCCACAAGAGAAACGACTATGTTGTTGTTGAATCCAGGGCCGGTCAATGTGTCGGAGCGCGTTCGGCAGGCGCTCCTGCGTCCTGACATCTGCCATCGGGAATCGGACTTCGCAGAATTGCAACACGGGATCCAGTCCAAGCTGCTGAAAGCTTTCGTGCCGGGGGCAGAAGCGGACTACACCGCCGTGCTGATCACAGGCTCGGGCACCGCGGCCGTTGAATCGGCCCTGATGTCATCCATCCCCCATGGCAAACGCGCATTGATCATCAATAACGGCGTCTACGGAGAGCGGATGTCGCAGATGGTCGGGCTGCATCGATTGGGAGTGTCGGAGCTCAAGCATGACTGGACCGAGCGGCCGGATCCGGAGCGGTTGCGTCTCGCGCTTCGGCAACACCCGGAAGTCCATGCCGTCGGAATGGTCCATCATGAAACGACGACAGGGCTGCTCAATCCGGGGAAAGCCATCGCCGAGGTCGTTGACGGCTTGAATCGCGTGTTCGTTCTGGATGCCGTCAGCGCCTTGGCCGGAGAATACATCGATATCGCCGGTTCAAAAATCTATATGGTGGCCGGAACCGCGGGTAAGTGTATTCAAGGATTTCCCGGCGTTTCGTTTGTCCTCGTTCGTAAAGGGTTCTTAGAGCGGATGCGGAGCTATCCCAAGCGGTCCTGGTACTTGCATCTGACGCACTACGTCGATGACCAGGGTCGTGGGGTTGTCCCATTTACGCCGGCGGTCCAGATCTACTATGCCTTCGACGAGGCGCTCAATGAACTGCTTGAAGAAGGAGTAGCCAAGCGCGTTCAGCGGTATAAACGGATGGCGACGTTGATTCGGGAACGCATGGCGAAGCTCGGCGTCAAGGCTGTGCTTTCCCCCGACCGGCAATCAAACAGTATCACCGCCTATTACTTGCCCGACGGACTAACATATCAGACGCTGCACGATCGGTTGAGGGAGCGGGGTTACGTGATATATGCCGGCCAAGGCAATCTCGAGAACAAGATTTTCCGCATTGCGAACATGGGCGCCATTACCGAAGAACAGTTTGTCGGGTTCCTCGATGCCTTTGAAGCGATCGGCAAACGCTGATGAAAGCCCTCATTCTGGCCGCCGGAGTCGGAAAACGTCTCTGGCCCGTCACCCAGCATCGTCCCAAATGCCTCATTGAGATCGGCGGGCAGACGCTGCTGTCACGCTATTTGGAGTCGCTGGCCAGCGTCGGAATTCAGCGCGCCGATATCGTCGTCGGATACAAGCAGGAAATGATTCGTGCGGCCGCAGAGTCGAAGTCATTCGGCATCCGCGTCCAGTTTCTGGTGAACGAGCAGTTCCATCGCGGCAGCATTTCTTCACTTTGGATAGCGCGCACTGTGCTGGATGACGATGTGCTGATCATGGATGCCGACGTGCTCTTTCACCGAGACATTTTGCGTCGCTTGGTGCGTTCGAGTTATCCCAACGCCTTGCTGATGGATGATTCGGTCAAACAGACCGGGGAAGAATGCATGGTCGTGGCCGAGGGTGGACGCGTGATCGCGCTCACGAAAAAGATGCCGTCGCGGTACGATCAGGCCGGTGAGGGCGTCGGCTTCCTCAAAGTTCGTCATGCGGACACGCCCCATGTGGTGGCCTCCTTAAGAACATTTGTGGATCGCGAGGCCTGGCAGATGGAATACGAAGACGCGCTCATCGCGTTTTTCCGCGACGTCAAGGTGGGTTATGAACTGATCGGGGGGCTGCCTTGGACCGAGATTGATTTCCCCGAAGACGTGGAGAAAGCGGAGCGGGACATCCTCCCCAAGCTCTGACTGTCACATGGTGCCCTGCAATGAATGAACCGGTACTGGACAACAGTACTGAACTCCAAAGCCTTTCCACGGCCGTCTTGTTCCCGTCGATTGGCTTTTTCGGCGGCCCGGTGAGAAAGGCGGTCAGCCCGCTGACTCCGATCGTCGGGGTAAGCCTCTTTCAACGAACGGTCCTCACGCTTCAACGCGCCGGAATCAGGCAACTGATCGTCCTTTCTGGTTCCGAAGAGGAACAACTGAAGCAAGCGCTCATGACGGGCCCGCGCGTGACGGTTCCCGTGCGTTGGATGCCTATTCGAGAATTTCCCCTTGATGATGCTCGGACCTGGGAATCGCTTGCAGGTGAGGTGCGCGGCTTCTGCTTGGTGTCCGGCGTGGGCACAGTATTTTCCAGCCCGCTGATCGAGGAATTGCGACGCGATGTCCGCACTGGGCAGGTGATCGTCGTGGGACCGGCGATGATGGAAGGCAATGGCTCGGAAACCATGGCGCGCGCATTGAAATCTGGAAAAAGTCATGGAATCGCGGACCTTATGGTGATGCCGGCGTCGGAGCTGAGCGCTGCCGGACGATTGGCTGCCGAGTTCGACACCGTACCAATTACGTCGTGGTTGGAGCGTGCTGCGGTGGCCGGTCGTGTGCGTCTCCTCCACGCCGGAGCCATCGACCCGACCCACTGGTACCAGCCGGTCCTGACGCAAGCCGATCTCCGCCAGGCCGAACGGCGATTGTATTCATCGTTGAAAAGCGAATTCGAGGGGTTCGTCGATCGTTATTTCAATCGTAAATTGTCGCGATGGTGCACGAGAGCGTTTCTTGCGCTAGGCTGGTCGCCGAACGCCATTACCATTCTCGCGACGGCGATCGGTCTCCTCGCAGCGGCGGGATTTGCCATTGGCACGTACGCGGCAGGTGTAG
>Ga0081455_10002603_pt1 | contig 21399 bp, 23 predicted proteins | sample TabmetS3T2R1_FD_70207 | JGI IMG/M metagenome (GOLD analysis project Ga0081455, IMG submission 70207) | Tabebuia heterophylla rhizosphere microbial communities from the University of Puerto Rico - S3T2R1 | ecosystem: Host-associated > Plants > Roots > Rhizosphere ...
GAGGTCCTCCGCAACACCGAGGTCACCGGTCAGCGACCACGCGAACGCCACAAGCGCACGCCGCTCCAGGCGCGCGAACGCCTCGAACGTCACGCCTGGCGCCGGTGTCGTGCCCGCCGGCGGTCGCCGCACAACCGCCTCCCCTGCAGCGTTCATGCCATCCACTCGTCGCCCGGCCCGCCGAGGTTTACACGGGCCCAGAGGTTCAGGCCGGCGTGGATCCCAGCACCGCCCGGACCAGCCGCGCGACCACGGCCCGGGCGCGTTCGGGATCGTCGTCCCACTCCGTGCGGAGCGTCTCCCAGGTCGCCCACGACGAGACGGTCGCCAGCGCCTCGGCGACCTCCGCCCGGACGGCATCGGGGAAGCGGGCCAGCTCCGGCGAGAACACCTGCTCGACCTCGGCGCGCAGCGATGCGGAGCCAGCACGCATCGCCCTCCGGATCTCGGGCGCGAACGGCCCGTGGACGCCGGCAGCGACGCGGAAGGGCGTCATCGCCTCGAGCAGGGTGGCGCGCTGCTCGATGAAGCGTGCGATGCGATCGTCGAGCGGCAGCGCCGCATCGATGGGGACGACCAGTGCGGCCATGCGCGCGGCGATGTTCTCGGTGACGGCGATGTGCAGCGACGGAAGGTCGTCGAAGTGCTGGAACACGGAGCGCACGGAGACGCCGGCCCGCTCGGCGATCCGCGGCGCGGTCGGCCGCAGGTCGCCCTCCTCGACGAGCGCGATGCAGGCGTCGACGATGGCCTCGCGCGTGCGGAGGGCCCGGGCGGCACGCCCGTCGGCGGGCACTGTGGGGACCACGGCTTCTTGCACTCGCCCTGCAGGTTATCCGGGCGCGCTGGGGGCAACGGGTGAGCCGTGGTGCAGCACCATGAGCCAGCGGCCGTCCACGCGGCGGAACATGTTCACGGCCGCAACGGTCCCGCCCACCCGCTCCGCGATCAGGTTCTCGTCGACGGTCACCCAGGCGAGCTCGCCGGACAGGTGCACGCGCTCGTCGGTGAGGATGAACTGGAGGTGCTGGGGCCCGCCGAAGAGGGCAAACCACGACCCCGCCACGGCGCCCCAGCCGTGCAGGGTCTTCCAGCCGGGGTGCGTGCACGCCACCTCGTCGTCGTGCACCCAGACGTCGGACATGGCGTCGAGGTCGCGCGCCTCGAACGCCTCGTAGAAGGCCCGGTTGGCGGCCAAGACCGCCTCGACGTCGACCACCTCAGGCATCACGCCGACCCTACCGCCGCCGGCCACGAGCGCCGGTTGGGCCGCCGGCCCTGGCCACTGCCAGCATGGCCGCGTGCCCCCCATCCAATCGGTGCCCTCGACCGACGACGTCACGCTTGCGCTCATCGACCTCGGCGGCGAGGGCCCACCGCTGCTGTTCTGCCACCCCACGGGGTTTCACGGAATGGTCTGGGCACCGCTGGCCGAGCACCTTGCAGGCGTGGCCCATTGCTGGGCCGTCGACTTCCGTGGCCACGGCGACAGCTCGGTGCCGGCGTCCATGGACTTCGCCTGGGATCGCATGGCCGACGACGTGCTCGCAGTCGTCGACCACCTGGGAGCCATCGGGGCGAGGGCGGTCGGCCACTCGATGGGCGGTACGGCGCTCCTGATGGCCGAGATGCGCCGGCCCGGCACGTTCGCGGGGCTCTGGCTGTACGAGCCCATCGTCATGCCCAGCTGGGACGGCGTGCGGCCCTCCAACCCGATTGCCGCCGCCGCCCGGCGGCGGCGTCCCTCGTTCCCCGACCGCGACGCCGCCTACGCCAACTTCGCCGCCAAGCCGCCGCTCGACGCGCTCGACTCCGCGGCGCTGCGCGCCTACGTCGACCATGGGCTGCGCCCGGGCCAGGCCGCCGACGGCGGCCCCGCGGTCGAGCTCAAGTGCCCGCCCGAGGTGGAGGCCCTCGTCTTCGAGAACGGCATCGCCACCGACGCCTTCGACCGTCTGGGCGAGGTGCGGATCCCGGTCACGGTCGCGGCCAGCGAGGACGGCGGTGCGCCCGCCCGGGTGGCGCCGGTGATCGTCGACGCTCTCCCGCAGGGACGCCTGGAGCTGTTCCCCGAGCTGACGCACTTCGGGCCGATGGAGGATCCGGCCGGCATCGCCCTCGCCATCCGCGCCGACCTCGGTCTCGGCTGAGGCTCGTCAGCGGGGTCCGCGGCTGGTGTCATACCCCGCGCCTACTGTCAGCGGCATGGCGTTTCCGGTGCCTCGATCGCTGAGCCCGTCCAAGGTGTCGTCGTTCACCGATTGCGCCCTTGCGTTCCGGTTCTCGGTGATCGACCGGCTGCCCGAACCGCCGTCGCCGGCGGCCACCAGGGGCACGTTGGTCCACGCCGCCCTCGAACGACTCCACCTCCTGCCGCCCGCCGACCGCACGGTCGACGCCGCGCTGGCCTGCCTCGCGGACGCCGCCGTCGCGCTGCGCGACGACCCTGAGTACGTCGGCCTCGAGCTGAGCGCCGACGACGAGGTGGCGTTCCACGCCGAGGCTGCCCAACTCGTGCGCAACTACTTCCGCCTCGAGGACCCTCGCACCGTGCGGGCGATCGGCCTCGAGCTGATGCTCACCGTCGAGGTCGACGGCCTCCCCCTGCGGGGGATCATCGACCGCCTCGAGCTCGACGGCGATGGCGGCCTGGTCGTCACCGACTACAAGACCGGTTCGGCTCCGTCGACGCAGTACGAGCGCAAGCGCCTCTCCGGCGTGCACATCTACTCGCTGCTCTGCGAGGAGCTGCTGGGCGTGCGGCCCGCCAGGGTGCAGCTGCTCTTCCTGCGCGACCCGCTGGCGATCATCACCGAGCCGAGCGATCGCTCGACCCGCGGCACCCGCCGCACGCTCGGCGCCGTGTGGCAGGCAGTCGAGCGAGCGTGCCACCGCGAGGACTTCCGCCCCCAGCCCTCCCGGCTGTGCGACTGGTGCTCGTTCCGGGCCTACTGCCCGGCGTTCGGTGGCGACCCCGACGCCGCGCGGACGCTGGGCGAGCAGACGGAGGCAGAGCCGTCGCCGCAGCTGGAACTCGAGCTCGCCTGAGCGCGGCAACCGTCCCGATGGCGGGCCTCCTCGACGACGTCAGCCGGGCGATCGGACGGTTCGACGGCGCCATCGACGAACGCGTCGACCGCCTCCGGGGGCACCCGCACATCGACCGGCTGATGTACGCCGCCTCCGAGCTCGGCGATTTCAGCCTGATCTGGCACCTCGTCAGCACGGGTCGCGCCCTGGCCCCCGATCGCCGCCTCATCCATGCGGTCAGGGTCGCCGCGATCCTGGGCGCCGAATCGGCGTTGGTGAACGGCCCGGTGAAGAGCCTGTTCCGGCGCCACCGACCGGCCTGGGAGCAGGCGAGGCCCCTGCGGCTGCGCCGCCCGCGCACATCGAGCTTTCCCTCCGGCCACGCGTCCGCAGCGATGACCGCCGCTGGGGTGCTGAGCCAGGGCGACCCGCTGTGGCCGCTGTACTACGCGATCGGTGCGGTCGTGGCGGGCAGCAGGGTGTACGTGAAGATCCATCACCCCTCCGACGTGATCGCGGGCGCCATCCTCGGCGTGGCGCTCGCCCGCGTCGCGCGGCGCGTGTGGCCATTTCCTCCGGTGCCGGAATGAGTCGATGGGCCGGCCCGTTGACCCAACCGATGACTGACTTCGCCGTGACCTGGGACTATCGCTGCCCGTTCGCACGCAACGCGCACGAGCACATCATCGAGGCGCTCCGCGCCGGCGCACCGTGGACCGTTCGCTTCGTGCCCTTCTCGCTGGCCCAGGTCCATGTCGCCGAGGGCGAGCCCGACATCTGGACCCGGCCGCAGGACGACTCCGGCCTCCTGGCCATGCAGGCGGCCGTGGTGGTGCGGGACCAGTTCCCCGACCGGTTCCTCGATGCCCACGAGGCGCTGTTCGGACTGCGACACGACGAGGGCAAGCACCTGGAAGACCCCGCCGAGGTCCGCCGGGTCCTGACCGCCTCGGGTGTCGATGCCGACGAGGTGTTCGCCGAGATCAAGGGCGGGAAGCCGCTCGAGCGGGTCAGGGCAGAGCACACCGCCGCCGCCGAGGATCACGAGGTCTGGGGGGTCCCGACCTTCATCGCGGGTGACGGGGCGGTCTTCGTGCGGCTCATGGAGCGCCCCCGCGGCGACGCCGAGCTGGCGACCCGCACGATCGAGCGCGTGGTGGCCCTGCTGACCGATTTCCCCGAGCTCAACGAGTTCAAGCACACGTCGCTGAAGCGCTGAACATCCGCCGCTGAGCTGCCGCCGTCACGCTGCGACGGGGACGGCGGGGGCCCTCAGCCCGGCACCGGGACGTCGAAGTCGTCCCGGTCGTCGCTGCCCGAACCCGGGTTGGCGAGCAGCGTCCGCACGTCGAGAAGCAGGTCGGCCACCTCGTTCGAGGACACCAGCTCACGGTGGAGCAGATCGCCCAGGCCCTTGTCGATGACGGCCAAGGCCTCGCTGATCGTCTCGTCGAGCGTATGGGTCTCGGTCATTGCCGCCCACCATACCGGTCGCTCGGCAGTCGGCGACGACAGTGAGAGGCGAATCCGTCACACCGCCCCGGCTTGGCCCGGCCCATTGCAGCCGACGATCGGCTAGCGCAGGGCCGCCAGCTCGGCCTCGATGCGCGTCAGGCGGCGCTCGATGTCGCCGACGCGTTCGGCCAGGTCAGAGGCGTCCTCGGCCACCGTGAGCTGCGGAAGTGTGGCGAGGTGATTGCCGCCCATGTCCGGTGGCGGTGGCGGTGGGGGCAGGGCCGGATCGTGCCGCCAGTCGCTGGTCCGGTAGCTGGGCCGGGTGTCGGCCGCGTCGCGGGCGGCTGACAGGGCGCGACTCTCGAGGGCGTCCGCCAGCCGGTGCTCGAGCTCGGCGATCCTGGCCGCCAGGTCGGCGTACGAGGGCGGTGCGCCCTCGACCGCAACGCCGGCCGCCGATCCGCCGGTGCGGCGCCTCGGATATGGCCCGGTGAGGACCTCGACCCAGCGGGTCTCGCCGGACCCGCCGTCGTCCTCCAGTCGGGCCGCGAACGGCGTCGGGGTGCGAGCGGCGAGCATGTCGAGGACGGCGTCGACGTCGGTCGGGTCGGCGAACGGCGCCAGGCGCCTCGCGCGCTCCCGCACCTCCGGCACCGTCTGGGCACCGTGGAGCAACAGGGTCGCCAGCACCGCCAGGTCTCCCCGCCCGAGGCGCCAGCGCTCGTCGGCCCGGTGGCGGTAGCGGGTGGTCCGCTCGCCCGGGGCCCGAGCCAGAACGAACCGTGCCAGGCCCTTGGACTTGAGCGCCAGCAGCGTGTCCTCCACCGTGCGGTCGTCGTAGGCGACCACCGGACTCCGCCCGCTGGTCTGGTTGCAGGCGAGGCGCAAGTCGTTGAGGGTGACCGGGTACGCCTCGGGGGCAACCGCCTCCCGCTCGATGAGGCATCCGAGCACGCGCCCCTCGGCCTCCGACAGATCCATAGGTGGTCGATGGTATGTGCCCACAACGCCGGCGCGCGGCGAGGGTCCACTACGTTGGGCGGGCCATGGAAATCGACAGGGCCGGCGTCACGTTCGCATCCCTCATGGCCCTGGGGCCCGACCTGGCGGTTTCCACCGCCCGGACGGCGGCGGAGCTCGGCTACCGGAGCTTCTGGACCGCCGAGACCACGGGGCCCGAGGCGTTCTCCCTGCTCGGCACCGTCGGTCAGGCGGCCCCGGGCCTGGACCTCGGAACCGGGGTCCTGGCGCTGCAGCTGCGCACGCCGATGGTGGTGGCGATGGCGGGCGCCACGCTGCAGGCGCTGGGGCCTGACCGTGACGTCCTGCTCGGCGTCGGCATCTCGTCGCCGGTGGTGACGGAGCGCTGGCACGGCGTCCCCTACGGCGACCGGCCGCTCGCTCGGGTGCGCGAGTACCTCACGCTGCTCCGCGCCTGCCTGTCCGGCGAAAAGGTCGACTTCGCGGGCGACTTCTACCAGGTCAGGGGCTTCCGGCTGGGCGTCCGGCTGCGCGGGCGCGTCCCGAAGATCGTGCTCGGTGCCCTGAACCCGGCCATGTTGCGCCTGGCCGGCGAGCTGGCCGACGGCGTTCTCCTCAACTACCTCCCGGCGTCGCACGTTCCCTGGTCGGTCGAGCAGGTGCGCAAGGGTGGTGCGGCCCGAGCCGAAGGCACGTGCACCATCCACGCCTACGTCCACGCGGGCGTGTGCAAGCGCGAGGAGGGCATCGAGCTCGCCCGGCGCGACCTGTTCTCGTACGCCGTCGTGGACAGCTATGCCCGAAACTTCGAGCGGGCCGGGTTTGCCGACGAGGTGGCGGAGATCCGGGCGCGCTTCGCCGCCGGCGACCGTGAGGGGGCGATCGGCGCCGTGAGCGACCGCATGGTCGATGCGATCGACGTGATGGGCGACGCCGACGCAGCTCACGCCACGATGCGGTCCTACGTGGACGCCGGCGTCGAGGTGCCGGTCCTAATGCCCCTACCCTGGGGACGCGACCGGCGGGCCTCGGCCGATGCCACCATCGGGGCGGCCATCGGGAAGGGGTGACGATGGAGCTGCGTGACCGGATCTGCGTGGTGACCGGCGGTGCCAGCGGGATCGGCCAGGCCCTGTGCCAGCGCTTCGCCGCCGAGGGCGCCCGCGCCGTGGTCGTCGTCGACAGGGACGCCGACGGCGCGCTGGCCACCGCCGACGCGCTCGGGGCGCGGGGAACCGCGCTCACCGCCGACGTCACGGTGGAGGCGGACATCGAGGCGGTGGTGGAACGCACCGAGGCGGAGATCGGCCCCATCGACCTGTTCGCCTCCAACGCCGGGATCCTCGGCTTCGGCGGCATCGAGACTCCCGACTCGGTCTGGGAGTCGGTCTGGTCGGTCAACGTCCTCGCCCACCTGTACGCGGCCCGAGCGATGGTCCCCCTCATGCTCGAGCGCGGCGGTGGGTACCTGCTGTCGACCGCGTCCGCGGCCGGGCTGCTGAGCCAGCCCGGTGACGCGCCCTACTCGGTCACCAAGCATGCGGCCGTGGCGTTCGCCGAGTGGCTGGCCATCACCTACGGCGACCTGGGCATCAAGGTGTCGTGCCTGTGCCCGATGGCGGTCGACACCGCAATGCTGCGGGGCGGCGCCCACTCGGCGATCGAGGGGGAGGAGGACCCGACCGCGCGGCCCGAAACCCAGGCCGCGGCGGTGGCGGGCATCCTGGCGCCCGAGCGGGTTGCGGACGCCGTGGTTGCCGGCATCCGCGACGAGCGCTTCCTGATCCTCCCCCACCCCGCGGTGGCCACCTACGAGCAACGCAGGGCGGCGGACAGGGATCGCTGGCTGGCCGGCATGCGGCGGCTGAGCGCGGTCCTCGCGTCGGGGGCGCGCCGGGTCGGCACCCAGGCTCAGCCGCCCCAGGGCTGATACCGTCGCCCTGACGCATCCGTCAGTAGGGGGAGAGCAGATGCGCGGATTCAAGGCAAGCGCAACCGCGCTCGCAGCCTTGGTCATCGCCGTCGCGGCCGCCACAGTGGTTCCGGCCGGCGCGACGACCGGGTCGGCGTCGGCGCCCGAAGGCGACAATCAGTTCGAGATCACGGTGCTGTCGGGGCGCGCCGATCAGGTGTCCGGCGGCGACGCCCTCGTTCAGGTCAAGGTGCCCCGCAACGTGGCGCCCGACGACGTGATCGTCGAGCTCGGCGGTACCGACGTCACTGCCGCGTTCGGCGCGGGTGGCGACGATCGCACGCTGGTCGGGCTCGTCGAAGGCCTCGAGGACGGCGACAACACGGTGACAGTGCGCGCCGAGGGCGCCAACCCCCGCGGCTCCCAGTCCCGGCTCACGCTCACGAACCATCCCATCGGCGGTCCGATCTTCTCGGGCCCACAGCAGCAGCCCTTCGTCTGCACCACGGCCCGCGCCAGGTTCGACGGGCGATCGCTGCTGGGCCAGCCGCTGGTCGACAACCAGGATCGATTCGGCATCCCCGTCGCCGCCGAGGACGCCCAGGGCGGGTACCCGCAGGACGGGCGGGGCTACCCGACCGCCGCAGCCCAGATCGTCGGCTGGAGCAAGGACTGCGCCGCCAACACCCGCATCGGCTACGTGTACGGCACCACCGGCGGGCAGTTCCGCTGGCTCGACGATCCCACCGGACCGCTCCCGGCCGACATCGCCACGGTGACCACGCTCGACGGCAGGACGGCGCCGTTCATCGTCCGCTGGGAGCGCGGCACGATCAACCGGTTCATCTACAGCGTGGCCATGCTGGCGCCGGCCGGAGAGGCCGACCCGGCCGCACCCGATGACTCGCTGTGGAACCGCCGACTGGTCTTCAGTTTCGACGGGGGCGTCGGCATCGGTCACTTCCAGGGCACCACCAGCGCCGGTTCGATGCTGCCCACAGACCTCCTCGGCAAGGGCTACGGCGTGATGTGGTCGAGCGGCACCCGCACCAGCACCCACTACAACCTGCAGGTCGGGGGCGAGACCGCCTTGATGCTGAAGGAGCACACGGTCGAGGCGCACGGCGTGCCCGACTACACGGTGGCCGTGGGTGGCTCGGGGGGCGCCATCCAGCAGTACGTGTACGCGCAGAACCACCCCGGGATCATCGACGCCGCCATCCCCCAGTACTCGTACTCCGACATGGTCACCCAGACGATCCACGTGGGCGACTGCGAGCTGCTGGAGCACTACTTCGACGTCAGCGGGCGCGCCAACCCGCGCTGGAAGGACCCGGAGGTGCGCCAGGCGATCATGGGGCTCAACGCCACCAACTCCCCGAAGAACCTGTCCCAGGGCGAGATCGACCAGTGGAACGGGCTCTACGGGTTGTACGGGCTCCTCGGCTACCAGGTCATGGACCGCGACCCCGCCTCGCCGGCGCCCGCGCTCACGGAGTGCCGCGCCAGCTGGTTCGGGCTCACCCCGCTGACGCTGAACCCGACGTTCACCAACGTCAACGACATCGACAAGCTGGCGCAGGGCACCGCCGGCGTCGAGTGGACCCACTGGGGCGACACCGTGAACATCTACGGGCGGGGCGACGACGGGTTCGCACGGGTGCCGTGGGACAACGTCGGTGTGCAGTACGGCCTACAGGCGCTGACCGACGGCGTGATCACGCCGGCCGATTTTCTCGACCTCAACGCGCAGGTCGGCAGCTGGAAGGACACCGCAGAGATGGTGCCCGAGGGCTTCCCGTTCCAGGGGGCGTTGAGTCCCCAGAACTTCGACCCCTGGAGCTCACGCAACATGAACCTCAGCCCCGACGGCGGCGCCACCCCCGCCGCTCGCCGCGAGGGCGACCCCGACGCCATGCGGGCGGCCTACACGTCGGGCATGGAGTTCCAGGGCGACATCGACATCCCCATCATCGACTGGCGGCACTACCTGGAGGACGAGCTGGACATGCATCACTCGCACCAGTCCTTCGCCACCCGCCAGCGGATGCTCAACGCCGACGGCGACGCCTCCAACCAGGTCATCTGGTTCACCGACGCCCGGCCCGCCCGGGCGTTCGACCAGACGCCGATGGCGTTCGAGGTGATCGACGAGTGGATGGCGAACATCGCGGCCCACCCGGAGCGCAGCGTGGCCCGCAACAAACCGGCACGGGCCGTCGACTCCTGCTTCGACACCAACGGCAACCTCATCGCCTCGGGCCGGAACGTCTGGGACGGCGTGCTCGACGATCGCGCGCAGGGCGCCTGCACCCAGCACTTCCCGATCTATTCGTCGTCCCGCCGCCAGGCGGGTGGACCGTACGAGGGCGGCATATGGAAGTGCCAGCTGCAGTCGGTCGATCGCGCGATCGGCAAGGGCCTGTATGGCGACTGGCAGCCGACCGCCACCGAGAAGGCCCGCCTCGAGCAGATCTTCCCCGACGGCGTGTGCGACTACACCAAGCCCGACGCCGGCAGGCCCCGGGGCCGCAACTGAGCTTGCTGGCGAGGCCGGGGTCCATCTCGAACCGAGGCAATAGGTTCCGCCACCGGCCAACCGAGGTCATGGGTTCCCGAGACGGAACCCATGACCTCAGCCGCGAAGTCGCGGAACCTATCGCCTCGCCGTTCGGGCGCCACCCGGCATACGGTCGCCGGCCAGTGGACGAAGCACTCGATTGCCCCGCCGACGGGTACCACGAACGGCGACTACGCGACATGGCGCCCGAGCGTTTGCCTCTGGCGCTCGCGGAGCTGCACCGGGGGCTCCGAGTTGGGGACGTGCTGGACCTAGAGGTCTGCACCCAAGACACGCTCGATCGGCCGGGGCTGGATGAGGACCGGCTGCGCGATCTGCTCGTCGGCGCCGGCTTCGTGCCCGATCGAGTCGGCGCCGCGGGGGCGCCGGGCCGGTCCGTGGCCCGGGCCCGGCGCGCCCGGACCCTCCCCGACACGGTCGGGCCCGCCATGCGCCTGCTCATCTGCGGGCTCAATCCGAGCCTCTACGCCGCCGACGCCGGGGTTGCCTTCGCCCGCCCCGGCAACCGCTTCTGGCCGGCGGCGCTGGCGGCAGGCCTCGTGTCGGTCGACCGCGACCCCGACCATGCGCTGCGCCATCACGGCATCGGCATGACCGACCTCGTCAAGCGGGCCACCGTGGCCGCCGACGAGCTGACCACCGCGGAGTACCGGACCGGGCTGGACCGGGTGGAACGCCTGGTCGGCTGGCTCCGGCCGGGCGGCGTCTGCTTCGTCGGCTTGGCGGGATGGCGGGCGGCGGTGGACCGGCGGGCACCGCCGGGTCGACAGTCACAGAGCCTCGGCGGTGTGCCCGTGTACGTCATGCCCTCGACCAGCGGGCTCAACGCTTCTAGCTCACGACGTTCCCTCGAGGAGCACCTCAAGGCTGCTGCCAGCCTGGCCGGGTAGCCCCGGCGGCCTCGCTACGGCCGGGTTGAGGACGGCGATCCGCAGCGGCAGGCGTGGCGAATCCATCCCGAATCCCAATGGGTCGGATGGTGCTCGCAGATAACGGTGTAGGCGCAAGAGCCAGGTGTGTGGCCGGGGTGGCCGCACCCTGGGCACCGGTTGCGATGGACCCCTTCTGCTCCCGCCCGCTCACCGAACCCATAGGCGAACGTCAACAGGACGAAGACGCCCACGAGGCCGCCGAGTAGCTCACCCGACATCGCTGCCTCGTGTCACCGCTTCCGCTTGCGTTCGATCTCGGCCTCGGCTCGCTCAACCTCGGTCTCGATCGCACGCTCCACCAAGGCCTTGAGGGTCTCCCGTTGGGATGCGGCCACCACCTTGGCCCGTCGGTGCAGGTCATCGGGGAAGTCCCTAACGAACATCGTCGCCACGTCCTCAGTCTCGCTTGCGGTTCTTGACCGCTGGGTGAACTCAAGCTAGCTGGGCTCGCCTACATCGCTGGACAGGCTTGAGGAGGACGGGCACGGGATGAGCGGAATCGCAGCCTCAACAGCAAGCGGGCTCAACGCGCGTTGCTCACCGAGTCAGCTGGTGGAACATCTCCGTGCCGGCGCTAGCGCACCTGGTCGGTTGGGCGCACGAGGATCTCGTTGATCGCCACGTGTCGCGGGCGGGTGACGATGTAGAGGATCGCGTCCGCTATGTCCACGGCCTGGAGGGCCTGTCCCACGTCCACGAGCTGGTTGCGGACTTCGTCGCGGACGTGGGTCACGAGCTCGGTCTCGGTTGCCCCCGGCTCGATCAACGACGAACGCACGTGGCGACTCGTGATTTCCTGGCGCAAGGCTTCGCTGAAGACGCCGACTCCGTGCTTGGTCATCTGGTAGATCCCGCCGCCGGCGCCGACGCGTCTGCCGGCGACGGAGCTGACGTTCACGAGATCGGCGACCCGTCGTGGATCGCGCTCGGCGGCGTCCAGCAGGTGTGGAAGCGCGGCATGCGCCACGTACAGCAGACCCTGGAGGTTGAGCGCGACCATCCGATCCCACTCCTCGACCGGCGCGTCAACGATGGGGCCGAGCAACATCACGCCGGCGTTGTTGATGACGATGTCGAGTCGGCCCAGTTCTCTCGTCGTGCGCTCCACCGCGGCGACGGCTTGGTCGCGATCGGTGACGTCGGCCTCGATCGATAGACCACCGATCTCCGCGGCCAGCGCATCCAGACGGTCCTTGCGCCGTGCCGCCACGGCGACGGTTGCGCCGTCCGCGGCGAGGGCGCGTGCCGTCGCCTCGCCGATGCCGCTGCTCGCACCTGTGACGAGGGCGACCGTGTCCCGCAGTGCGTGGTTCATGGCAGACATCTACCCATTCGCGCCGCGGCCGCGGTCGGCTGAGCCGCGTCAGTCGCCCATCTCGGCGAGGCGGGCCTGGGACTCGTCGGCGGCCCAGGAGAAGACGCCCTTCGACATCGTCGACAGCTCCTCCGCCGATCGGGCGCTGAAGACCTCGGCCCGTACGCGGTGGGCGCCCGCGTCGTCGGGCGCCGCCTGCGCCGCCAGCTCGGCCAGGTGGCCAGCCAGGCGCAGCTCCCCGGCCGCCGCCAGCTCCGCCGCCCGGTCGGCCAGCCGCGTCGGACCGCCCGCGAGGTCCGCCAGCTCCCGGGCCAGCTCGCCCTGCGGGGCGGGCTTGAGGTGGGCCGGGTTGCCGTCGTACCAGCCGCCGTAGAGGCGCCAGACGGTCCGCACCACGAACTCCGGCTCGTCGTAGACGGGCCGCAGGTAGGGCCGGTCGAGGAGGTCGGACGGTGCTTGCACCGTGTGGACGATGTCGTCGAGGCGGGCGCCGGCGTTCATCAGTTCGAGCACCTGATCCACGAGGCTGTCCAGGAGGTCGGCCGTCTCGGTGAGCGCGCGCCGCACCCGGTCTGCGCCGGCAATGGGCCAGCCGTGCCCGGGCAGGAGCAGCTCCGGCTCGAGCGCCACCATCTCCCGCAACGCCATCGCCCAGTCCCGCGGGTAGCGCTGCACCTTCTGCGGGTTCCCGCAGTTGGGCGACGCCCAGATGAACAGGTCGCCGGTGCACACCGCGCGCCGGTCGGGCATCCAGATCCACGTGTGGTCATCGGTCTCGCCTCGGCCATGATGCAGCTCGAAGCGCTCGCCCCCCACCTCGACGTCGTGCCGCTGAACGTACGTCTCGTCGGGGTAGCGGTACTCGGTGGGCCATTGCAGGCCCGGGATCTTGAACTGCCGGGCGTTGATCACCGCGTTGTAGCCGGCGGTGAGGCGATACCGGTCGAACCGGGCCGACACGAGCTCGTGGGCCACGACCCGCGGGCGCGGGCGGCCGGCGGCGGCTGCCTCGTCCTCGTAGGGCCCGAGGCCGAAGACGTGATCGATGTGCCCGTGCGTGTACAACGCCGCCGCCACCGGCAGGTCGGTCCACGCCCGCATCTTGTCGAAGTTGGCCCGGGCCAGGAACTGGCTCCCGGTGTCGACGAGCACCAGAGACCCGTCCGCGACCACGCCCGTCACGTTGCCGAAGGCCGTGATGAAGGCGAGGCCGGGCGCGACCTCCTCGAGGTCGCTGTTGACGGCCACCGGGTGCACCTGCTCCACCGAGATCTCGCCGCTCCAGAGCTTGTCCGTCACCTCGAGTGCGCCGCGGCCCATGGCCCGACACTACGACCCGCCGAATGCCCACCGTGAATGCGTCGGAAACCGCGGAACGTGCCTACGGATGGAGGGTGCGCCCACTTCATGTGTTAAGAATTGGGACCCTATGAAGGATCGGGTCTGGGGCGATCCGGCTGGTCCAGCACGACCCCGCGGTCATACCAACGGTTCTCGTGCTTCTGGAACCACCCACCCCGACGGTCGTGATGACGGCCGCGACGCCGGGGCCACGCCCATGCATCTCAGGTCGTCACGGGCCGAGAAGGTGCGCCGGCGCGGCCCAATCCGCCGGGCCGTGGGCACGATGCTCGACTATCTGCCCCGCGGCAACACGCTGGACGACGAGACGTTCAGGCGGCGCCACCTGCTGCTGTGCTGGGTGCTGGGCCTGCACATTCCGCCACTCTTCGCCTTCGGCCTGTGGCAGGGCTACGACGTCGGCCACATGCTGGTCGAGGTGACTCCCCCCACAGCCGCTCTCGTGTTCGCCCGGCTGGCGCGCAACCGGCGGCTGGCAGCCTTCTTCTCCACCTTCGGGCTCGTGTTCTGCTCGTACCTGCTGGTCCACCTGTCCGAAGGGTCGATCGAGGCGCACTTCCACTTCTTCATCCTCATCGGTTTCATCGTCCTCTACCAGGACTGGGTCCCGCTGCTCGCGAACACGGCGTTCACGGTGATCTCCCACGGGGTGGGCGGCGTGGTCGATCCCAGCAGCGTGTACAACCACTACGCAGCCCAGAACAAGCCATGGCTCTGGGCAGGCATCCACGGCGTGTCGGTGCTGGCCGCCTGCGTCGGTGTGACGATCTTCTGGAAGAACACCGAGATCGAACAGCACCGCAGTGCGCGGTTGGCGTCCGACCTGGCGGATTCGGAGCTCGAGGCGGTCCAGGCTCAGGCGGCCCAGCGCCAGTCGATCTCGGACCTGTTCGTCAACCTGGCCCGTCGCAACCAGTCGTTGCTCGACCGGCAACTGGCGCTCATCTCCGAGCTCGAGCAGGGGGAGAACAAGCCCGAGGCGTTGTCCGACCTGTTCCAGCTTGACCACCTCGCAACCCGCATCCGCCGCAACGCCGAGTCTCTGCTGGTTCTGTCGGGCGACGAGCCGCCGCGCTTGTGGGGTCGGCCGGTCCCGCTGTCCGAGGTCGTCCGCGCGGCGGCGGCGGAGGTCGAGGACTATCCGCGCGTCGAGGTGCTCGTGAGCGACTACCTCGAGGTGTCGGGCCGCGTGGTGGCCGACCTGTCCCACCTGCTGGCCGAGCTGATCGAGAACGCCACCATGTTCTCGCCGCCGAACTCGGGAGTCCGCGTGCGGACCCACCTGGTGCCGGGCGAGGGGCGCACGTTCCTGCTGAGCATCGAGGACACCGGCATCGGCCTGTCGGACGAGCACATGCAGGCGGCCAACGAGCTGCTCGCCGACCCACCCGACCTCGATCCCCGTCGCTCGACGTTGGGCTTCCACGTCGTGGGACGTCTGGCGCTCCGCCTAGGGCTTCGCGTGAGCCTGGCGCATACGCCGGGTGGCGGTGTCACCGCCCTGGTCACGCTCCCGCCGGACGTGGTCAGCGAACGCCGGCTGCCGGCATCCGAAGTGGTGTCGCCGGCCTACGCCACGCCCGCCCCGGGTGGGGCACGGCCATACGACGGCGGTCCTTGGGTCGTCCAGCACCACGACCTGGCGCGGGCGTCCCTCGGGCACCAGACGGCGGTCGCCGTCGCCGAGCCGTCCCCGCCCGTCGCGCCGCCGTTCGTGGCACCGGCAGCGCCGTTCGACGCACCGGCACCGTCCTACGAGGCACCGTCCCCGGAGCCGGGACCGTCGTACATGGCACCGCCACCACCGTTCGACGCACCCGCTCCCCAGACGTACGAGGCACCCGCTGCCCAGACGTACGAGGCACCCGCTGCCCAGGCGTACGAGGCACCCTATGCGCAGCCCGCCTCGCCGTTCGCGCCACCCGATCCGGCACCGCCCATGCCGAGCCCGTCGCCGATGACCGCCGACGGCCTGATCCGACGCGTGCCCGGTGCCAGCCTGGCCCCCTCGCTCCGCAAGACGTCCAACGGCGACGACGGGGCGCCGACCGCCGCTGGTGGCACCACCCCCGCGGACTGGCGACCCGGCCCACAGGCCGGTTCGATGCTGTCGCGCTTCCAGGCCAACCAGCGGGCCGGGCGGGCCGCAGCCGCGGCCTCGCCGCCAGTCGACATCGAGGCCCACCCGGGAGAAGACGGTCCGTGACCAACTCCCACAACGGTGGGGAGCTCGACTGGCTGATCAACAGCTTCGTCGACCGGATACCCGGCGTGACCAGCGCCCTCGTCGTGACCACGGACGGTCTGGTCCTCGCCCACTCCCACCGGATCGCGCGCGACACGGCCGACCAGCTGGCGGCCGTCACGTCGGGACTCGCCAGCCTCACGACCGGCGCGGCGCGGTGCTTGGAGGCCGGCGCGGTCCAGCAGGTGATCGTGGAGCTGACCCGGGGCTACCTGTTCGTGACCACGATCGGCGACGGTTCCTCCCTGGCCTTGATGTGTGGCACGGACTGCGACATCGGCCTCATCGGCTACGAGATGAGCCTCCTGGTCACCCGCATCGGTCAGGTGATGACGCCGGCGCTGCGGGCGGACGGCCCGGTCATTCCTCCGCGATGAACATGTTTCCCGACGACCCCCGGCTGGTGCCGTTCTACGCGCTGACCCAGGGCCGCACCCAACCGGACGGCCGCGACCTCCCCTGGGAGACGATGGTCGTGGCCACCAGCGACGGTCAGGCGGCACGACCACGGCTGCGGTTCGAGCAGGGCCAGATCGTGGACCTGTGCGGCGGCCCCGTGTCGGTGGCCGAGATCGCCGCCCACCTCGGCGTGCCGCTGGGGGTGGCGGCGGTCCTGGTCTCCGACCTGCACTCAGGCGGTTACGTCGCAATGCATCGACCCAACGTCACTGACAATGGTCGGCCGCACCGGGAGATCCTGCAGCGGCTCCTCCACGGCCTCAAGGCGCAGGCATGAGCGCGTATCGAGGCACCACCGACGACGCACCGATCCCGGTCAAGATCGTGATCGCCGGCGGCTTCGGTGCCGGCAAGACCACGTTCGTCGGGGCGGCCTCCGAGATCGCCGCGTTGAGCACCGAGGCGGCGATGACCGACCTGTCCGTGGGCATCGACGACCTGTCGGCCGTGCGGGGCAAGACCACCACCACCGTGGCGCTCGACTTCGGTCGCCGGACGATCGACGAGGGCATGGTCCTCTACGTGTTCGGCACCCCCGGCCAGGATCGGTTCTGGTTCATGTGGGACGACATCGCCCGGGGCGCAGCCGGCGCCATCGTCCTGATCGACACTCGTCGCATCGCCGATGGGTTCGCCGCCATCGACTTCTTCGAGGATCGGCGGGTGCCGTTCGTCGTCGCCATCAACCTGTTCGACGACGCTCCCCGCCACCCACTGGAGTCGGTCCGGGACGCGTTGGCCCTTGCCACGGACGTCCCGTTGGTGGCCTGCGACGCCCGCGAGGGCCGCTCGGTCGTGCCGGTGATGGTCACGCTCGTCGAGCACGCCCTGGCCCGCTCGATGGCCGGGGCCTGACCGACGCGCAGCTCAGGCCGCCAGGTCCTCGTCGGCGACGGTGACCTCGGGGGCCGGCTTCCCGAAGATGCCGAAACGGCGGAGGGCGAGCTCGGCCAGAGCCGCGAGCGTCACCCCCACGGCGACCCCGAGGCCGGTGGCCAGCAGCGTGTGGTCGTGGAACGTGCTGCCACCCAGGTAGCCGAGGGAGGCCGCGAACGCGGCCCACAGGGGCCCGGCGAGGCAGGTGATGCCGCTGAAGCGTGCCAGCGGGAACCGCAGCCGGCCGCTCATGAAGGTGCTGGCGGTGCGCCCTCCGGGCACGAACCGCGCCACCAGGAGGATGGTCGGGCCCCGAACGTGGAGCTGTTGCGCCGCCCACGCCTGGAGCCGGGCGACCTTGCCGCCCGAACGCCGGAAGCCGCCGTTGCTCGTCCAGCGCCCGAGACCGTACGAGAGGTGGTCGCCGACGATGGCGCCGGCCGCCGCCGCCAGGCCGACGGCCACGATGCTGAGGCGCCCCTGCCACGCCAGCACGCCCGCCAGTATCACCGTCGCCTCGCTGGGCAGCACCGGGACGACGACGTCGAGCGCGGCGAGCCCGAAGATCAGCAGGTAGGCCAGCAGGCCCAGGTCCGCCAAGGCGTTGAGATCGATCATCCCCGCTCACGGCATGCGGAGCTCCGCCGAAGCGCATGCATGGTCGCCACCGTACGACGGCAACACACGACAGGGCATCGGGGATTCCCCCGATGCCCTGTTGGCGATCAGCGAGGTGCGAGGTCTCGGATCGCCTGCCGTTGGTCGTAACCGAACGGCAGCAGGGCCAGCGCGGGTGTCGAAACGCCGTTGTCGACATAGCGCTGGACGTGCTCGCGGCACTGCTCGGGAGAGCCCCACACGATCAGCTCGTCCACGACGTCGTCGGGGATGGCGGCCAGCGCTCCCTTGCGGTCGCCCTCCTTCCACAACCGCCACATGTCCCCGAGCCGGTCGCCGCGCCCCAGCCACTGGTGGAACGCGGCGTACACCGGCACGTTGAGGTAGGCGGCGATGGCGAAGCGCCCCATGCCCCGCACGGTGTCGGCGTCGTCATTGGCGGCCACGAAGATGCGCGCCGCGATCTCGGGCGTGGGCGCGGCGTCGGGCGTGCCCACCTTCGCCTCGGCGGCGCGGCGCACGATCGGGGCCACCGTGGCGACGTCGTCGGCCGACAGCCAGTTGACGATCGCACCGTCCCCCTCGCGGCCTGCCAGCCGCAGCATGCCCTCCCGCAGGGCGGCCACCAGGATCGGCACCGGCTCCGGCGGCACCACGCCCAGCCTGAAGCCCCGCACCGAGAACGTCTCGTACTCGGCCGTCACCTTCTCGCCGGTCAGGGCCTGGCGCAGGAAGCGCACCATGTCGCGGGTGCGCTCGTAGGGCCGCTGGAACGGGATGCCGTTCCAGCCCTCGACGATGACGTCGGACGACGTGCCCACCCCCAGGGCGACCCGCCCCGGCGCCGCCTGCGCCAGCGAGCCCACGCTCTGCGCCAGGCAGCCCGGCCCCCGCGTGAACGCCGGCACGATCGCGGTGCCCAGGCGCAGGGACGGTGCCCACGCCGAGGCGAGCGCCAGCGGCGTGAAGGCGTCGGCACCGTTGGCCTCGGACGACCAGACGTCCGTGTAGCCGAGGTCGGCCAGCTCCACGATCCAGTCGCGCTGTTCGTGCAACTGGACGCCGTCGAAGGGAATCGTCATGCCGTAGCGCTGCATGACCGGATGCTGTCACACGCGTCGTTCGCCGCCGGCCCGGACGATGGTCGACTGGCTGGCCGTCGCCAGCAGCGTGCCGTCCTCGGCCCAGATGTGGACGACGCCGTGCCCGAACCCGCGGGCGACGGCGTCGATGCGGATGTCGAGCAGCACCCATTCGGTCGGCACCAGCCGGTACACCCGCAGCGTGTTGTCGAGGCTGCTGTTCCCGCCCCCGGCCAGCCCGAGCGCCTGGCTGATGCCGAAGGGCACGTAGTCCCCGAGGATCGCCAGGCTGGCACCCGACGACAGGTCCAACAGGTCGGGCATGCGCGCCCACACCGACGACCGCCCGTCCGATGCCGGATGGCCCTCGATGTCCTCCCACGAGCGGGCGCGGGCCAGCCGGACGTCGATGCGATCGTGGATCGACTCGCCGGTCGCCGACCGCGGCGGGCGGACCGGGCAGTCGTCGGGGCGGGGTACGTCGGGCCTTGTGACCCACACGGCCTCCGTCTGGTGGTCGCGGGTGCCCAGGGCGGCGTTGACCGTGAGGATCTCCGTGTCGGCCACGTGGGCCACCACGCGGGCCTGGGTGACGTGCTTGCCGGTCGCCGCCAGGGTCACGTCGATGTCGAGGATCGACGGCGGCCGGGCGTAGGACAGGTACTGGGCGGTCGCCCAGACGACCGGGCGCTGGCCGCTGTGTTCCATGGCCGCGATGGCGGCCCCGAGCGCGCACCCGCCGAACAGGAACGGGGCCCCGGTGGAGATGCCGGGGGTGACGGGCAGGACCCAGCGCATGGGGTTGTGCGTCGGTTCGAGTCCGAGCCACTTGCGGGCGTCCATCGGAGCGACTCTAGGTGCCAGACTGCCAGGCCATGACAGACACCCCCTGGCAAGGAGATGCCTGCTCACTGGTCGATGCCTTCCGGTCCGGCGAGCGCAGCCCCACGGAGGAGGTCGAGCTGGTCCTCGCCGCGATCGAGCGGAGTGAGCTCGACGCGCTGTGCCACGTGGACGCCGTGGGTGCGCGGGCGGCCGCCGCCGGCGCCGACGTGGCGCTCCCCCTCGGGGGCGTACCGATCGGCGTCAAGGAGCTCGAACCGGTCGAGGGCTGGCCCCAGGCAGAAGGGAGCCTGGTGTTCGCCGACCGCGTGGCCGACCACACCACGACCATGGTGCGCCGCCTGGAGGGCGCCGGGGTCGTCAAGGTCGGGCAGACGACCGCCAGCGAGTTCGGTGGCCTCAACGTGAGCGTCACCAAGCTCCACGGGGTGACGCACAACCCGTGGCAGGCGGGCCGCACGGCGGGGGGCTCGTCAGGCGGGTCCGCCGCCGCCGTGGCGGGCGGGCTCCTGCCCATCGCCACCGGCAGCGACGGTGGCGGCTCGATTCGCATCCCGGCCGGCTTCTGCGGGCTGGTGGGGATGAAGGGCACCGCCGGCCGCATCCCCCGCGGTCCCCTCACCGACATCGCGCCACTCACGGTCGTCGTCGGGTGCGTGGCCCGATCGGTGCGCGACGCGGCCCGCTGGTTCGACGTCTGCTCGGGCTACGACGCCCGCGACCCCTACAGCCTGCCCCGCATCGACGGCTGGGAGCGCGATCTGGGCACGCACCCACTCGCCGGGCTGCGCGTCGCGATCGTGCCCGACCTGGGGAACGCGGTGGTCCGGCCCGAGGTCGAGGCGGTAGTGCGGGAGGCGGGCGAGGCGCTGGCCCACGATGCCGGGCTGCGGACCGTGGACATACCCGTACGCCTGCCCGGGCTCGGCTTCGAGTGGGCCATGGCCAACATGGCCCAGCTGCGTCGTGCCCTCGCCGGCCTGTGGCCGGCCTGCAAGGACGAGATGACGCTGGAGATGGCCTTCGGGCTCGACCTGGCCGACCAGGTGTTCAACCTGGAGATCGCCGGCAAGGTGGAGGCGCAGCGCACCGAGGCCAACGAACGCATGGCCGACGTGTTCGACGAGGTCGACGTCGTCGTCTGCGCGACCAATCCGGACGTGGCCTTCCCCGCGGAGATCGGCATCAGCACCCGGGTCGGCGACGTGCCGGTGGGCCCGGAGAACAACGGACTCCTGACGATCCCGGCCAACATCGTCGGCAACCCGGCCATCTCGGTGCCGGCCGGCACGGTGGACGGCCTGCCGGTCGGGATGCAGCTGATCGGCCGCCACCACGACGACGCCCTGCTGCTGGACCTGGCGCGCGTCGTCGAGCGCGAGCGGCCGTGGCCGCTGGTCGCTCCGGGGGCACCGGTCTGAGCACCAGGCCCGGGGGCGCCGACGCTCACGCCATCACGATCCGGCGGGCCGTCACCCGGTAGCCCGCCCGCTCGAACGCAGCCGCCATCGGGCGGTTGCCCGTGTCGGTGTCGGCGACGATCCGGTCGGCGCCCTGACCGGCGAGGAAGCTCGTGCCCTCGGCGAGCAGCCCGCTGGTCCGCGCCCTCTGTCTCTACAACAGGTGAGACACCTTCGGCATCCACTTTCTGTGTGTGAGGGCGCCGGAGGATTCATCGACATGACCACGGCGATGGGCCCGGTACGGA
>Ga0081455_10002604_pt1 | contig 21394 bp, 24 predicted proteins | sample TabmetS3T2R1_FD_70207 | JGI IMG/M metagenome (GOLD analysis project Ga0081455, IMG submission 70207) | Tabebuia heterophylla rhizosphere microbial communities from the University of Puerto Rico - S3T2R1 | ecosystem: Host-associated > Plants > Roots > Rhizosphere ...
GAAATGCCGGCCCTGCAGGCACTGCAAGACAAGCTGGGCCAAGAGCGCCTGGTGGTGCTGGCGGTGAACTACGGCGAATCGCTAGAGAAAGTCCAGCAGTTTGCGCACCATACCCCAGTCGATCTTCCTCTGTTACTCGACAGACACATGGAAGCCGCCAAAGCCTGGGGGGTACGGGTGCTGCCCACCAGCTTTGTGCTCGGACAGGACGGAGACATACGGTATAGCGCGGTGGGCCTGCTGGACTGGCGAGACGATCAGGTTCTCCAGCTACTTACCGCGCTCTCCCCGCGTCCATGACGTCCTGTCCTCAGGAGCTGCTCATGAAACATGCTTTGTACTTTGCTCTCGGTGGAGCAATCATCGGCATTGCGCTCACCACATGGCTTGCTCCTGGGATGATCACGTGGTATTTCAAGCCGCCCGTCGAGATGGGCAGCTTTAGTTGCACTGCTCCCATTCAATGGGCCTTAGGGCAACTGCAAAAGGTGCAACTATGGGGGGTTGTTGTGGGAGGAGTCCTCGGGCTGGTCATATATGGAATCGTTCAGGCGCGAAACCGTAGGACACAGGCACAGCCAGGCAGTAGCTCTGACAGTAACAGAAACGCACAGGGACCGAATAGCTAGGGGTTTGTGCACTGTCGTACATGTGTGCAGGGTGTCGCAGAAGCCGGAGTGACAGCTCTTCCCCCTTTGGGGAAAGGGGGGAAGAGGCAACAAGAAGCTCGATGTTTAGGGTGCAAGCCGGCCTGCAAAGCCCAGGGTACACTGCTCACCAGCGAGGTAAGGCTCTGCGCTTGTGTGTTACCGGACTCTATTTGGTCATCTTCACCGTCATCCCAGACACTGCCAGGCGAAAGTCAACCCCTTGCCCTACCCCGGTCAGATTAATGACTACCCCCTTGTCATTCCGCATCGATGATGCCCCCATACCACCGCCGACAGTACCCGCCGCTGTCGCGGCTACATACGTGCCTGGAAAATCTTTGATATTCTTTAAGTTATAGACGTGCCCTACGCCCGTCGCCTGCTTAAATCCTACCGCCACAACATCAAGGCCACTCACTTTAAAACGGTACTGTTTCCCATTGAGCAAGGTCAGGGTCCCGTTGCCCCACGACCATCCAATCCCAAGAGCCGCCGAGGTGGCAGTCACAGTCAAAGTCCCGGAGAGATTAGCCTGGTCCTGGGCCGTGGCGTTGCTTACGAGGCCCCAGAACACGGCGCTCACCAGGCAAAGTCTCAAGAAGGTGTGGTACATACGGCTCATCCTTAGTCTCCTTTCTTCACAGTGGTGGTAGGTAGGGCCGGCTCCCTGAGGGACCAAGGGACGGCGGTCTCGTGTCTTCCTGTGCAGATGCCTGCACGAGGCCATATTGGCTCCCCATTATAGCAAACGTCGTACACTTTTAATATAGGACGAAAGTCCCATCTGTATGGGCCTAAGGTCCAACCCTCGGGTAGTACCCAGTGTAGTTGATAGGTCTCGTGAAGCCATGTATGGGACCAAAGGCTGACGTCCATAGCCCTAAAGTCTCCTTGACCGCCGGACACCGTACAAGTAAGGTTGTGCTCTCGCAGGTGAATGCCTCCCTTGCGACCGTATGGAATGCCCAAGCAACCGCATAGATGCCCTTGCAGCGTCTGGATGCTCGGCGGCTAACGAGATGTACAGCCTAGACTCCAAGGAAGAATACCTGTTCCCGGCCCGGCCGTATTCCCCCGAAGCGGCCGAGGAAGCCAACACGCCCGACAGGTTTACCGCCACCTCGCCGATCTGGTACACGCCGGGCCAGCCGTAAGCGAGGAGAGCCGCTGATGAAACTCTTACGCGAACCATTGGTACATTTCCTCGAGGCAGTGGCCATGGGGGCACGGCAACTACTCACTGAGCTGGAGGCACAGCGGCGTTAGCCACACAGCTTGCCGTTATCCCCTTGACAATACTTCGAGTAATACCTTGGCCTCTTGCAGATCGAGCGTCGCAAAGCCCCTCCAGGGTAGCGACTTTGTACTGCCGGCCCATATTGTAGGCATTTTACTCTTCAATATGTAAGAATTTGATGTCGATCCCAGTCGGTCAACGGTCGTCGACGGCCATGTCCTCTATTGATATTGGACGAAAGGTCAATTCTGTATAGGTCCAAAATCCAATTGTTATCCTTAGCCCCGTAGTGGTAAGTTTGCGCTAAGCCAACGGTTGTTATATACACTTGTCCTTGCCGCGTTCCTTGTGAGCACGGCGCTGGTTGGCTATGCGCCTGTGACCGTCCAGCAGACGACGCTGAAAAATACGCATACCGAGGTGCGAGCTGACGTGATTACGACTGGCGAACTCAGCCAGATGACACAGCAGGTTCTACGTATGCAAGGTGTGCAGGTCGCGGTGCAGGAGCCACAGCCGGCGTTTCAGGACCTCGATGTACGAGGCGCCCGAGAGCCAGACGACGACCAACAGGTGGCCCTGGCCGAGATTGCGCTGTTGAACGCTATGCACAATGAGCCCATGGACCTGGGTTGTTTGACCCAAACACTTTTGACGAACTGCTCTTTGCCGCCGAAATGGATTTTGAGGGGATCACCAACCGCCATCGGCGCTTCGGCGAGGACGGCTTGCGGCAGCTATTGGCGCTGTATTAGACCTACTATACCTCCTGCCAGCCGTATACTTCCTGACGTCAGCCCTTGCCACAGCCCGAGCCGACGTCTGTGATCCATCTGGAACTCCTTTCGTTGTCTTTAAAGCAACACACCCAAGAAGAGTTTCGGATAGATCACATTTAAAATTCATAAAAATCAAATACTTAAAAAGTACATACCCACGTGCAGTCGCAAGGGTTCTTGAGGAACCAGCCGAAGCACTCTATAATTTGGAGGCATATCAGTACAATGAAGAACCTGACGGTGTCATTCATGACTGTAGCTGTTTGTTCTGTGGTAGTATTTTTCTATTGTAGTTCTTATGCGTTTCCATATGAAACAAGACCTTTTCCTTTTAGATTACTTAAAAACGACGAAATCTATGTTCCTAAGATAAATACGTATGACAAATATAATGATTTAACTCTAGATGCGAACAACAGCACTGATGAACAAGATGGCAATGATTTAAGATCAAATGAAAAAGTGTTTAATAACATGCAAAAAAATTATAGTATGGGTAGATATTTAAGAGCAACAATCGAAACATCAGCCCTTCTAGGAATGGTTTCACTGTATTATTGGGGAACAAAGAGCTCTTCAGCTGATTTTGATTACGATGTAAGTTTTGAAACCTTAAAAAATAAGTTTTCAGGAAAGGCTATTCTTTTTGATGATAACAGTATTGGAACGAATTCCTTCCCTGGGCATCCTTTATCTGGAGCTTATTATTATTTAATTGCAAGAAACAATAAGTTATCACGAGCTGAATCTTTTCTATGGAGTTTTGCTACGTCCGCTATACATGAATTTTTTATTGAGCTTCCAGAGGTAGCGAGTATTAATGATTTTGTCGTAACTCCAGTGGCAGGAGCTGCTATTGGTGAAGCCATGTATGAATTTGGAAGATATTTTAGATGTTCTGAAAATAAAGATGACTTGATATATAAAATAATGGCCGCCATTGTTGATCCTATTGCTTTGGTTAATAGTTTTATTTGGGATGATGTGCATTACAAATATTCTGACAGCGAGATTTGTCATTATACTTCTATCCAAAAAAACATTAATATTTTTTACGGAATGAGTGCAAGTTACCATGAAAATACATCAAGTTCCAATATTGGCTTTATTTTTGGATTTCATGGAAAATTATATTTTATTCCTCAATATGGCAAAGAGGCAGACATTGAGAGATTTTTTAAAGACACAGTCCTAAATGAAATGAGAATTGAAGTGAGTGTAACAGATAGAGAGATTGATAATATATATTTTATTGCCAAAACAGTATGGGCTGCCTACTATCGGCAAAACATCACCAGAGACTCTGCAAGCCAGGGAACTGGCTATAGCTTCTTTGTGGGTCTTGCTTCTGCATTTGAACATATCAAATATGATACTGGTGAGTTTGAAGACTGGATTGGGGCTGTGCATGTGTTCGGGCCTGCTATGGAACTCGCTTCTTTTCATAAGGCCGGTTATATCCGCATAGGATTGGATGTCTTTGGTGATTTTGCCATGGTCAGACCTTTTGCTTTTGATAAATATAAAAAGAGTCATCGCTTAGATAATATTAAGAGTGTTTTAATGTTGGAAAATTACTATTATGCTTTTGGAGTGTATGTAAATCCAAGAATTGAAGTGAGTTCTAGATTGTATCGATTCTTAGCTGAGTATAAATATGCTCATTATGATTCTTTTGAAGGAAGAGATCGTAGAAAACCTTCAAATGATTTTCACTTAGCCGATAAGCGAGAGGAGTATAGCTTTTCCATAGGGCGACTTATTGATTTTTTTGATGCTCCATTCTTTAAAATCCATCAAATGTGGATCGAAGCAGAAGTGCGCAGAATAGTACGCTCAGGATTTATTGCTGACGATCAAATTTCGCATAATGGAGAGAATACTTGGCTTCTGCTTCGCTTCAGAATGATGCTGTAAGCGCTCACGAGGTTGCTACCTCTTTCCAACCTGAACGAGTGTGCAACAGCGGGGGGAGACCTGTCTGCAAGCAGGCAAAGAGCGCTGCATGAAGTCCTGGGACCCTGATTGAAAAGTTTATAATCGGCTCATGCACGATACGAAGAGGGGATAAGTCAGGACCGGTCGATTTATCCGCACGCAGCAGGTACACGACGCGCCGATGCACCGTTGCAAGATGGAGTGTCCTATGGCACAGCAAGAGATCGAAGTGATTTTAATCCGGCAACTCGCCAGCTACTTGGCCATGCCGATCGTTATCGTGAACACCGTAGGGACCTTGCTCTTCTACAATGAACCAGCCGAGAAGCTCCTGGCGATGCGCTTCGAGGAGACGGGCGAGCTCACGGAAGACGAGTGGGTCAATGACTTGAGGCTGACGGACGAACACGGCGTGCCGGTCGCCCCAGAGGCGCGTCCACTGAGGATCGCCCTGCACGAGCAACGGCCAGCCCACACGACGATGTGGGGCCAAGGCCGGGATGGCGTGCGTCGGCACGTCGAGGTGACAGCCTTTCCCTTGATCGGCCAAGCGGGGCGCGTCCTGGGAGCAGTGGGTCTTTTCTGGGAGGTCAAACACGCATGAAAGTGACTCTCTGGGGCACGCGCGGCTCACTCGCCACACCGGGAGGAACCACCGCCCGTTATGGCGGCAACACCTCCTGTGTGTCAGTGCACGGGCCAGATGGCACGGTGCTCGTCCTCGATGCCGGGACTGGCATCCGCCCGCTGGGTATGACGCTGCCGCGGTCATTACGCCGGGTGGATATCTGCTTGACGCATCTGCATCTGGATCACATTCAAGGCTTGGGGTTCTTCGCACCGCTGTACAATCCTGCGGTCGAAGTGCACATCTGGGGCCCCGCCAGTACCACGTTAAGCCTGCGGGACCGCTTAATGCGCTACTTGTCCCCGCCGCTCTTCCCGGTGCGGCTGCGGGAGCTCCCGTGCCAGTTGAGCCTGCATGAAACGCCCTGCGCTGACTTTACCATTGGGGAGTTCCGTATCGCTTCGGCGCTCATCTGCCACCCCGGTCCGACTGTGGGCTATCGGGTTATGACGGCCGATGCCACGCTGGCCTATGTCACTGATCATGAACCGGCTCTCGGGGTGCCAAAGTTTCCCATGGATGGGGCCTGGACGTCCGGGTACGACCTGGCCGCTGAGGCAGACCTGTTGATCCATGATGCCCAGTATAGCAGCGAGGAATATGCCCAGTACGTCGGTTGGGGGCATAGCTCCCTCCAACACGCCATCGCCTTCGCTGCTCTCGCCAGAGTGCAACAGGTGGTGCTGTTTCACCACGACCCGGGGCATACGGATCAGGACATTGACCGTCTGACCAGCGAAGCCATCGCGGCAACGCGGCCTACTTTCGCCGTTACGCCAGGCGCTGAGGGTTGTGTCTTCGAATTAGGCTCTCGCTGAGCCTAATCGCTTCGATGCATCAGCCTCAGCCAGGTCACTCCAGTGCAGGTCTGCGAGCACCAACACCAGCGGGGTATCGGCCGTGAGCCTCTCCAGCGCCTCGGCAAGTTTGCGAATCATGCGCGCCCGGGTTGCCCCAACACCCACGCCCAGGCGGCGGCCGACGCGCCGGATTTTTTCCAGCGCATCCGCGCTGGCCGACTGCTTATCATCCACCAAAGCACCAGCGATGCGGTCATACTATGGCCGAGATAGTGACACCTCTCCTGTCCTCTCGGCATAGCGTCATAGAAAGGGAAATGTGCGAAGAAGATTATATTGGTTCATCCTACTGCTTGGAGGAGTACTCGGGCTGCTCAGCTGTACGCCACTGCCCGAACAGCCAAACCATACCCAACCGTATGCGCTCCTAGTGTTCCCAGAGGAGATACGCCTCGTGGCGCTCGATACACAGATTGTCGACCCGCGGGCGCGGATCAAAGATATACGGGTTGCCCCTGGCCCCCATCGCCTGCGCTTGACGTACGCGGGAAGAAGCCTGCAACATGTCGGTCAGCAGATTGACGCCGTCTGTCTGGAAACCCAGGCAGGACATCAGTACCTCTTTGGGACCAAGACGCTCGGGATCATCTGGCGGCCGGTGATCGAAACACACGCCCTAATTCCTAGATACTGTACGACACATCAGTGTACAGAGGTAGAGACACACGTACAACCACAGCTGTTTATGTCGCAAAATTTTATGTGCCAGCCGTCTTGAGGTATGAGAGCCCGCGATCACCCATAAGGGTAACCTCACATGGGCATACCGATACGCTTTGTATCATGCTTGGCCCGCTTCGGCGCAGCGCTTATCGTGACCACACTGGTGGCTCTGGGCTCAGCCGTATACGCCCAGGAACTTGAGCCGAGAGCGTACACCAACACCCCGGTCGGGCTGAATTTCCTGATTGCGGCCTATGCCTACTCGTCAGGCGGGGTGGCGACTGACTCTACGCCAGCACCGGTGTCTCCACCCGTACGGGGAGCAATTTTGATACAGTCGGGATCGCCTGGCAATACCGCTGGGGCGGGGGGTTTTAAATGAACAGCTTCAATTGTGATTGATGGGACGCCGCGCCTTTTGGACGCGGAGCGTGTTGTGCAGAACCAGGCGTGTTGCTCACTTTGTGGCGTTTTTCTCTACACGCTGTAGCATCGCCTTCAGTAAATTTGGCGTCGCCTCTTTCTGGGCGGTATTGATGATCCACGCCGGAATGATACCGCCCGGATGACTGGCGATGAGATACGTGACATCTGAGCCATCATCAGAGGTGGGTGCCAGCGTCCAGCTGCCTCTAATGTGTGTGACACGCACGTAATTGGGTTGCTCAGGAGGCCCCTCGTCTGGTACAGCCACGAAGCGAATCTGGATGACGCCGTTCGTGGCATCGTGTTCCGCAGTGATCTTTACAGTGTAGTCACGATCAGAGACCAGGAAGGGCATCTTGATTTGTTCATAAATCACCTTTGCATGCGCTGACTGCTCGAGAATCTCCAGCTTTTTCAAGTATGGCACGAACTCTACATACTCCTCGTGTTTCCAGAGCGTTGCAAAAATGACCGATGGCGGAAATGGGGAGTGAGTGGAGGCACGCACTTCGTAGAACGTCGTACCGGGCTCGCGGCGACGTTCTACCAGAATCCCCTCGGCGTGAGAAACGGTTTCCCAATCGTCACCTGCCCAAGCCATGGAGACGAGCAGCACGCTCCCCAGTAGCAACCACTGCATAAACAGTCTGGTGGTGTGGCGCATGACGATCACCCGTAGAGGGACGCGCAGCCGATCGTTGCCGCACCCGCATGCCTTGGGACATAGGGGGGCACGACCTTTCGCTTCGTGCGCATGTCTCCCTCCTTCCTCAGGTGTTTGATGCATCTTCTCTTGTAACGAGCCAGGATGTGCCACACTGACACACTGCTGCTGGCTCTGCTGGCGGCGGTACACTGACTGGTATGAATATATTGGTGGGGGAGGAAGGACACAATAGGTCCTTTGGCCAATGTGTATAGGACCTTAGTCCAATAGTTGGCATCCTGCCACTGCAAGTATGCTATGATTGCAGTCCCTATAAGTCTATCTTGAGGGGTCTCAACGCCTCGGCATTGTTTTATAGGAGCCGCGACTATGCCTTCCAGACGTCCGCTTAGTATATCCTCTCAAGTCGTCCTGGCGCTTCTCCTGGGTGTCGTGGTGGGCCTGTTCTTTGGGGAGCACATCGCCTTTCTTCAGAGCGTTGGGAAAGCCTTCATCCTCTTGCTCCAAATGACCGTCCTGCCCTATATTGTCCTCTCACTCATAACTGGTCTCGGCAACCTCACCTATCAGCAGGTGACAACCCTGGCCTTACGTGTCGGTACGTTACTGGTCATTTCGTGGGGCCTGGCCTTTCTCGTCATCCTGCTGATGCCCCTGGCGTTTCCCACCTGGGTGTCCGCATCCTTTTTCAGTACCTCCCTGATCGAGAAGCAGGAAGAGATCAATCTCCTCACCCTGTTCATTCCGGCTAACCCATTTTACTCGCTGTCCAACAATTTCGTCCCGGCGGTGGTCCTCTTCAGTGTGGCGGTAGGGGTGGCCCTCATTGGCATCGAGAACAAACAGTCCCTCCTGGCGAATCTGGACACCCTCAACCGGGCCATGGGACGGATCACCCAGTTCATGGCCAAATTGACGCCGTACGGTGTCTTCGCCGTGGTTGCGAGCGCTGCAGGCACCATGAGTTTCGAGGAGTTGGCCCGGTTGCAGGTCTTTCTGGTGTTGTATGTGCTTATGGCGGTGTTACTGACCTTCTGGCTCTTCCCGGCCCTGATTACGAGCCTCACGCCCTTGACGTATCGTCAGGTGATCGGGGCGAGCCGCGATGTCCTCATCACCGCCTTTGCCACCGGCAGTGCGCTTATCGTCTTACCCCTCTTAATCGAACGGAGCAAAGAGCTCTTGCGCCAGAGCGCCCTGAGTACCCCAGAAACCGAGCGTACCGTCGAAGTGATCATCCCGGCTTTCACGAGCTTCCCGAAAAGCGGCACGCTGTTCCCAATGAGTTTCGTGCTCTTTGCCGGATGGTTCGCTGGCACACCAGTTGCTGTCGCCCACTACCCCATGTTTCTGTTCCTGGGCCTGGTGAGTTTCTTTGGCAGTGTCAATGTTGCCATGCCGCTCTTGCTCGACACGCTGCGCATTCCCTCTGACCTGTTTCAACTCTACCTGGCCACGACCGTGGTCACCAATCGGTTTTCTGTCTTGTTGACCACAATGAACAATCTAGCGTTGAGCCTGCTCGGAGCGTGTGCCGTCGCTGGACTGCTGACGATGCGCTGGGGACCGCTGCTGCGGAACGGGGTGCTAACCCTCGTCCTCCTGGCGCTGAGCGTGGGGGGAGCCCATGCCTTCTTCGCGTCCACGGTGGATACTACCTACCGCAAGGATAAGATTATTGAGGGTATGCAACTGCTGCGCAATCCAGGCTCGGCGACCGTGTATAAGTCGGCGCCGCCCGCGGCCCCACTCCCGGAAGCCCAGCAGTCGCGCCTGGCGTGGATCCAGACGCAGAAACTTTTACGGGTCGGTTATCTCCCGGACAATCTGCCGTTTGCCTTTTTCAACGGCAAGGGTGACCTCGTTGGGTTCGACATCGAGATGGCACATGGGCTGGCGCGGGACCTCGGTGTGCAACTCGCCTTTGTGCCTGTGGAACGGGACCGCATGACTGCGCAGGTGAACGAAGGCTACTGTGACATCATCATGTCTGGGACGGTGATCACACCAGAACGGGCCCAAGTTGTGACGTTCTCAGCACCGTACATGGATGTGACCCTGGCCTTCGTCGTCAAAGACTACCGCCTTGAGGAGTTCAGTACCTGGGAAGCGCTCCACCACCTCAAAGCGCCCCGCATTGGTGTCCTCAATGTCCCGTACTATGTCAGCAAAGTGCACCAGTTTCTGCCGCAGGCAACCATCGTGCAACTGAATTCCATCACCGAGTTTTTCGAGGGGAAGGGTGAAGAACTCGATGCCTTTTTGTTCGCGGCTGAGGCTGGGTCTGCCTGGAGTCTGCTCTATCCAGCCTATACGGTCGCGATCCCCCAGCCCGGGGTGCTGAAGGGCCCCGTGGCCTACCCTCTGCCGCGCGGTGACCGGGAACTGGCCGACTTCATCAATGTCTGGATTGAATTGAAGAAGCGCGACAGGACGATTGACAAGCTCTATGATTACTGGATTCTCGGGAAGAACGCCGTGCCCAAGCAGCCACACTGGTCCGTGCTACGGAACGTCCTGCACTGGGTGAAGTGAGGGGAAGATGTTTTGCACAGGCGCAGGCAGGCCATTACCTCAACCTCTACTGTCTTCCGGTACTTGATTATCTTGTGGCCTTGTACTTCATGCTCTGTTGGACCGTCTCCTGCAAAGCAGCCAGCACATCCTGACATTGGGCAGTCATCTTACGCTTCTGTCCCAGGGACAGTGCGTAAGAGCGAATGTTGCTGTTCTGGCGCGACAGAGCGACTATTTCCACGTTGATGTTTTGAAAGTCCTTGTAAGATGCCCAGGCCGCCGCGAGCCATCGCTGGCCTGACTCGTCCACCAGCGCTTGCAGGCTCTGCAAGGCGTTGGTGACCTGGGTATCCAGGCTTTGCATGACCGCCTCTATCTCATCCATGCGGGTCACGGTGCTCTCGGCGATGTGCGGTGCTTGCAGCGTGTACATATGGAGTGCACCTATGACGGCCTGGGCGGCAAGGCGGGTGATTTTCCCTGCGTCGGGGGAGGAAGAGACCGCATCCATCAGGTGGTTGAGGGCTTCTTCCATGGACCTCATCGCTTCAGCGGCAGGGACAAAGGACAACCTGAACGCTTTGAGGTTGGTGTTTTGCACGGCCAGGGAGAGCACCTCGCGATCGATCTCCTGGAGCGTGTCCCAGCAACGGCTAAACTCGCGGAATAGCTGCGCGTCCTGGCGGTTGCCCCCAAGCAGGTGCTCGAGCTCGCGTCGAGCCTTTTCCACGTTGTGCGACGCCTGTATGGACTGCTCGGCAAAGGCCTGTGAGGCCTCGTCAGTCTCCGCCATGACCGCACTCTTTTCGGCCTCGGCTGAGGCCAGCAGGTCACGACGCATGGCCTGAATGTATTGGAGCTGCTTCACTGATCTTTCAAAAGCGCTTTGGGGCCAGTTCGTGTCCTCATGCCTCACCAGAAAAACCACGAGAGAGGCCAGGAGCAGGACCAAGGCGATAGCAACCCCGACCTGCAGACTGGTAATGCCTCTGTTGGCATGCAATGTTCTCATTTCGCCCTGCTCCCTACATATGTTGAACAGGTAATGACTGTGAAACTTTCCTGGACCTTCTTGAGTGAAAGCGTATAACCGAAAGGCTTTCAGAGCACGAAGATTTAAGGACTTTGCCCCCAGTCATGGTAAGGCGCAGAGAATATTCTACCGCCAACTATATCCTAAAGGCGGGGGTTTTACCCCTCCCAATCATTGCCTGGCTTCTGGTTCGCCAGGGACGGCTCACACGCCAGCCAGGCCGAGAGGGCGAGGAGCGCACAAGACGCTACAGAACATGGAGTGTACGGCGCAGCCTGGGACACGCTAGAGTCGATCGGGAGCTCCTTGGCTCTGCCGCCCTGCAATCGTCGCGACGAGAACGGAAACCACGGAGTCTCGTGGTATGACCAGATTGCTGAGGAGGAGCTATGGAAGCATGCGCAACGCACCGTGGAGGCCAGAGCCTCATGGAACGTGAGGGGACTTATGCGTAGAACACTTTTTATCTTCCTTCTTGGGCTATGGCTTGTGCCCTCGTACGCCATAGCCCAAGACCATGTCGTCCAAATCAGCGCGCTATCGAACGGGACGCTGCTCCTGGACGGCAAGCCTACCGATCTGCCTACCCTCGAAGCCGCCCTCTCACGGGTGCATATGGTGGGAGGGGAGGTGTGGTACTACCGAGACAACCCAGCCCAGGAGCCACCACCAAGTGCCATGGCTGCCATCCAGCTTGTGATCAAGTACCAATTGCCGGTCAGCTTCTCCAGCAAACCCGATTTCTCTGACACGGTGGATCCAAGCACTGGCGTGTCGCGCCCACGACAGGCGAAACGCTAACACGACCCCAGCCCTGACGGCGAGCGTTATGACAGGAAATGTGCTGACATATCGTCATCGGTAGCTCCCCAGTGAACGATACTGTTGGCGAATGCATATTGAGTCTACAGCGTGCGCTGCGAAGGCAGATATGCAAACCTGGCCAAGACATCCTGGCTCTGCCGCGCTTTTGGTGCTGTGTCCTGCGTTGGCATACCGAGGCCGCTCAATGCTTGCTGGGGGTGAGCACAGCACTCCTTCTATGCTAGGGGCAGCGTCTGCTGCACTCGGAAGTGGGTGGCGATGGGCTCAGACCATCCGGCAGAGCGCAGGCTCACAAACTACACGGCAGACAAGACGCCGCTAGGCTTCCATCGCATCCTCTCTCCCTCCTGGGTCTCGTTGGCGCTGGGGGAGGAAGGAGATGGTCATACTCGGGCATCAGGGCGCGCCCCTGGGGCCGTTAGCCGTGCTGGTGCATAGGCGGGAGGCCAAAGCGGCTCGCCGTGGCCGCTTCCGCGTCGAACTGGATCAGCACCGCGGCCTCCTCACCGACGACCCAGGCGTCATGGCCTGGTTCCACCACCACCACATGCGGCGCGATAAATTCAAACGTGCAGCCATCAGCATAGGCGCCCTGGATGTGGCCGCTGGCCAAGAAGCCCACATGCGCATGCATGCAGAGCGCCGTGCCCACGAGCGGCTTCAGGTGCGTGGACCAGCGGAAGCCCGGCGGATAGACGAGACGCTTTATACGGCCGTTTGCCGCTTGGACGGTATCGATGCTGATGCCGCCAAGCTCTTGGTGGGTGGCGCCTTCGACGGGGGCAAGCAGGGGATCCATAGCCTTCTCCCTTCCATGCGCGAGGATGTGCTCATACAGGTTGGAAGCAATGTAAGGACAAACAACAAGGGGTGTCAATACGAAAGTAGGGCGAGGGACAGGTCTGGGAGTACGATCCCAGGCGTGAGCAACTCACGCTGATTTATGAATCTCCTGCCCAGGCCGTGCTGGACAACCCGGACAACCTCACGGTGAGTCCACGTGGCGGCATTGTGCTCTGTGAGGACGGCAATTTAGACGGCCAGCGCCTCATCGGGCTGACGCGCCAGGGGGAGGTCTTCCCCTTTGCCCAGAACACCATTGTTCTGCACGGCGAGAAAAACGGGATCAGCGGCGATTTTCGCGGCGAGGAATGGGCTGGTGCCACCTACAGCCCTGATGGGCGCTGGCTGTTCGTCAATATCCAGACCCCTGGGATTACCTTTGCCATTACCGGGCCCTGGGACAATGGGGCACTCTAAACCCCTCTCTGACCACGCGAGCGACTCGCCCAGGGCAGTCACAGGCCGAGGTCACCATGCGCTGTGGCAGGGACTGCCGCTCGGCACGCTGCACAGGGGCATATTCGTTGACAGGTTGCCTTGGTAGGCGGCCACTAGACTCCTTGCAGAACGTCCACGCGTGCCTCAGCAGCCCATGCGCATGGGCACATTGCATGACCTCAGTAGCCAAGCGCAGCGTGCGGTTGGCCACTGAGGCACGTGTTCCTAGGCTTCCTGTGCTCCCGCGTGTCCCTGCTCCACGACGAACGAGGCCAGCGTGCTGACCGGTGCATCCGGCGTCAGCACCGTGGGGACGGTGCGAAAATCCGCCTGCCACAGCTCCGGCGTCAGGGTGCAGCGCACGTATCCGTGGTGATTATCAAAAAAGCGGAAGTGTGGGTTGTTCTCATTGCCGCCAAATGTGGTGGTGATATTGCGGTCTCCACCAGAACTAACCGACGTCCCGATGAACTCTGTCGCCACGGGTTCGGCATCTAAACGTAGGTAGTCGGGTGGAACGTCCCGCACCCAGTTGTTGTGATTATCGCCGGTGATGACAACGGTGTTCGCCAGGTGGCGGACAGCGAGAAAGTCAAGCCCCTGCTGACGGTCGAGCGGGTAGCCATCCCACTTTTCTCCTCCGAACGTCCGGATAGCAGGATCCGCGTTCGTGTCATTCGGAGCAAAGGGGACCTGATTCGCCAGGACATTCCAGCTGGCCTTGGATCGGCCTAAGCCGTCCAACAGCCACTGGCGTTGTGCGGTGCCCTCGATTGTCCGTGAAGGATCAAGACCATCAGGACAATACCCATTGACGCGCTCGGTGAGATCGCAGTTGGCGGGAGCGCGTGCCGAACGGTACTGGCGGGTATCCAGCACATGGATCAGCGCCAGATTCCCAAAGTGGACACGGCGATAGAGCTGCAGGGAGGGGCCTGAGGGCACTTGCGCGCGACGCAAGGGCATATGTTCATAGTAGACTTGATACGCGATCGCCCGCCGCTCAGCAAAGAGCGCCTGATCGGCAGGATCTTGAGGCAGGAAGCCGGCGTAATCATTTTCCACCTCATGATCGTCCCAAGTCATGATCCATGGGAATGCCGCGTGCACCGCCTGTAAATCGGGATCAGACTTGTATTGCGCATAACGAATCCGATAGTCCTCGAGCGAAAAGATCTCGTGATCAGGTATATGGGTGCGTGGCGCACCATTCGACGCACTCTCATAAATGTAGTCACCCAGGTGCACGGCAAAATCCAGATCCTCCTCCGCCAGGCGGCGGAGCGCCGGATAATAGCCGTTCCCGTAGTGTTGGCACGAGACAAACGCAAACCGCAGGCGATCGAGGGCAGCACCATACCGTGGGGCCGTGCGCGTGCGGCCCACGGGGCTCAGCTCGTTGCCGACCTTGAACTGATACCAATACCAGTGCGCAGGCTGGAGCCCCTCGACCTCCACGTGGACGGCATGGCCGAGTTCTGGCACTGCTAAGACAGCGCCGTGCTGGACGACGCGCTGCATCCGGGCATCTCGCGCGATAGCCCACTCGACAGTGACCGGCTGGGTGGGCATGCCGCCTCCAGCCAGGGGGTCGGGTGCCAGCCGGGTCCACAGCACAATGCCGTGGGGGAGCGGATCGCCAGAGGCAACCCCCAGCGTGAAGGGATAGTCACCCAGGCGCTGCGCGGAAGCAAAGCGAGACAGGGCGTGCTCCATCAGGGTGACGTGTAGCAGCGTCGCGCCAGCGCTGGTCAAGAACCCACGCCGACTGAACAGGCCGAGGGAGGGACTAGGCTTATGCAACATCTCCATGGTGTGCTCCTTCGCATGCATGTGGTGCGGATCAGTGTCAGGGGAATCCTCATGGGTCCCAATCTGTCCAGCGAGAATACTCGTCGACGAATGTGTGGCGAGATTCTCTCCCATGTGAAGCTGGCGTGAAGGGCTCATAGGACCAATGTGGAGATCGACGGAGGACTCATGTTGCAACCGCGTATTGAGGGAGTGTTTCAGCGCTGGCAGAGGTACACGACCCTTCCGTGTATGGGCAGTGTTTTAGAAGATTCGAAGGATGTAACCCAATTCCGAGCTGATGATTATTAAGGCTATGAGTGCGCCTGCATACAACGTAACCTCATCCAACGACCGATAGACATCGTACGGAAGCCACCATTGGTATGGCAGAGAAAACTTCCGCTTGTAGGACCCATGCGGACACAAAAAACAGTCGTTTCCTGACGGTCGTGGTGGAAGCTTCTTGGTACACTTGTAGATAGCATACAGATCACGCTGCCTGGTGGCATGGGCGGACGATCGTGGTACTGGGGTGCTCGAACGTCAGTCCGCTCTTGATGGCCCTACGAGACAAAGCCCGTCATGCATTTGGCCTCAGAAGTCCGCATCCTACACAACCCGCTGATGCCACTTTGATTGCGCCTGTAATAACGCTGCCTGCTTTGTTTGAAAGCGCACATGGTGCCCGCTGCAAGCAGGTGGCCGTATGATACCACACCGGTCTACATGGCCGCATGGAGTCCGCATATGTCCCAGTCTCCACCCTCTCTCCCGACCAATTGCGCCTTTGTGGTGCAGTTTCGCTACCAACCCCCAGAGGCCCCGTTGTTCTGGGATGGTCGTGTCGAGCATGTGGCCTCAGGCCACATGCGACGCTTCCACTCGTCGACGGAGTTGCTGGAGTTCCTCGCCCGTGAGTTGACCGAAGTGCAGCAAGTATCGGGCTCGCAGTAAGCGGGCCGGTTCTGTCGCATTTTTCATTTGTGGTCATTTAGGGTATGCTCGGCTCTGTCGCAAAGTTGGGTTTTAGAGGTAAAATCCGAAAATGATAGCTCCACAGTTAACCGTGGTCATGAGCACCACCGCTCTGGCAGGCGTTTCAGGGCCTGCGAGGGGCGCCCACGCCGCTTCGGTGGTGCCCAGCGAGGCAGCGGCACATGCAACGACAGCACCTCGTGTATCGTCCAGCAATGGTCCGTGATCCCCGCCGCCATAGCAGGGGTCGTCTGCTGCGTATGGGACAAACTCGCCTGAGGGGTGCAAAAGTTCTAGACCGTGCCCACCACGAACATGCCCTCGGGTAGGGTCCGGGTGTGGCGGGCCAGCGCCCGGCACCGGCGCGCCAGCGGCGCGAGGCGTTCCCGAAACGTCGCGTTGAGCCGCTCAAGGGAGGCCGTGTTGATGACCCCGGCGCCTTGCGAGCGGCGTTGGAGCGTCGCCACGCGTGCCGGCGGGCCATCGACAAGGCGGCGGTCGGTCGCAACCATACGCCGCCGCTCGTAGCGCTTGACGACCGGGGCGATCAAGACAGGGCGCCACCGACGCAGCCGTGGCCGTCCGCCCTTACCTGTATGCACGGGGGCGCGCAAGGTCTCCCGCACGGCTCGGATGTAGGACACCCAGCCATCGGTACAGACCAACAGCGGCCGGTGCGCAGCACAGCGGCGGACCCGCTCGCTCAGCCGCCGGAGCAGGGGCAGGTCACGCTGGGCGCTGCCCTCGCCGCCTAGCCACAAGCGCGTCTGGACCATCCTGGCCAGGGCCATCCACACGAGGCGGCCCTGTTTCTTGAGGCGCAGCTCATCGGCTTGCACCTGCCCCAAGTCCCGGGGTTGCTCGACCAGAGACGCGTGCACGGCTTGGCCCGGATGGCCCGCGCGGGCCCACCACGCCGCGACGGTGCGTGCGTCGAAGCCAAACGCCGCCACCATCGCGTGCACGGGACAGCCATGGGCCAGCCAGGTCACGATGGTGATGACGGTGTCTGCCGCGGTGCGCAGCCGATAGAAGACCGTCCCTGTGGTAGCGCTGAAGGTTTTGTGGCACTCGTGGCAGAGGCACCGCTGTTCCTTGCGCGCATGGATACCGATATGGCCCTGGCCAGTTTGGCCTCTGGCAGGGCAGTTTTTATTGGGGCAGAATATGGTGGTGGGGTCCATGACGCTCCTCCTGGCTGTGCGTGGAAACATTGCCACGAGAAGTATGTCTGGACCCCCATTTGCTTTACAACTTCACCGCACCACGATTTGGTGTGGAGCTACCCGAGGCTGAGAATCTTGCCGATACCGGGCACGGTTTGCAACAGAGACAGGGTCTGCGCATCGTGGTGCTTGGCGGTGTGCAAGATGGAGAGTTCCAGGGCCTTGAGCAGCTCGTCATCAGAGGTGATGAGCGCCAGGTCAACCTCAATGGTCTTTTGCACAGCGGGATCGGCAAAGCGGTCGGCGACGTCATCACGGTTGGCTTTGTAGGCGATCTTCTTGCCGATCTCGGGCAGGTTGTATTGACTATTAGTATTTTGCACATGGGCCAACAGTTCAGCGCGTTTACGCATCAGGTGGGTGCGGCGGCGTAAGAGGTCGCGAGTAGCGCGCATGGGAGCGGGATAGACATAGGCTTGCGGGAGCAGGCCACCGCGGAGCAAGCCGGCAATCTTTTGGGAATCGATCCTATCGTTTTTAGCTTTGGCGCCGTGAATGGCTTTCATATAGAGGGCATGGCCCAGGACAAAGGCAATGCCCTCTTGCGCACAGAGATCGGCCAGCCAATACCAGGTAAACATACACTCGACGGCCACGACAAGCCCCTCTCGATAAGGGGCAATGGCCTTGAGAAAGGGTTCCGGAGCGGCTTTCATGTTGCGGTGCAGCAGGATTTCTCCCGCGTGATTCACGATGCAGACGTACATGCTCCGAGCGTGCAGATCAATACCACAGTAAAATGGGTGTTGGTGGGTGTAGAATCGCATGAGGTCTTCTCCTCTTTCGTGAGTGACTTTTTCCCAAGGTCAGCATACCACTGGGGTAGGCGGAGGGGGAGGCCTCAATCATTATCAATGCCTTGCAGCGGACTGCCTACAGCCTACGCTCCGCTCCGGCTTCCGGCAGCAGCTGAAGGCTGACGTTCGGCATCAGAAGTTCACCGCTATGGCTTCTTAGACATTGTATATAACTGCCATATACATTAGACTCGGTAACCATGACAGATGACCTTTCACAATGCCGAGGATTCCAGTGGGATGAGGGGAATGCAGAGAAGAATTGGGTTCAGCACCAAGTGTCCCAGGGGGAAGCTGAGCAAGTATTTTTCAACCGCCCGCTGGTGGTCGTCGAAGGAGAGCAGCGCACCGAGTTCACGCGACGGTATTATGCGTTGGGGCAAACGGATGCACGCCGGCTTCTCTTTATTGTGTTTACCATCCGTGATGATCTCATCCGTGTGATCTCTGCCCGTCCTATGAGTCGGCGGGAGCGAAGGGTGTACGAGCATGCCAAAGAAGCAGCAGCGGAAACCGATTCCACAGTTTGAAAACGAAGCCCAGGAACAGGAGTTCTGGTCCTCCCACGACTCGACAGACTATGTGGACTGGAGTCAGGCCCAACGCGTCACATTCGGGCGGCTCAAGCCTTCGACGCAGACGATTTCTATCCGTTTACCGGTAGCGCTCCTGGAGGATTTGAAACTCTTGGCCAACAAGCGCGACGTGCCCTACCAATCCCTCGTAAAGATTTTCCTGGCGGAGCGTGTGGCGCAGGAGCAACGTTCGCACTTATGAGAGCCTGCCGCTCTCACGCTAGGCCACAGGGAGAGGGCTTGGCTGGGGCATAGACGGCATGGGCAAGTACTCTGAGTGGCGCTCAACGTCCAACCCGTGCCGAACAAGGGCGTGGAGCGGACGCTTACAGCGTCCGCTCCGGCTTTCGGGCGCGCCTGACGCCTAGCGTCCGGGTGCGCCGGGAAAAGCCGGCAGAGTGTTGACGGGTGCAAGTCCCTGACAGTGAAGGTCTAGCCAACCACGCTGGCCCCGAGTCATGCGCAGGCACTGGTAACGGTGTCGGCGAAGCGTTGACAGGAGAACGAGCCGGCAGAGTAGGGCGCCCCGCCAGCGGGCTCCTCCGGGGTGCCGACGCGCGCCGAACACACGGCAGGCCATCCGGCACACCCCGTGAGGGCGAGGGGCGGGACGCCGAGCCGGGGGCTCCCTGTCCCAGGGGCGCGACCGCGTCTGGCAGGCCCTGTTGGATGCCTGCGTGTTCTCCCCCGAGGCAAGAGCCCGGTGCGGGAGTGCCGCACGCCGGGAGCGGTGCGGGGGGGACCGGGTAACCGGCATCCCTACCGCGACCTCTGCAGGGGAAAAAACCGAAAAACGGGAAGCCAGAGTCGAGAGGGCGATGTCCTGATTTTAGCATTCCAAAGGAGGTGTAAGATGCGGAACTCTAGTATAGGAAAAGAGCCCATGAAGCTACTGCGTCGTGCAAGATGCCATGCGCTCTTGAGTGTGATGTTGTTGTCTCACGTCGTCCTGGTAATGATGGCGATGGCGCAAGGATCGCCTAAGGTGCATGACCTGAGACCCGCGCCGGACACCGTGCATCGGGGATTCTTCGACGCAGCGCAAAAGCCGGTGCTGACCATCGACCCCGGCGATATCGTACGGCTCCAGACCGCGAGCGGCAACCCGCGCTACTACGAGGCGTTAGGGGTGCCCAAGGAGAAGATTCCTGCCGAGCTATATCGCGTGTACGAAGGGGTCGACGACGCTCGCCGCTGGGATCACACCCTCAGTGGCCCAATCTATGTGAACAATGCGCAGCCGGGGGACACGTTGGAAATCCGCATCCGGGCGATCGACCTGTGGTTGCCGATTGCCGCCCAAAGTTTTGTCCCGCATCGCGGTCTATTGCCGGAGGATTTTCCGTATGCCCGCGATCGCGTCCTCTGGCTCGATCTCGAAAAAAAGACTGTCGAGTATCTGCCAGGAGTGGTGCTGCCTCTCAAACCCTTCTGGGGGGTGATCGGCGTCGCACCCCCTCCGGGCATGGGACGTGTGATGAGTGGTCCCCCCAATATCTTCGGCGGCAATATGGACAACCGCGATCTCGGCCCCGGGAGCACACTCTATTTGCCTGTCCATGTTCCCGGAGCGTTGCTATCGATCGGCGATGGACACGCTGCCCAGGGCCACGGGGAAGTGTGTCTGTCGGCCATAGAGACGTCGATGCAGGGCGAAATCCAGGTGATGTTACACAAAGGCAAGCGCATCCTCTGGCCCCGCGCCGAGACGCCCACACACTATATGACGATGGGGTTGCACACCGATCTAGATGATGCCGCAAAGATCGCGACGCGCGAGATGCTCGACTTCCTCGTCGAAACGCAGGGGCTGACGCGCGAAGACGCCTACATGCTTGCCAGCGTGGCCATGGACTTGGTGGTGACGCAAGTCGTCGATATCACCAAGGGCATTCATGCCCTGATCCCCAAGGCGATTTTTGGACGCTAGCCGCTCCATAAGTTATGTTTTTTCAGTAGATTGGCTTATAAGCTCGCGAGCAATGAGCGGGCAAAATCAACACGTTTGTATAGCGAACAAAAATAACAGACAAATATGTAGGACATAATAGCCTCTCCAACCTCACCCCTCACGTTGCCCTCGCTGCATCTGCCACCGCCATAAGCCGAGAGCGTTCCCCCTTGGCTCATGCAGCGAGAAGGCATGGCAAGCCCCCTAAATATCTTCAAAGACTCTTTTGTGTCTTTTTCCAATAAAATCCGACAAATCTGTCTAAATGCACTGGACACGCCGCTTGTTCCCATAGGGACCGAATTCCTCGAAGTCTCGCATCCATTGTGTCTTCAGAAGGTGCGTAAGCTCTCGCAGAAGTATGGCATGCATCTTGCCTATACAAGCATCCTTGATGCTTAGCTTCGAAGGGAAGGAAGACCAATGGATATCATAAGCGGAGCCCGGAAGGAATCAAGTCGGCCAAAGACAGTCGTGGTCATTGGCAATGGCATGGTAGGACAGCGTTTTTGTGAAAAGCTGGTGGAGTATGATGTGTTGCGCCAATACGCTATCGTCACGTTCTGTGAAGA
>Ga0081455_10002605_pt1 | contig 21391 bp, 20 predicted proteins | sample TabmetS3T2R1_FD_70207 | JGI IMG/M metagenome (GOLD analysis project Ga0081455, IMG submission 70207) | Tabebuia heterophylla rhizosphere microbial communities from the University of Puerto Rico - S3T2R1 | ecosystem: Host-associated > Plants > Roots > Rhizosphere ...
GACACCTGGGAGTGGTTCCCCTTCACCATGCTGATGGTGCTGGCGGGGCTGCAGATGATGCCGCAGGAGCTCCTGGATGCGGCGAAGGTCGACGGCGCCTCGCCCTGGCAACTGACACGCTATGTCACCCTGCCCTTCATCAAGGGCGTGCTGCTGGTCGCGGGGCTGTTTCGGCTGATCGATTCGATCAAGGCCTTCCCCTTGATCTTCATCCTGACGGACGGCGGGCCGGGCAACCTCACCGAGGTCACCAACTACTATTCGTTCCTGCAAGCCTTCAATTTCTCCTACCTCGGCTTTTCCAGCGCCATCACCATGGCCTTGCTCGCGGCCACCATCGCGTTGAGCTGGCTGATCGTGCGCATGGTCGGATGGGGAGCCAAAGTTGACTAGACGTCACGATCGTTGGCTGATGCAGACGCTGGCCATCGTGCTGGCGCTGCTCGCGCTCTCGCCCTTCCTGTGGCTGCTCTTGATGTCGTTCAAGACCAACGCGGAAATTTTCCGATTTCCGCCACGGCTGTTCTTCGACGCCACGCTGGCCAACTACGCCGCCCTCTGGACGTCGGAGTTCCGCAACTCCTTCGCCAACAGCCTGACCGTAAGCGTTGCCTCGACCGTCCTGTCGCTCTTGATCGGCGTGCCCGCAGCCTACGCGCTGTCACGCTGGACGACGCGCGCGAGCGGGTCGATCACGCTCTGGGTCCTGGCCAGCCGCATGGCGCCGCCCATTGCCTTCACCATCCCCTACTTCCTGGTCTACCGCCATCTCGAGCTGCTCGACACGCTGACCGGCCTGGTCATCATCTATCTCACCTTCAACCTGTCGCTGGTGATCTGGATGATGCGGCCGTTCTACGACCAGCTGCCGCGCTCGCTCGAGGAGGCCGCCTGGATCGACGGTGCCACAATGTGGCAAGGCTTCTCTCGCATCATCCTGCCGCTCTCGGGCCCCGGTCTCGCGGCCACGGCCATCCTCTGCTTCCTGTTCGCCTGGAACGATTTCTTCTTCGCCCTGATCCTCACGCGCACCGAAGCCATGACGGCGCCGGTGGCGGTGGTGAACTTCATGAACTACGAGGGCTGGGAGTGGGGCCGCATCGCCGCCGGCGGCACCATGATCATGCTGCCGGTCCTGCTCTTCTCCTTCGTCGTGCGGCGCTATCTCGTGAGCGGCCTGACCGGAGGGGCGATAAAAGGATGACCCTGCTGATCACCGGTGGCGCCAGCGGCATCGGCGCCGTGACGGCCCGTCTTGCGGCCGAGCGCGGCCACAAGGTCGCGATCAACTATCGCTCCCGCAACCAGCAGGCAGAAGATGTCGTCGCGAGCATCGCCGCCAAAGGTGGCCAAGCGATCGCCTTGCCCGGCGATGTCGCGCGCGAAGACGACATCGTGCGCCTGTTCGACGAGACCGAGCGCGCCTTCGGACCGATCACCCATCTGGTGAACAGTGCCGGCATCGGCGGCGGCGCCTACCGCGTGCAAGATTTCGACGCTAGCGTCCTTGCCGACCTCTTCGCAGTCAACGTCGTCGGTTTGATGCTGTGCTGCCGCGAGGCGGCGCGGCGCATGTCGATAAAACGCGGCGGCAGCGGCGGCGCGATCGTCAACGTCTCGTCGCTGGCGGCGACGATCGGCGGGCGGCCCGGCAAGTCGCACTATGCGGGGAGCAAGGCCGCCGTCGACAGCTTCACCCTGGGCTTCGCCAAGGAGGTCGCGCCAGAAGGCATTCGCGTGAATGCCATCCGGCCCGGCATAGTCCTGACCGAAATGACCGAAGCGGGCCTCGCCGATCCCACCGCGCGCGCTGAGATCGAATCGACGATCGCGATGGGCCGCGTCGGCCAGGCGCACGAGATCGCGCAGGCGATCCTGTGGCTGCTGTCCGAGGAAGCCTCCTTCATCTCCGGCGCGATCCTCAACGCCTCGGGCGGCGGCTTCGTGTTCGGCAAGAGGTAGTGTTCAGTTGCGCGTCTTGTCGACCAGCGCCCGTTCCTTGATCCACGGCATCATGCCGCGCAGCTTGACGCCGATCTCCTCGATCGGGTGCTCCGACATCTTTTTGCGCATGGCTTTGAACGACGCCTGGTTGACCTTGTTCTCGAGCATCCAGTCGCGCGCGAAGCGGCCGGACTGGATGTCGTCCAGCACGCGCTTCATCTCGGCCTTGGTCTCGGCCGTCACGATGCGCGGGCCCGAGCGGTACTCGCCGTACTCGGCGGTGTTGGAGATCGAGTAGTTCATGTTGGCGATGCCGCCTTCGTAGATCAGGTCGACGATCAGCTTCACCTCGTGCAGGCATTCGAAATAGGCCATCTCCGGCGCGTAGCCCGCCTCGACCAAGGTCTCGTAGCCCGCCTTGATCAGCTCGACCAAGCCGCCGCACAGCACGACCTGCTCGCCGAACAGGTCGGTCTCGCACTCCTCCTTGAACGAGGTCTCGATGGTACCGGCGCGGCCGCCGCCGATCGCCGAGGAGTAGCTGAGCCCGATCTCCAGGGCATTGCCCGACGCGTTCTGCGCCACCGCGACCAGGCAGGGCACGCCGCCGCCGCGCAGGTACTCGGAGCGCACGGTGTGGCCCGGCCCCTTGGGTGCGATCATGAACACGTCGAGATCGGCGCGCGGCGTGAGCAGGTTGAAATGCACGTTGAGCCCGTGCGCGAAAGCGAGCGCCGCGCCCGAGCGCATGTTGGGGCCGAGATCGGCGTTGTAGAGATCGGCCTGCAGCTCGTCGGGCGTAAGCACCATGACGATATCGGCCCACTTGGCCCCCTCGGCGGGAGTCATCACCGTGAAGTCGGCAGCCTCGGCCTTCTTGATCGTGGCCGAGCCGGGCTTCAGCGCAATGCGCGCGTCCTTCACGCCCGAGTCCCGCAGGTTCATGGCGTGGGCGTGCCCCTGGCTGCCGTAGCCGACGATCAGGACCTTCTTGCCCTTGATCAGGTTCACGTCGGCATCACGATCGTAATAGACACGCATTGGGGCCATTCCTCCTGGCGGTGCAGCTTTGTCAAAGAACGCGCTTACTAGACAACCCATCCCGGCTAGACAACCCAATCCGCAACGGTCAGCTTTGCGCCGATGCTCAGCCCCCGTTCCTTGCTCGTTCTTGTCGTCGCCTGCCAAGCCCTGGCCGGCTGTTCCAACCCCGATCCATCGGCTCCGACCACGCCCGCCGTGCCGATGCCCGAGCTCGAAGCCGCCATCAACAATTCGACGCTCGATGACGCCCATCGCGGCATGAGCAACAAGACCTGGCTGTGGACGCTGGGCGGCCCGGCGCAGATCCACTACTCGGCCAGCGACGGCCGGGACTATGTCTGGCTGGTCGGCCAACGGCGGATCTTCATCGGCGACTGGCGGGTCGCCCAGGACATGAACGCACACGGTCGGGCGATCACCAAGATCTGTCTTCGCTATCCCGGCGCCGCAGGCATTCCGGGCCTGAGCGAAAGCTGGACCTGCGAGCCCGCCGGCAAGCTCTTCTACGACATGACCGAACGCGAAAGCGGCGATCCGCTGCGCATCACGGGCCGCAGCGAGGCGCTGTTCATGCTCGATCGCACACCGGCAAACCTCGCCGAGGTGCAAGCGAGGGTCCGCAATTAGCTGTCGGCGAGCGCAAGCCTCACGCCCAGCAAACCCAGCACGCCGCCCATGACGCGATCGAGCCAAAGCTTGATTCGGCGATAGAAGGCCCGAGCGCTGTCGCTCGAGAACAGAAGCGCCAGCAAGGCGAACCATGTGAATTCGTTCAAGCCGACGATGGTAAGGACCGCGGCATCCATCCATGCCGGCAGGTGCTGCGGCAGCAGCGAAAGGAAAATGCTGCCGAAGAAGACCATGATCTTGGGATTGCTGAGCTGCAGCAGGAGCGCCCGCAAGAAGCCTTTCCAACCGGTCATGCCCGCACGGGACCCGACAGCAATTTCCGGCAGCGGATCGCGGGCATGACGCCATAGCATCACGGCGAGATAGATCAGGTAGAGCCCACCGGCGATGCGGAAGGCGAGATAGAGCCATTCGAACTGCGCGAACAGCGCCTGCAGGCCGAACAGGGCGGCGATGGCCCACAAGAGCGCACCCACCATCATGGCGAAGGCGGCCAGCAGGCCGCCGCGGCGGCCGGCAATAGCGGCGGTCTGGATGACCAGGACGGTCGAGGGGCCGGGGCTCGCCACCGCCAGCAGGTGAACCACTGCGAGCCCGAGCAGGATGAGAACGTAGTCCATGCTCAGAGCACCTCGCCGCCGCGCGAGATGGCGACGATGCCGGTGCGGGCGACGTCGACCAGGCCAAGCCCCTCCATGAGGCCGATGAAGGTCTGCACCTTGTCGGAATTGCCGGTGACCTCGAACACGAAGGAATCGGTCTTGGCGTCGATCACCTTGGCGCGGAAGACGTCGGCCAGCCTGAGCGCTTCGACCCGCTTCTCGCCGCTTCCCTTGACCTTGATCAGGGCAAGCTCGCGCTCGATGTGCGGGCCCTCGACCGAGAGATCGCGCACCCGATGGACGGGCACCAGCCGGTCGAGCTGCGCCTTGATCTGCTCGATGATCATCGGCGTGCCGGTGGTGACGATGGTGATGCGCGAGAGATTCTCCTTCGGATCGGTCTGCGCGACGGTCAGGCTCTCGATGTTGTAGCCGCGGCCGGAGAACAGGCCGACGACGCGCGCGAGAATGCCCGGCTCGTTGTCGACCAGCACGGAGATGGTGTGGCTGGACGTCAATTGAGGCGCGTTCACACCAGCACCATGCCTTCTTCCGACACCGGCTTCTGGGCGCGATCGTCCGGTCCCAGCAGCATGTCGTAGTGCGCCGCGCCGGACGGGATCATGGGGAAGCAGTTCTCGGCCTTGTCGACCAGGATGTCGACGATGACCGGCTTCCTGATCTCGATCATCTGCTTGATCGTGTCGTCGAGCTTGGCCGGCTCGTGGCAGCGCAGGCCCACGGCGCCGAAGGCCTCGGCAAGCTTCACGAAATCGGGCAGCGATTCCATGTAGCTCTCGGAGTAGCGGCCGCCGTGCAGCAGCTCCTGCCACTGGCGCACCATGCCCATGTACTGGTTGTTCAGAATGAAGATCTTAACCGGCAGGCGATACTGCGCCACGGTGGAGAGTTCCTGGATGTTCATCATGATCGAGGCCTCGCCCGCCACGTCGATGACGAGCGAATCGGGGTGCGCGATCTGGACGCCCATGGCGGCCGGAAAGCCGTAGCCCATGGTGCCGAGCCCGCCTGAGGTCATCCAGCGGTTGGGTTGCTCGAACTTGAGGAACTGCGCCGCCCACATCTGGTGCTGGCCTACTTCCGTGGTGATGTAGCAGTCGCGGTCCTTGATGTGCTCATAGAGGCGCTCGAGCGCGAACTGCGGCTTGATCGTGTCCTTGTCGGGCTTGTACGCAAGGCAGTTGCGCGCCCGCCACTTGTCGATCTCCGCCCACCAGGCCTTCAGTGCCTTGTGGTCGACATTGGGCTGCCGTCCCTTCCAGACGCGGATCAGGTCGTCCAGCACGTGAGCGGCATCGCCCACGATCGGCAGGTCGACATGCACGTTCTTGTTGATCGAGCTGGGATCGATGTCGACGTGGATCTTCTTCGAGCGCGGCGAGAACTCGGCAAGCTTGCCGGTGATGCGATCGTCGAACCGCGCGCCGATGTTGATCATCACATCGCAGTTGTACATTGCGAGGTTGGCTTCGTAGGTGCCGTGCATGCCGAGCATGCCCAGGAATTGCCGGTCGGACGCCGGAAACGCCCCCAGCCCCATCAGCGTGCTGGTGATCGGATAGCCGGTCATGCGCACCAGCTGAGCGAGCAGCTTGGAGGCGCGCGGGCCGGAGTTGATGACACCGCCGCCGGTGTAGAAGATCGGTCGCTTGGCGCCGGCCATGAGCTCGACCGCCTGCTCGATCTTCTTCAGCTCGGGCTTGACCTGCGGACGGTAGCTCTTGTGCTGCACCGGCTTCTTGGGCGCCACATAGTCGTGCTTGTTCATCAGCACGTCCTTGGGCAGATCGATCACGACCGGCCCCGGACGGCCGGAGCGCGCCACGTAGAAGGCCTCGTGAACGGTGCGCGCCAGGTCACCGACGGCCTTCACCAGATAGTTGTGCTTGGTGCAGGGCCTCGTGATGCCCGTCGTATCGGCCTCTTGGAAAGCGTCGTTGCCGATCAGATGTGTCGGCACCTGCCCGGTCAGGCAGACGACAGGAATCGAATCCATCAAGGCGTCGGTAAGGCCGGTGACGGCATTGGTGGCGCCCGGACCGGAGGTCACCAGCACCACGCCCACCTTGCCGGTCGAGCGCGCATAGCCTTCGGCGGCATGCACCGCCGCCTGCTCATGACGCACCAGGATGTGCCGCAGGCGGTTCTGCTTGAAGAGCGAGTCGTAAATCGGAAGGACCGCGCCGCCGGGATAGCCGAAGACGACCTCGACTTCCTCGTCGATCAGGGCTTTCACCAGCAGATCGGCGCCAGTCGTGGCGGGCTCCTCGGCAGTCATGACACGGGTCTCCTCTCTGACAAATGTGCCGCAAAACACAGGTTTTGCGGCGCCGCGGAAAGTAAAGGGGGTGCCCGAGTGGGTCAACCTAAATTAGCACGAAACGTAAAGTTTCAGCCCTCCGAATTGGTCAAAAATTTCTCAACGAGCCCCAATCCCAGGTCTGGCCCGGGCTCGATCGCAAGATCTGGGATCAGCTGGTGCCGAAACCACGTCATCTGGCGCTTGGCATATTGGCGCGTGTGATCAATGCCGATCTGGCGAGCCATCTCGAGCGAGAGTTCGCCCTTGAAGTAGCGAAAGAGCTCAGGGGCGCCATGCGCCTTGAGGCCAGGCCAGCGCGGATCGGGTGATCGATCGAATACCGAGCGCACCTCGGCCAGGACGCCGGCGTTCAGCATGGCGTCGAACCGGGTTTCAATGCGAGCTCGCAACAAGGCGCGTTGGGGCGCCAGCTGCACAAGGGTGAAACGCCAGGGCGCTGGCTCGCTGTGAGCCTGTTGCCAAGCGCTCAACGGACGGCCGGTTGCCTGCCACACCTCCCACGCGCGGACATGGCGCTGGCGATCGCCAGGCTTGAGACGCAGCACGATCGCGGGATCCTTCTCGGCAAGACGCGCGCGAAAGGCCTCCGCCCCCATGCCCTGCCAGTCGGCGTTGGCCTGGTCACGCAGACCGGGCGGCGTCTCAGGGATGGCGGCAATGCCTTGTATCAAGGTCTTCAGATAGAGGCCCGAGCCGCCGCACAGGACGGGTGTGCGACCGTCGGCCAGGCAGCGCTCGATCTCGGGCGTCGCCAGGGCTCGCCAACGGGCCGCCGACAGAGCCTCGGACAGCGGCAGCACGCCGTAAAGCGCATGCGGGACGCGGGCACGTTCCTCGGCCGTCGGCTGGGCGGTCAGGATGGGGAAGGCGCCATAGGTCTGCATGGCATCGGCATTGATCACCGTTCCACGCCGCTTTTCGGCCAGCGCCAGCGCCAAGGCCGACTTGCCGCTGGCCGTCGGGCCGGTGATGACGATGACGTGCTCTCGATCCATGGCCTCTTGATCCGCGAGGGGCGAATTGTTTGCAAATCCACCGACCCGCCGCTAGAGCCGGGATCGTGCAAAACGTCCTCGTCCTGATCTCCAGCCCTACCCATCCGGCCTTGAACGATGGGGCCCTCAAGGCCGCCATCGACGTGCTACGCGCCCAGGGCGCCACCGTCGGCGCCCCGACTTGGTTGGCGCCGGGAATCGCCTGCGAAGTGCCTTTCGACGGCGAGGCCAGACCCGTCGCGATGACGGCGATCGATGCCGTCGTCGTGCCGGCAGCCGGCCGCCGCAAGAAGCTGCTGGTGGCCGACATGGAATCGACGATGATCGAGAACGAGATGCTGGACGAGCTCGCCGAGTTCCTCGGCCTGCGCGAGAAGATCGCGAGCATCACGGCGCGCGCCATGAACGGCGAGATCGATTTCGCTGGCGCGCTGACGGAAAGGGTCGGCCTGCTGAAGGGTCTCGCCGTGACCAAGCTCGATGAGGCGGCGCGGCGCATCCGCTACACGCCGGGTGGAGCAACGCTGGTCGCGACCATGAAGAAGCACGGCGCCACCTGCGCCCTGGTGTCGGGCGGATTCACCTACTTCACCGCCATGGTGCGGCATGCGCTGGGCTTCGATTCGGACAATGCCAACGTGCTGAAGCATGACGGCAGCCATCTGGCAGGCACTGTCGAGCCGCCGATCCTGGGCAAGGAAGCGAAGCTTGCGACGTTGCAGCAGCTCGGCGTACAGCATGGACTTTCAATCGCTGAAGCCATGAGCGTGGGCGACGGGGCCAATGACCTGCCGATGCTGAAGGCGGCCGGGTTGGGAGTGGCCTTTCGCGCCAAGCCGGCCGTCGCGGCCGAAGTGCCGGCGCGCATCGACCATGGCGACCTCACCGCACTGCTCTACCTGCAGGGCTATCGCCAAGCCGACTTCGTTGAAAGGGACACCCCATGACCGACACCATGCAGATCGTGCTCGCCAAGCGCCCGGCCGGCGATGTGACCGCCGATTGCTTCCGCGAGGAACGGGCCAGCCTTCCCGCTCCCGCCGACGGCCAGCTGTTGGTGCGCTCGCGCTTCCTGTCGCTCGATCCCTATATGCGGCCACGCATGACGGAACTGCGCTCCTACACGCCGCCCTTCGAGCTCGACAGGCCGCTCACCGGCGGCTCGGTCGGCGAGGTGGTGGAGTCGAAAAACACGCGGTTTGCCAAGGGCGACATCGTGGTCGGCATGCTGAACTGGGCGACGCACACGCTCCATGACGGCAAGGGCCTGCGCAAGATCGAGCCAGCCACGGCGCCGCTCTCCGCCCATCTGGGCGTGCTTGGCATGCCGTCATTCACCGCATGGTACGGCATGAAGCACATCTGCAAGCCCAAGGCCGGCGAGACAGTGTTCGTCTCGGCGGCGACCGGTGCGGTCGGCCAGGTTGCCGGCCAGCTCGCCAAGCTCGCGGGCGCCCACGTCGTCGGTTGCGCCGGCGACGAGGACAAATGCCTCTGGGCGGTGCGCGAGGCAGGCTACGACGCCTGCTTCAACCACAAGACAGAGCGCGACTACGGCGCGGTGCTCGACAAGCTTTGCCCGCAAGGGATAGATGCCGACTTCGAGAATGTCGGCGGCAGGATCTTCCACGCGGTGTTCGCGCGCCTCAACAACTTCGGCCGGGTCGCCTTCTGTGGTGCCATCTCCGAATACCAGGACACCGAACCCATGGCGGGTCCACCCAAGATGTTCACGATCGTGCAGCGGCGACTCACACTCCAGGGCTTCATCGTCTCCGACCATACCGCCCTGATGGGCGACTTCGTGAACGAGGTCGGCAGCCTGTTGAAAGAAGGCAAGCTCAAGAGCCGCGAAACCGTGATCGACGGGTTGGCCCAAGCACCTGACGCGTTCATGGGTCTTCTCCGAGGCGAGAATTTCGGCAAGCTGGTGGTCAAAGTCGCGTAGTCCGCCGCCGGTGACGACGGGCATGGAAGGGGCGCTCTTTCTCGGCATCGATGCCGGCGGCACTCATTGCCGGGCAAGACTTGTCGACGCCGACGGCAATATTCTCGGTTCCGGCAGCGCCGGGCCGGCCAATCTGACGATCGGCATCGCCGAAGCCCATCGATCCATCATGACCGCGACAGCAAACGCCTTCGCCGAGGCGAAGCTCGGCCGGCCAGCGATGCGCCGCACGCACGCCGGCATGGGCATTGCGGGGCTGGATGATCCCACCTTGGCCAAAGCGATCGCCGAGCGTCGCTTCGGCTTTGCGTCGCTCATCATACGAAGCGATGCTGTCACAGCCTGCCTGGGGGCGCACGGCGAGCACGACGGCGGTGTCCTGATCGTGGGCACGGGGAGCCAAGGCATCGTCCGCATCGGTCGACATTTCCACCGGGTCGGCGGCTGGGGCTTCCTGCTCTCGGATCATGGGTCGGCGGCCGTTCTCGGCCATGCGGCCCTGCGGCAGGCCCTGCTGGCGCATGAGGGCGCAATTCCCTCATCGACGCTGACCCGCCGTCTCTTGCGCCGGTTCGGCAACGATCCTGCCCGGATGCTGCCCTGGGCCCGGCAGGCTACGCCCAGCCAGTGGGGCGAAATCTCGCCTTTGGTCTTCGCCTGCGCCCAATCGGGAGATGCTGTGGCCCGGACCCTTGTAGCAAGCGCTGTCATCGATGTGGCTCGGCTGATCGATCGCATGGTCGCGCTTGGTGCCAAGCGGATGGCGCTGGTGGGCGGGTTGGCCGATGCTTATGCCAGCCGCCTGCCGCGGCGCCTGGTGCGCTTGCTGGTCGCGCCGCAGCGCGACGCTCTGTCCGGCGCCATCGACTTGGCACGCCAGGCGCAGAGGCCGTGATGCGGACGGCGCTAGCGGGAGCACGCATCTTCGACGGTGACCGATGGCACGACGAATCGGCAGTGCTGATGCAAGGCGGGAAGATTCTCGACATCGTCGCGGAGGTCGACGTCCCTGGAGACAGCGTCGTTGAGAGCATCGCCGGCGGCATGCTGGTGCCCGGATTCATCGACGCCCAGGTGAACGGCGGCGGCGGCGTGCTACTGAACGATGCGCCGACGGTTGAGACTATGAGTCGGATCTGGGCCGCACATCGGTCGTATGGCACCTGCCGGCTGATGCCGACGCTGGTGACGACCCGTCCAGCCGTCACCGACGCTGCCTTAGCCGCAGCTCGGAGCGCCGGAGAGGAAATCCTGGGGCTGCATCTGGAAGGACCGCATCTCGACCCGACCCGCCGGGGCGTTCATGACGCCCAAGCCATGCGGCCAATGACCGATGCCGATGTCGAGGCGCTGCTTTCCGCCGACGTCAGGCGACTCCTTGTCACAGTAGCCCCCGAGCGGGTCGAAGCCGCACACGTCCGGCGGCTGGTCGACGGTGGCGTCGTGGTGAGCCTTGGCCATTCCGATGCGACTTATGCCCAGGCGATGGCGTTGATCGACGCCGGCGCGAGCGGGGTCACCCATCTCTTCAATGCCATGAGCCCCCTGCAAAGCCGCGCACCCGGCCTCGTGGGCGCAGCCCTCGATGCCGGCTCCGTCTGGTGCAGCGTCATCGCCGACGGCATCCACGTGGCACCGGCAGTGCTCAAGATCGCGTTGCGCGCCAAGCGTGCGCCCGGCCGGCTCTTCCTGGTGACGGATGCCATGCCGACCGTGGGGTCGCCCGCAACGTCCTTCCTGCTGGATGGTCGTGTCGTCAGCCGGCACGGTAATCGGTTGACATGGAGAACCGACGACGGCCAGGAGGTGCTGGCCGGCGCCCACCTCGACATGGCGTCGGCGGTCCGCTTCTGCGTGCAGGAGCTGGAGCTGACCTTGGAGGAGGCGCTGCGAATGGCCTCGCGCTACCCCGCCATGTTTCTACGGCTCGAAGGATCGTATGGCCGTATCAAGCCCGGCTATGCCGCAGACCTCGTCCATCTGGACGAGGATCTGGTGGTCCGCCGGACCTGGGTCCGCGGGAGCAGCTGAGCCTACTTCGTGAGCCTCAAGGCCGCGAAGCGCGGGTCACCCTGGCGTTCGACAAACAGCAGGACAGACCGTTTCTTCTGCTGCTGCAGCTTGGTGACGATGTCAGTCACCTCCTGCGGCGTGGTCACCGGCTTCTGGTCGACCTCGAGGATGACGTCGCCGGCCTGAAGCTGCTTCTCGGCAGCCGGGCTGTTGGACGCCACCTTGGTGATGACGACGCCCTTGACCTGGTCGGAGAGCCCATACTTCTCGCGCAGCTGGTCGGTCACCTTCTGCAAGGTCAGGCCGAGCTGCTCGACATTGGAGACAATGGGCTGATCAGGCTCGGCCGGCTTCTTGCCGCCACCCTGGGCGGCCACATTCTGCTTTTCCGCCTCTTCCTGCTCGCCGACCCTGAGCTTCAGTGGAACCTCCTTGCCGCCCCGCCAGACCACCATGTCGACAGTGCTGCCGACGCGGGCGTTGGCCACCAAGCGCGGGAAGCGGCGCAGATCGAGCACGTCCTGACCAGAGAAGCTCAGGATGATGTCGTTGCGCTTCAGGCCCGCCTTGGCAGCCGGACCGTCGGCGATGACATTGGCCACCAGCACGCCGCGGGCGCGATCCAGCCCGAAGCTATCGGCGATATCGTCGGTCACGCTCTGGTAGCTGACACCGATCCAGCCCCGCTTGACGCGGCCGAATTCGCGCAACTGATCCGCAACCTGCTTCACAAGGTTGGAGGGGATCGAGAAGGCCAGGCCGGCATTCGTGCCCGACGGAGAGTAGATCGCCGTATTGACGCCGATCACTTCACCATTGTCGTTGAACAGCGGGCCGCCCGAATTGCCCTTGTTGATGGCGGCATCCGTCTGCAGGTAGTCGTCGAGCGAGTCGTTCAGCGAACGACCGCGTGCCGAAATGATGCCCGCAGTCACCGAATGGCCAAGGCCGAACGGATTGCCAATGGCAATCACCCAGTCGCCCACGCGCATCTTGTCGGAATCGCCAAACTTCACCGCCGGCAGCGGCTTCTTATTCGGCGGCTCGACCTTGAGCAGCGCCACGTCGATGCGGCTGTCCGACCCGATCAGCTTGGCCTTGAGCTGCGTGTCGTCGCGAAAGATGACGGTGATGTCCTCGGCGCCCTGGATGACATGGTTGTTGGTGACGATGTAGCCGTCGCCGTCGACCACGAAGCCTGAGCCGAGAGACGTTCCGCGGCGTTTCTGCTCCTCGCCGCCGCGGCGGTCGAAGAACTCCTTGAACAGCTCCTCGAACGGCGAGCCCGGCGGAAGTTGCGGCATGTCGCGCAACCTGGGCCCTTGCTGCGGCACGTTCTGAGTCGTCGTGATGTTGACGACGGTCGGCATCAGCTTGTCGACCAGCTCGGCAAAGCTCTGCGGCGCCTCGCGCGCCCATGCCGGCTGGGCCAGCACAAGACCGAGCGAGGCGACTGCTGCCACTGTAGCAACTCTTAAAAAGCCTGGAAAATCACTGAGATTCACGTCCGACCTCCAACGGCGCTCAGGCCAAAACGAGTCGGAACGGCCGGCGCCGCGCGTTCGAGTGACTGTCTACATGTATGGAGATTGTGGCGCAAATAAAGAGCCCGTTATGTTGCCGATTGTTTCAGCATTTTCAGGCAATTGAACAAAATCGCACAACAGGCGTTGCAGCACCGCCACACACACCACCGCCAAAAGGGCGGTGCCGCAAATTTGCCACAGGTCTTCGATCGCTACGTTTTCGATCGCTACGTTTTCGATCGCTACGTTTTCGATCGCTACTTGGCTGCAGGTGCCGGCGGTCCCGCCGGATCGTTGAAGTAGCGGAAGAAGTCTGTGTCGGGCGTCAGCACCATGGTCGAGCCGCCGCCACCGAAGGCCTGACGATAGGCGTCCATGCGCCGCCAGAAACCATAGAAGTCCTTATCCTTATTGAAGGCCTGGGCGTAGATCCGGGTCGCTTCGGCATCGGCCTCACCCATCGTGACCTGTGCCTTCAAGCCGGCATCGGCTTTAATCACAGCGACTTCACGATCGGCGGTGGCGGTGATGCGCGCTTTCTCCTCGTCGCCTTCGGCGCGCAGCTGGCCAGCTTCCCGCTCACGGTCGGTCTTCATGCGGTTGTACACGGACTGCGAATTGGCCTGCGGCAGATCTGCACGCTTGATGCGGACATCGACCGTGTCGACGCCGAGCTCCTTGGTCTTGCTGTTGACCCGCCGCGTGATCTCGCTCATCAGATATTCACGCTTGTCGGTCAGCACGGCATGCAGCGGCACCGAGCTCAGCACGCCGCGAATCTCGGAGTTGATCAGGGAGTCGAGCAGGCCGCGCAGTGACGGCTCGCCGCCCGGCACCGTCTGGGCGAAGGTCTTGGCATTGTTGATCTTGTACCGGGCATAGGCGTCGACCACGAGACGCTTCTGGTCGCCGGCAATGATCTCGAACTCCTCGGCCTCATAGTCGAGCAGACGGCGGTCGATGCGCTGGATGTCCTGCACCAGCGGAATCTTGGCGTAGAGGCCGGGTTCGGTCTTGGGATCCCCGACAATCGCCCCGAACTGCCGGACCAGCACCTGCTTGGTCGGATCGACCGTATAAAAGGTCTGCGTCAGCAGGAAAACGACAACGGCCAGCGCAATCAGCGCGATGATCGAACGGTTGCTCATCGCGTCGACCCCTGGACCTGTGGCGAGCCCGGCTGCACCCGAGGCGATGTCGCGCCCGGCGCCGGGCCCGGCTTCAGCTCGGGCAGTGGCAGATACGGCAACACGCCGCCGGTGCCGGAGGCATTCTTGTCGATCAGCACCTTGTTCACGTTGCGCAGCACCTCCTCCATCGTATCGAGGTAGAGGCGCTCGGTCGTGATGTCCTTGGCCTTGGCCCATTGCGTATAGACCTGGTCGAAGCGCTGGGCATCACCGCTGGCGCGGGCGACGGTCTGGGCCTTGTAGGCCTCGCCTCTCTGGATGATCGATTCGGCCTCGCCTTTGGCCCGCGGCAGGACCTGGTTGCGGTAGGTGTTGGCCTCGTTGATGCTCTTCTCCTTGTCGGCGCGGGCGGCCTGCACGTCGCGAAAGGCGGCGATCACCTCCTGCGGCGGGTCGACGCGCAGGAGCTGGACCTGCGAAATACGCACGCCCAAGCCATACTCGTCGAGCATGTGCTGCAGCAGGTCCTTGGTGTCCTGCTCGATGCGGCTGCGACCCTCGGTCTGGGCATATTGCAGATTCGATTTGCCAATGACCTCGCGCATGGCGGCCTCGGCGCCTGCCCGCACATTCTCCTCGGGATTGCGCACGTCGAAGGCGTACTTGAACACGTCCTTGATCTGCCAGAGCACTGCGAACTCGATGTCGACGATATTCTCGTCGCCCGTGAGCATCAGGTTTTCAGTCGAGGTCGGACGGGGGCCGCGCGAATAAGGCGTCGAGCGATCTTGGCTGCTGCGCGAGCCGACGACGATGCGGCGCTGATCCTGGACATTGACGACGACGACGGTGCCGATCGGGCTCGGCAGATTGTAGTGCAGGCCCGGCTCGACCGGCTTGCCGTAGGGCTTACCGAAGATGAGCTGGATCGCCTGCTGGTTCGGTTGCACGCGGAAGAAGCCCGTGGCCAACCAGATGACCACGGCCGCAAGCACGATCAGGACGATCCCCTTGTAGGAGCCGAAACCGCCCGGGATGAGATTCCTGAGCCGCTCCTGCCCTTTGCGGATGACGTCTTCCATATCGGGTGGACGACGCGAGCCGAACGGACCACCGCCGCCTCCGCGACCACCACCTCCTCCCCAGGGGCCACCGGTATTGCCACCACCGCCACCGCCCCAAGGGCCGCCGCCGTTATTGTTCCAAGCCATCATTCACCTCGGGCCGTCGGCTGCCGCGCCTTGGCGCATTGTCGCTTTTGCTTTCATGTCGCGCTGCATATATGTGACGGCAGCAACAGTCGCAATCAAGCCGCGACACAATATTGCCGGCACCGGGAAGCAAGCAATCATGGCGGAAATAAGCGAGGGAGCCGTCCGCAAGGTCCTGGAGACCGTCGTCGATCCGGCGACGGGCAGGAATGTCGTTGCACTTGGCATGGTGGGTGGTATCGCCACCCGTGCCGGCCATGTGGCCGTAACCCTGGATGTCGATCCGGCCCGCGGAAGCGCCTTGGAGCCGCTCCGCCAAGCCTGCGAGGAGGCGGTGCGGGCGATGCCGGGCGTCCTGTCGGCCACGGCAGTGATGACCGCCGAGCGCCCCGCTCCGCGACCTAAGCCTGCGCCGAGTCAGCCGGCCGCCAAGACGACCGGGGGCGGCGGCCGCATCGATGTGCCGGGCGTGAAGCACATCATCGCGGTCGCCTCGGGCAAGGGCGGCGTCGGCAAGTCGACGACGGCCGTTAACCTGGCGCTGGGGCTGGCGGCAAACGGCGTCGCCACCGGCCTGCTCGACGCCGACATCTATGGCCCGTCGATGCCGCGCATGCTCGACGTCAGGGAAAAGCCCGAATCGATCGACGGCAAGGCGCTCAAGCCGATCGAGCGCTATGGCCTCAGGACCATGTCGATCGGCTACATCGTCCAGGAGGACACGCCGATGATCTGGCGTGGCCCGATGGTATCGAGCGCGCTCGAGCAGATGCTGCGCGACGTGCAATGGGGCGAGCTCGATGTGCTGGTGGTCGACATGCCACCGGGCACCGGCGATGCCCAGCTCACCCTGGCGCAGCGCGTCGCCCTGGCCGGTGCCGTTATCGTATCGACACCCCAGGACATCGCGCTGGTCGATGCGCGCAAGGGCCTGACCATGTTCCGCAAGGTTGCCGTGCCGGTGCTGGGCTTCGTCGAGAACATGAGCTTCTTCCTGTGCCCCCATTGCGGCGAGCGTTCCGAGATCTTCGGCCATGGCGGAGCGCGACAGGAGGCGGAAAAGCTCGGCGTGCCCTTCCTGGGCGAGGTGCCGCTGCATCTCGATATCCGAACCACATCGGACAGCGGCCATCCGATCGTCGTCGCCAAGCCCGACAGCGCCTATGCGCAGATCTACCGGAACATCGCTGGTCGGGTATGGAAACAGCTCTCGGCCAACCAGCGCGGGCCGCGGGCGGCGCCGCGCATCGTCGTGCGGTAGTGCTGGGGGCGCGCCACTCCAGTGGCGCGTCTTCGTCTGCTGCAAAAGATGATCGCGCCACTGGAGTGGCGCGCCCCCAGCTAAGCGTGCTTCTTGCGCCGCGCCGCCTTCGCCGGCTGCCACTTCCCGATCATCCCGTGCACGCCGATCATCGATCCGGCGACCAGCTCCAGGGCCAGGAAGCGGCGTTCCTCGACCCAGCCCGGGAGCTGGATGTTGAGGGCAAGATCGCGCCGGAAGCCGAACTGATTGTAGTACTCCGGGTCGCCGACGAGGATGATGCGGCTGTAGCCCAGCATGCGCGATTGCGCCATGGAGTGCCACATCAGCGCCTTGCCGTAGCCGAGGCCGCGCAGCTCGGGCGAAATCGCCAGCGGACCCAGCAGGATGGCGGGCCAGCGGTCGTTGATCAGGATTGGCCAGTTGCGGATGGAGGCCACCATGCGCCCTTTCTGGTCGATGGCGACAAAGCAGAGCTCCTTGATCGGCTGCACACCCTCGCGCAGGCGATAGACGGTCTTGTGGTGTCGGTCAGGGCCGAACGCAGCCTCGTTCATCGCCTCGATGGCATCGTGATCGCGCGCCCGTTCGCGCACCAGCCGCAAGCGGCCGGGAGCGGCCAACCTAGCCAAGGTTCAACGCCGCCATCAGCTCGCGCCATTCGCGCGGATTGAGGCCACTCGACTTCTGGTCGACCTTTTCCCCTGCGATCATGCGCTTGACCGCGGCGAGGCCGGTTCGCGAGAGATGCGCGCCGCCCATGCGGTATTCCATGAAGGCGTCGTGGCAGATCGGGCACCAGCGCTTCAGCGTGTCGGTCATCACCTCGGCATAGGCACGAATCTCGTATTGCGCGTGGGCGTCAGCGCGCAGTGACAGGAAGTGCATGAGATTATGGAGATTGGTCTTCCAGTACCACTGGGTATAGAAGTTAAGCGACAGGTTCATGCGCGCCAGCTCGCGCGCCAAGCCCGACCGCTCCGGATCGAGCGGCGCGCCCGTCTCGCCCTCGTTCAGCATCTCCATGTAGTGCTCGTAGGCCAACTCGGCGTCCTTCTTCAGCAGGCTGAAGACACGTTCGGCTTCCTTGCCGGCGAGAACGGCGTCGCGCCCCTGGCGGTTGGCCTTGCTCTGGGCAGCAAGATGCTCCGGCTGGGGGATGTAGAACTCATTGTCGAGGATGGAGTAGCGCGCCGAATATTCGTTCACATTGGCTGTGCGATGGCGAATCCATTGCCGCGCCACGAAGATCGGCAGCTTCACGTGGTATTTGATCTCGCACATCTCGAACGGCGTCGTGTGACGGTGCCGCATGAGATAGTTGATGAGGCCGCGATCCTCGCTCACCTTCTTGGTGCCGCGGCCGTAACTCACCCGCGCCGCCTGAACAACAGCAGCGTCGTCCCCCATGTAGTCGACAACACGGACGAAGCCGTGATCGAGCACCGGCAGCGCCTGGAACAGGATCTCCTCCAGTGCCGGCGCGATCGGTCGCAGCGTCGCCTGCGCACCGCCGCGCGCCTGCTCGATTTCAGCCTGCTGGTCCGTGGAGAGGGGCATTGTCGTTGTCCTTGGTTGCCGCGGACTCTATGAGGGCCAGACGGCCGCTTCCATGGGGAAATTGCCGCCTGACCATCGCCTTCAAAAACACTTCCAAGCTGCCTATATTAGGTGCGTCGGGAAACCGACTATGGCGATAAACGCCGCGTGGAATAAGCGTATCGGACCCGGGGGCAGTACCCGGCGCCTCCACCATTCACCTCCGCCGTCTGTGCGGCGGAGTCGAAGGGGGCGAACTAGGATCGACGAGCGTGGTAAAGGCGCGGTTTTTGCCCGGTATGGTTCCGCCGTGACGGGCCATTCACAAGTGCCAACGATAACGACGTTGCACTCGCTGCTGCCGCCTAAACAGCGGACGTAAGCGCGGTTTCGGGAGGGCACCGGGCAACAGAAGCCCTCCCACTTCTCCCGCTCATTCGCATCTTCCTGCGATTGACTCTCGCGAAACCCGGGTCGATGCTCACCTTGAATTTCCGACAGACCATGAACGATCGCTTTCACTACGACGCTCTCGTCGACGATGCGCTGCGCAGCGTTGTTCGCCGCGTGCTGACGCAAGTCGCCGACAAAGGCCTGCCAGGCTCGCACCATTTCTACATCTCGTTTCGCAGCAACGATCCGGGTGTGGTGCTGCCCGACTATTTGCGGGCCAAATATCCGGAAGAGATGACGATCGTGCTCCAGCACCAGTACTGGGACCTCGTCATCGGCCCCGACTACTTCGAGGTGACTGTAAGCTTCAACAAGCAGCAGGAACGCATAAAGGTGCCGTTCACTGCGCTGTCAGCCTTCGTCGACCCCTCTGTCCGCTTTGGCCTGCAGTTCGACCGCAAGGACAAGGACAGGGCAGCCGACAAAGCCGAGGCGGCCGTTCCGCCGACGTCGTTGCCGGCACCCGACAAGCGCCCGCCGCTTGCAGGACCGCAGGCGCCGGAAGCCAAGCCCGAGGCCGGCGAGGCCCAAGCCGCCAAGCCCTCCGAGGCCAAGCCCGAGGATGCGGCATCCAAGATCGTCAAGCTCGACAACTTCCGTAAGAAGTAGCTGGACGCGAAGGCCCGGCTGCGGCAGGGATGCCGGCCGATGAGGCACGCCACCAGGGCCGGCGCCAGGAGATAGTCATGCCCGAGTTCCAGTTCCAGGAGATGTTCCCCAGCGGCTCCGACGCCACCCCCTATCGCAAGCTCTCTTCCGATTTCGTCAGCACGACCAAGTTCAACGGTCGCGATGTGCTGACCGTCGAGCCCGAAGCGCTCACCCTGTTGACCGCGCAGGCGTTTCACGACATTTCGCATCTGCTGCGCCCAGGCCACCTCGCCCAGCTGCGAACGATCCTCGAGGATCCCGAGGCCTCGGCCAACGACAAGTACGTGGCGCTGGAACTCCTGAAGAATGCCAACATCGCTGCCGGCGGTGTGCTGCCGATGTGCCAAGACACCGGCACCGCGATCGTCATGGGCAAGAAGGGACAGGCCGTGTGGACCGGTGGCGGCGATGAGGCAGCCATCGCAAAAGGCGTGTTCAAGACCTATACCGAGACCAACCTGCGCTACTCGCAGGTCTCGCCCGTGTCGATGTTCAAGGAAGTGCAGACGGGCACCAACCTGCCGGCGCAGGTCGACATCTACGCCACCGACGGCGACGCCTACAAGTTCCTGTTCATTGCCAAGGGCGGCGGCTCGGCCAACAAGAGCTACCTCTACCAGCAGACGCCAGCGGTGCTGAACGAGGCCTCACTGCTGAAGTTCCTCGACACGCAGATCCGCACCTTGGGCACGGCGGCGTGCCCGCCTTACCACCTCGCCATCGTGGTAGGCGGGACGTCGGCCGAGATGAATCTCAAGACGGTGAAGCTCGCCTCGACGCGCTATCTCGACGACTTGCCCAGCGAAGGCAACAACAAGGGCGTCGCCATCCGCGACCGCGAGATGGAGAAAAGGGTGCTCGAGCTGACGCGCCAGATGGGGATCGGCGCGCAATTTGGCGGCAAGTATTTCTGTCATGACGTGCGGGTGATCCGGCTGGCCCGCCACGGCGCCTCGGTACCGATCGGGCTCGGCGTGAGCTGCTCGGCCGACCGGCAGGCCGTCGGCAAGATCACCAAGGACGGCATCTTCCTCGAGCAGCTCGAGACCAATCCGGCGCACTACCTGCCCGAGGTCGAGCCGCAGCAGCTCTCCGGCGACGTGGTCTCGGTCAACCTCAACAAGGGCATGGCGCACACCCTCTCGGTGCTGACCAGGCATCCGGTGAAGACGCGCGTCAACCTCACCGGGACGCTGATCGTGGCGCGCGATTCCGCACACGCGAAGCTCAAGGAGCGGCTCGATCGCGGCGAGGGCCTGCCCGACTACTTCAAGCAGTTCCCCGTCTACTACGCCGGCCCTGCCAAGACGCCCGAAGGCATGCCGTCCGGCTCCTTCGGCCCGACCACGGCGGGCCGCATGGACTCCTACGTCGATCTCTTCCAGGCCCATGGCGGCTCGATGGTCATGCTGGCCAAGGGCAACCGCAGCAAGCAGGTTGTCGACGCCTGCAGGGAGCACAAAGGCTTCTATCTCGGCTCGATCGGCGGACCGGCCGCCATCCTGGCCAAGAACTGCATCAGGAAGGTCGAGGTGCTGGAATATCCCGAGCTTGGCATGGAGGCGATCTGGCGCATCGAGGTCGAGAACTTCCCGGCCTTCATCGTGACCGACGACAAAGGCAACGACTTCTTCAGCGACCTGAAGATCTGACGTGCGCCTCGCCAAGCCTCACCTCGACGTCGGCCTGTTTTCGACCAAGCGCGAGGAGCAGCTGGCTTTTTGGCAACAGGTTGTCGGCCTGCCCTACGATCATGTGGGCAAGCTGGGCGGCGGCGTGCAGCAGCACCGCCATCATATGAACGGCTCCATCCTGAAGGTGAACCATTCGCGCAATCCGCTGCCGGATATTCCGCCGTCGGGCATTGTCGGTCTCGAGATCGCGCGCGACAGTATCAGCGCCATCCAAGCCTTGCTCGATCCTGATGGCAACAAGGTGAGCTTGGTGCCGAAGGGCCAGGGCGCCGTCGAGGGCATCGCCATCCTGCTCAAGGTCAACGACCCCATGCAGCACGACCGCTTCTGGACCGAGGCCATGCAGTTCGAGCGCCTGAGCGAAGGCCGCTATCGCTGCGGAGATTCGCTGGTGGTCGTCGCCGCG
>Ga0081455_10002607_pt1 | contig 21374 bp, 13 predicted proteins | sample TabmetS3T2R1_FD_70207 | JGI IMG/M metagenome (GOLD analysis project Ga0081455, IMG submission 70207) | Tabebuia heterophylla rhizosphere microbial communities from the University of Puerto Rico - S3T2R1 | ecosystem: Host-associated > Plants > Roots > Rhizosphere ...
ACCGGCTCCTCGGCGCTGTTCCTGTCCAGCGCGGGCGCCGCGGCGGTGCAGCGCGGCGCGGGTGAGTACTGCCCGGACGCCACCGACGTGTCGATCCGCGTCACCGCCGTCCCCGGCCAGTTCGCCGCCCTGGACGCGGCGGTCACCCGCGCCAGTACGCACCAGGGCCTGCCGAGCCCCGAACGGCTCATCCTCAGCCGCTCCCCCGATGCCGGGCTGTTCCCCACCAGCTCGTACGGGCGGCGCACCGCCGGCCTGCGGCTCCTCTACCGGGACGGCGCGCTCGCGCAGATCACCCCGACCTCGCCGCGGCTGCCGGGCGCCGGCGTGCTGCTGCCCGCCGACACCGCCGCCGCGCTCGGCGCGAGGCCGGGCGCCACCATCGACCTGGCCGGCCACCCCACCCGCCTGGTCGGCACGTACCGCAGCCTGACCAGCGAGCCGATCCGCCCGTTCTGGTGCTCCACCTTCCGGCTGTTCACCCCCGACCCGAAGGCCGGCGGCGGCGTACCACCGCTGGCCATCGCCACCGACCCCGGCACCGCCGACGCGGTCATGGCGGCCGGCGCCCGGCAGGTCGGCGAGCGGGAGAAGCCGACCGTCCTGGACGACGACGTCACCCGCTACAGCTGGTTCTTCCCGGTCAACCGCGGCACCCTCACCATCGCGCAGGCCCGCGACCTGCTGGCCCGCGACGACCGCATGCACAGCGAGCTGTACGGCACGCTGCCGCCGACCAGCACGCTGTACGAGGACTACAACGACTCCCCGCTGCTGAACCGGCTGAAGCCGGTCACCGACAAGGCGGCGCTGATCCGCCGCGGCCTGCTCGGCCCGATCCTGCCGGTCGCGGTCGGCGGCAGCCTGTTGGCGCTGCTCATGGTCGGCGCCGCGGGCAGCTACTGGGCCGACCGCCGGATCCGGGAGGTACGCCTGCTGGCCAGCCGCGGCGTCGGGCCGGTGGGCCTGGCCGGCAAGGCGCTGCTGGAGCTGGCCGCGCCCGCCGCGCTGGGCGTACTGCTCGGGCGGTGGCTGGCGGCCCGGCTGGTCACCGCGCTCGGCCCGAGCAACGACCTGGAGCCGTACGCCCGCGCGCAGGCCGACAAGGCCGCGCTGGTGGGCCTGGCCGGCGGCCTGCTGCTGCTCGGCGCCGTGGCCGGGCTGCGCGCCCGCAACGCGGTGGAGCGGCCGGCCGGCGCGCGCCGGTCCCGCTGGCTGCTGGTGCCGTGGGAGCTCACCCTCCTCGCGCTGGCCGGGTGGAGCTGGCTGAACCTGCGGCACAGCCCCGGCGTGGTGCAGGTCAGCGGGGTGGCGCAGCCGCGGCTGCTGCTGGTCAGCTTCCCGATGGTGTTCCTGGCCGGCGCCGCGCTGCTGGCCGTACGGCTGACCGCCGGGCTGCTGCGGCCGCTGCGGCGCGCGGCGGCGGCCAGCACCCGGATGCCGACCGCGCTGTACCTGGCGGTCGGCCGCATCACCTCGGCACCCGCGGTCAGCATGCTGCTGCTGGCCGCGCTCAGCCTGCCCGCCGGCATGGCCGTGTACGCCGCCAGCATCACCTCCTCGGTGCAGTACACCGTGCAGGCGAAGATCCGGCTGTTCACCGGCGGCCAGGTGGCGCTGCTGGCCTTCGACCAGATCCACCGCACCCCGGTGGTGGACAGCGCCGGCACGATCGTGCGCCGCTACCCGGGCGCGAGCACCGCGCAGTCGGCGATCACGGTGCTGGCCATCGACCCGGACACCTTCGCGCGCTGGGCGTACTGGGACCGCCGCTTCGCCGGGCCGTCGCTGCGCACCGATCTGCGCCGGCTCGGCGAAGCACCGGCGCCCGGCGCGCCGATCCCGGCGCTGGCGATCCGCGGCCGGTTCCAGGCCGACGTCGTCCCGGCCGGGTACCAGATCCAGCTGGGCAGCCGGAGCCTGCCGATCCAGGTCGTGGACCGGCCGCGCTACTTCCCCGGCACCCACGACAGCAACGCGATCGTCGTGGTCAGCGCCGCGAACCTGCCGCGGATACCGGACGCGCTGCCCACCGTCGAGGTGTGGGGCGACGACGAGTCGGCGCTGCAACACGCGGTCGGCGACCAGATCCGGGTCCGCGCGCCGGTGAAGCTGGATTCCCAGATCGCCATCACGCAGGCCAACTTCGCCGGGCTCAGCTACGCCTTCGGCTACCTCACCGCGCTCGCCGCGCTGGTCGGCGTGGTGGCGATCGGCGCGCTGCTGCTGTACCTGGAGACCCGGCAGCGCACCCGCGTCGCGGCGTACGCGATGAGCCGGCGGATGGGCATGCCGGCGCGTACGCACCTGCGCTCGCTGCTGGTGGAGCTGGGTTTCCTGGCCGGGTTCGCCGTGCTGCTCGGCACCGCGCTGGCCGCGGCGGCGGCGCAACTGGTCTACCGGCGGCTGGAGTTCAACCCGCGCTGGTCCCCGCCGCCGGCCCTGTCGGTCCCGGTCGCCGCGCTGGCCGGGCTCGGCACGGCCACCGTCGTGGTCGCGCTCGGGGCGTCCTGGTACGCCCACCACGCCGCCGCCCGGACAAAACCAGCCGAAATCCTCCGGCTGAGCGAGTGATCGCTGCCTTCCCGCCGGCCCTGCTTCAATGAGGGCCGACGGGGAGGTGGCGATGGAGCTGCTGGAGCGGCAGCCACTGGTCGGCCAGCTCCGCGGTTGGCTCGCCGAGGCGGTCAGCGGCCGCGGGCGCGCGGTCGCGGTCGGCGGCGAGGCCGGCGCCGGCAAGTCGGCGCTGGTGGCCTCCTTCGCCGCGACCTGCGGCCCCGAGGTCGAGGTCCGCACCGGCGGCTGCGACCCGATGACGCCGCCCCGGCCGCTCGGCGCGCTGCAGGACATCCTCGCCGGTGCCGGCCCGGTCGCCGCGGCCATCGAGCACGGCGCGCCCAGCACCGAGATCTTCCCGCTGCTGCTGCGCGAGCTGCGGGCCGCCCCGCGCCCGGCCGTGCTGGTCATCGAGGACGCGCACTGGGCCGACGGCGCGACCTACGACCTGCTGCGGTACCTGGGCCGGCGCATCGGCGACCTGCGGGTCCTGCTGCTGGTGACCTACCGCGACGACGAGTGCGGCCCGGACCACCCGCTGCGCGTGGTGCTCGGCGACCTGGCCGGGGCGGCGGCCATGCGCCGGCTCGCGGTGCCGCGGCTCACCCCGGCGGCGGTGGCGGCGGTGGCGGCCAGGCACGGGCTGGACGGCGACGCGCTGTACCGCAGCACCGGCGGCAACCCGTTCTTCGTCTCCGAGGTGATCGCGGCCGGCGGCCCGGAGCCCATCCCGGACACCGTCCGCGACGCCGTGCTGGCCCGCGCCTCCCGGCTGGAACCGGAGGCGCGGCGGCTGCTGGACGTGGTCTCCGCGCTGCCGACCAGGGCCGAGCGGTGGGTGCTGGCGGCCGTGGTCGGCGACAAGCTGGCCGGGCTGGACGACTGCCTGGCCTCCGGGATGCTGCTGGAGGACGGCGACGCGGTGCGGTTCCGGCACGAGCTGGCCCGGCTCGCGGTCGAGGCGGCGCTGCCGATGGCCCGGCGTACCGACCTGCACCGGCAGCTGGTCGAGGTGCTGCGGGACGCCGGAGCGCCGGTGGACCCGGCCCGGCTGGCCCACCACGCCGAGGTGGCCGGCGACGACGAGGCGGTACGCCGGTACGCGCGGGCGGCGGCCGACCGGGCCGCGGCGCTGGGCGCGCACCGGGAGGCGGCGGCGCACTACGCGGCGGTGCTGCGCCGGGCCGGGTCGCTGCCGGCGGCCGAGCGGGCGCAGCTGCTGGAGCGCAGGTCGTACGAGTGCTACCTGACCGACCGGCTGGCCGAGGCGCTGGCCGCCCGGCAGGAGGCGCTGGAGTGCTGGCGGCAGGACGGCGACGCGCTGCGCATCGGGGACACGCTGCGCTGGCTGTCCCGGCTGTACTGGTACCTCACCCGCAACGAGGAGGCCGGTGCCGCCGGCCGGGCCGCGGTCGAGGTGCTGGAGCGCGAGCCGGCCGGGCCGGAGCTGGCGATGGCCTACAGCAACCTGGCGCAGCTGGCGATGCTGGCCGACGACACGCCCGGCGCGGTGGAGTGGGGGGCGCAGGCGGTACGGCTGGCCGAGGACATCGGCGCCGCGGAGATCGTCGTGCACGCGCTGAACAACATCGGCGCCGCGCTCGCCTCCGCCGGCCAGCAGCGCGGCCGGGAGTTGCTGGAGCAGAGCCTGGCGGCCGCGCTGAAGCAGGGCATGGAGGAGCACGTCGCCCGGGCGTACACGAACCTGATGACCACGGCGGTCATGTGGCGGGACTGCACCGCGGCCCGGGCGTACGGGGAGGCCGGAGTGGCCTACTGCGCCGAGCGTGACCTGGACTCCTGGCGGCTGTACATGACCGGCTGGCTGGCCCGGCTGGCGCTGGACCGGGACGACTGGCCGGCGGCGGCGACGTACGCGAACGAGGTGCTGCGGCAGCGCGGCGGCTCCTCGCCGGTCAACCGGTTCACCGCGCTGACCGTGCTCGGCCTGGTCCGGGCGCGGCGCGGCGACCCCGAGGTGGCGCCGGTGCTGGCCGAGGCGCTGGCGCTGGCCCGGCAGACCGGCGAGGTGCAGCGGCTGCTGCCGGTGGCGATCGCGCGGGCCGAGGCGGCGTGGCTGACCGGGGCGGTGGCGCCGCCGGAGGAGCTGGCGGAGGCGGTCGCGCTGGTCGGCACCGGGCAGGTCACCGGCCGGTACGCCGAGGTGCTGCTGTGGGCGCGGCGGCTGGGCGTACCGGCGGCCAGCGGTGCCGACAGTGCGCTCGGGATCGAGGAGATCGCGCCGCCGGGCGGGCCGCTGCCGTACCGGCTGGCGCTGGCCGGGGCGACCGGCGAGGCGATGGCCGGCTGGGTCGCGCTCGGCAGCCGGTACGAGGCGGCGCTGGCGGCCATCGACGGCGAGGACGTGGAACTGCTGCGCCAGGCGGCGGAGTGGCTGCGGGCACTCGGCGCGGCCCCGGCCCTGCGGCTGGCCTCCAACCGGCTGCGGGACCTCGGCGCGACCGGGGTGCGCGGCGCCCGGGCCAGCACCGCGGCCAACCCCGCCGGCCTCACCACCCGGGAGGTCGAGGTGCTGGCCCTGCTCGCGGCGGGGCTGCCGAACGCGGCCATCGCCGCCCGGTTGGTGCTGTCCCGGCGTACGGTCGACCACCACGTCTCGGCGGTGCTGCGCAAGCTCGGCGCCAGCACCCGGGTCGAGGCGGCGCGCGCGGCCGGGCGGCTCGGCATCGCGCCACCGGACAGCGCAGACGGTGGCAGCCAGCCGGCCTAGGTATCACCCAACGTAGGCAACCGCGGCCGGCCAACCTGGGCACCTGCACCGATGCCGCGTGCCGGCCACGGTCCGTAACGTCGCTGGGGTCGATCTCAGTTGACTTCAGGAGGCAAACACATGCCGCGGTACGTAGTGGAGCGCACGTTCGCTGACGGGCTGCACATCCCCACCGACTCCGAGGGCGCCAAGACCGCGCTCGGCGTGGTGGACGCCAACGCCGGCCAGGGCGTCACGTGGGTGCACTCCTACGTGAGCGACGACAAGACCAAGACCTACTGCGTGTACGACGGGCCGACCCCGGAGGCGATCCGCGTCTCGGCCGAGCGCACCGGCCTGCCGGTCGACTCCATCACCGAGGTGCGGGTGCTGGACCCGTACTTCTACCACTGACCTGCTCCGGCCGCCGCGGTGTGCCCCGCGGCGGCTGGATCAGTCCTGCTTCAGGATGGTTCCAGGGGCGGGGTGGATGCTTCATTACGCGCGGTTGGTAGTTGAATAGGGAATCACCCACCCTGCTCAACTACCACCGCGTGCGGCTCACGAACGGTCTCGTTGACGGGGAATCGCCGCGCGGGCCAGCCGCCGGCTGCGGCTGGCCCGCAACTTTTCTCGGGAAGGGACCGATGACCGCGCTGCTGCTCATCTCCGGGAGTACCCGGACCGGGTCCACCAACACCGCGGCGCTGCGGACCGCAGCCGCGGTGGCGCCGCCGGGCGTGCGTACCGTGCTGTGGGAGGGGCTCGCCGACCTGCCGGCGTTCACCCCCGACGGCGGGGAGTCGCACCCGGCGGTGGCCCGGTTGCGTGCCGAGGTGGCGGCGGCCGACGCGGTGCTGTTCTGTACGCCCGAGTACGCCGGCAACCTGCCCGGCAGCCTGAAGAACGCGCTGGACTGGCTGGTCGGCAGCGGCGAGCTGTACCGCAAGCCCGCGGCCTGGTTGAACGTGGCCGCGCCCGGCCGCGGCGACGGCGCGCTGGCCGCGCTGGCCGGGGTGCTCGGCTACGTCGCGGCCGACATCGTGGACGCGGCGTGCCTGCGGGTGCATGTTCCCCGCGACGCGGTCACCGCAGACGGTGATATTTCGGACGAAATTACCCGAAAGGCGATTTCCGCCGCCGTGCTGGCGCTGGCCGAAAGCACGGAATAGCGGCCGCCACCCGATCGGGGAGAAACCGGTCGGTCGGTGCTGACGAATTCCCCCTTCAGGGACGCCCGTGCGGCTGGAGAGGAGGAATGGTCGGGCGTACCCCAATGACATCGAGCGTGGACACATGTCCGCGCACCGACGTTAGGGGAATTGCGTGAACCAGCATCGAGGTCGCGGCGAGCCGGGAATACGGTCCGGCCGGCGCACCGGGTGGTTCGTCGTGGCGCTCATCGCGCTGCTGTCCATCGCGCTGACCGGCATTGCCGGGCAGGCCGGCGCGGAAAAGTACGACCCGAAGGGCGGGCAAACCATCGACCCGCCGGTGAAGCCGATCGGGCCAACCTTCGACCAGGTGGCGATCTGCACCCCGGACGGGGTCTCCATCGAGATCGCCAAGGGTATCGGGCCGATCCTCGGGCGCGACATCTACCAGAAGGACAAGCCGGTCAAGGGCGAGAACGGGTACAACGAACACCTCCTCGTCATCGCCGTGCAGTCGCTGTGGCTGGAGTGGTCGAAGGCCAACCCCGGGAAGAAGCTGGCCGACTTCTTCAAGGACGACGCGGTGCAGAAGGCGATCCGCAAGATCGACGACCTCATCAAGGCCGCCATCAAGGCGAACCCCAAAATCAAGAACGGGGACACCACGTTCCCGAACGGCGACACGCTCGCCGTCTGGTGCGTGGACAAGAATGCCAACCATGGCGGCCCGGCCCTCGGCTACTACTTCAAGCCGAACGGCAAGGACGGCGTCTGGGTCGGGTTGTGCAAATTCGACGACGGCCTGAACAACTACTGGATCAAGACCGACGAGAAGGGGAACATCACCCAGACGCAGTGGGTGAATTACGGGATACCGGACGACAGCAAGGACGTCTTCATTCTCGTCTTCACCTACGACGTCGCGACGAACAGCCTGACGATCGAGAAGATCTGGGGACGCTGGTCGAAGGACCGCAACGGCAAGTGGACCTTCGGGGCGCCGACGGACAAGACGCTCAAGAACGTCAAGGAAACCATCAAGCCGGCGCCGACCAAGTTCGAGGACCTCAAGTTGGAGGGCCGGGGCCTGCTGGCCTGCAACGGCTGCGGCGGGGACGCGGTCGCGCTGGCCGACCTGGGCGGCATTCCCGGCGAGGAGACCGTCGCGGAATTCATCGAGGACTTCCTCGACGGCGACAACCCCACGCCGACGCCGACCGGCACCACGGTCGTACCCACGACCGGCCTGCCCACCCCCACCAACACCGCGACGGTGACCCCGACCGCGGTGCCGACGCCGACCGACACCGGCACCTACCTGCCGAGTTCCGGTCCGCGGGCCGCCAACCAGGTCACCCAACCGACCGGGACGGCGACCGGGCCCTTCCCGTCCAGCCCCGGCCCGACCTCGACCACGGCGGTGCCGACGCCGACCGGCACGCCGACGGTGGACCCGAGCCCGACCGAGGACCCAGGGCCGTCGTGCGACATACCGCCGCCGACCGAGGAGCCGACCGGTGACCCTGACCCCACCGGCGATCCCGCCCCGCCCGCCGACCTGAGCCTGCTGCCGGCCGCTGCCGGCCAGGTCAGCTACGGCTGGTAGTCCGCTGCCCGAAGCGCCGGCCCCGGGCGCGTACCGGGGCCGGCGCGCTCACCCGAATGTGGGGAAACGCAATGCGTCACAACCATCGCCGGGCCCGGGCCCTGGCCGCGACGCTGCTCGGGCTCGCGGTCGGGTTCGGTGGCCTGGCCGCGCCGGCCGCCGGGGAATTCCTCGACCCGAGCGCCGTGGAGAAGATCGACCCGCCGGTGACCACCGCCGGCCCGATCCTGGATCGCTACGCCCTGTGCACCGCGGACGGATTCTCGCTGAAGATCGCCAAGGCGCTCAAGGCGATCCTCGGCAAGGATCTCGTGCTGGACAACCAGCCGGTCGCGGGCGAGTCCGGCTACAACGAGCACGCCATGGTCATCATCGCCCAGGCCGACTACCTGTCCTGGCATGTCGGGGACAACGCCAACCTGGGGCTGGACGACTACGTCAAGGATCCGAAACGGATCAAGTACCTGAACGGGCAGGTGGACGCGCTCAAGAAGGCGAAGCAGCCGGACGGGCCGATCACCTACCCGAACGGCGACACGCTGACGATCTGGTGCCTGGCCAAGAACGACAAGCACGGCGGGCCGGTGCTCGCGCTGTACTACAAGCCCAAGGACAAGCCGGGCGTGTGGATCGGGCTGGACAACGTCGCCGGCGGCAGCAGCCAGGTGTATGTGAAGACCGACGGTGCCGGTAACCCGGTCACGATCCAGTTCATGGTGTACGCCCAGCCGCAGGACAAGACGGACGCGGCGGTGCTGGTCCTCAGCTTCGACGTGGCGACCGGGAAGCTCACCACCGAGCGGATCTGGGGCCGCTGGAAGTTCGAGGGCGGCAAGTGGAAGTTCGGGCCGCCCGGCGACCCGAAACTGACGCCGGTCAAGGAGACGGCGCCGGCACCGGAGAAGCTGGAGGACCTCAAGCTCGACGGCAAGAACCTGGCGTCGAACACCGGCGGCTGCACCGACCCCGCCCAGATCGTCGCCCTCGCCGCCGAGCTCCTCACCGAGCTGGCGACCGTCCCCACCAGCACCGACCCCGACCCCACCCTGACCCCGGGAGCCGCCCGCCAGGCCGAACCCACCGACACCTCAACCGCCCCGGAGCCGTCGAGCACGCCGACGTACCCGTGGCCGAGCGACACCTACACCCCCGACCCGACGCCCACCTATCCCTGGCCGAGCGACACCTACACCTACACCCCCGACCCGACGCCGACGTACCCGCAGCCGACGGACTCGCCCACCGCGGACCCGAGCCCGACCGAGACCCCTGACCCGACCGACACGCCCGGCCCGACCGAGACTCCTGACCCGACCGGCAGCCCTGAGCCGACCGGCGCCCTTGACCCGGCCGGCGGCACCGAGCTGACCACGCGGGCCGAGGTGGCACTGATCCTGGTTGCCGCGAACGCCGTGCTGACCGCGCGGTAGGCCGCTGCCCGGAGCGCCGGTCCCGACCCGACCGGGACCGGCGCGCGCCGACTCCGCTTAGGATGCAGCGTCGAGGGATCGGGAGGATGCGTTGACTGAGCAGAGCAAGGCCGACATCGGCGTCACCGGCCTGGCGGTGATGGGCCGCAACCTGGCCCGCCACGGCCACACGGTCGCCCTGCACAACCGGACGTACGCCCGTACGACGAGCCTGGTGACCGAGGCGGCCACGGACGGCAACTTCATCCCGACCGAGTCGCTGACCGAGTTCGTGGCGAGCCTGGCCAAGCCCCGCGCCATCATCGTCATGGTCCAGGCCGGCCCCGGCACCGACGCGGTGATCGACAGCCTCGTCCCGCTGCTGGACGCCGACGACATCGTGATCGACTGCGGCAACGCCCACTTCCTGGACACCCGCCGCCGCGAGGCCGCGCTGCGCGGGCACGGCATCCACTTCGTCGGCTGCGGCGTCTCCGGCGGCGAGGTCGGCGCCCTGCTCGGCCCCAGCATCATGCCCGGCGGCAGCGAGCGCTCGTACCAGAAGCTCGGCCCGATCTTCGAGTCGATCGCGGCGCAGGTCGACGGCACCCCCTGCTGCGTGCACGTCGGCCCGGACGGCGCCGGCCACTTCGTGAAGATGGTCCACAACGGCATCGAGTACGCCGACATGCAGCTGATCGCCGAGGCGTACGACCTGCTGCGGACCGGCCTGCGGGCCAAGCCGGCCGAGATCGGCGAGATCTTCCGCACCTGGAACGAGGGCGACCTGGAGTCGTTCCTGATCGAGATCACCGGCGACGTGCTCAGCCACACCGACGCCGCGACCGGCCAGCCGTTCGTGGACATCGTGCAGGACCAGGCCGAGCAGAAGGGCACCGGCCGCTGGACCGTGCAGAGCGCGCTGGACCTGGGCGTCCCGATCACCGGCATCGCCGAGGCCACCTTCGCCCGCTCGCTGTCCGGCCACGCCGAGCAGCGCGCCGCCGCCCGCGACACCTTCGGCACCGCCGTCGGCCCGCTGGTCGGCGACAGCATCGTGGAGGACGTACGCCGCGCCCTGTACGCCTCGAAGGTCGTCGCGTACGCCCAGGGTTTCGACCAGATCGCCGCCGGCAGCGCCGAGTACGGCTGGGGCATCGACGCGGGCGCGATGGCGACGATCTGGCGCGGCGGCTGCATCATCCGCGCCCGCTTCCTGGACCGCATCCGCGAGTCCTACGACGCCGACCCGGGCCTGCCCAGCCTGCTGGTCGCCCCCTACTTCGCCGACGCGGTCAAGTCCGGTGTGGACAGTTGGCGCCGGGTGGTCGCCCAGGCCGCCACCGCCGGCATCCCCGTCCCGGCCTTCTCCTCCTCCCTCGCCTACTACGACGCCCTGCGCCGCGACCGCCTCCCGGCAGCCCTCATCCAGGGCCTGCGCGACAACTTCGGCGCCCACACCTACCGCCGCACCGACCGCCCCGGCTCGTACCACACCGAATGGTCCGGCGCGCACGCGGAAAGCCAGACCAGCTAGGGTCTCCGCCCGCTGTCGCGGAGCAGGCCGGCGACCCGGTTCATCGTGGGGGCCGGGCGGCTGGGGTCGATGTGGACGTCCACCACGTACGGCGCGCCGGCCCGGACCGCGGCGGCGAGCGCGGGGGCCAGGTCCGCGGGGTCCTCGACCCGGCTGCCGCCGGCGCCGAGGGCGGTGGCCAGCAGCGCGAAGTCGGTCGGCGGGATGGCGCAGTCCACATTGGACAGTCCCAGCTGGGCGGCGCCCTGGGCGCACATGTTGTAGCTGGCGTCGTTGAACACGACCCAGATCGCGGGCGCGCCGGTGTGCACCGCGGTGCTCACCTCGTTCAGCATCAGCATCGAACCGTCGCCGACCAGCGCCGCGCACGGCCGGCCCGAGGCGAGCGCGGCGCCGACCACGCCGCTGCTGAAGTGGCCCATCGAGCCGACCAGCCCGGACGGGGCGCGCCAGCCGCGCGGGTCGGCGAACCGCAGCCGGCTGATCGCCCAGGCCAGCGTGTTGCCGGTCTCGGCGAGCACCGGCACGCCGCCCTCGACCAGCACCGACTGCACCGCGCCCATCACGTACCCCGGGTCCAGCGGCGTACCGGGCCGGTCGTCGAAGGCGAACGGGCGCAGGCCCAAGTCGAGCGGCGGCGCCGGATCCGCCTCGTACAGCGCGGCGAGTTCGGCGCAGAACCGGCCGGCGTCGCACGGCACCTGCACGGTCTTGGTCGCCGGGTAGGCCCGGCCGTACACGGTCGGGTCGGTGTCCACGTGGACGAACGCCGAGGCCGGGGCGTACCCGGGGTCGTAGCCGGTGCCGAAGTCGCCGAGGGAGTTGCCCAGGACCACGGTGTACTCCGGCGGGTGCTCGGCCAGGTGGGCCAGCACGGTCGCGTGCCCGGCGAACCCGGTCACGCCCAGGTACGCCGGATCGTCCTCGGCGATCACGCCCTTTCCCCGCGGCGTGGCCATGACCGGTACGCCCGCGGCCCGCGCCAGCCGGCGGGCCGGGCCGGCGTGCCCGCGCATCCCGCCGCCGACCCACATCACCCACGGCTGCCCGCGCAGCAGCGCGTACGCCTGCGCGGCGTACTCCGCGGCGCCGTCCGGCGGCGGGGTGGCGGCGGCGGGCGCGGGCACCGGCTCGACGGCGGCGCGCTGCACCGGCAGCGTCAGGCTCAGGTGCGCCAGGAACCGGCGCCGCGCCAGGCCGCCGGCCAGCGCGCCGACCACCTCCGGCAGCCGGGCCGGGTCGCGCACCACCTCGGCGTGGTCGAACAGCGGCCCGGCGGTGAAGATCCCCTGCTGCGGCAGGGTCAGCGGGCCGGTCTCCTGGATCGGGCGCCGGCCGTGCATGGCGCTCTCGCTGGAGGCGCTGACCAGGATCACCCGCGCCGCCTCGTACCGGGCGGCGTACATCCCGGTGAGCACGTTGGTGATCCCGGGCCCGCTGGTCACGAACACCACCACCGGCGCGCCGGATTCGACGCTCGCCTCGCACGCGGCGAACGCGGCCCCGCTCTCGTGCCGGAAGTGCGTCACCCGGATCCCGGTGCCGGCCAGCGCGGACCAGAAGAACGAGATCGCCCCGCCGGAGACGCCGAAGGCGTGCCGTACCCCGAACTCCTCCAGCGCGCCGGCCAACTCCCGCGCGAACGTCGTCATCGCTCCCCCATCGGTTGCTCCAGCAGCCGCAGCACCGCGGCGGTGAACTGCGCGGTGGTCGCGGTGCCACCGAGGTCGGGTGTCCGGTGTGGACCGTCGAGCGCGGTGCGCAGGCAGCGGCGCAGGGTTGCCGCGGCCGCGCCGTACCCCAGGTGCGCCAGCAGCATGGCCAGCGACAGCATCGCGCCGTACGGGTTGGCGATGCCCTTGCCGGCGATGTCGGGCGCGCTGCCGTGCACCGGCTCGAACAGGCCGAAACCGCTGCCGGGGCACAGGTTCGCGCTGGCCGCCAGGCCGAGCCCGCCCATCAGCGCGGCGCCCACGTCGCTGGCGATGTCGCCGAACAGGTTCTCGGTCAGCACCACCTCGTACCGGGACGGGTCCCGGATCAGGTGATAGCAGAAGGAGTCGGCGTACTCCTCGGTGGCGGTCAGCCCGGGGTAGCGCTCGACCGCGGCGCGGAACACCTCCTGCCACAGCCGCCCGGTGTTCGGCACCGCGTTCGCCTTGTGTACCAGGGTGACCCGCCGTCGCGCGCGGGGCAGGCAGTAGTCGACGAACCGCTCCACCGCGGCGCGGGTGTAGACGCAGGTGTCGACCGCGACCTCGGGCAGCGTGCCGCCGACGCCCGCGTACAGGCCCTGGGTGTTCTCCCGGTACAGCTCGATCGTGCCGGTGGGCAGCACGATGGGCCGGTGGTTGACGTACAGGTCCAGGCCGGTACGCAGGCCCAGCAGGATGGCGCGGCCGTGCGCCATGTCGGGGATCCGCGGATCCCCGATCGCGCCGAACAGCACCGCGCGGTACCCGCCGGCCAGCCGCGCGATGCCGCCGTCCGGGATGCCGACGCCCGAGGCCAACCAGCGCTCGGCTCCCCAGTCGAACACGTCGTAGTCCAGGTCGACGCCGAGGGCGGGCAGCACCGCCAGCGCGGCATCCACCACCTCCGGGCCGATGCCGTCGCCCGGGATCACCGCGATCGTCACCCGAACATCGCCTCCACCGAGCTGAGCCGGCCGGCGATCGCAGTGGCCGCCACCACGTACGGCGAGGCCAGGTACACCTGCCCGGGGCCGGAACGGCCGGGGAAATTCCGGTTCTGCGCGCTGACGGTGACCTCGCCGGCGTGCTCGGAGACCCCGGGGCCGGCGTTGATGCAGGCACCGCAGGACGGCGGCAGCACCCGGACGCCGACCTCCTCGAACAGCTCCAGGTACCCGCGCTCCCGGGCGTACCGCAGCACCGCCTCGCTGCCCACCTGGATGTACGCCTCGACGCCGGCCGGCACCGTGCGGCCCCTCGCCCTGGCGCGTTCGAAAACGCTGGCGTACATGTCCATGTCGAAGGCCTTGCCGCCGGTGCAGGAGCCGCCGTACACCTTGTCAACGCGTACCGGCCCGGCGACCTCGGCTAGCGGCACCGAGTTCCGCGGGTCGCCGGGCAGCGCGACCATCGGCTGCACGGCGTCGAGATCCACGCCGACCACCGCGGCGTACGGCGCGCCCGGGTCGGCGGCCAGCTCGGATAGATCCTGCGCGCGCTCGCCCAGGTGGGCCAGCGTCACCTCGTCCGGTTCGAACAGTGCCGTCATCGCGCCGGCCTCGACCGCCATGTTGCACAGGGTGGTCCGCTCGTCGAGGTTCAACCCCCCGCCGCTGAACAGCAGCACCCGGCCGATCGTCTGGCTGCCCTGCACACCCGGGTGCCGCAGCAGCGCCAGCATCACGTCCTTGGCGCACACCCCGGCGCGTACCCGCCCGGCGAGTTCGACCCGGACGACCTCCGGCACCTTCACCAGGATTTCCCTGCTGTACCAGGCGTTGGCGATATCGGTGGCGCCCACGCCGAAGGCGAACGCGCCGACCGCGCCGCTGGTGCAGGTGTGGCTGTCGGTGCCGATCACCACCTGCCCCGGCCGGGCGACGTTCTCCACCATGTACGTGTGGCAGATCGCCTCCCGCGGCCCGACGAAGTGCCCGCCGCTGGCGGTCGCGAACTGCCGCTGGCGGGTGTTCAGGTCCGCCACCCGGGCGATCAGCCGCGGCCCGTCGCCGCGCCGGCCCAGCACGGCCGGCGCCAGCGAGAGGTGATCCTGGAAGAACCAGCAGGAATCCGGGTCGGCCAGCGCGGCATCCGGCCCGTACTCGCGGTGGAAGATCTCCGCCGACATCGGGGTGACGTACTCGTGCGAGAACCGTACGTCGGCCTCGATGAAGTACGACTCGCCAGCCCTGACGGTGCCGCCGGGCGGGCAGGGGTTCCGCGCCGACAGGTGCGCCTGGATGACCTTTTCCACGCAGTTCATCGGGCGGGCGCCGTCGAAGGCCAGCTCGATCGGCGGCAGGGTGCCGGTGGCGGCGGCCCGGTTGTAGCCGGACAGCCCGCCCAGGTCGATGATGGCCGCCTCGATCCCGCTGGCGGCGCGGGAGAAATCGGCCAGCGACAGGGTTTCGCCGGCCAGCAGCGCTGCCAGCAGGCCGAAGTCGGTGCTGGTCAGGATTCCGACGTTGCGGCAGTTCTGCTGGTAGATCCGCTCGAAGGAGCGCGCGAACACCACCCGCGCGCCCGCGTACAGCTCGGCGTACACCGCGTGCTCGCGGGAGGATCCGCAGCCCTTCGCCTCGCCGCTCACGATCACCTGCGGGGCAAGGGTTTTCACCGCGCCCTCGGCCAGCCGGCCGTGCCGCAGGCCGAGGTAGGCGTAGCTGGCGAGGGTCTGGTCGTACCAGTAGCAGCACCAGCCGGGGATGATCTCGTCGGTGGAGATGTTGTCCCGCAGCGGTTCGCGCAGCAGTGCGGCCGGATCCGGTCGGGTCGCCGGGTCCAGCTGCGCGGTGATCAGGTCCGGGTCCTCGGTCAGGACCAGTACGGCGCCGGTCAGCGCGATGTCAGTGCACAATCTGCCTGATCTCCTCATCCCGCAGCGGCCGGCCGGCGGTCTTGGCCACCCGCAGCACCGCCTCGACCGCCGCCGCGCTGGCCTGCCGGCCGTTGATCTCCAGCCAGTACTGGACGTTGCTGGCCCCCGACGCCGGGTCGATCAGCACCTCCTGCTCGCGGCCCAGGATGCTGGCCGGCACGGCGGAGTAGACGCTGTCCTTGAGCCTCGGGTCACGCTTGCGGTGCGCCTTGAGGATCGCGGCCGCGTGCACGCCCGCGCTGGTCCGGAACACGTCCCGCCCCATGGCCGGGTAGTTCGGCGGCACCGGGACCTCCAGCACGGCGCTGGCGAACTCGCAGTACTCGCGCAGCGCCTTCAGGTCGTACGGGCCGTCGTGGTCCAGCTGCCAGTTCACCACGAGCTGGTCGAGGGAGGCGTTGCCGGCCCGCTCGCCGATGCCGAGGACGGTGCCGTGCACGCGCGCGCACCCGGCGGCCAGCGCGGCAAGGGAATTGGCCAGCGCCAGGCCGCGGTCGTTGTGCCCGTGCCACTCGAAGGCGACCGGGTACGCGCGCCCGGCGAACCAGTCCCGGGACCAGCCGACCAGGGCCGCGACGCCGCTGGGCACCGCCGCGCCGACCGTGTCGCACAGGGTGACCCGCCCGATGCCGAGCTCCGGCACCAGTTCGAAGAGCCGGGCCAGCACGTCCGGGGTGCAGCGGACCGCGTCCTCCAGCACCAGCACGAACTCCACGCCGGCCCGCCGGCACTCGGCCGCCGCTCCGACGATGTCGCGGCTGATCGACTCGACGCTCCAGTCCTCGACGTACTGCCGGATCGGGCTGACCCCGATGAACACGTACGCCTCGACCGCGGTGCCGGCACGCTGGGCGATCTCGCAGATCGCGGCCACGTCGGCGGGGTGGGTGCGGCCGGCGTACCCCTGCGCCAGCGGGTATTCGCACTCGGCGACGTAGCGGGCCAGCGCCAGGCACTCGGCCGCGGCCTCCGGCCCGGCGCCGGGGAAGCCGAGGTCCGCGGCGCGCACGCCGGTGCGCACCATGTGGTCGATGAGCTGCGTCTTCAGCGCCAGCGGCGGGATCCGTACGGTCGGTGCCTGAATCCCGTCGCGCAGTGTCTCGTCGAACAGGATGCCGGGTGGTGGGCCGTCCGCGCCCCAGCCACGGTTCCAGTCGAACAGCAGGTCGGCCATCGGCCCTCCACGCAGTGCACGCCCATTGGTGTGCACCCCCCGCGCAGCGGCCTGACACTATCCCGCCGGGTTGGTGGCCGGCGGGTACTTTTACACACTTGGCGACCCGGTGTCGCCGCCCGTTCCCCGGATCCGGTCCAATGGCGCCATGATCGGCATCCTCGGCGTCGCCACGCACCTGCCTCCCCAGGTCCGCACCAACGACTGGTGGGACCCGGAGACCGTCGCCGGCTGGCGCGGGGTGTACGGACCGCCGGCACTGCCCGAGCAGGTCACCGACGGGATGGCGCTGGTGCTCCGGGCGCTGAAGGACAACGCCGCCGACCCGTTCTCCGGGGTGGTCGAGCGGCGCGTGCTCGCCGCTGACCTGTCCGCCGCCGACATGGAGTACGACGCGGCGCAGCGGGCCATCGCGCGCGCCGGCATCGACCGCGCCCAGATCGGCCTGCTGCTCACGCACACCGTGGTGCCCGAGTACCTGGCCAGCAACCCGTCCTGCCGGCTGCACCACCGCCTCGGCCTACCGGCGGACTGCCTGTCGGTGCAGGCCGACGCCACGGCGTACTCGTTCATGGCGCAGGTGGCGCTGGCGCAGGCGATGCTGGCGCGGGGCGGCGGCCGGCCGTACGCGCTGCTGGTGCAGTCCGCGGTCGGGTCGCGGCTGCTCGACCCGGGCGACCCGGACTCACCGGTCTTCGGCGACGGGGCCGCCGCGGTGGTCCTCGGCCCGGTCCCGGCCGGCGGCATCCTGGGCAGTGCCCACCGCACCGACGGCCGGTATCCCCTGGCGCTGGTGGCCAGCGTCCGCGGCGGCCGCTGGTACGACGGCGGCGGACCGATCGTGCTGCACCGCGCGGACCCGGCGGCCATGGCCGAGGTGTTCCTGCGCACGGCCGACCTGGCCAAGGTGGTCGTCGACGCCGCCCTCACCGACGCCGCCCTCACCCCCGCCGACGTCGACTTCTTCGCCGTCCACCAGGGCACGGCGTGGCTGCGCCAGCTCACCCAGGAGCACACCGGCCTCAGCCATGCCCGCACCGTGGACACCTTCGCCCACACCGGCTACCTCTTCGGCGCCAGCCTCCCCCTCGTCCTCGAAACCGCCACCCACCAAGGCGCCCTCCACCCCGGCGACCTGGTCCTCCTCCACGGCGGCGGCACCGGCGCCACCTACGGCGCCATCGCCCTACGCTGGACCTAACCCTCGTCCCCATCAGGGCAGTCCGTGTCGCGCCTTCCGGTAATCCCGTACCGCGGTCCTATGCCTCCTGGCGAGAACCGCCACCAGCCACGCGTTCAATACTGCCGTCAGCATCACCGGAATCCAGAACACCAGATAGATCCTCCAGCCGGGACCGTGCCCTGCTTCGCGAACGGCGATCGCCAGCAGGAGCACTGCCGAATTCATGACCAACAAGGCATCGAATATTCCGGATCGAGACGGAAATATCGTCTCAGCTGATCGACTCTCGACGTCGTGGTGTCGCCCCAAGGATGCCCTGGCGAAGGTAGCCACGGCTAGGAAGAGCGCAACCACGTCGACGGCGCTCTCGGACAGCTGCAACAACAACAAGAACGAGACAGCGAGAAAAGTGTTCAATGCCAGGGTAAGTCGGCCGACGGTGAGCGTTAGGTCAGACAAGCCAGATGGTCGTTCTTTGAGTTCGATACGGGCGTAGACATACCGGGCCCGCTTCGCAGGAATCCGGTAGGTGCGTAAATGCACACTGGTCCCGCCGCTTACTTCCTCACCCTGGTACTCGGCGCCCTCCGCCAGTTCATGAGCGAACTCTTCACGCAGCGGCACAACCTCAGCAGGACCCTCGCCGGAGATCTTTCTTAGAACAAGTAGTTCCTGACTGTACACGTAGCTGCCATCAGGTACCCTGAGGTGGAGATGGTAGGACTCGGCAAGATGCGCCATACCCACTGGGATCACCATAGTGCCTGGCAACTTGCCAGTTGCACTGCGGATGAACTCGAGCGCGTCTGGCTGCTGCCGTGAAGCCTTGTCGATGGCGATGAGCCAGAGCTCTAGCAGCATCAACCGAGATCGCAGTCCACCTCTCTCCCGCAGCGCCACTTGCCGTACTTCAAATCGGTTCTGCTCAGACAAGGTCGAAAGGGTAAGCGGCCATTCGTAGGAGTAGTTGAGCACAAAAGTCTCCCCCGGTATCCCTCGCACCTCCGCCCACACGATTGTCGTGCTTGCAAAGAATCCGATGAGTAACTTGAGGTACTCGAAAGCATGGATATCGACAAGCGTTTCACGGGGCAGCTTCGCTAGAAATTCGTCGAGTAGACTCGCTGCTAGCCGGGTAGCATCAGCCGCAGGCGCCATCGGGACGTCGAGTACCTGCCTGCGCAGGTCCACTCGCTTTCCGTGCGGAGACAATCCGTTCGAAAATGCCCTTTCCCACGCCAGCGCTAGCACTAGCCTCGCCAGACGCTCGGCATCGGACCTGTGCAGCAGCCGAGCCCCCGAACCGTTCTCGCCGGAAACGTCGAATGAGTTCAACCGCCCTCGTTGAGCCATGAAAAGCGGCACGTAGAACCGGCCCAACAGCGCATGATCCGCGGCGCCTCCTTCGCGGAACTGGCGTTCGGACGGCGTCTTGATGGTGACCATGACAGTACGGAGAAAGGCACCGTCGCGAAGCTCAATTGTCTCTCGCGCCTCCCTGATGGGTTGCCCCAAGCCTCCGGCCAACCAACTGTAGACATAGGCCGCCCCGTAGGCGTAGGCGAGACGTCGCTGTTCACCCAGCCATGCCGCCGGACCATCGTCTTCCTGATTAATCAACGTTCGTCCCATCACTTCGGTCTTCTGGAAGGCCCAAGCTAGAGGGAGGCCCGGGAATCCATGAGATACATTGCGCAATTTCACTCTGCCGGCGGTTGGACGTAGCCACACCCCGGGCGGTGCCCGGGCCGACGCGGAGTTGCTTGGCTGCTCAAACCGCCCGTTCGGGTAGTTTGGAAGTGGCTTTCGGGTGCGAGGTTTTCGGAATGACGGAGCTGGCGACGCGGGAGCGGGAGCGGACGTTCTTCGGGCAGCCGGGGGTGCTGGCCAACCTGTTCGGGGTGGAACTGTGGGAGCGGTTCTCCTTCTACGGGATGCAGGGGATCCTGCTGATCTACCTGTATTACGGCGCCGAACGCGGCGGGTTGGGGATCGGCGAGGCGACGGCGACCAGCATCGTGGGGGCGTACGGCGGGTTGGTGTACCTGTCGACGATCGTGGGGGCGTGGCTGGCGGACCGGATGTTCGGCAGCGAGCGGGTGCTGTTCGGGAGCGCGGTGTGCGTGATGTGCGGGCACATCGCGCTGGCGTTGCTGCCGGGGCTTGCCGGCGTGGGCGCCGGGTTGGTGCTGGTCGCGCTCGGCAGCGGCGGGGTGAAGGCGAACGCCACTGCGCTGGTGGGCACCCTGTACGGGCCGGACGACGAGCGCCGCGACGCCGGGTTCTCGCTGTTCTACATGGGGATCAACATCGGCGCGCTGGTCGGCCCGCTGCTGACCGGCCTGCTGCAGAGCAACCTGGGCTTCCACTGGGGCTTCGGGCTCGCGGCGGTGGGCATGGCGCTGGGCCTGACCCAGTACGCGCTGGGCCGGCACCGGCTGACCGGGCCGGCGCGCGAGGTGCCGAACCCGCTGCCGGCGCAGCAGCGCGGCACGTTCGCCAGCCTCGCCGTCGCCGTGGCCGTACTCGTCGTGATCCTCGCGGTCACCGGCGTGCTGAGCGCGAACCGGCTCGCCGGCATCGTCGCCGGGGTCAGCATCGCGGCGGCGCTGGCGTACTTCACGCTCCTGCTGCGCAGCGACCGGGTCGACCACCTCGAGCGCCGCCGGGTGCTGTCCTTCATCCCGCTGTTCGTGGCCAGCGCCGCGTTCTGGTCGCTGTACCAGCAGCAGTTCACGGTGGTGACGATCTACTCCGACAAGCGGCTGGACCGGCACATCTTCGGCTGGGAGATGCCGGTCTCGTGGGTGCAGTCGATCAACCCGGTGTTCATCATCGTGCTGGCCGGCGCGTTCGCCGCGCTGTGGACCAGGCTCGGCTCGCGGCAGCCGTCCACGCCGATGAAGTTCGCCGCCGGTACGGCCCTGATGGGGGTGGCGTTCCTGCTGTTCCTGCCGCTGGCCGGCGGCGGCCCGAACAGCGCGCCGCTGCTGGCGCTGGCCGGGATCCTGCTGGTGTTCACCATCGCCGAGTTGCTGCTGTCGCCGGTGGGGCTGTCGGTGACGACCAAGCTTGCCCCGCAGGCCTTCCAGGCGCAGATGGTGGCGCTGTTCTTCCTGTCGGTGGCCCTCGGCACCGCGCTGTCCGGAGTGCTCGCCGGCTGGTACAGCGAGCGGCACGAGACGGCGTACTTCGGCATCCTCGGGCTCATCGCGATCGTGCTGGGCGTGGCGCTGGCCGCGCTGACCCCGCTCATCCGGAACCTGATGAGCGGGGTCGAGGCCGACCGGGGGCGTTAGAGTCTGTCGCGAAGTCGGCGGTGGATGCGGGCGGCGTCCAGACGGCGATCCGGCAAGGCCGACGACGAGCCCATACCGCTGTTGTATGGGTGAGGAGGAGAACGCCGCCGGTCGTCGTCTGGGCGTCGATCCGCGCCGCCAGTCGACTTCGCGACAGACCCTAGGGCCGGTCCT
>Ga0081455_10002608_pt1 | contig 21372 bp, 24 predicted proteins | sample TabmetS3T2R1_FD_70207 | JGI IMG/M metagenome (GOLD analysis project Ga0081455, IMG submission 70207) | Tabebuia heterophylla rhizosphere microbial communities from the University of Puerto Rico - S3T2R1 | ecosystem: Host-associated > Plants > Roots > Rhizosphere ...
GAGCAACTACAATCCGTTCTGGACCTGGAATCCGACCTGGGACCATGTCAGGTACCTGTTCGAGGAGACGCTGTTCGCATCGTGGCTGTGGAACACGACGTTCATCGCGCTCGCGTCAACCGCCATCTCGCTCGCGTGCGGCGTGTTCGCCGGCTACGCTCTGTCGCGGCTCAACTTTCCATTTGCCGGCAGCCTGGGCACCGCCATCTTCATTACCTATCTGGTCCCGCAGACGCTGCTGTTCATTCCGCTGGCCGAGATCATCCGTAATTATCGGCTGGGTGACACGCCCTGGTCTCTGATCTTGACCTATCCGACGTTTCTTATTCCGTTCTGCACCTGGCTCATGATGGGCTACTTCAAGGCAGTGCCCAGGGAGCTCGAAGAATGCGCACGCATCGATGGCGCCTCGCGCTGGCAGGCCATGCTCTACATCGTGATCCCGGTGGCGATCCCGGGTATCCTCTCAGCCGGCATCTTCGCTTTCACGCTGTCGTGGAACGAGTTCATCTATGCACTCGTCTTCCTGTCCTCGCCTGGGCAGAAGACCGTGCCGGTCGGCGTCACATCGGAGCTGATCCGCGGCGATGTATTTTTCTGGGGGCCGCTAATGGCTGGTGCGCTGCTCGGATCGATCCCAGTTGCCGTCGCCTATTCGTTTTTCGTTGAGCACTACGTCGCAGGATTGACCGGATCGGTTAAGGGCTGACAGCTCCCCGATCGTGGGACTGGAAAGCGCGCAAGCGGACGGCGCACGTCGGGAGACAGGTCGGAGAGAATGGGACAGGTCGTCCTCAAGGGGATCAACAAGTTCTACGACAGCGTGCACGCTGTCAAAGACGTCAATCTGCAGATCCGCGACAAAGAGTTCGTAGTGTTCGTCGGACCTTCAGGCTGCGGCAAGACGACGACGCTCAGAATGATCGCGGGCTTGGAGGCAATCAGCTCCGGCGATATCTCCATCGACGGCAACGTGGTCAATCAACTGGCGCCCATGGACCGCGACATCGCCATGGTGTTCCAGAACTACGCGCTCTACCCCCACATGAGCGTTTACGACAACATGGCGTTCGGCCTGAAGATGCGCAAATTCGAAAAGCTCGAGATTGACAAGCGCGTGCGCGAGGCGGCCGACATACTTGGCATCGGAGAACTGCTGACGCGCAAGCCGCGACAGCTCTCAGGTGGCCAGCGCCAGCGCGTGGCGTTAGGTCGTGCCATCGTGCGCCACCCCCGCGTGTTCCTGTTCGACGAGCCGCTGTCGAACCTCGATGCCAAGCTGCGGGTGCAGATGCGCGTTGAGCTGAAGAAGCTGCATCTGCGTCTCGGCACTACAGCCATTTACGTTACCCACGATCAGGTCGAAGCCATGACGCTGGGGGACCGGGTCGTCGTCATGAAAGACGGCGTGGTGCAGCAGGTGGGAGAGCCACTCGAGCTGTACAATCAGCCCGCCAACAAGTTCGTCGCCGGCTTCATCGGCTCCCCGGCCATGAATTTCGCCGCCGTTACGGTGACCGAGGCGAACGGATCGCTGATCGCCGAGAACTCCGGCCTGCGCATCAAGCTGCCGGACGAGACCGCGCAGCGCCTGCGCGGCCATATCGGACGCGAGGTGTTGCTCGGCGTGCGGCCGGAGGACCTCACCGTGGCGGGTAGCGCTGATCTCGACCACCCGTGCTTCGATGCTGTGATTGAGGTGGTCGAGCAACTCGGCTCGGAAATCCTGCTCGATATGAAGGTCGGCGAGAGTATCATGGTGGCGAGCGTCGAGCCGACCGCGAGGGTGAGGGTGGGCGACAAGCTGCGCGTTGCCATGCGGCCTTCCAGGCTTCACGTTTTTGACGCGCAGACCGAGGCGGCCATCTAACGCCGGAAGTTGGCCAATCTTCTACTGGTGAGGGGAATTCGCTCAAAACCGGTGACCTCCCTGTCACCAGCTTCGACGACGCCCGGAGAGCGCGAGGGCACTTGGCCTAACCATTCCCGAGCCCTTCTTGCTGCGTGCTGACGAGGCGGATAGACGATGCCATTTGCTGCGGTACCGGAGTTCGTTATTGGCACATAGCGTCGTTTCGCCGCGATACGGAATTTGGTCCGCTATCATCGCATAGCGGACCTGACAAGCTCGGTAGATTTATCGCTTCACGGCCTAGCCGGAAAACATCTTGTTGAGTTCGCCGCCGGGATAGCCGTGGGCGAATTCGGTGAACGTCCCCTGCTCGGCCATCTCCTTTGATGCCTTCATGAAGCCGGCCCACGCCATCCGCGCCAGCGCACCGCCGACGCTGATGCGGCGAACGCCGAGAGCGCCTGCGTCCTTCAGCGACGGGCCGGCCGCGCCGACCAGAAGATTGACGGGTTTTGGATGCACCGCCTTCACCACGGCCGAAATTTCTTCGGCCGTCGCGATGCCCGGCGCATAGAGGCAATCCGCGCCGGCATCGGCATAGGCGGTGAGCCGGTCGATCACGAGATTCAGGTCCTTCTGCCCGCGCAAAAACGCCTCGCAGCGCCCGGTGAGCAGGACGCCGCTATCGTCGGCATCGATCGCCTGCCGCGCCGCCTTGATGCGGTCGACGGCAAGCGCGCGATCGAACAGCGGCTTGGCGTTATCGCCGGTATAATCCTCGATCGACAGGCCGGCGACGCCGGTCTTCACCGCGCGCGCGACATTGATGCCGACCTTGTCCGGCTCGTGCGCAAAGCCATCCTCGAAGTCGGCATTGACGGGGATTTCGACCGCCGCGCAGATCGCCGCAAGATGATCGCAGACGTCGTCGACGGTGACGCGGTTGTCGGCCTTAGCCAACGTCCAGGCAAAGCCGGCGCTGGTGGAGGCCAGCGCCTTGAAGCCGAGATGCTGCAGCGCCTTTGCGCTACCGACATCGAAGGGATTGGGGATGATGAAGCATCCGCTCTCATGCAATTTTTTGAATGCGGCGCGTTTGTCAGCAGATGTCAGCATGGTCACTCCCCTCAATATTTGTTGGCGCCGCGTAGATAGGAACGCGACGCCCCTTCCGCCAGACGTCTCATGCCACGACCTTGCGCAGGAATGTCCGTTCCTCCGCGAGAATGAACTTGTTCTCCTCGGCGAAATTGAAATTGGCCATGCCTTCGCTGTCCGCGCGCAGCCGCGCCCGGTAGCTCTCATAGGCCGCGAGACTCTCGAACGAGATCAGCGCAAAGGCGATGTTGTTGGTGCCCTCGTGCGGCATCCAGTAGCCGAGGAGATCGCCGCCGCATTTCGGGATGATGGTGAGCCAGTTTTTCGAGTACTGCTCGAACAAAGCACGCTTGAAGGGGTCGAGCTGGTAGCGGATGAAGACGGTGACGGTCATTTGAATATCTCCGGTGATTGCCGCCGTCATTGCGAGGAGCTCGCGACAAAATCGCAAAGCAATTTTGCGCTGATGGATTGCTTCGCTTCGCTCGCAATGACGTTCGAGCCTCACAATACCCGCTTGCCCTACCACAATGCTTCGGCTATCATCGAACTATGAAAGCAGGCCCTGATATCGCCATGGTCGCCTCGCTGGTCGGCGATCCCGCGCGCGCCAACATGCTGACCGCGCTGATGGACGGCCGTGCGCTGACCGCGAGCGAACTGGCGCATCAGGCCGGCATCACGCCACAGACCGCGAGCTCGCATCTCTCCAAGCTCGAGGCCGGCGGGCTGATCGAGCCGGAGAAACAGGGCCGTCACCGCTATTACCGCCTCACCGGGTCCGATGTCGCTCACGTGCTCGAGGGACTGGCGGGCTTGGCGGAGCGCGCCGGCCATACCCGCGTGCGCACCGGACCGAAGGAGCCGGCGCTGCGCCGCGCGCGGATCTGCTACGATCATCTCGCCGGCGATCTCGGCGTGCAGATGCTCGACAGCCTGCGCAAGCAACGACTGGTCCGGCAAACCAAGCAGGCCATCGAGCTCACCGGCGACGGCAAGCGCTTCATGGCGGAGGCGCTGCAGATCGATACCGAAGCGCTGGCGCATCCGCGCCGCCCGGTGTGCAAGGCCTGTCTCGACTGGAGCGAACGCCGCCATCACCTCGCCGGCACGCTGGGGGCCGCAGTGATGAACCGCTTTACCGAACTGAACTGGGCGGCGCGCGATCCCGCGCCGGGCAGCCGTGTCGTCAATTTCACCCGCACCGGTGAAAAGCGGTTTGCCGCGTTGTTCGGAAGCGAACAAGCCTAGCCGCGGCGCTTGAACTTTTCCCGCGGAAGCGCCGACCAAACGGCAACAAGCGTTTCCGACGAGATTTTCATGAACCGTTTATTTCGAACCATCGCCGCCGCGATGCTGCTCGCGTGCTATGCCCTGCCCGCCTCGGCGGACGAACTGCCGAGATTCAGCGATCACAAGGTGAAGGTCTATACCGGCAAGCGTGCCAAGCCGCGGCTTGACCATGAATTCTGGCGTGACCGCAGCGAATCCTATCGCTCGGCGATTGAAGACGACAAGATCAACGCCGGCGGGCGCTTCATCGTCGTCATCCTGCCCTGCGGCACCGAATGCCAGGCCCCGACCTTCCTCGACGTCCGCACCGGGCGGATCACGCAATTCTTCACCGTAACCGACTGGGGCGACGTGCCTGATGACTTCAAGCCCGTGGTCAGCCGCGCCGACAGCCGTCTGGTCGTATTCCGCGGCCTGCGCAACGAGGAAGGCATCAACGGCAACCACTACTACCTGATCGATGACCGCGGCGAGCTCAAGCACCTGCACTCGACGGACACCAGCGGCAACTTCAAGGCCGCACTGAAGGCTGAGTGAGGTGGATGCTCGCAATCGCTCGAGTTTCCGCATCGTCATGGCCGGGCTTGTCCCGGCCATCTTCGTCTTTCGCACGGAGCCCAAGACGTGGATGCCCGGGACATCCAGCGCGAAGACGCGCTTCGCGCTTTTGCCCGGGCATGACGAGTTTGTGGACACTCCAAACCACTACAATAGCCAGGCTATCTGAACTTCGTGGATTTCGGATATTGCTGGCCGGGTCGGTCCGATCTAGTGTCGCGCCATGGAAGACGCGGTTACAGAAGACACGATTACGGAAGCGGTCAGGAAGCAGTACGAGGCGTATAGCTATCCGCCGCCAATCGAAGACGGCGAGAAATTCCTGAAGCAGTGGGGACCGCTGACCTGCGACCCCAAATTTGCGGGCATTCAGCTGTGGCCGGAGGGCCGACCTCGGCAGGACCTGCGCATATTATGCGCCGGCTGCGGCTCCTCCCAGGCGGCGCTGATCGCCCTTAACAACCCGGACTGTGCTGTCGTCGGTATCGACCTTTCCGAGACCAGCCTCGCGCATTCGAAGCGTCTTGGCGATCGACACGGCCTCGCCAACCTCGAACTTCGGCAGATGAGCCTGCTTGATGTCGGCGAGTTGAAGCGAAGCTTTGACCTGATCATTTGCACCGGCGTTCTTCATCACCTTCCCGATCCGGACGCCGGACTGAAGGCTCTCGCAGATGTACTCGATCCATCGGGAAGCATGGCCATCATGCTTTACGGGAAGACGGGGCGCGCTGGGGTCTATCTGGTCCAGGATATCTTGCGGCGACTTGGCGCCGACCGGAATGCCGAGGGCGTCAGGACAGCCCGTGAACTTCTGAAATTTTTCCCATCGAACCATTATCTGATCTCGGCGACCGGCAAACTGCCCCATGATCTTGCCGACGACGCGGGCATCGTGGACATGCTGCTTCACCCGCAAGATAGAGCTTACTCGGTGCCGGAAATCATGGAGTTTGTTGAAACGGCCGGGCTGGTTTTCTCCGGTTGGAGCGATAACGCCCTCTACTGCGCCGATCGGTTCCTGGGCGGGGAGATGCTGGAAAGGGTTTTGACGCTCCCGGCCGCGGAGCAGTGGGCCGTCGTCGATAATCTTACCGTACTGAACGACAGGCACGATTTTTTCGTCAGGAAGCCGCAAAGCACGCGCTTCCTCACGCGTTTCGATACGGATGATTTTCTGTCATATGTCCCGCACGTTCGAGCCGGCGTCCGATTGGCCGGTGACGTCAACTCATTGATCCTGACGCGCCGTGCGCTTCAGGGGGAAGTCATTACCCCGATATCGAGATCGGAAGCGCTCATGCTGGAGCAGATAGACGGAAAAAAGCGGATATCGGACATTCTTTCCCATCCCATGTTCACGGGGTCTGAGCCCGAAAAAAGAACGAATTTCGCGCGCATCGTCTGCGAGCGCATGTGGCGATCGGGGCATGTGCTGTTTGGCCGATCCGGCTCTTGAGCGCCGCTTCAGCTCTTGCCGAGATAGGCGACGGTTTCGATTTCCACCAGGACTTCCGGTTTCGCAAGAGATCGCACTTCGACAAGCGTGGAGGCAGGAAAGTCCCCGGTAAAGAACTCGCGGCGCGCGCGCCAGACCTCGGTGTTTTTCCGGATATCGACGACGTAGATCGTCATCTTTACCAGGTCGTCCATCGTTCCCCCGGCCGCTTTGATGATGCGATCGATACGTGAAAATATTTGCCTGGCTTGTTCGTACTCATCTTTTCCAACTATCTCGGTGCCGCCCTCAAAGGGCCGTGCTACCTGGCCGGAGATGAACAGCGTGTCGCCGGCGCGTATGGCGTTTGACCAGAGACCGGGGCCGGCCTCAGCTACGTCGGGGACGGAGAGTTTTGTCCTTGGCATTGCATTCTCCCTGTGAATTGTCTCGGATGCATTTTGCTATTGGTCTATCACAAGTACAACATGACTTGGCTCATGCTCTCGCCAAAACGTGAAGCGGAACGTCTTTACATCGCGTGAGGCCAGCATCAATACGCGTCCTGTCTGACAGGAGCTATTGAAATGCGAAAGATGTGCGTCAGTGCGGCAGCAGCCGTTTTGGCCGTGATTGTGTTATCGCCTGCGGCCTCGGCAGAAACCGAACGACCTGCCGCGCGCGAGCCCTACGGCATCGCACTTGAAGGTTTTGCCTATCCCTACCCCGTCCATCTGCTGCCGCTGGTGAACGACGGCGAGCAGGTGCGGATGGCCTATATGGATGTCGCGCCGGCGCAGCCGAACGGACGCAGCGTGGTGCTGCTGCACGGCCGCAATTTTCCATCGAGCTATTGGGCGCCGGTCATCAAGACCTTGAGCGATGCCGGCTATCGCGTGATCGTTCCCGATCAGATCGGTTTTGGAAAATCCTCAAAGCCGCAAGGCGACCTGCATTTCGATACGCTGGCGCGCAACACGATCGCGCTGCTCGATCAACTCGCAATCGCCAAGGCCGACATCGTCGCCCATTCGCTCGGCGGCATGCTCGGCATCCGGATCGCGCGCGCCTATCCTGACAGGATCGTGCATCTGGTGCTGACCGCGCCGATTGGGCTGGAGGATTACCGGCTCTACGTGCCGCCGACGCCGACCGAGAAGATTCTGGAGAACGAAGACAAGCTCACGGCCGAAGGCTATCGCAAGCAGCTCGAGAGCAATTATGCGCTAAAGCTGCCGCCCGAACAGGTCACGCCCTTCGTCGACGCGCGCTTCAACATCAAGGGCAGCGCCGAATATCAGCGTTGGCTGCGCGCCTTCGTCAGCTCGGCGCAAATGATCTATCGCGAGCCGGTCGTGCACGAGATTCCCCTGATCACGCAGCCGACGCTGTTCGTGATGGGCGCCGACGATCACAACGCGCCGGGCCGAGCCAATGCGCCGGAGGCGCTGCGCGCGAAGATGGGGCAGAACGCCGAGCTTGCCAAAGTGCTCGCCGCCGGCATGGCGAAGGGTCGGGCCGAGGTGATCCCGAACACGGGACATCTGGTCTTTCTGGAAGCCCCGGGCAAATATAACGAACTGGTGCTCGGATTCCTGGCCGCCCCGTAGCGTCAGGGAACATTCATGTTCCATTCAGGTCTCGGGACTAATTTCCGTTCCGTGCCGCCTTGCGGCCGAAAACGGGAGAAAACATGAAATACCTCTTCGCAGCAGTTTTGGCCCTGGGCACCGTTGCCAGCTTTAGCGCCGCAGAAGCGGCTGGTGGTTGCGGCCCCGGCTGGCACCGTGGTCCCTATGGCGGCTGCCAACCCAATCGCCGGGCTGTCATCGTTCGTCCGGCCCCGGTCGTCGTGGCGCCGGCTCCGGTCGTCGTGGTACGGCCCGGCCGCGTGTGTCCCTACGGCACCGTTTGGCGCTATGGCCGCTGCCGCGCTTATTGATATTTTCAACGACAACAACAAAGCCCCGCTCGCGCGGGGCTTTTTTATTGCTGCTCCAGATCCCATTCGGTCCTGATTGGATCAGAACCGAATGGGATCTGGATTCTTGTTTTGACGCGTTGTCTTAACGCGAACCGGTGTCCACTTCGCTCGACAACGCTTTAGATGATCCCTTGCGGCGGCTTACCAGTAGTAACGCCGGCGCCAATAGTGACGGCGCCAGTAGCGGCGACGCCAACGACGGCGACGGCGATGCCAGCCCCAATACCGGCGACGCCAACGACGTCTGCGCCAGCCCCAGTGACGGCGGCGCCAGCCCCAATGCCTTCGGCCCCAGCCGCGATGACGGCCGCGGCCCCAGCGCACTTCCTCGGGCGAGAGGTTATCGACCTCCTCGCCTGACGTGACGGCGGGTTGCGCATCCTTGTTGTCGGGCAGCTTGTTGGCGTCGTCGGCGAGCGGCGTCGGCATCAGCGGAGCGGCCTGCGCGCTCGCTGCGAGCGCGATGCCGCCCGCGGCAAATCCAAAGGCGAGTTTCAGAAAGTGGCGGCGCTCCATCACATCTCCTCCTCCGTATTGCTGTGTGCGAGAAAGAGAGTTTCGAGGCGCCGAGATGAACGCGCGGTGAACTGCGCGTTCAGCTTTGTCGTAATCGCAGTCGACCCCGGTTTATTTTCGATCGGTGTTGCACGCGGCGGAACATTTGTCGTTGCTGCGACATTTCCGTGTCGCGCACGGGTGTGGCGATCCGCCTGCGTGGCGAACAGCTCACCGCCTCACGCCACCAGCTCTTCCGCCAGCACCAGCACCTCGCGCGTCCGCGTCACGTCGGGCCAATCGCGGTTGAAATCGGCGACCAGCCGCTTCACTTCCGGCCCATCGGTCGCGCGCTCGAGCGCAGCCTGGTCCGGAAATTGATACATCGCGTGGTGCAGCGCCGGATCGGTCGCGCTTCAGTAGCGCCACGCCTTCACCGCACCGAAGGATTTCATGGCGTCCGGCAGATGCTCGCGCGAATACCAGGCATCGAACGCCCTGCGTTTGGCGGGATCGGCGACGGTGGCGCGGACGACGAAAAAGGCTGCGGACATTTTTTCTCCCTGGAATTGTTTTTGTAGGGTGGGCAAAGCGCAGCGTGCCCACCATTCTTGCACCGTTGTTGATGGATGGTGGGCACGGCGCAAGCGCGCCTTTGCCCACCCTACAAGACCCTTCTAACATGCAACTGTCATATGCTCCGTGATATCAAGGCCGCGCGCAACGCGTTATCCGAGGTGCCACCCATGCCTGCCCGCCATCGCTCCGCCCTGCTCGCCGCACTCTGGCTCTTGACCGCGGCCCTCCCCGCCGCAGCCGACGACATCCTGCTGCCGCGCGAGGCGCAGATCGGGCCGCGGCCGTTCTATCTCGTCGACAAGATGAAGGATGGGCCGCTGAAGACGCAGTTGGCCCAGTGCACCGGACCGTTCCGCAAGACCGATTTTTCGATCGGCCACCGCGGCGCGGCGCTGGAATTTCCCGAACACACCCGCGAGTCCTATGTAGCCGCCGCCCGGATGGGCGCCGGCATCATCGAATGCGACGTGACGTTCACCAAAGACCGCGAGCTCGTGTGCCGGCATTCGCAGTGCGACCTGCACACCACGACCAACATCCTGACCGTGCCGGCGTTGGCGGCCAAATGTACGCAAGCCTTCAGCCCGGCCGATCCGGCCACCGGCAAGAAGGCGTCCGCCAAATGCTGCACCAGCGACATCACGCTCGCCGAATTCCGGATGCTGAGCGCGAAGATGGACGGCTTCAATCCGGATGCCAAGACGGCAGAGGAATACCAGAACGGCACGCCGCGCTGGCGCACCGATCTCTATGCCAATTCCGGCACGCTGATGACGCATGACGAGAGCATCGCGCTGATCAAGAGTCTCGGCGCCAAATTCACGCCGGAGCTGAAGGCGCCCGAGGTGCCGATGCCGTTCGACGGCGACTACACCCAGGAGAAATATGCCAGCCAGATGCTGGAGGCCTACAAGAAGGCCGGCATTCCCCCGAGTGACGTGTTTGCGCAAAGCTTCAACCTTGCCGACGTGCTCTATTGGGTGAAGACCGAGCCGGAATTTGCCAAACAGGCGGTCTATCTCGAAGAGCGCTACGAGAAGCAGGGTCTCGATCCCAATAAGCCCGAGACCTGGAAGCCCTCGATGGCGGAATTGAAGGCGCAGGGCGTTGCCATCCTCGGCCCGCCGATCTGGACCATGCTGACGCTGAACGACAACAAGGAAATCGTCCCGTCCGAATACGCCAAGGCGGCCAAGGCCGCCGGCCTCGACCTGATCGGCTGGTCGCTGGAGCGCGACGGCCCGCTGCACAAGGGCGGCGGCTTCTATCACCGCTCCATCAAATCGGCCGTCGACCGCGACGGCGACACGCTGACGGTGCTGGACGTCCTGGCAAAACAGGTCGGCATCCGCGGCATGTTCTCGGACTGGCCGGCGACGACGACGTTCTATGCAAGCTGCACGGGGATAAAGTGAGCGTCGTAGGGTGGGTTAGCCCAAGGCGTAACCCACCGAAGTCTTACCACGCGGGTGGTGAGGGTCAGTCGTACTTTACCTTGGGAAAAAAGTCTCCACGCCCTTCGGGCGTCATATCGAGGAGTCCCCACAAGGGGTCGACCTGATCCCCGGCGCGGTGGTGCTGATTGGGTTCGGTTGGTGCGAAGCTCATCTCCGAACCCCAGAAGTGACGGATTGCTCCGCCATTTTTCTTGAACACGTTGAATATCGTTTCGTCCCAGTTCTCGCCGTCCGGGACGCGATGCTGGGCACGCAAGCCCTCGGGAAACCTTGACGTGTCACCAAAATAATCCGCGTCGTAGCTGTTGCCCGCCGTTGATACCAGCGAGAGATGGTCCCAGCCGCGCTCGTGAACCCACGCGGTGAGACGAGCGATTGAGGATTTCGCGACGATGTGAAGTGCGGCTCGCTGGCCGATGTGCCTTGCCGCGCCATCGATCCCATCGAGCAGGTGCGTGCAGCCGGGACATGGCAGCTCCCGCTCGGGTCCATACATGAAGCTATACAATATGAGCGTGTCGTGCGGTCCGAACAGCTCGGACATTTTGACCTTCTCGGGCGCTGCGTTCTTGCCTATTCGCTCGAATACATAGTCCTCCTTTACCTCGCCACCGAGCGGCAGGGCACGGCGCTTGGCCGCTACAGCTTCAATCTGGGCGCGAAGTGCGATCTCGTCGTTCAGAAGCGCGTTTCTGGCAGCGCGATACTCGGCTGTTTCGTTCGGGTAGCGGAGATGCTCCATGGCTTCCTCCGGATTGAAGGTCTGTGACCCCACGAACCAACGCAGCCGTGAGTAGCGAGTTCCCCATTGCACGCGCTCGCCGCATACCCCTTGCCACAACCCTGCTGGCGCGAAGATCAGCCTTACGGATCGATCAGCACTCCAGGATTGAGCATGCCCTGCGGATCGAGCTCTCTTTTTGCTGCCCGAAGCGCGGCCGCGAAAAGCTCCGGGCGCTGACGATCGTACCAAGGCCGATGGTCACGGCCAACGGCGTGATGATGCGTGATCGTCCCGCCCGCCTCAATCAGCGCATCGCTGGCCGCATTCTTGATCGCCTGCCACTGTTCCAGAAGGGCACCGTGGCGGCCGAGTGCGTGAAAGGAAAAATACGGTGCGGGCCCGTCCGGATAGACATGGGTGAAGCGGCATGTGACCTCGCCTTTTACACCAGTCGCCTCGAGGATCGCTTGCTCCGTCGCCGCCTTCACCTTGTCGTGGAAGCTTTCGAACCGATCCCAGGTGATGGCGGTCTCAAAGGTGTCGTTGATGATGCCGGCAGGCGTCAGAAACTCGCGCGCATAGGGCATTCGAATGAATGCGTTGCGCCAGATTCCTGCCGCGCCTTCGAGATGCGCGTCGCCGGCCTTCGCGGCCTCTTGTGTCCCGCCATGGTCGGCGCAGCATTCGAGCGCGCGTGCCATCCAGGCATCCGGCGAATGGTCGCCGGATTCAAAGCCGAGCACCATGATCGCGACACTGCCGTCGGCCGCACCGGTGTTGAATGCCTCTTGCGCATCGAGGATGCGACAATTCGATGGGTAGAGACCGGCCTGTGCGATGGCGCGCAGCGCGCGGGCCGCACCGAAGAACGAATCAAAGCGAACTGATGCGCCGGCACGGAATTTCGGGCGTGGCTGCAATCGCATCCAGGCGCGCGAAATCACGCCGAGCGTTCCTTCGGAACCTATGAACATGCGGTCGGGGCTCGGTCCGGCGCCCGATCCCGGCAGGCGACGTGTTTCCATGATGCCGCGCGGCGTCACGACCCGCAGGCTTTCAACGAAATCGTCTATGTGCGTGTAGAGACTGGCGAAATGACCGCCCGACCGCGTCGCGATCCAGCCGCCAAGGGTTGAATACTCGAAACTCTGCGGAAAATGACGCAACGTGACGCCATGCGGCTTGAGCTGGTTCTCCAGAGATGGACCAAAGGCGCCCCCATCGATCAGTGCGGCGCGCGATGTCTGATCCACCTCGACGACGTTGCCGAGATTGCGCAAGTCGAGTGTAACGGCCGCTTTATAGCTGATACCATCGACGCGCGGCTCGACACCGCCGCAGACGCTCGACCCGCCCCCGAACGGCGTAAGCGACGCGCTGATACCACCGGCCCAGTCCATCACGGCAGAAATCTCTGCTTCGCTACGTGGATAGGCGACCACGTCGGGTGCGTTGCCGTATTCGCCGAGCATGGCTCGCACGTAGTCCGGATAGGATTTGCCGTAGGCGTGCGCGACGCGATCGTATCGTTCGCTCGTGCAAAAAGCGGCAAGTGAAGCCGGTGGCACCACGCGCGGCGCACGCAATGCCAGGTCCTCGAGACGCGGGACGGGTTTTGTCTCAAATGCATCGCGCGCAAATTTTGCGCGATAACGGCCGAGCACAAAGGCCCGTTCCTCGACAGTCATGCCTTCGTCTTCGCGGCCCCAGCCGTAATGCTTTAGTCTTGCACCGCTCATGGCCTTCTCCCTGCCTTTTTCTATCTGAGCCGCCGTACCGGCTCTTAATTTTTTGAACGCGTGAAGGGCACGAAGCGCACGAGGGCGACGGCGCGTGCCGTCGTCTTGTCGGGGGCGGTTTTTTCGACGACCGTGAGTTGCTGAATGGAGTACGCGGCGCCCACCGGCATGACGAGGCGGCCGCCCACCTTGAGCTGCTCGATCAGCGGCGGCGGCACCTCGCCAAGCGCGGCGGTCACGACGATGCCGTCGAAAGGACCGCATTCGGGCCAGCCGGCAAAGCCGTCGCCGAGGCGGACGCTCACATTGTCATAGGCGAGGTTCCGGAGTGTTTTCGTGGCAATTTCGGCCAATGGCGCAAGGATCTCGATGGTGCAGACCTTCCGCGCCAGGTGCGCAAGGACCGCGGCCTGGTAGCCCGAACCCGTGCCGATTTCGAGCACGACATGATCGGGCGCGACCTCGGCCAACTCCGTCATCAAGGCCACGATATACGGCTGCGATATGGTCTGGCCGTGACCGATCGAAACCGGCATGTCCGCGTATGCGATGGAGCAGGACCGTTCAGGGATGAACAAATGGCGTTTGGTTTGCCGCATGGCCTCAAGGACTCTCTCCGAAAGGCCCTGCCGTCCCAGACCACGGGCGTCGGAACGGCCGTAGGCACGGACGGTTTCGACCATGTCCGCGCGTTCGCGGGCGCATTCGGCGTCCTGTGCCGTCGCTTCCCGCGCGCCGGCAACCATGGAAAGCACGAGTGGCAACAGGATCTTCATGATCGTGCGCTCGGCCCAACAATCGAAAGCCCGTCCGCCGTCGCGGAACGAAGCGAACGATGCTGTCGTGCCTTTCAGCAACAAATCGGACGCCGTCGTCGGCGGGCGGCGGCGCCGATGAAAACTACTGTTGTGCGGACGGCAACCGCACCGGCGGCCGCGCCTGCGCTCTCGCTTCCCGTGCCGGAAGCGTCGACACCGGCTTCGGCTTGCGCGCGGGGTTGGCAACCGGCACTGGCTGCGCAGCTGACGTAGCCGACGTCTTGGGCCGCAGGTTCTGCTCGGAGACGTTGGCGATCGTGCGCGCCATTTGCTCCTGGTTCGCCTTGAGTTGCTCGGCGGTCTTGGCGCTTTCGCGGGCCAACTCTGCCTGGCTGGCCTTGAGCTGCTCGATCTCCTGCTGCACGCTTGCGAGATCGCGCGCCATCGTCTGCAGCAACTGCGCCTGCTCGGCCGCGATCGAGGCGGCTGCCGCATCTTGCGGTGTGGCTTGCGGTGCGCCCTGGGGCGGAGCCGGCAATTGCGAAACCGTGGCATCCGCCGCAGCCAGCCGAACGGCAGGCGGGCTCTGCTGGTCGGCAGGAGCAGGCGCTTCCGACGGTGACGACGAAGCCGCGGCCAGTTGCGGGGCCCACCGGGCGACCATCGGCCTGACCGTCTCGCCATAGGACTGCCAGGCGAAAGCGGCGGAACAGATGCCCACCGTCAACAGCAGGCCGACCAGGCCGCGTAGCGCCGGCCTGCCGCGCGATGGCTGACGAGACTTTTTCGCCTTCTCCAGCCTGGAAATCTGCTCATTGAAGCGTGCGAGCTCTTCATCTGCTCGGGCAATCTGGGCATAGGCATGCGCGAGCCGTTCATCGGCGCGCGCGACCAGTTCTTTCTCTTGCGCGGATAGTGCCGGATTGACGTTTGGATCGGTTTGCGTGGTGCTCGCCGGGGAATCCATGGGGCGCCTCCTGCCAGTTTTGCCGTCAACTGAACGGGCGATCGTCGGATTGTAGACACTCCCTACCGCTGTTTTGACCAAAGCATGGCTGGAGGATGGAAAGTCTGGGGCGATTTGGGCAACCGCCTTTCAAGCATCCAGGATGCCTTGAAGGAGGATCTCTCCAAATCGCGGCGCATCGATCCTTTGGTTGCTACGACGGCTCAATTCGCCTTGCGGCCCAGGAAGGCCGGAATATCCAGAACCTTTTCCTCGATCGGATTGTGCACAGGAGCCGCGCGGCCGTATGAATCGAGGCGCTGCGGCGCCGCAGCATGCCGCACGTGTTCAGCGGCCACCGGACGTGCTTCGCGACGGAGCGGCGGCGGGCTGGCGAATTGCGGCTGTGGCGCGCCGCGCTGATCGGCGATGCGGCGCCGGTCGTTGGAGAGCCGGCCGGCGAGATCCGTCAGCAGGTTTTCCGCGACCTGGGTCTGGCCCGTCGCCTCGACATTGTCGATGCCGGTCGCCACGACCGAGACGCGGACGATGCCTTCGAGGCTGGCATCGAAGGTCGCGCCGACGATGATGTTGGCGTCCTGATCGGCCTCGTCGCGGATGCGGGTCGCGGCTTCGTCGACCTCGAACAGCGTGAGATCCCGGCCGCCGGTGATGGAGACGATGAGGCCGCTGGCGCGCTTGATCGAGGGGTTCTCGATCAGCGGGTTGGAAATCGCGGCTACCGCGGCGTTGAGCACGCGCTTGGGGCCGGAGGCCTCGCCCCTGCCCATCATCGCCTTGCCCTTCTCGCGCATGACCGACAGCACGTCGGCGAAATCGAGATTGATCAGACCTTCCTTGACGATGAGGTCGCTGATGCAGGCCACGCCCGAATAGAGCACCTGGTCGGCCATCGCAAAAGCGTCCGCGAAGGTGGTCTTCTCGTTGGCGACCCGGAACAGGTTCTGGTTCGGGATGATCAGGAGCGTGTCGACCGCTTTCAGAAGTTCCGCAATGCCGGCTTCGGCATAGCGCATACGGCGCCCACCCTCGAACTGGAACGGCTTGGTGACGACGCCGATGGTGAGAATGCCGAGTTCGCGCGCGATCCTGGCGATGATGGGCGCCGCGCCCGTGCCGGTGCCGCCGCCCATGCCGGCGGTGATGAACACCATGTGCGCGCCGGTCAGGTGGTCGCGGATCTCGTCGGTGGTCTCTTCCGCCGCGGCGCGCCCGACGTCGGGCTGGGCGCCGGCGCCAAGGCCTCCGGTCACGTGTGTGCCCATCTGGATGACGCGGCTGGCCTTGGAACTGGTGAGCGCCTGGGCGTCGGTATTGGCGACGATGAATTCGACGCCCTCAAGCCCGGCGTCGATCATGTTGTTGACCGCATTGCCGCCGGCCCCGCCGACCCCGAACACGATAATGCGCGCCCTCAGCTCGCGAATGTCGGTGCCAGTCATTGTTGCCCCACGGTTGCTCCGCTCAACCGCGGAATGAAAGAAAAGGGATCGCTATCCACGAGAAGCCCTGCGGTCTGCTTCCACCAGGCTCGCCGCCACATGCCCTAGCCGGCGCGCCGAATTTCCGTGATTCTCGCTCGAACTACCAGTTTGGAGGGCGGTCCGCAGGGCCGCCACCTCGCCCTCAAGCCGCGCCGCCGCCTGCTTGGCGGCGGTGGTCTCCGCAGTCGCCTGCAAGACCTCAGCCATCAGGCGGTCGGCGCGCTCGCGTTCGTACTCGAAATCGGCGCGATTGCCCGCCGCCCTGGCCTCGAGCTGCGCGATCTCCGCCTGCTGCGTCGCGATCATTGCCCTCAACTGAAAGGCCTCGCCCGCCCGGTGACCGGCCGGTGGGTGTGGCGTATGCCTGACTTCAGCGAGATCGACGCTCACCAGGGCCTTCCCGTCATCGGAAAGCGAGCGCGGCAAGTGGAGCCGCCTGGCAAGCGAACGGGCGGCCGCTGCCGAGATGTTCAGGCGGGCGCCCAGGGCTGCGTAGGTCAGAATCTCAACGGACATCGGCTGTTCTCCCCGAACGAACCGCGCTGGAATCGTCTGATGATGACCGGATAGTGCCCAAGAGGCTAAGGCCACCATGGTTAACAGATGGTTAACCGGCCGGCCGCGCCGTAACGATTTAGCCACCCGCGCGACCGCCCCACCCGGCTGCGGGCCGGCCGGCGAAACCCGGCGGGATCGGGAACCCTGTTGCTAGCTGGCGCGGGATCGACAGGTCGCGGTATAATTCAGCCATCGCGGCTGAGGCGCGATTGAGATGGACGACGAAGAGCTCGCTGACCTGCACCGATTCCTGGCCGAGTACCACCGCCGGCTGGCCAAGGAAGCCGTGCTCGACGTCGTGCAGCAATATCACGCCGACCTTGCCCAGCGGCTCGCCGACGAGGCCGCGCTGATCCCGAGGCGAACCGCGATCGCGCAGCGGCTGCGCGAGGGCGAGCAGCAGAAGCGGAACGAGATGGAGTGAACGGCTCCAGCGGCGCGACTGACCCGCCCTACTCCCTGCCCGTTTCGTGAACGGCAAAGCAAGGCTATCATCACGCCGCACCACGCGATGGGGGCGGATAATCCGAGGGAGCCGTCATGAACCAGCCGCAGCCAGTCAAGGACGCCAGTCATCTCTACGAAGTCGAGCGCCGCGCCGAGCACGCCACGCGCCCCGGCTTTCGCATTGTGGAGTTGCAGCTCTCCGCAACCCAGAAGGTGCCATGGCACACCCACAGCAATGTGTCGGACACTTTCTACGTGCTCGAAGGCCAGATGCGGCTGTTCCTGCAGGACCCGAAAGAGGAAGTGAATTTGAAGCCCGGCGAAGTCTATGCCGTCAGGCCGACGCGGCCGCATCTGGTGACCAATGGCGGCACGACGTCGCTCACCTTCCTGGTGCTGCAAGGCGTCGGCGAATACGATTTTGTTCCGCTTCTGAAGGGTTAGGTTGCGGTCCCGCCCATGGCACCGAACGCGTTGAGATTTTTCGGCGCGCCCTCACCTGCGATGCTATAGATGGCCGCGATAAAAACGAGCGCGAAGAGGATTTCAACCTCTCGCGCCAGACAGGGAAGGAACGGCCATGCGCAAGATGGTGGCGGGCGCGATTGCGGTGGTTTGCCTCTCACCGGTCGCGCTACGTGCGGAGGTCGTTCGCTTCGACATCGTGGAACGCGGGCCTGCCTTCGCTGGCCGAAGCTTTGGTGACGTCGGCCCCTGCGAGCGGATCACCGCGCGCGCCACCATCGCCCTCACCCCGTCCGACGATCGCAACGCCGTCATCACCGATCTCGCGCAGGCGCCGCGCAATCCGGACGGCAAAGTGGAAGCGACCGCCGACGTCGTGATCCTGCGTCCCGCCGATCCCACACGCGGCAACGGCACGCTGCTGCTGGACGTGCCCAATCGCGGCCGAAAGCTTGCGCCGCAACTGTTCGACGATTCATCGCAGCCCGGCGCGAACAACGCGCAAGGTCCCGATGACGCCGGCATCGGCTTCCTCCACCGCCAGGGCTACACGATGGTCTGGGTCGGCTGGCAGGGCGACATCCCCTCCAAACCAGGACAGATGGCACTGACGGCGCCGGTGCTAAAGAGTGTGACCGGACCTGCGCGCGAGGAATTCCTCTTCGACAACACGAGAAGTCCCGAGCGGGCAGCACTGACCTGGCCCGCTGCCGATCCCGCCAACCTCAACATCACCGTTCGCGCCGCCTGGGCCGACGCCCGCCAGACGCCATCAGGCCTCTCGGCCCGGCTCGTCGATCCCGTAACCGTCGAGATCACGCGACCCGACGGTTTTGATGCCGGCGCGCTCTACGAGATCACCTACACCGCGCGCGATCCGGTGCCGCTCGGCATCGGCTTTGCCGCGGTGCGCGATGTCGTCAGCTTCCTGCGCCGCGATACGACATCGGCCAATCCGCTGCTGAACGGCCTGCATTCGTCGGCCAGTCGCGCGATCGGCTTCGGCGTCTCGCAATCCGGCCGCTTCCTGCGCGACTTCCTCCATCTCGGCTTCAACGAGGATCTGCAGGGCCGCGTGGTGTTCGACGGGCTGATGCCGCATGTCGCAGGCACACGGCGGATGGCGACCAATGTTCGCTTCGGCCTGCCCGGCCGCAACCCGCGCCATCCGCAGGACCCGGCCTGGCAGGCCGACCTGTTCCCGTTCACCTACGCGACGCTGAGCGATCCGATTTCCGGCAAGACCGACGGCCTGTTGCGCCGGTGCGCGCTGTCCGTGACCTGCCCCAAGGTGATGCAGACCGACAGCGAGCATGAATGGTGGGCCTCGCGCGCCTCGCTGCTGGTGACCGACCTCGCGGGCAATCACCTTGATCTGCCGGACAATGTCCGCGCCTACATGATCGCGGGCACGCCGCATTTTGCCGACCCCACCGACGTGATGCGCAAGGGCGTGGCGGCGATGTCGCTGCCGCTAAACCCTGTTCATGCCGGCGCGCCGATGCGGGCGCTGCTGACCGATCTCAATGCCTGGATCAGCGATGGTGTGCCGCCGCCCTCAAGCCGCGTGCCGATGCGCGCCCACGGCACGCTGGTTGCAGCCGAAAGCGCGGTGCGGCCGGATATCCCCGGCCTGTCCTACAAGGGCATCCATACGCCGGCCGCCTTCTCCGACCAGAGCGTGCTGCCGCCCAAGGAGATCGGTCGCTATCCCGTGTTCGTGCCGAAGGCGGATGACGACGGCATGGCGATATCAGGCATTCGCCAGCTCGCACTCGCCGTGCCGCGCGCAACCTACACGGCGTGGAATCCACGGGCGCAAGGTTTTGGGCCGACGGCGCTGTATCCGTTGCAGGGCGCCGTGGTGCCGTTCGCGCCGACCGAAGCGGCGCGGAAGGAAATACACGACCCACGCCCGTCACTCGCGGAACGTTACGCTGATAACGACGCCTATGTCGCCGCAGTGCGCCGAGAGGCTGCGCGGCAGATCAGCGAGCGGCTGCTGTTGCCTGAGGATGCGGAGCGTGCGATCGAGGCCGCGAAGCAAGGGAAGCTGGCGAAACTGGCGCGGTGAAGCCGTCGCAGGATGGGCAAAGCGAAGCGATACCCACCGCCACACGCATCACCGGCGTTGATGAATATCGCTTCGTTCCACCCTGCAACGCCTCGGCGAATACGATTTTGTTCCGCTTCTGAAGGGTTAGTTCCGTCGGAGGCGGGAACCTGGCAGCGGTACACATTGACGCGACTACCCGTGCGCGGACCACGACCGCCACACTATGTTCAAACCCCGGATCGAGAATCGCGGGCAAAGCAATAAGCGGGCTGGGCCGTCCTGCATGGATCAAATCCATCAAACCCAAGGAGACAGCCATGGCAACCAAGGTAAAGCCGGTTCCCGAAGGATTTCATACCGTCACGCCCTATCTCGTCGTCGACGGCGCGGACAAGGTCATCAGCTTCATGAAAGAAGCCTTCGGCGCCCAACCGGTATTCGAGCCGATGATGCGGCCCGACGGCAAGATCATGCATGCGGAGTACAAAATCGGAAATTCCATCGTGATGATTTCCGACTCCTCGGAGCGCGCGCAAGCAACCTCCACCATGCTGTATCTCTACGTGCCCAACGTCGATGCCGTCTATCAGAAGGCGCTCAAGGCCGGCGCGACATCGCTGATGGAGCCCACGGATCAATTTTACGGCGATCGCAGCGGCGGCGTGAAGGATGCGGCCGGCAACCACTGGCACATCGGCACGCATATCGAGGACGTGTCACCGGCCGACCTCAAGAAGCGCGCGGCGGAAGTCATGAAGCAGCAGCACAAGGCGGCGTAGCCGAGCTTGTGAACTTGGTCAGGTAGATCAACGTTAGCGTAACCCGCGAACGCGCACAACGCGCGGCCGGTTGCGCTTCGCGAGCCCGATGCCTCAGCATAGGCAATGCCAACCAAGCAAGCATGGTCGCCAGTACGAGCTTGGCGAAGATATCGTGCGGAAGCCACTCCCCTTGATATCGATGAAGGGTGTCAAGACTTGGCAGATGACGGGGTCCAATGATCCATGGCCCCTCCAAACCCGGTCGCACTCGCTAGCTGGGCTCGCACGCTACAGCTTGTAGCCGAACTTTCGCAGCAGCTCTTTCCGCCACGCAATGTCCGCGTCGGTTTCGATACCCAGCGGTGAGGCTCCATCCACCACCCCGAGCACACCCCGGCCCAGTTCCGTTTGCGCGACGATCACCTGTGTCGGGTTGGCCGTCGCGCAGTAGACGCGGCAGACCTCCGGCACCGCGCGCACCGCAGCCAGCACGTTGACGGGAAAGAACCCGTCGCCGAGGAAGATCAGGAAAGTGTGGCCCGCGCCGATGGCCAATGCGTTTTCGCGTGCGAGGGTGAGGGCGGCTTCGTCATTGCCCGACCAGCGCACCAGCCGCTTGCCGGAGGCCTCGCAGAAGGCCAGACCGAAGCGGATGCCCG
>Ga0081455_10002609_pt1 | contig 21371 bp, 13 predicted proteins | sample TabmetS3T2R1_FD_70207 | JGI IMG/M metagenome (GOLD analysis project Ga0081455, IMG submission 70207) | Tabebuia heterophylla rhizosphere microbial communities from the University of Puerto Rico - S3T2R1 | ecosystem: Host-associated > Plants > Roots > Rhizosphere ...
AACCATCGCACGAATGGCGAGGGAGGCATCATTCCGGAAGAGTATCGGGTCGAATATGTCGCCGATCGCGCGCAAACCACAGCAACGGTTTGGATGGGTCTCACGCTCGGCTGCGCGCGCTGCCACGATCATAAATACGATCCGTTCCTGCAGAAAGATTTTTATCGGCTCTTCGCTTACTTCAACAACATTCCGAACGAAAAAGGGTTTTCGTACAACTACGGAAACGAGGAGCCTTACATCAAGGCGCCTTTGCCTGAACAGGAGAAGCAATTAGCGGTGCTCGATCGGCGTGTCGCAGCCGCCGAGGCGCAATACGCCAAGTTGCACACGCGTCTTGAAAAAGAGCGATCGCATTGGAGACCAGGCGCGAGCAACTGGACCGTTACCGACGGGCTTCAGTTTCGTTCGCCAGCCGAGCTTCCGCTTTTCGACGGCAAGCATTCCATCGACACGCCTGGCGACAAGAAGGTAGCGTACTTCGGCTATCTCGATCCGTTTACTTTCTCCGCTTGGATTAACCCAAGCTCTGCAAACGGCGGTGTCGTCTCCCGGTCCGAAGACTATTTCGAAGGCATCGGCCAAGGAATTTACCTGATCGATGGAAAGCTGCGGTTTCATATCATTCACCGCTGGACCGATTTGGGTATTCGGCTTGAAACTACGGCTCCCGTCAAGCTTCACCGGTGGCAGAGTGTGGTTGTTACATACGACGGGAAGCGGAAGGCGTCGGGGATCCACATCTATCTGGATGGAGTTGAACAACCGACGAAGATCTTGTTCGATCAGTTGAACGAGCCATTTCGGGTTCCCGAAAAGACGCCCATCCGAATCGGTGCGGCAGGCGGCAAGTTCTTTGAAGGTGGTATTCGCGACGTGCGCGTCTATGGCCGTGCACTCACATCGGAGGAAGCGGCCGCTATTTCCGTTGTGCAAACGCCGTCGGAGCTTGCGGCCATACGAGCTGCGGCCCGCACGCAACAGCAATCCGAGAAGCTGACCTTGGCGTTTCTTGCGGAGGGTGCGTCTCCGGTTCTGAAGAGCGCCCGGAGTGAATTGCTCGCGACGCATGCAGATCGAGATCGCTTCAACGATTCTATTCCGACTGTCATGGTGATGGAAGACAGCGCGACGCCGCGCGAGAGTTTCTTGTTGCAGCGTGGCGCTTATGACAAGCCTGGCGAAAAGGTCACGCCGGGCGTCCCTGAATCTTTGCCGCAGCCCCCGGTTAATTGGCCCAACAATCGGCTCGGTCTTGCGCGATGGATCAGCGATCGCGCCAACCCGTTGACGGCGCGCGTCACAGTGAATCGCTACTGGCAATCGTATTTCGGTGTTGGAATTGTGAAGACGGTGGACGATTTCGGGTCGCAAGGGGAATGGCCTGTGCATCCCGAACTGCTCGATTGGCTGGCGGTCGAGTTCATGAATCGCGGTTGGGATGTGAAGGCCATGCAGCGCCTGATTGTTACCAGCGCTACTTACCGGCAATCGTCAAAGATCACGCCAGAGCTGCGCGAGAAAGATCCGGATAATCGCTTGCTCGCGCGCGGTCCACGTATCCGCCTGGGGCCGGAGATCATTCGCGATTCGGCGTTGGCCGCATCCGGACTGCTGGTTGAAAAATTCGGTGGGCCGTCGGTCAAGCCGTATCAGCCACCGGGTTTGTGGCAAGAGTTGGCGAGCGGTACCGGTTATGTGCAGGACAAGGGGCCTGCGCTCTATCGCCGCAGCCTCTATACGTATTGGAAACGAACGGTGACGCCGCCGTTCATGGCGAATTTTGATGCGCCGAATCGGGAAGTCTGCACGGTTTACGAAAACCGGACCAATACACCGCTGCAGGCGCTCGATTTGATGAATGATGTGACGTTTTTGGAGGCTTCGCGCAAGCTGGCAGAACGGATGATGGAGCAGGGCGGAGCGACGCCCGCTTCGCGCGTCGATTATGGTTTTGCGCTGCTTTTGGCGCGCGCTCCGAAAGAGCCGGAACGGCGCGTTTTGCTGGACAGCTTCGAGAAGTTCGATGCGAAATACAAAGCAGACCCGAAGGCCGCTGAAAATTACTTGAGCTACGGCGAGGCGCAGCGCAAGTCCGGTCTCGATAGCGCCGACCTAGCGGCGTATACGGTTGTCGCCAGCTTGATGCTCAACCTCGATGGAACGGTGACGAAAGAATGAGGGAAGATGAAGTAGTGAGCTGCTGCTCTCATGACGATCTGCGGATTACGCGGCGCCATTTCTTCGGTCTGCAGTCGACCGGCATTGGAGTCGCGGCGTTGGCGTCCCTGTTTGCACGCGATTTGCGTTCGGCGGCGCCTGCCGCTCACGTTGGAGGCCTTCCGGGCTTTCCGAATTTTGCTCCGAAAGCCAAGCGCGTCATTTATCTCTTCCAGTCGGGAGGGCCATCGCAGCTCGAGCTTTTCGATTTTAAACCGAGGCTCAAAGAATTCCAGGGCGCCGATCTTCCGGATTCGATTCGCGGCGGCCAGCGCCTTACGGGCATGTCGGCGTCCCAATCCAGTTTTCCGGTTGTTCCATCGAAATTTTCGTTCGCGCAGCGCGGCCAGTCCGGCGCGTGGGTCAGCGAGCTGATGCCCAATCTGGCACGGGTGGCCGACGATCTTACGTTCATCAAGACCGTGAATACCGAAGAGATCAATCACGATCCGGCGGTAACGATGGCGCAAACCGGATTCCGCCTCGGCGGACGGCCCAGCATGGGCGCATGGATCTCGTATGGTCTGGGCTGTGAGACGCAGGATTTACCTGCTTTTGTGGTCATGATCTCGTCGTCGGGCACAGGTCAGCCTCTCTATGACCGTCTCTGGGGTACCGCATTTCTTCCCAGCCGTTATCAGGGCGTGAAGTTTCGTTCAGTGGGAGATCCGGTCCTCTATCTCTCAGACCCGAAGGGTTTCGATACGAGCGATCGCCGCCATTTTCTCGATGCGATCAACAAGCTCGACAAACTCGAGAGCGAGGAATTTGGCGATCCCGAGACGGAAGCGCGCATCTCGCAATACGAGATGGCGTATCGCATGCAAAGCTCGGTTCCGGAGCTCACCGACCTTTCAAAGGAACCTGAGCATACGTTTGAAATGTACGGTCCGGACGTGAAGAAACCCGGAACATTTGCTGCGAACTGTCTGCTCGCGCGGCGGCTGGCGGAACGCGGCGTTCGCTTCATTCAGCTTTACCATCGCGATTGGGATCATCACGGCGGTTTACCCGAAGCTTTGCCGAAGCGGTGCCAAGATGTCGATCAGCCGTCGGCGGCGTTGGTTGAAGATCTGAAACAGCGCGGAATGCTCGACGACACGTTGGTGATCTGGGGCGGCGAATTCGGACGCACGGTTTACTGCCAGGGGCGCTTGACCGCGACCGATTATGGCCGCGATCATCACGGCCGTTGTTTTACGATCTGGATGGCGGGCGGCGGAATCAAGCCTGGCGTTAGCTATGGCGAGACGGACGATTATTGCTATAACGTCGTGAAAGACCCGGTTCACGTGCACGATTTGCAAGCTACAATTCTTCACTGCCTGGGCGTCGATCACACCAAGCTGACCTTTCAATTCCAGGGCAGGCATTTTCGGCTGACCGATGTGGCCGGCAATGTTGTAAAACCGGTTCTTGCGTAGAAATTCAGCCCGCCGGCGGAATCCGCATGCTGGAAGCTCGCAACACTAATTTTGGTTCGAGAAGAATCGTCTGCGGCTCGCGTGCGCGGGTTTTGCCTTCGACCAAACTGAGCGCCAACTTCGCGGCATGCGCACCCATCGCTTCGCTGTTTTGATCGATGCTGCTGAGCGGCACGCGTAAAACCGGTGCGTAATGCACGTTGCCGCATCCAATGATTGCGATATCTTCGGGAATCCGCAGTCCGCGTTCGAGGATAGCCACCATGGCGCCCATTGCAGTGGGATCGTTGTAGCAAAAGACTCCGTCCGGCCGCGGTTTCAGCTTCAAGAGAGCCTGCATTGCGCCGTAGCCCATCAGATCGGCCGCGTCGTCGCCGTGCGTGCGGCTTATCAAGAATGAAGCCGGGACCGACATCGCATACTTGGCGAGCGTCTGGCGATAGCCTTTGGCGCGCTCGACAGCGGGGCTTGTGTATTTTCCGCATATGTGGGCGATGCGGCGGCACCCAATCTCGATGAGATGCTCGGTCGCCATCTTGCCGATGATGGCCTCGTTAGTGCCCACGAAATTAGCAGATAGCCCCTTGAATTTCCGGTCAAGTAAGACATACGGCTTGTTCTGTTCGGCCAAACTTCGGAAGCTACCGGTGTCTCTCTGTGCAGAAGCGATAACCAAAGCGTCCAGATTGCGCCCGGTCATCTGTTCGATTTCTTTCTTCTCCACTTCCGAATCCTCTTCGGACGAAGAAATGATCAAGCCGTATCCCTGTTTGCGGAGAACCTTCGATGCGCCTTTTGCGACCTGAGAAAAAAACGGATGGACTAAATCGGGAACCACCAGGCCCATCAAATAGCTTTTTCCTGTGACAAGCGAGCGGGCGGCCCAGTTCGGCTGATAATGCAGCTCTTTCATCCGCGCTAGCACGCGGTCCCGGGTTTCCGGACTAATATCGGGATGATTGCGCAAAACCTTCGAGACGGTCACAACGGACACATCGAGGTCTAGCGCAATATCCTTCAGACGGATTGGCATCGGCGCACAAGCACAAGAATAATCGAAGCGGCTTCTGCGGCTGTCGTCAGCGTATCAGGCGAAAGAGATCTTCAGCGCGATCGCGTAGTCGCACGGTTTCTCGGATGGCATGTCCACTTGTAGCCCTGTATTGTCTTGTGTCCATTTCAGCTTGCTTTTGTGGCCCAACATCTCCACATTGCGAATCGTTCCGGGTTGCTCGCGGCTATTCAGCGCGAGCGGCTTTATGGTCGTCCGCTGCTGTGGCCAATCCATCACAAAGGCATACACGGTATTGTGTTTGGAGGTAAAGCGAACGCTGGCGCCATCGCCGTAGACCTTCCAAGGCCGAGTTGCATAAATGCCTTCTTGGTTTACGGTCATCCAATCCGTGATTTCCGAAAAAATACGCAATTCGCGATCGTCAAGCTGGCCGTTGCCACGGAGGGGAAAATTCAGTAGCAAGTTTCCATTACGGCTCACGACGTCGACCAACGTGTCGACCACGGTTTTTGGTGTTTTATACGCGATGTCGGCTTTGTAGTGCCAGTTGCCGACGCATATATCCAATTGCCACGGATCGGGCCAGCTTATCGGTGCACAATCTCCCGGCCGTTTCCAGTTGAAGATCGCGTCCACATGACCGCCGTTTCGCTGCGCGCTGGCGTTGTAGTGATGCGCTGCGAGTGACAAGCCGTATTCTTCGAATGGAATCGGGCCGTCGGTATAGAGCAAATCCGGCTGGTGTTGATCGATCAGATCTTTGATGCGCCGGAAATAGTGCAGCTTCCAGGAATCAGGTGCGCTGCGGCTCATCGGGTTTGCGTTTTCGATGAAGCCGGGCGGCATTTCCTCATAGCTGTGATAAAGATCTGCGTAGGCAGGGTCGGCGCCGTCATAGGAGAGGCCGGCGTATTGGCCGGATGTGTCGCAGCGATGTGCGGCGGTGAACCAATCGAAGCTATTCGAAAGGTGCTCGCTGACGCCAAACCGCAAGCCGTGTTTGCGCGCCGCCTCGCGCCAGATCCCGACAATATCTTTATGCGGACCGGCCGCGACGGCATTCCACCGCGGCTGATACTTTGAGTTCCACATATCGAAGTTGTCGTGATGCACGCCTATACTCACGAAATACTTCGCCCCGGCTTTGACATAGAGGTCCATGAGCTGGTCCGGTTCCCACTTGTCCGCTTTGAAGGTCGGGATGACGTCTTTGTAGCCGACCTTAGAGGGGTGGCCGAAGTGCTGAAGGTGCCAGCGATAGGCAGGAGTTCCTTCGACGTATATTTGCTGTGCGTACCAATCGCCTTGTTCCGGCGCCGATTGCGGTCCCCAATGCGCCCAAATGCCTAATTTCGCGTCACGAAACCAGTCTGGCGCCTGATATTCGGCAAGCGACTCGCGGGTACCCTGGTACGGTCCTTTCGCAATCTCAAGGATGGGTGCCGTCAGAGTTCGATTATACATATAAAATAACGTTAACTTTAGCGAAATTTGCTAGCTTTATTTCGCTGGGAACGGACGCGCCTGCAACGCTTCGAGAATGGCCGGGTTCTCGCGCCGCAATCTAAGCGAAATCTCTTTCTCCCTCTTGGCTCTCGTTTCGTCGCCGAGCCGGAAATAGATCTGCGAGAGCAGGACGTGCGGCTGGGGGTGCTTCGGATCGAGCTGAATTGTCCGGTTCAGCTCGGCGACCGCTTCGTCCCACTTCGATAGGTTCATCAACGCGCGTGCCAGCACGACTCGCGCCGGCACGTAATCGGTTCGATCCTCGATGGCCTTGCGCAAATAGGGAATAGCTTCTTCGTTCTTATCCTGATCCACGAGCAGGTTGCCGTAAAAGAAAAACGGCTCTTCGTAGGATGGATCTTCCCTCATCGCGGCCTGGAGCCGTTCCAGAGCTTCGGGAATTTTCCCATCTTTTTGCAGGTGGAATGCATATTCGAAGTTGGCGCGCGCGGAGGTGGGGAACTTTGCCGCGGCGCGTTTTGCGATGTCGCCCGCGGTGGCGTAATCGCCGGCATCCTGATAGGCCTTGATAGCCAAAAAGTAGAGATTCGGATCGTCGCCTTTGAGATCGAGCGCTTGTTTGGCAAGCTCGGCAGCCTCCGCAAAGTAGCGGCCTTTAGAATACTCGACCGACATCACCTGCAGCAAGCGCAGATTGCCGGGTTGAATGCGGAGAGCGTCGCGCCAGGCGCGCAAAGCATCGTTAGACTTGTTTTGCTTTTCGCATATCACGCCCAATAAGTAATGTGCATTGAAATCGCCAGGCGATACTTCAGCCGCCCGGTGCAGTAATGGTTCGCTCTCCGCCAGCCGTCCGTGCTGGAAATAAAAATAGCCCAAATTGAACAGCGCCGGAAAGTAGTTGGGTGAGAGCCGAATTGCTTCAAACCACAGCTTCTCGGCTTCGGCCGTTCGCTGCTCCACAGCGAGCTGCTGCGCTTGTTCGGAAAGCTTAGCCGGATCTTGCGGCTGTATCAGGGCTGCCAGAAGAAAAATCGCCAGCATACTATTTGGGCATCGGAATCGCGGTGATCGTACCGCTGCCCTCTACCAATCGCACTAGTTTTCCGGCGGATGAGCCGGGAAACGCTTCCGTGTTGCCATTCGGCCAGCGGACGGTAATGCTTCGCACCGCGTTGTCTTCGCCCAGGCCAAAGTGCAGCCGTGAATCGTTGTGCGAGATGTAGCTCGATTGACTCAGTACGACATCCATCTGTTTGCCCTTTTCTGTTTCGATCTCGACTACCGCACCAATTGCGCTGCGATTGGATTTTGTGCCCTGCAACTCGACCTTGAACCAGCGATTTGCGCTCTTCGACTCATTGCGCAGCAGCGATGGCGCCTCGCTCATATTCATAACAAGCACGTCTATATCGCCGTCGTTGTCAAAATCGCCGAACGCCGCGCCGCGGCTCGATTTCTTTTCCTGTACGCCTGGTCCGCACAGAGCGCTTACGTCTTCGAACGCGCCTTTGCCCAGATTTCGATATACGAGCCTTGGGTTCCTGTATCGTTCAGTGCCCTCCCGCCGATCCAATTCGGGATACACATGCCCATTCACTTGAAAAACATCCCGGAGGCCGTCGTTGTCCAGATCGACGAACCCGACGCCCCATCCCACGTATTGCGGATTTACGCCTAAGCGCGCCTTTAGTACGGCATCTTCGAAAATGCCGCGGCCGAGGTTCCGGTACACGTTTGGATAGTCGCCCGCGAAATTAGTCTTCAAGATGTCCAGTTTTCCGTCGTTATCGTAATCGCCAAGAGCGATCCCCATGCCGCCTTGTTCGAAGCCATGTTCGTTGAAAGCGATTCCGGTTTCGGTGGCGATTTCGGAGAATGTTCCGTCTTTGTTGTTGCGAAAGAAGAGGCTCGGCGTTGAATCGCAGGCGATATAGAAATCGACCCAGCCATCGCTGTTCAAATCCGCAGCCACCGCGGTGAAAGCATAAAATCCTTCCGGAATGCGGACGCCGGAGTTCACGGATACGTCCTCAAATGTTCCGTCGCCGCGATTGTGATACACAGTTACTTTTCCGAACGGGAGCCCTCGCGGGCCACAGAACACCGGCATTCCCTTCCATTCGCAATTCGCTCCTTTGCCAGGGGCTGGTGTTTTCTCCAAATCGAAAGCCTGATAGCTGGTCACGACCAGATCGAGAAATCCGTCGCGGTCGTAGTCGAGAAACGTACAGCCCGAACTCCATTCTTTCCCGTTCCCATCCACGCCGGTCTTCGCGGCGATGTCATTGAAGGCGCCATGGCCGCTGTTCCGATAAAGGGTGTTCTTGCCCCAGTACGTCACGTAGAGATCTTCAAAACCATCGTTATCGATGTCGCCGGTGCAGACTCCGCTGCCCCAGCCGGATCGCGTCATTCCCGCGTCCGCCGTCATATCCCGGAAGATTCCGTTTCCTTCATTGCGGTACAGATGATTGGTTGGCGTTTCGCCGCGGAGAGGCTCGAACTGCGAGCCGTTTACCAGGAAAGCGTCTTGTCTGCCGTCGCTATCGTAGTCGAGAAATGCGACGCCGGTCCCGTTCGCTTCGATGATGTATTTCTTGGTCGCATCATTGCCGGATGTGAACTTCATGCGCAGCCCCGCTGGCTGCGCTACGTCCGCGAAGGTTACCGCGAAAGGGCGGCCGGAAGGAGCGTCTTTAGGAACCGGAATGGCATTGTGTGTCGCTATGCCCTGCGCCAGGCAAATCGCCGCCACCACAAGGAACGCGCCAAGTAGAGATGCTGCGGGTCGAGTTGTTTGTCCTCTGTGCACTGGATTGCCTATTGGCGATTATTCTATGCGCTAATGCTGGCCCAAAAATAACGTTAACTTTAACTGTAAAGTGTGATAAGCTGGCTCGCCAGAAGGGGGCTGCGATTCTAGGGTGGAATCGGGGCTTGGGTTTCGAGTGAAAGCATTCCTGTTCGCATGCACATTGTTCGTGTTTGCTTCTTCCGCATTTGCACAAACTACCAACGCCACTATCGTCGGAAACGTGACTGACACCTCAGGCGGGAGTGTCGCCGGCGCTACCATTACAGTCCGCAACGTTGCTACGGGCGTAACCCGCGAGCTCAAGACCGATGAAATCGGCTCTTATCGCGTGTTTCCGCTCAATCCCGGAACCTACGAGGTTACGGCTGCCGCCACTGGTTTGAAAACTCAGTTTCAGCAGAACGTGGTTCTCGATGCGGCGGCTAACGTGAAAGTCGATTTTCAAATGGAGGTCGGCGTGGTGAGCGAGAAGATCGAAGTTCAATCCTCGGCCACAGTCCTCCAGACACAGGATGCCAGCGTCGGCGGAACGGTTACGGGAAACGAAGTCTCGCGGCTTCCGGTCAACGGACGTAACTACACGCGGCTGATACTTCTGATGCCGGGCACCAGCGACCAGGGCGGCAGCCAATCGAATGGGACGTTCTCCGGCACGGCGTTGATCTCCGTGAACGGCCAGCGCCGGCAGGATAACAACTTCACGGTGGATGGCGTGGACAACAATTTCATGATGATGAATTCGCCTGGCATGTCGCCCTCGATGGACGCCATCCAGGAATTCCGGGTTCTTGACAACACATCCGCGGAGTTCGGCCGCTCGTCAGGTTCGAATGTCAACATCGTGATCAAATCGGGGACTCGCGACTTGCACGGCTCTGCGTATGAATATCTTCGTAACGACAAGTTCGATGCGAACGACTTCTTCGCCAATAAGAACAATACCGGCAAGGTGCCCTATCGGCAGAATCAATATGGCGTGGCCATCGGCGGGCCGGTGGTAATTCCCAAGATCTATCACGGGCGGGATAAGACTTTCTGGTTTTTTAATTGGGAAGGATACCGGGCGCGCCGTGGGCAAACCATCCTCAGCAGCTACCCGATCCAGGCGCAGCGCGATGGCGATTTTTCCTCGCTCGGTTCGAAAGCCCTTTACAATCCGTTTACCGGAACCCTAGGCTCCGACGGCAAGGTAGTCCGCCAGCCTTTCGCCAATAATCGGATTCCAGCGAGCATGATCAATCCGGCGATCACGTTCCTGATGAACACCATGATTCCGTTGCCGAACCGCCCGGGGCTAACGAACAATTTCGTAAATACGCAGGCGTACGCTAACGACCGCGATGCGATCAACGTTCGTGGAGACCACAATTTCAACTCCAGCAATACAGTGTCGTTCCGCTATAGCCGGCAGCGAGTCGGTCAAAGCCAACCAAATAGTAACCCATTTCTGACGCAAATTAGCCGCTTCGACGTCGACAACTATATGGCTTCCTGGACCCATATCTTTAACGCGAGCTCGGTTCTGGAGTTGAAATATGGACGTAACGTGCCCTTGCTGCCGCAACCGGTGCTTAATTCAAAAATCCTGCGCAAGGATTTCTTGAGTAAGTCCGGTATCAGCATGTTTATTCCGGACGTGCTCTTTGACCCGATTCCATCGTTCTCCGCGGATGGCGAGTGGAGCGTCGGGCTTGGCGGTCAAATCACCGGCGACCACATCAATCAATTCATAGCCAATTACTCTAAGGTCCTGGGCCGCCACTCGCTCAAGTTTGGCGTGAACTACAGCCGCCGCCACTTCTCGACTAATACAACGAACCCGATGGATGGCAGCGTGAACTTCGACCCGAGCCTCACGAATCTATCCACTAATTCCAATTCGGGCGACAGCTTTGCCAGCATGCTGCTTGGTCTGCCGAGCGCTGTCCGCCGCGGTACCGGCAACACGACCACCGAGGCGAATATCAATCCGATTTCCATTTACGCTCAGGACGACTGGCGCATAACCAACAAACTCACACTTAACGTCGGCCTGCGCTACGAGGCCATTCCGGCCCCGGTGGAGGAAACAAATCGGCTCGGCAACCTCGTCGTCAGTCGTGATGCATCCTCCGGCAAATATACGGGCACGTTGTTGTGGGCGACCACGAATCCCGAGGTCGATCCGGTTACGGGCGTGGCCGGCGAGCCGGCTCACACCGGTGGTTACGGGCCTTCGTTGATGCGTAATAACTATCTCAATTTCGCTCCGCGCGTGGGACTTGCCTACCAGCTTAATAATAAGACTGTCATCCGTTCGGGCTATGGCATCTTCTACAACTCAACGTTCGTGCAGGAGCTGCAGGATATGCGTAAGTTCTGGCCATATACAATTCAGCAGAACTTCTCCGCCAACCAGGGCGTGGTTCCGGATCTTCGCATTACTGATGCCGGACCCTCCTTCAGCAACACGTCGGCGATCGGCGGCTGGCCGCAAAATCCAAACAACCGCACGCCGTATTCGCAGCAATGGAACTTCACAGTACAACGCCAATTGATGGAAGACATGACGCTTGATGTCGGCTATGTCGGGAACGTCAACAAGCGGCAGGTCGGCTACAATCCGATCAACTCCGCGCTAACGCCCGGTCCGGGCGCCATAGGACCCCGTCGTCTGATGCCCGATTTCGCGGACCTGGATGGCGGCGCAAACAAATTTAGTTCCGCCTACAATTCGCTCCGGGTGAACCTGGTCAAACGCTTCAGTAAGGGCGTGCAACTCAACGGCAACTATACCTGGGGCCGCGCCATGACCAATACCTCATCGCTGGCCGAATTTATCTTGCAGAATCCATACGATATGCGCCAGGAATGGACGCGCGCCAGCATCGACCTGCGGCATATCTTCCAACTGGCTTATGTGTATGAGTTGCCGTTTGGCCGGGGCAAGCGCTGGGGTGCAAACTGGAATCCGTTTGTGAATGCTTTACTCGGAGGATGGGCCGCCGATGGTATTACGCGCGCTCAAACCGGCGCTCCGCTCAACCCTCGCGTGAATCAGGATCGCGCCAACGTAGGACGTACTTATCAACGCCCCGATGCCACTGGGCTCGACCCTAATGCCGGGCCGAAGACGGCGGATCAGTGGTTCAATGTGGCTGCCTTCCGGCTGCCGGCACAATTCACTTACGGCACCTCTGGCTCAAACGTAATCAGCGCGCCTGGACGTTACAACTGGGACCTCGCGCTGCAGAAGGACTTTCGGATACTGGAGGGCCATACGCTGCAATTTCGCGCCGAGGCCTATAACCTTTCGAACAATGTCAGTTTCGATCAGTTCAACTTGGCTTTCGACGGAAATGGCTTTGGGCTGGTTACGCGTGCTATTCCCGCCCGCCAATTGCAGTTTGCGCTACGCTATCATTTCTGATTTTTTTCTTGATTCGAATTTTGATTTTCGTGGCGGTTGCGGGTGCAGCCGGCATTGAAGCCTCGCCGCTTCCCGCTGGTGTGCGTTTCTTGCCGGGGCCTGTGAATGGGCTGCTCGTCCATCGCAACGTACTTGTGTATGGCGATCCCGGCTCGCACATCAAGAGTGTTTCGTATGTTCTTTTCACGCACGCGCGACGTGATGTGGTGTGGGCCGGCGCTCCCCTAGTTGCCGCGGGTGCAGCGGCAGTTGTGCCGAAACGCGAACACGATCTTTTCGCGAATCCGCAATCGTTTTGGGAAGCCTACGAGACACAGCGTTTTCACGACTATTCGCAGGTGAACACGAAGGTGCTGCGCAAGCCAATACGCGTATCGCGCGACGTGAGCGGCGGAGAAACGCTCGATCTCGATGGCACTCGAATAGAGGTAATCGATACGCCTGGTTACACGCGAGGCGCGGTTTCGTACATGCTGGAAATTGGTGGTAAGCGCATCGTTTGCACAGGCGACTTGATTTATGGCGCCGGCCATTTGTTCGATCTCTCGAGTCTCCAGGACGCAATTCCGGAAACGAAGACGCGCGGCTATCACGGCTATGCCGCGCGCGCAGGCGATCTCATCGAAAGTCTACGGAAAATAGCCGCGCGAAATCCTGACGTGCTCGTACCCGCGCGCGGACCGATCATCGAACATCCGAATCAGGCAATACAGCATCTGATCGCGCGGCTACAAGTCTTAATGGCGAGTCATTTTGCAACTGACGCGCTGCTTTGGTATTGGGGCGAGGAAAGCTTGCGCATACGGTCGCGTAAGGCGCTGGATGGTCGTCCGGTGGATTCCATGCCGATGGCGGAACAGCGCGCTCTGCCGGCCTGGGCCCGGGCGTTTGGAAATTCACGAGTTTTGCTTTCGCAAACGGGCGCCGCCTTCGTGATCGATGCAGGATACAAGGGGCTGCAGCCGAAGCTCGACGAATTGACGGCGGCGGGTCAAGTGAAAAACGTAGAAGGTATCTGGATCACCCACTACCACGACGATCATACGGACTATGCGCAGCAAGTATCGAATCGCTTCCGTTGTCCGGTGTATTGCGCGCCGCGCCTGACGGATGTGCTCGAGCGGCCGTCATACTATCGGTTGCCGTGCCTGACGGCCAACGCTATTTCCACGATCAAAGCCCAGGCCGATGGAACCAAGATGCGCTGGCACGAGTTCCAATTCACCTTCTTTGACTTTCCCGGGCAGACTCTCTATCACGATGGGCTGCTCGTGGAAAAAGATGGCGGCGGCGTGCTGTTCTTTTTAGGCGATTCCTTCACCCCTTCCGGCCTCGACGACTACTGCCTGCAGAATCGTGATCTTGTGCGCGAGGGCGAAGGCTATCTCTATTGCCTGCGCGTCCTCGACAAACTGGCAGACGATGTCTGGTTGATCAACCAGCATGTGGAACCCACGTTCCGGTTTTCAGCCGGGCAGCGGGAGCGCATGAGAACGGAGCTGATGAAGCGGATAGCGATTCTGAAGGAATTGACGCCATGGCCCGATCCAAACTATGCAATCGATGAGAGCTGGGCGGCGGTCTACCCTTACGCAACCGAAGCGCGCGATGGCGAGCAGGTCGCGTTGCGAATCAAAATACGAAATCACGCGCCGGTTCGGGAAACCTACAAGCTGAAATGGAACGTTCCGTCCGGTTGGCAAGTCGTCCGAGCGGATGAGAATGTTGCGATTACGGCGCGGGGCGAAGCGTCCGCACAGACAGTTTGCACCGCGAAGGGCAGCGGTTTGCAAGTCGTCACGGTCGATATCGAATTCGCGGGGCATGAGCTGCGGGAATGGACCGAGGCATTGGTACGCGTGCGGTAGATTTGCAATAGGACTTCGAAATCGAGGATAATAGTTCACGAGATCGAGGATTCGATTTTTGGCTACTTTACCCGTTGCGCCGATGGTTGCCGGTTACTCCTTCGACCACGGTCCTAACTTTGCCGAAGCTGCCGAGCGCGCACGTCTGAGTCCGAGCGCGATCAAAGCTTTTCTGAACATCGGCACGAAATGGGGATTGAGCGAGGCGCAGGCCCGCGGCTTGCTGGGCGGCATTGCTTCCTCGACGTTCCACGCCTGGAAGACGGAACCGCGCGGCAAGAAACTGGATCAAGACACCCTAATGAGAATTTCCCTGATTATCGGTATCTACAAAGCCTTGCATATTTACTTTGGCAAGCCTTGGGCGGATCGCTGGGTGCTGCTTGAAAATCGTGGCCCGATGTTCGCCGGCCAGGCTCCTATCTACTATATGATCCGGCAAGGGCAGCCGGGAATGATGCAGGTGCGCCGTATGTTGGATGCCTGGCGCGGCGGACGTTGACTCCTCCGGTTCGCGAATTCAATTTAGACGCGATGCACCGCCTCATCCCCTCGCGATACAGCGAAGGTGGAACGGTGCTGGAAGAGATCGTCGACAGCGAAGCGATGCTCGAAGATGTCGTGCTGCTGGATGGCGCAACGAACGATCGAATTCAAGGTGAACAACAGGGTCTTGCGGGGATCAGCGTCTTTGAACTGATTTACGGAATTCCGAATGCGCGTATTGTAAATGCGGCATTCACGCACACGAGCGATGCGGGCTGCCGGTTCAACGACCACACGCGAGGCGCCTGGTACGCCGCCGATGAGCTAAGGACGTCTATCGCGGAAGTGACCTATCAAAAAGCGAGACGGCTGGCGGAAATTGTCGTGCCGGAATTGCCGTACCATTGTCCCGATAAAGAAATCTCCACGTACGACGATTGGCTGGCGGATTTTCGATCGCCGTTTCATGAATTGCGTCCAACTAAGATGTTTTCGGATTGTCTCGAACCCGAGCCTGTCCCTCAATGTTATCTGGCGTCCCAACGCATGGCGCGGCAACTGCTCGGCGATGGTTCAAACGGTATCGTTTACCCAGGTGTTCGGCGGAAAGGCTCGCGCTGCCTAGCCTGCTTCCGGCCCGCGCTGGTTTATAACACACGCCGGGCCAGCCGCATGGAAATTACATTTACTGCCACTGCAGCCGGTTATGACCACAAGGTACGCACCGTATCGGCTCGATCAGCAGGCGTGAGCCAGGCTCCCTCCATCTGAACTTTCATTGGCCATTTCCTTGCGCAGCCAGGCTTGAGCCAAGCGGAGTTCGCGGCGTACCGTATGCACCGGCATCGATAAAGCTAGCGCCGATTCCTCCGCCGTCATACCACCGAAGTAACGCATCTCGATGAGTTGAGCCTTCAAGGGGTCCGTCTTCTCAAGTAGGTCGAGCGCGTCGTCGATTGCCAGCAGGGTTCGGTTCGGCTGCGGCCCCCAATCAGGCAGATCCGCGAGCGACACTTCCTGCATAGCGCTACGTTTTTCGGCTGCTTTGGCGCGTGCCGTGTCCACCAGGACTTGTCGCATCAGCCTGGAAGCGATTCCGTAGAAATGAGCCCGATTCTCGTAGGAAGGGTGCCGGCCCCCGGCTAGCTTCACGAACGCCTCGTGTACGAGGGCCGTTGTGCCTAGCGGAACAGCTCCTACTTCGCGGCGCAGATGCGACCGTGCCAGCTTTTTCAATTCCTCATAGACTAACGGGATCACGTCGTGCATGACGTCCCGATCGCCGGCCTGCAAACGGTGCAGCAATGTTGTAATTTGCATGGTTACCTCTCGTGCTCAAAAGACCTTCCATCTATACCTGCGTAAAACGCGATGGAATTTAGTTCATCGCATCGAGTTGACGACGAACAAAATTGTTATTGGGAAGACGAGTGTCCCAACGCTGCCATAGTTCACGGCGGCGCGTTTCTAAATCGACTGCAAGTTCAGTCTGACGAGCCCGGCGGCGAAGCACAGCGAGCGTTGCATAGAGACGTGAGATTTTTACAGCATCCGTCAAGTTGGCGTCCGGTTGCGCTCCCCACGCCTGAACCTGCATGAGCAGCTTTTCATAAATGTCTATGGCGCCCGAGACATTGCCGTTAGCTGCTTTGAAGTCTGCGAGCGCGGAAAACGCGCGCTCCGTCTCCGAGCCCGGCTTGATTTTGTCTCCGGGATGATATTTCAATTGGCGAAGACGTTCGAAAGCCGAGTTCAAACGTTGCTGGATCTCCCCGTCGCGGTCGAGACCTCGTAGTGCGTAACTTGATCCTGCAAGGGCGCCCACTTCATAACGGCGAAAGCTCGCATTGTCCTTGATCTCGGCCATGTGGCGAAAAACATGATCGTAGATGGCGAGGGCGCGCTGCGCGTCCGAGTGGCGAAGAATATCCGCCAAGCTAATACCGGCCATAGCGAGGCGGCCTCTGGTCACCTGGTCGCGGGGATCCTGGTGAACGGAGGCATCAGAGATATTGAATGCGCGCTCGAGGATCGCCACCGCTTTTTCGGACTGGTCCGCGTTGATCGCATTGTCTTCGCCGAGAATTCTGCCCTCATGGGCGAGCGCCAACACATAATTCATCGTCCGACTTTGGTCGCCGTGGTCAGACAGAGGCTCGAGGATTCTGACCGATTCTTGAATATCGTTTGCTGCCCTGTCGAGATCGCCCTGAAACCGGTAGGCCTCCGCGGAGACCCATAGAAAAGTGCCGATATCCACGGGTCTGTTGTAAGTTCGCGCCAATTCGGCGCCCCGGCGAGCGAGGCGGAGAGCTTCGTCGAATTGACGTTCCAACACATATTGATTAGCCACGTTCAAATACGTATTGAGAATGGGAGCCGCTTCGGACTTGTCGCTCTTGCCCGGGTTAAATTTTTCCAGCCATTCGGCCGCTTGCCGCGCCAACATCCCGGTTTCCGTTTTCCCGTCATTTAACCTCGCTAGCAACATCCGATCATGGGCGGACTGTGCCAAGCGAAGAAGAGCAGTCCGATTTGTTGGCTGCAAGGTGAGCGCGGAATGAAGAAACCGTTCAGCGATGCGCAGGTTCCGCTCCGCCTTATCCATCTGACCCAGGTTCTGCGAGACGGGTACGCCTTGGACTCGCGCGACACGCAGGTAAGCATTACCAAGTTCAAAGGTAAGATCCGGATCGCCTTGCGCGTCGGCCGACAATCGTTGTAGATATTCGAGCGAGGCATCCACAATCAACTGCCGCGTCTTGGTACTCCCGGCGAACTTACGGGCTTCGAGATCAATGTCGAATAACTTGTCCGATAACTGCCGTACTTGAACGAAGCGCCGCTGGGCGATAGCGCGCTGTCGATTCGCCAGGAGCATGCCGCCCGAGAGGCCGCCGATAGCGAGCGCAGCCGCGGCGACCGGCAACCAATGGCGCCGTATAAATTTTCGGGTTCGATACCAGATATCGCCCTTGCGCGCGCGAACCGGACGAGATTCAAGGTGGCTTTCGAGATCTTCCGCAAACTGTTCGACGGTGGCATAACGCTCTTGTGGTTCGGTGCGTAACGCCTTCATCAGGATGCTTTCGAGATCGCCCTTCAAATCCGGCATTAGTTTGGCCGGCGGCGCGATTTTCCCACCTAAGATGGCAAGCGCAATCGCGCCGACCGAATCGCCTTCAAATTGATGCGGCGATGAGCCCGTCAACAGCTTGTAGAGCACCGCTCCCAGTGAATAGATATCGGTCGATGTGGTCACTGGAGAGCCGGCTACCTGCTCGGGGCTTGCATAATCCGGCGTCAGAATTCGCATGTTCGTGGCGGCGGCCTCGGTAGTCAGGTCCAGCATCTTGGCAATGCCGAAATCGAGCAGTTTCGGTTCGCCTTCGCTCGTGACAAAAATATTGGCGGGCTTCAAATCGCGATGCACCACCAGGTTTCGGTGCAGATAGCTGACGGCGGCGCATACTCTGAGAAATAACGCGATCTTTTGCCGGACGTCCAATCCAGCGGCGTACGTATCGATCGGTTCGCCTTCGACATACTCCATCGCCAGATACGGCTGCCCATCCTCCCGGTGGCCGGCATCCAATAGCCGCGCGATGTTGGGATGGGAAAGGCTGGCTAGAATCTGGCGTTCCGCCAAAAAACGCTCGCGCAGCGGCGGATCGTCGGCTCCGGGTTGTAGGAGCTTCACCGCCACTCGCTGCGTAACCTCACCGTCCACGCGCTCAGCCAAATGGACGGTCCCCATGCCGCCGCGTCCCAGAAGCTCCTTAAGCCGATACGGCCCGCACAGCATATGTTTATGCTCGATCCGCTCGAGCGTGCGCTGTGCTACATGGCCGATATCTCGATCTAGTGAAGTACCGGAGTGGGAATCGAATCGAAGAAGCGCTTCCACTTCTCGCCGTGTCAGCGCATCGATGCCGTGCTCGTCGAAATACCGCGCACGCGCGTCCGCCGGTAAGTCAGCTACCTCATGGAAGAGATTCTCGACATCAGCCGAATGGATTAACGTGCTATCCGAAAGGTTTGTCATCCGCGCGCGCTCTGGTCAATTCCCGGGAGTTCTTCTAAGTGAAATAAGCGCCAATTCGCGTTTCCCTACGCAAGTCCCCGCTTGTTGAATAAGCGGAATGGCAATCCATTTGCCAATTAAGACGCGGCTGCCGCAGGTCTTATCTGCAAATCACAGATTTTTTCTCTCGACAGCGCATGTCTGAGTAGGGATGTATCTCATAAGACGAAAATCTTCGCACAGCCAACCGCCGGCTCACCGGCGTAATTGCGACGTCGAGCAGTTGGAGCCTGTGGCTTGTTGCGCTTGTCTGGCGAGCGGTGTAAATACAAATCCGACGCCGAACGCATCGAACTTGAAACCGCGTAAGCTCGCTATATGAACAGGCGAAATTTTGTCCGTTTCGGCCTAGCCGCCACAACGGCTCCATCTGCTCAGACGCCGAGGCGCCGACCTTCCCGCCCGAACATCTTGATGATCATGGCCGATCAGCTCCGCGCGGACTGCCTAGGCATCTACGGGAACCGAGTCATTCGGACGCCGCATATCGATCGGATTGGCGCCGAAGGGGCGGCTTTCACGAGCGCTTACACCTGCACGCCGAGTTGCACGCCAGCCCGTTCGGCTCTTCTAACCGGCCTCGCCCCGTGGCATCACGGCATGTTGGGAATGACGCGGATGGCTACCGAATACCCGGTCGAGAAGCCGCGTGTCATGGCGGAAAACGGCTACTACACTGCTGTGGTTGGCAAAAATCACTTCTATCCGATTCGTAATTCCCACGGTTATCATCAGATGGTGCTCGATGAGCATGGCTCGTATTGGTTCGACGAGCATGAATCGAGCGCTGCGCTCGCCGCTTCGCCGGAGGAGCGCTGTGATTATGATGCGTGGTTTTGGTCCCAACTGCCCAACGCGAGCCCTCATGCTACCGGCCTCGGTTGGAACGACTATCGTGGAGAGGCATTCGCGCTTCCAGAGCATTTACATGCCACTCGCTGGATCGGGCAAACGGCAGTCAATTTCCTCAGAACGTACAAGCGGCCGGAGCCCTTTTTTCTGAAGGTCTCCTTCATTCGGCCCCATAGCCCTTACGATCCGCCCGCCCGCTGGATGAACCAATACGCCGATGCCGATCTTCCCGCCGCAGTCGAAGCCGACTGGGCCAATCGTTACATTCCTCGAAGCGATAGCAGCAACGATATCTGGCACGGAAAGATGGCGCCCGAAACCGTTCGTCAATCGCGCCAGGCTTACTACGCCAATGTCAGCTTCGTGGATGAGCAAGTTGGTCTTATTCTCGAAACGCTCGAACGGCGCGGCTTGCTAGATGAAACATTGATCGTATTCACGTCCGATCACGGTGACATGCTGGGCGATCACAATCTGTGGCGCAAGACTTACGCATACGAGCCGTCGGCGCGAATTCCGCTGCTGATGCGCTGGCCCACCGGGCTGCTCTCCGCCGAGCGCGGTCAAAAGCGGCGTGAACCGATCGAGTTGCGCGATATTTTCCCGACTTTTCTTGAAGCCGGCAACGTTCCCCGCGCGCAAGACTTGATCCAGAAAATGGATGGCCGTAGCCTTCTCGCTCTCATCCGTGATCAGGGGCGCGGTTGGCGTCAATGGATCGACCTCGAGCATAACGTCTGCTACAGCCCGTCCAATCATTGGAACGGCTTGACGGACGGACGTTGGAAATATATCTTCCACGCGCAAGACGGTGAAGAACAGCTTTTCGATCTAGGCCGCGATCCTCACGAATTGAAGGATCTTGCGAAAGTCAGCAGCCACGAAGACGCACTGCAGGAGTGGCGCAGCCGGCTCATAGAACACCTTTCCGAACGTGGAGACGACTTCGTCAAAAACGGCCGTCTAGCGCTGCGTTCGAAGAGCATGATGACCTCGCCCAATTTTCCTGGATATTCGGTATCGCGCTGATCCTCATCCAGGCTCAGTCGCCGTTTCGAGTATGATGACTTGCGGTGCGCTTACTAGCAATCGCGTTTCTGTGTTTGGGAAATCTCGTCAGCGAGACCGCAACAATCGAGAGTGCCCGCGCGCTGCTGAGGTCCGGACACGTTGTAGAAGCGTTGCACCAGATTCGTGAACTCGAACGACAGAAGCCAAACGATCCAGAACTGCAATTCGAGGTGGGGGAATTCTTGCAGGAGCTCGCGGGATCGAGAGCGGAACGCCTGCAAAAGCTCGCTCCCGCGTCGCCCCAAGCACACGAGCTCGTTGGCAAGTTGCTCGAATCTCACCAAAAGCTCGCGGAAGCGGTCGCAGAGTACGACAGGCAGGGCGTGCCGATCCTTGTTTGCCCGGAATTCATTTCTTGATCGGCAATGTCTATTGCCGGGTCACCGCTGATTCGCGAGACGCTGTCCGGCAATGCCGATATGCGCGCGATTGATGTGCCAGCGGCCCAGATTGGCTACGTATAAGTAATCATTGGCCGGTCCTCCAAAGGAAATATTGGTAGGTCTCGCGAGAATCGTCCCAGCTCGATCGTATGCAAGCTGCGAAACTTTCCGATCTGGTGTGACGCGAAAAATGTTATCGGACGCATAGCAGCTCACATACAAATTGCCTGCCACATCGAATGCCAATCCGTCAGGAATTCTCTCGACTCCACTC
>Ga0081455_10002610_pt1 | contig 21361 bp, 19 predicted proteins | sample TabmetS3T2R1_FD_70207 | JGI IMG/M metagenome (GOLD analysis project Ga0081455, IMG submission 70207) | Tabebuia heterophylla rhizosphere microbial communities from the University of Puerto Rico - S3T2R1 | ecosystem: Host-associated > Plants > Roots > Rhizosphere ...
AGACCCCGAGCGGAAGCTGATTGAGGTAAATCGTGCGGAACACGGCGAGCGCAAGCGCCAATGCCACCATTCCGCCGGCGAGGCCGAGCCCGACACCAATGAGGGCGCGGCGATGGCCTTTGGCGACATAGACACCGATCGCCAGCAAGAACACAGCCACGACGGGGAGCCAGATTCCAATCGCATTCAGCAGGCGGAAGGCACCCTGGGCTCTCCCAATGGCATCCGATTGCAAGATCGTGAACGAGGGATTGACTGCGGGAATGCGATTCGCGAGTTCAAATCCCCTATCGACGAGTCGCTGCTTCACCTCTTGGATGATCGGACCCAGGTTGATGCTCACCGTGTTGTTCTCGATCGTGAGGCCTTCCCCTGTCTCACCCGTCAAGGCGGCGACGAGAGCGGTATGAGCAGCCCGGTTAGCGGTCAGCCAGGCATCTGTGAACGCATCGCTGGCGACGACCTTCCCGACCTCGTCTCGCACGAAGCCCTGGACCCCGTCGGCCAGCGGCTGGGACAGCGCGTGCAGTTGGGTTGCGATCAGCGGAGGCAACCCGCGCTCGGCAAGCGCATCCACAGCCTGATTGGTGATTCCGACGACGTCCAGCCGCGCGAAGATCTCGGCAGTGACCTTGTCTGCGATTGCGTTCTGGATCGCTGGATCGCTGGCCAGCGGCGCCACCGTAGCTACGTACCGATCGGTGTCGGTGACCAAGTTCTTGGTCCACACGGCGACTACCGAGAGCGGCGCCAGGATGCAACCGATGACGATCAGCAAGGTGGCGACCACGGAGCGCCACCGCTGCCGCCGCGGCCGCGAAGGGGGTGGAACGATTGGCTGTTCCATAACCGCGGCGGGAGCGGCGGAGACCTGCGAGCGAAGATCCGCCACCTCGGTACGAAGTCGCTCGAGTTCGACCCGCTCGTCCGCGCTCAGCGCACCACCATCCGCACTCAGCTCAGCATCTTCCGGCACAGCAGTGCCGTACTGGTCGCTGGTCACCATGGCACCATCCCCCAAGAAGCGCGGCGCGGTCATCACCCCTGGGGGGTGAGCCTTAGAAGAAGCGGTCAGACTCCAAAACTGGTCACACCGCCTTTGTCGTGACCACTTTCGGAACGGAGACGTTGCCTCTGGTTGTCAGTCCTCGGTGTCGGCGTCCTCTGCGGCCTGCTCGCCTCCGGCGGCCTTGGCGTCTTGTTCGATCTCAGCGGTATCGGCCTTGATCTCGCGGGTTTCCACCTTCTCGGCCTTACTCATGGAACCCTTGATGTCGTCTTCCATGTCCGCAACGCCGACGACCACGAGCCCGGCCTGACCCTCATCGAGGTATTCCCCGAGCTCTTTCAGGTCGCTGCGACTCATCCCGGCCGCCGCGTGTCCGGCCACCGCGCCGAGTACGGCCCCACCGGCGGTCGTTGCCGCGAGTAGCCCACCGCCCAGAGCGGCGAATGGAAACAACGCCACCACCAGCCCGGTCGCCAACCCGACACCACCGCCGAGCACTCCGCCTACTCGAGTTGGCGTTTCATGCTTCTTGGTGATGCGCACTTTTCCGTTCTCGCGCTTTTCGATCACCGCTGCGTCGTAGGCATCCAGCATTCCGGCCTTGGTATGGAGGTCCTTGACCAGCTGGTAATCCAACTCCGCGTATTCAACGCTCGGGTACACCCCGACGTACGCCACGAACGTGTCGACAGCCATCTCATCTCCTTGGTCTGTTGGGCTGCGTTACTGTCCTCAAAGCTGGTCAGCAGTATCAGCCGCCACAGATGAGCGTGCATCACCCTGTGCGGGTGAGTCGTCGAATGGGATCGGCGGAAGGATCACGGATATGGCTGATGAACCCGATGACACGGTCGTACGCCTTTCCCGAATGGAGGCGTTCAGCGACGGCGTCTTCGCCATCGCCATCACCTTGCTGGTGCTGGAGCTTTCGATACCGGAGGGGTCCGAAGGGCATCTGCTCGGAGCAGTGCTCAGCCTCTGGCCGTCTTATCTGGCGTACATCGTCAGCTTTGCGACCATCGGAGCGACCTGGCTGGGTCATAACTCCATTACGCACTACATGCATGGTGCCAACGCGACTTTTCTGAGGGCAAACCTGGCACTTCTGCTGGTGGTCTCGTTCCTGCCTTTTCCCACCAAGTTGGTAGCGGAATATCTCGGATCTCGTGAAGACGAAAAAGTAGCGGCGACGGTCTTTGGTGTCACCCTGCTCGCAGTGATGTCACTGTTGTCGGTGTTGTGGACGCTCGCGGTGCGTGGCGGGCTCGTACATCCGGAGACCGGCGATGAAGAGATCACGCTGCTCTCGCGGCGGCTCAGGCCGAGCCTCGCGCTCTATGTCGTGCTGATTGTGGTCGGGTGGTTTACTCCGATCGTTGCCGTGATCGGTTATTTGGTGATCGCTTTTTTCCTCATCTTTCCGGTCAGCTTGCGGCGTCGCGAGAAGACCGAACCTGCCGCTGGCTGAGGGACTCACCCCGGCAGGGTGATGCCGGTCTGCCTGCCGCTCCGCGAGGCTGATCGGATCACCGTCGTCACTCAGGAAGTGGTGAATCGCATGCCTGACTCCAAACCGAACATTTTGGTGATTTGGGGAGATGACATCGGTATCACCAACCTGAGCTGCTACAGCGATGGATTGATGGGTTACCGTACGCCGAACATCGATCGGATCGCCGACGAAGGCATGCGGTTCACCGACTCCTACGGGGAGCAGAGCTGCACCGCGGGGCGTTCCTCCTTCATCACGGGACAGAGCGTGTATCGCACCGGTATGAGCAAGGTCGGTGTGCCCGGGGCCGATGTGGGCCTGCAGCCCGAGGACCCGACCATCGCCGAGCTGTTAAAACCGCTGGGCTATGCCACTGGCCAGTTCGGCAAGAATCACCTCGGCGACCTCAATAAGTACCTGCCGACCGTGCACGGCTTCGACGAGTTCTTTGGCAACCTCTACCACCTGAATGCAGAGGAGGAGCCGGAAAGCCCTGACTACCCCAGCCAGGAAGAATTTCCCCGGCTGTACGCGCTCGCCCATCCCCGAGGTGTGCTGCACTGCTGGGCGACCGAAGAGGACAGCGGCGAGACCGATCCGCGCTACGGGCCGCTCGGCAAGCAACGGATCGAGGACACCGGAGCCCTTGATCGAAAGCGGATGGAGACCATCGACGACGAGACGACCGAAGCATGCATTGACTTCATCCGACGCCAGCACGACGCTGGGACGCCCTTCTTTGTCTGGATGAACATGACCCACATGCACGTCTTCACCCACACAAAGCCGGAGAGTTTGGGGCAGGCAGGCCGCTGGCAGTCTCCTTACCACGACACGATGATCGACCACGACAAGAACGTGGGCCAACTGCTTGATCTGCTCGACGAGCTGGGGATCGCCGACGACACCATCGTGGTGTATTCCACAGATAACGGGCCGCACATGAACAGCTGGCCGGACGCGGGTACGACGCCGTTCCGCAGCGAGAAGAACACCAACTGGGAGGGCGCCTTCCGGATTCCGGAGGTCATCCGTTGGCCGGGCAAGATCCCAGCCGGCGTGGTCTCGAACGAGATCATCCAGCACCACGACTGGCTCCCGACTTTCCTGGCTGCGGCGGGAGAGCCGGACATCGTCGAGAAACTTCAGGCCGGTCACAACGTCGGCGTCAAGGCCTTCAGGGTGCACATCGATGGCTTGAACCTGCTGCCGTACCTCACTGGCGAGGAGGAGAAGAGCCCTCGCAAGGGCATGATCTACTTCTCCGACGACGGCGACTGCCTTGCCCTCCGGGCCGGCAATTGGAAAGTCGTCTTCATGGAGCAGCGCGCCCCCGGTACGCTGCGGATCTGGGCTGAGCCGTTCACGCCCCTGCGGGTACCCAAGCTGTTCAACCTGCGGACCGACCCCTTTGAACGCGCGGACATAACGTCTAACACCTACTACGACTGGATGATCCGCCGGGCTTTTCTCGTCTTCTATGGGAGCGCCATCACGACGAACTTCCTGGAGTCGTTCAAGGAGTTCCCGCCTCGACAGAAGCCGGCAACCTTCAGCATCGACCAGGCCGTCGAGAAACTGAACCAGCTCGTTGGTGCCGACTGACGTGAAAGGCCTATCGAGCTGGCGGGACGGTGCGACCAAGTCGGCCATCACCGACTTCGTCACCCGTGTCACTACCGATGGCGGGCCCGATTACATCGAGCCTGACGCTCGGGTCGCGGTTTTCGACAATGACGGCACGCTCTGGACAGAAAAACCGCTGGTCATTCAGCTTGATTTCACGATTCGCCGGTTTCGTGAAATGGCTGAGGCCGATCCCTCGCTACAAGATCAACAACCGTACCAGGCGGCGTACGAAGGTGATCTTCATTGGTTGGGTGCGGCGATGGTCAAGCATTACCGTGGCGACGACAGCGACATTCAGTTACTGATGGTCGCGGTTCCCAAGGCGTTCGAATCAGTGACGCTCGAAGATTACGACCGACGGGTCAAGGATTTTTTCGGTGACGCCGACAATCCCGGCCTCAAGCGGCCGTACCGGGCATGCGGCTACCAGCCCATGATTGAGCTGCTGCGCTATCTGGAAGCCAACGGCTTTGCCACCTATATCGCGTCGGGCGGTGACAGGGATTTCATGCGCCCGGTCGCCGAGGACATGTACGGCATTCCGCCGGAGCGGATTATTGGCAGTGCCTTGGGCATCACCTACTCCGTGGAGGGCGGCCGGTCTCTGCTGCTCTACAAGGGCGCGATGGACTTCTTCGACGACGGTCCAGAGAAGCCGATCCGAATCTGGAGCCGGATCGGGCGGCGCCCCATCCTGGCCTTCGGCAACTCCAATGGTGACGTGCCGATGCTGGAGTTCTCCGGAACGCCGTCAACCTCATCGCTCCGGCTGCTCCTGCTGCACGACGATGGAGACCGGGAATTCGACTACACGGCCGGTGCCGAGCAAGCGTTGGAGACGGCCGACCGCCAGAATTGGACCGTGGTCAGCATCAAGAACGACTGGAACACCGTCTTCACCGACGCCCGATGACTGACGATCTCAGGTGGATTCCGGCACAGACCTACGCGATGGGGTCTGGCCGCCACTATCCGGAAGAGGGTCCGGTCCACAAGGTCGCGGTTGACGGCTTCTGGATGGAGGCGCATCAGGTCACCAACGCGGAGTTCGAGGAGTTCATCGGAGATACCGGCCATCTCACCGTCGCCGAGCGTCCACTCGATCCAGCCGACTTTCCGGGGGCGCCCAAGGAGAACCTGCAACCCGGTTCCATGGTGTTCAGCCGTAGCGCGGGGCCGGTCAATCTGCGCCACATCAATCTGTGGTGGACCTGGATTCCAGGCGCCTTCTGGCGCCACCCTGAAGGGCCCGGGTCATCGATCAATGGCCGCGAAGATCATCCAGTGGTGCACGTCGGCTACCAGGATGCCGAGGCGTACGCGAATTGGGTGGGCCGCAGTCTGCCAAGCGAAGCCGAGTGGGAAGCGGCGGCGCGCGGTGGGTTGGATCAGATGATGTTCAGCTGGGGTGACGACCCAGAAGGCGCCGACGAGCGGCTCGCCAACTTTTGGCACGGCGACTTCCCGTGGCGACCGGACTACGGGTATGGCGCCACTACGCCGGTCGGATCGTTCCCGCCGAACGCCTACGGCCTCCATGACATGGCGGGCAACGTCTGGGACTGGACCGCCGACTGGTACGCCGACCGGCACCCTGCGGATGTCGACAGGCCCTGCTGCATCCCCCGCAATCCGCGTGGCGGGCCGGTCGCTGAGAGCTATGACCGGCGGCAACCTCAGTTCAGGGTGCCCCGCAACGTGATCAAGGGTGGTTCGTACCTCTGTGCCGACAGCTATTGCATGCGTTACCGCCCGGCAGCCCGCAGGCCGCAGATGATCGACACCGGGATGAGCCACATCGGCTTCCGGTGTGTGGTGCGCGACACCACCGATTGGGGTCAGTCAGCGACTGGTGCGGCGGCAACGGCACCTCGCACCGTCGGGTAGAGGTGTTCTTCGCCGACAAGATCAAGAACACCGGCCTGGTCCAAATGGCTGTGCGTGGGGTCATGGAGACGCGCGAAGACGAATGTGATGGATTCCTTACGCAGCGCCTCGATCAGTTCGGTGAGCATCCGGACGCCGGTCGCGTCTACGTGGTTGAGCGCCTCTGCGTCGAATACCAGCCAGCGTACGGGCGTCTGTGCGCCCGCGAGTGCCTCCCGGATGCGCCCTTTGACGTAATCGGAATTCGCGAAGAACAGGCGATCATCCAGTCGATAGACCAGCACCCCGGGAACGGTTTTAGCGGTCGGGTGGAGCTGGACATCTGCATAGCGGTCCATGCGCTCAACCCAGCCGAGCACCGCATCGTGTGGAGTCGCGCTGCGGCGGACAGCGTCGACGACTGAGAGTGCAACGGCTAGTAGCAACGCGCGAAGTACACCAACGGTGATGACCCCCGCCGTGGTGGTCGCAGCAATCGCGACTTCCACTCGGCTGATCCGGGCCAGACCGCGCCAGTCGTTGAAATTGACCAGTCCCAGGGCCGCGACGACGATGACAGCACCGAGCGTCGCTGTCGGCAAATACTGCATTGGTCCCGTGAGGAAGAGCAGCACCAGACCGATGACGACCGCAGTGATTAGTCCAGAGACCTGAGTGCGGGCCCCCATCTGATCATTGACGGCGGTTCGGGAATCGCTCGCGCCTACGGGTAATCCCTGACTGATACCAGCGACCAGGTTGGCTGCGCCCATGGCGACCAGCTCTGCATTTGCCTCGATGTGCTGGCTGTGGCGCCCAGCGAACGACCGGGCAATGAGGATTTGGCTGGAGAAGCCGACGAAGAAGATGCCAATGGCCGGTGGGAGGAGAGTGACGATGTTGCTGGGCCGCAAGGTAGGCAGCTCGACGCTGGGCAAACCGGCTGGAATTTGGCCGACGATAGCCACACTTTGCTCCGCCAATCCTGCGACAGCCGATACCACGATGGCCAGTACGACGACGAGCAGCGCTCCCGGAAACTTCCGGGACATCCAGCGAGCGAGCAGCAGGATGACCAGGGATACCACGCCGACCACGAGGGTGATCCAGCTGATATCGCCGATTTCCTTGATGAACTCGATGATCTTGCCTGGCGGAGTCTGGGCGTTGATGCTCAAGCCGAAGAGCTTGCCGAGCTGACCGATAATCAGAACGATCGCCACACCGTGGAGGTAGCCGATCAACACGGGCCGCGAGAAATAATCCGCAATCCAGCCCAGTCGGGCCAGCCGAGCGCCGAGGAACACCCCTCCGACCAGGAGCGCCAGCAGGGCGGCTAGAGAGGCGCGTTGCTCCGGATCGGTAGTCAACGGAATGATCGCGGCACCGACGAGGACGGAAATGGATCCTTCTGGCCCGACGATCAACTGTCGAGAAGAGCCGAAGAAAGTGTAGGCAACTGCCGGCAGCAGCAGCGCGTAGAGGCCGATCACTGGTGACAAGCCGGCGATCTCGGCGTACGCCAGCGATGCCGGCAGCGCAAGGGCAGCGACTGTGACACCTGCTAGCAGATCCCGTCGTAGCGTTCCGGCGCGATAGCCCGGTACATGCTCGATGATCGGGATTAGCCGCTGCAGGAGCGGTCGACGAGCCGGTGGCTGGAACGGCGACGCTTCGCCCTTGTCGCTTGCGCTGTCGCCGCCGCTCCCCTCAGTCATGTGAGAACGTGCTAGCGCCCGAGATCACTCCTCGGTGAAGACCTCGCGCAGCTTGGCTTCTTGCTCGGCCGAAAGGTTGCTGGCGATCAGCTCAGCGTGGCTGTCCTGGAAGACATCCTTGATCCGATCGATGACCGCATCTGAACTGAGCACGAACAGCGCTGATGTGCCGGGCGTAACTCGCTGCTTCACGCTATTGATGAAATCGTCGCTGATGCCGACATCGGACATCGAGCCCGCCAGCGCGCCGATACCGGCGCCAATCGCCGCCCCCAGCAGCGGCACGAAGAAGATCAAGCCGAAGAGCATTCCCCAGAAAGTGCCACCGAGAGCGCCAGCTGCAGTCATGTTGCTGAGCTGCCGGGTCTTCGGCTTCTTCTTTCCGGGTTCCCAGGACACCACAGCAGCGTCCTCGATCTTGATCAATTCTTGGGCGGAGAGCGCCTGGAGCTTCTGGGATGCCTGCTCGGCACCGTCGACGCTGTTAAAAGCCCATGCGGTCAGTGTCGCCATACGGAGTACGTCCTCTCTGTTTGTGGAATCGCCGGCCGATACGGTCACGGCGATCAAGCCAAAGCATGGTGCAGGCCCCCATTGGACGCCTCACTCCCGAGAGGTGATTCTGCCAGTCGGAGCGCGCGCCCAGGACACCGAGTCACCTTCTCGGAGGCCTGAGCTGGCTCAGCCGTTCTCGGGATCGCTGAGGTAGCTGTGCAGCTTGTCGCTGCGGTGGCGGGCAATCTTGGACGCAACCATCGGTGCCCAGCCAAAGACGATCAAGCTCACGACAATTGAAACCGCCGTGCCGATCCAAAGGCCGGTCGGAGCCATCTGGTGCGGCGGATAGCCCTGATGGGCAATGACCCAGATGATCAGCGTTGGGCCGAGCAGGATGAGCCCGATTGCCGGCACGACGAGATAGGGAATGACCAGAAGGACACCCCACCTCAGTAACGCTGCTCGTCGGTCGGAACGATGCTGCCAACGCCAGAGCAGCTTCCGCGGGTGATAGGGCATCCAGAGGCTCATCCAGGCGGCGACGCTCAGTACACCGAGTGGCAGGAACAGCAGGATGGCGGCTACCGCGGCTGCGACCATGTAGCGCTGCAGCACGATGCCGATGACAACTGCCACGATTGCGGCAATCGGGCCGACGAAGGACGTCAAGACGAGATGTTTGGCGCGTAGCCAGGTGCGCAGCGCGGTTGGATCGTCTAGTTGAGCCAAGGCCCGCACGGCGTCGCGACCTGCCACGTTGGTTGCCGGCGTGTCGCCGAGCGTCCACATCTCGAGGATGAACGGAAACACCAGTGGGCCGTGTAGCGCGAACAGCCAGTTCTGGATGCTGTCCGGTAACAAGAACCAGCAAATGGTCACCAGCACGGCGTTGAACCCCACCGCAAGCAGGTCGTCACGGCCGTGGACCAAGATCCGCGCGTACTCAGACCTGACCGCACTGGAGACGTCGGAGAGGCTGACCTCGCTCGGCACGGATTTGATTTTCCTCCCACCAGCGCAGGGCGGACCTTGAGTGTCGATTTGGGCCAGGCCCATCCGTGGAAGGGGTGAAGCCACTCATCATCGGCAGCACGAGGCTGACCGACCAATCCCAGGAGGACGTAATGGCGAAGTTCGTGTACCTGTACACCGGCGGGCAGATGGCGGAGACCCCTGAAGCACAAGAAGAACAAATGCAGCAGTGGACTTCCTGGTTCGGCACATTGGGCGACTCGGTGGTCGATATTGGCAATCCCTTTGGCGCTGCTCAGACAGTCGCCAATGGCGGTTCCAGCGATGGCGGAGCCTCGAAGCTCGGCGGCTATTCGATCATCACTGCTGAATCCATCGCGGAAGCCGCATCGAAGGCCAAGGGATGTCCTGTCCTGGAATCCGGGGGCGCCGTTGAGGTGTACGAAGCCCTCGCTATGTGAGAGCGAGGACCCGCAAACCCACTCTGCACTACTTACTTGGACATGGCATCAGCCGCAGCTGATGCCATGTCCAAGGAAGTAGTGCAGAGTGCCATCAGGATGCTCGCGCGAAGGCCCGGAGCACCCGTTCCCGAAGTACGCCGGCACGATAAAGGTCGCTCCACATCCAGCGGACGACCTGCAAGCCGAGATCACGTACGGCGTCCTCACGAACTTTCTCGTCGAAGATGACGTCCTCGATACGCTGCCCAGGCCCAAGCAGCCGTCCGTACTTGATCTTTCCGTCGAACTCCCCAACGGTCTTGTGCTCTTCCCAATAGAAATCGACTCGGGCAATGAGCTGGCCGTCTGGTGCGAAGAGCTCACGCTGCGGCTCGGGACGCGGCAGCCCTTCCTCGACTAGCCGTACCCGGCTCACCGACTCGCCGACGCTTTCGCTTCGTACGTCAAGAAAATCGATCGCGCGGCGTGCCGCACGGACACCCGGCCAGCGTTCCATTGACAGCAATCCGGCGTCGAGGTCCGGACAAGCCAGGCCCAATGCCAGCGCACGATCACCCGCGGCCACCGCTTGTGTCATCGGCACCGTGCGGGCCAGGTCGAGTACGGTCCGCCGCAGCGACGTCACGGGCATGTTGTTGATCAAGGTGATATCGAGAGCCCGGAGCGGCGTTCCGTGCACCTGCACGACCGAACGCTTGATTCCACCTCCCCGACGATTACGAGTGACATGGACTCGCGACACGGCAGTCGGCCAGACCGGCAAGCCGTGCAAGACCGCCGCTGATCCGTGGCTGAAGACAGCACCTTCGCCGAGCTGTGGTGCCGTACCGAGTACGAGGCGTAGATGCCTCTCCTCGACAAACTGATCGGGTTTGTCCTCGCGTGCATAGGCTCCCCGCCGTACCCGGAAAAGTTCGCCGCGGCGTTCCAGACGGCGCAGATCGCCGTAGTCGTAGCCCTGATCAAGCAGCATGCGGGTCATGTGGATCTGGTCCATGAGCAAACCCCAGCGCACGGAGGACGGCCCGCGGAACCTGGTGCCGCCACATCTGTGGATAACTTCTGCTTCTTCGAGATCAGCCGGGTGTGAGGTCGATCCGGCCGCACTTCGCACTTCGCATCAGTTGCTCCGACAGCGCATCACCTGCAGCCAGTGCCAAGCGGGCGTACGTGATGCCAAGTGACCAGAACTTGTGGCCTGAGGTGAAGCCGCGGTACGAAATCGTTATCTAGCCGACTGCGCATTTCACCCGCCACGGGTGATCAGATCTGGCCGATGGGAAGCCAAACTTGTGCCGCTTCTCAGCACCGCTGAGATAGACACCAATGGCCCGTAAGGCCGGTCGTAGGAGGCACAACATGAATTTCGGGGACTTCTTCTGGCTCCTCATCTGGAGCTTCTTCATCGTCTGCTACTTAATGATCTTGTTCCAGATCATCGGCGACCTCTTCCGCGACAAGGAGCTGAGCGGATGGTGGAAAGCCCTCTGGATCATTGCGCTGATCTTCGTGCCGTTCCTCAGTGCATTGATCTACCTCATCGCCCGAGGCCGGGGAATGGCCGAGCGCCAGGCGGGTGAGATGAAAAAGGCTCAAGCGGCTACGGATTCCTACATCCAAGAGGTGGCTGGGCGAAGCAATCCCGCAGATCAGATAGCCACTGCCAAGAACCTCCTCGATCAGGGAACGATCACACAGAACGAGTTCGACAGACTCAAGGCGTCCGCACTCGCCTGACACTTGGCACCAGCTGCTTGAGCTCCGCACTATCTGCAGATAGTGCGGAGCTCAAGCAACTGATGCGGAGTGATCACGCTCAACAAAGGCCGAGCGCCCGACCGCGGCGTACGGCGTCAGCTCGGCGGCTCACCGACAGCTTCTGAAACAGTGATCGCATGTGGGTCTTCACGGTATTCAAGGACAAGACCAGATCAGCCGCGATCTCCTCATTGGAGCAGAGCTGCGCCAGCAGTCTCAACACATCTGTCTCGCGGGTGGTCAGGGGAACCACGAATATGCCGTCCTGCGCATGATCATCAGCTCGCTGATGATCGAGAGCAGCAGTAGCCGGCTCGGCTATCGACACCAAGAAGGCCCCATACCGAACCGATAGTCCTGGATCTCGGGCGACGAAGGAGCGCAGCCAGGTGAGGTCGCAACTGATCGTTGTCCGCAGCTGTTCCTTCATCGCAGCCCGCAATGCGCGATGCACGAGCAGCTCGGGCTGCTCGTCGGTGCCGTGCTCGATGGGTAGTTGGGCCAACAGCAGACATCGCCGAACTTGAGCGCTGACCGACATCGCGACGGAGTCAGATGGCAGCTGGGTCAGCTGCGCTCTGGCGGCGTCAAGATCACCAACGAGTCGCAGAGCCCGTGCCAAGAGCAGCCTGGCCTCCACCACTGCAAGATCAGACTCCGAAGTGAGCGTGCCAATTGCCTGTCGCGGTTCATCCGCAGCAATCCATGCCTCGGCCGTCGCCACCAAGAATTGGTCGGCGAACCAGCCATGCCGCATTGGGCAATCGACCGCGTCGGTCGTCTGAACTAGTCTCCGGGCGATTTCCGGCTCATCGGTAGCCAAAGCCAGCCGTACCTGGGTCAACCGCTCAATCGCCGCCAGCAACGGCTCACAACTGGCCGTACTCCGACTCTGAGCATGATCAAGACGTTGCCTGGCTTGCTCGATTTCGCCACGCTCGATGTGTGCCCACGCGGTCGCGAGATGAGCAAACTTCACGCCGATTTCACCGCTGTCAGCGCGACGTTCGGTGAGCAAGGAGGTCGCGCCCCGCATCCCGAGGCGTAGATCACCGCAGAATGCATCGATCCATGACAGCAGTCCCGTGCAGTTGGCGCGTACCAGCTGCTCGGCATGGTTGGCATCGGCATCGCCCGACTGGTGGAAGCGGCCAGCTCGCTCCAACGTGCATCGCGCAGCCTCGACGTTGCCGCGCAACAACTCGAACCCGGCGACGTAGTAATCGATGAGCGGCGAGACCTCGGGCGACTGGGCTCGCTGCTTGACAGTGAGCTGGGCCATCAGGTCCTTGGCATGGCTCGCCTGTGCAAGACCGGCAGTCGCATCCGCGCGCTGCATCGACATCGCCATACCGAGTAGGGCAAGACTGAGTAGGTCTGCAACTTCTGGCTGCCGAGCCTTGCCGAGTTCAGAGGTTGCGCGGGCATGCGCCGACGCCGTGATGTCGAGCCACGAATTTGCCCACGCCGCCGCAGCAAGAAGTAGTGGTTCGGATTCCCCGAGCTCCTGCACTTCGATGATGTGTTGCGCTACTTCGCCGCCGGCACCAGTGAGAATGTGCGGGACAGCCAGTGATCTCACCATGGCCCGTGCCGACTGGCGATCGGTACTTCGGACAGCGGACGGGGTGCTGTGTGACAGCTGAGCGAGTGTGTCCGCGGCGAGACCTACCCCAGCCGCCCAGCCCGCGGTGTGTTCAAGTACCGCCCGGATCGTTGTCTCGCTCGCCTTGACTCCATGTTGATCAAGAATGAGGCGAATCTCATACTCATCCATCACAAGATCATCAATGTGGATCGTGATCAGGTCGTGTGGATCCAATGGATGATGGAGCGGAACTATCGGCAACGTTGAACAGATCAAGATGGTGCTCAGCCGGCGATCGGGCTGGGAGAGCAGAACCTCAAGGTCGCCTATCAGCGAGGCCGGCGGCGCGGCAGGGAAATCGTCACACACAACGACCACCCGGCTGTGCCGATCAACCTCAGCAGCGATTTGATCAAGAGGCAAGCCATCGGTTGAGGCGCTTCGCAGGTCAACCCAGATGACACCAACCGAAGGGTGCAGATCCCCCGCCCAGGCGGCAACACCGATGGTCTTCCCTGCCCCTGCCGGGGCGCTGATCATGGTCAGAGGTAGGACCGCAGCAACGTCGAGGCGATGCGCCAGTCGGGCACGGGGGACAGTCCACACCGGGACGTCGGGTACGCCGGTCCGAGACGGAAGGACGCTGGTGTCAAGAAGAATGGACATCTGGCTGCGCCATAGCCTCCGGTGGTAGGGGTCGCCTGTCCCTATTCGGCCTGACCGCAGGCTGATCTGTCCTCACCCGTCGGGCGATCTCACCCGGGTGATTTCTCGCCGCTAGATCAGCAGGCGCTCGCGGCCGATCTTCACGGCCTCGGATCGGGAACGTGCCCCAAGCTTGCGATACAGGGTGGTGGTGTGCGTCTTGATGGTGTTAGGAGACAGATAGAGCTCTGATGCAATCTCGCTGAGACTGAGCGGGCTGGTCAGCCGGCGAAGGACCTCGATCTCGCGTGCGGTCAGAGCCTCGGTGAGCGGACCATGGGCCAGACTTTCCCGCAGCCCCTTCTGGACTTCCTCGAGCCGCGCGTACATGGGACCCATGCCTTGCTGATACTGCCGCAGCAACGGCGAAACCTCGTCCAAGAGCCGCCGGGCCAATGGCAGATTGTCTGCCATGATCGCAACCCGACCCATAACGAGTAGGTGGTGAACTGTCGGCCAGGGGCTGAGCCCGGGAACCTTCCTGCGTAGGTTCAGCCCATGGTCCAAGGTCGCCATGGCTGTCGCCAGGTCTCCAGAGGCGGCCTGGCTTTGCCCGAGCGCGGTGAAAGCCAAAGCCACCACCGGCAGCTCGTGCAAGCTGCGGGCCTCGACAATCTCCATGGCTTTCATTGCAGATTTGTGACTGCGGTCGAGACGCCCTAGCTCCGCCTGGGTCAGCGACAGCATCGCCAGCGCCGAGATACGGATGAGGGCGGGCGCCGTCTCGCTGTACGCGGCCTTGGTGAGCACGTCGGCCGCTGTGTCCAAATCGCCGGCTACGTAGTTGGCGTGACCCAACGCCGTCCGGGCAACCGCGTACCACGGCGTATTCCCGTCCGTCTCGAGCTCGGCGGCGCGCTGTGCCGAAGCCAACATGTCCAAGGGGCCGCCGAAGCCGAACAGTCCTCGAATAAGCGCGGCCGCAGATTCCACCGACCGAGTTCCGTCGGGAAGGGCGGCGCCGTCCGACACAAGGTCAAGCTGGTCCAGTCGCCGGTCCATTTCCTCTTTTTGGCCGGACAGCGCCGCCATCCATGCCGCTGTCACGATCGTGGCCGCGTTCTGATCCGCGCTCGACGCCTCCAAAGCTCCCAGCCAACGGCGTACGGTCGTCCCCAACCCGGCATCGAAATACTGCAGCCAACATGACTGCACCAGGGATGCCGCACGATCGCTGTTGCCGGCAGCGAGCGCGTGGTCAACGGCGGCATCGACATAGCCGTTTTCACTCAGCCAGTCCGCTGCGCGTCCATGAAGCATCGCTGCACGATCCGGCTCCTCAGTCTCGAGGGCGCTCCTGGCAACGGCGCCGAATAGGTGATGAAAACGAAACCAGCGTTCCTCGTCGTCCAGTGGAATGAGGAAAAGATTGGTGTGTTGGAGCTCGCGAAGAATTTTGGCTGATTGCCGACTGCCAGTCATGTAGTCGCACAGTGGTGCTGAGAATCTGGCAAGGATCGACATGTCAAGGATGAATTGACGGACGTCCTCACTTTGTCGACTGAGGACCTCCTCGGTGAGGTAGTCACCGATGAACCGATTACTACCGCTGAAGTGACGCACGAACTCGCTCGGATCCGCACGGCCGGTCAAGGAGAGCGTTGCCAGGTATAGCCCTGCGGGCCAGCCTTCCGTGCGACGCATGAGCTCCGACAGACCGTCACCCGACAACTGGACTCCGTCGGCGACCAAGAGCGAAGAAGCTTCGTCTGAGTTGAATGCCAGATGATCGGCCCGGATTTCCGACAACTGACCAGCGGCGCGCAGTCGGCCAAGTCGCAAAGTCGGGTCCGAACGGGCAATCAGCACCAAGTGGGAATTCGCCGGCAGGTGTTTGACGAAGAAATCGATTTGTTCGTTGCATTCTGAAGTGCGGACAATGTCGAAGTCGTCGACGACGATTGTAATGTCCTCAGCCAGAGCAGCAATAGCATCGACGATTCTTGGCAGCACAGCCGTGACCATGTCGTGGCTGCCCGACGCAATGAAGCTTGGTATGTCGCGAGCGATGACGCAGCCTGCGCGGTCAAGAGCAGTTGCGATGTCTGTCCACAGCCGAACCGGCTCGTTGTCGGACATGTCGACGGAAATCCAGGCCACGGACTCCGGACGAAAACCAGAAGCCAACCACTGGGTCACGATGGTGGTTTTGCCGTAGCCCGCTGGGGCGGCGATCAAAGTTACCGGGCGCCGACTGCCGCTCTGGAGCTCGTCGAGGAGTCGCGTTCGCGCCACCCACTCTGATCGAACGAGCGGTGGCCGAAGCTTGGCCTCCAGCATGGAATCAACCAGCTGTATGTTGAGGCTCTCCTCAGCCCACGTAAGGCTGCTCACTCTGGAGTACTGCCCCTCGGCGGCCTCATACATAGAGAGCCCCGAGCTTCCCTGCGACCCACGGGCGACCCCTCCCGAGTTGACTAAAGGCGAGTATACGGTCCCAAACCGCGCTGCCGGTTAGGGAGCTAATGTCAGCGACATTTTGCAGTGTGACAATTTGGCCCTGATGAATAAGGAGTTTCGCAGAGCGCGACCGCTACGAGTTGGTGGGAATCTTGGTCGCGCGCGACAATCTGTGCGCGCTGGTTAGCCGATCGACATTCCTTCGGCTGCCGATGAAGGCTTCAGGTCAGGCAGGCGGCCCATCCGGAACGAGTTCAGGAGGCCCAGTAGGCCGGCGATGATCGGCACCAGTAGTGCCACTTGAAGTGCAAACGGGCGGGCTTCGGTATTGATACGGACAATCTCAGCCTGGATCGGCGGCGGTTCATCCTCGAGGAGCTGGACGAGCTGGGTATTGCTCATCAGCTCCGCATCTTCCTCCAGAGCGACCGCGACCTGCTCCTTGTCGGACGGCGGCAGCACGGCACTGTCTTGGGCCATGGTGGTGAAGGAGACTGCGAGCGTGGCCAGCATGATGGCGCCCGCGAACGCCAATCCAAAGGAGAGCCCGAATGATCCCGCTGCGGAGTTGACTCCAGCAGCCTCGCTGACCCGCTCCTCCGTGATCGGTGCCAGCGTGTAGTTGTTGAGCTGAGACACCAGCAGGCCGAGTCCTGAACCAGCGATCAGCAACGGAACCAGCAAATACCAGCCGGAGTCCGCCCGCGGCACGATCGGGATCAGTACTCCGATCCCCACGGTGAGCAGCAGAAAGCCCACCCGCACGATCGTGCTCGCCCGCCGCCTTCCGGCCCGTCGTCCCGCGAGGATCGCAACGCCGAACATGCTGAGCGAGAGTGGGGCGATAGACAGGCCGGCCTGCATGGCGTTGTATTCCAGCACCATTTGGAGGTAGATCGGCAAGGCGATCATGAGCCCGCCGAGAGAGATCTGCTGCAGCATTTGCTGCGAGACCCCCAGTTGAAAGTGCTTGGACCGAAACAGGTCTGGATCGATCAGTGTCGCCTTATCCTGCCGCTTGCGAGCAATGAGCCAGAACGCGAAAGCAGCGAGCGCAATCGCGCCGCTGGCCAGAATTGCCAGTACGTACTCCCCGCCCTCCTGCCAGACCAGGATACCGAGCACGATGCCGCCCATGCCCAAGATCGACAAGAGGGCACCCACGACGTCGACCGCTCGGCTGCCGGTATAGGGCACGTCGCGCACCAGCTTGATGCCGGAGAGGACGACAACGATGACCACCAGCTCGAGCAGGAAGGCGATGCGCCAGGAGAAAAAGGTGGTGATGAACCCGCCCAGTAAGGGCCCGACTGCCGCGGCAATCGCCGCCGCTGCTCCGACGAGCGCATAGACGCGCTTTTGAGCTGCACCTTCGAAGTTGCCATGAATGAGGGACTGCATGGCCGGTAGCAGCAGCGACGCGCCGATGCCGCCGATGATTGCCCAGAAGACAACAATGGCGAATAGGTTCTGGGCCAGGGTCATGGCGGCCGCACCGATGGCATATCCGAGTAGACCCATCACGTACGCGCGCTTGCGTCCAAAGAGATCGCCGATCTTGCTGCCGATCAGAATGAACGCGGCCGACACGAGCGCTTCGAGCGCGATCGCCCCCTGGACGCCGCTCACTGTCGTCCCTAGATCCCGAACGACCGAGGAAATCGACACGTTCATGATCGAGGTGTCGACGACGAGCACGAACATCGCCATCGCCAGCAAGATGGCGAGCCGGCGGTTGAGAGGAGCGTTCGCTGGGGCGTTCGTTTCGATGGTCCGATTGTCGATCGAGGATGCCTTTCTAGATTCACCCACTGCGGGTGATTCACCAGGGATTGCTGAGACCTACGGTCGGGCTGGAAGATCCAACCGTCAATGGGAATTCGGAGGCAGCTAACCCATGGCAAACACTCAGACCGTCAGCCCGTGGGCTCACGGCATCGTCGTCTTCGCTGGCGTGGTCATGATCGTCGGCGGGGCATTCCAGGCCCTCGAGGGCCTCGCTGGCATCGTGCACGATCAGTACCTTGTCGTCTTGCCGAACTACATCTACGCATTCGACCTCACTCTTTGGGGCGTGATTCACCTTCTGGTCGGCTTGGGCCTGGTGGTGATCGGCGTCTCACTGCTGAGGGGTCAGACCTGGGCTCGGGTTGCGGGCATGATTGCGGCTGTAGTCTCGGCGATTTTGAACTTCGCCTGGCTACCCCTGTCACCCTGGTGGGCGATCATGGTCATCGCAATAGACGTCCTGGTGATCTGGGCGCTCGCGGCGTACCTACGCCAGCCTGTGCCGGTGGTGAGTCAGGATGGCCAAGCAACGACGCGGGACAACCAAGCAGCAGTCGCCTAGGCCTTCGAGCGCTGTGAGCCTGCCGGCGGATAGGCGTGAGGCACGAGGAAGGTGAGGCGGTGTATGAGATAACGCTGCGCGGTACACCGCCCGCCAGCCTGGCCGCGAGGTTTCCCTCTGCGACGCTGTATTCCGCGCCGCCGGCAACGGTCTTGTCGCGCCGCATCGTCGATCCGCTCGAAATAGACGAGCTCGTCGAGAAGTTGCGCTCGCTGGGAATCACACCATTGGAGGTACATGTCTCGTGCCGTCGCTACGAATTTCGGATCGAAGGACGGCTGACTGACGCGACCTTGCATTCGATGCAATGGGCAGCTCGGCTCGATCGGGAGCGAACCGTGATGGTGGTCCCGGCGACACCGGCCGAACTGCGGATGATCTTGAATGAACTCGCCGACACCGGTATCGAGATCGATCATCTGATCCGTCACGCCGCCTAGTTCGGGTGCCAGGGCTCTAACGACCACTCGCACCACAGGCAGCGATTACTCTGCTGCCATGTCACTGCCTCGCACGAGGCCGCAGAAATCGCGGGATGTCTCGACCTCGCGAGCTGCGGTGTTTGCTCTCTGCCTCGGCAATACCGCGCAGTGGTATGACTTCGCCCTCTACGGGGCCTTCGCCACCATCATCGGACCGGTGTTCTTCCGACGGACGATCGCTCTACCGTCATGCTGGCTGCCTTCGCGACGTACGGCACGGCACTGGTCATCCGGCCCGTCGGCGCCCTGCTCTTCGGCCGGATGGCGGATCTTCGCGGACGCCGTGCAGTATTTGTGCCGGTCATCTTCCTCATGGCGGGAGCCACCGCGGCTGTCGGGTTCTTGCCCGGCTATGCAGCCATTGGGATTCTGGCTCCGGTGACTCTGATCTTGCTGCGAGCCGGCCAAGGCCTTGCTGCTGGCGGCGAACTGGGCGTAGCCGGGGTCCTTATTTTCGAGGGGGCACCTAGCGGCCGCCGAGGCGAGCTGGCTTCCTGGCACACCAGCACCATCGCTCTCGGCCTCGGCTCCGGCATGGCTCTGGCCTCCCTCTTGCTGCTCATTGAGCGCTCGGATCCGTCGCAGGTTGGCTGGTGGCGCCTGGCATTCATCCTGGCATTGCCGCTGGGCCTGGTCGGTGGCTACGTTCGGCGTCGAGTCACTGAGACGAGTCAGTTCCTCGCCGTCCAGCAGGCCGGGCAAATGATCCAGCGACCGATTCCCGAGATTGTGGGCCGACGAACGCGTCGCGCTGCTGAGGGGCTTCGCACTGATCGCCGCAGGTTCGGTCGCCTTCAACACGTTCTTCATCTTCATGCCCAACCATTTGGCAGCCACCCGGAATCTTGATCTTGCATCCCTGCTGTCTCGATCAGCCGCGGCCTTGGTCGTTATGGCCGTGGCCGCCATCGCCCTAGGGCGTCTGTCGGACATCGTGGGGCGCCGTCCGGTAGCGATTTGGTCGACCCTGGCCCTTCTGGTGCTGGCCGCGCCCGCATCAGTCTTCGCCAGCACATCGCGGTTGGGGCTGCTGCTGGCTCAGCTGGCTATCGGGGGTGCCATAGCCGGGGTGTTGCTCATTGCGATGGTGGGTGAGCTGTTCCCCACACCACTCCGATCGACTGGGATGTCGATGACCGCCGGCCTCGCGACTGCCGTCCTCGGTGGCACGGCGCCGGTTATTGACCAGATCCTCGTCACGACGCTGAGTTTCGACGTTGCGACCGGTCTGTACGTCAGCCTGACTGCCTGTTTGGCGTTGCTGGCCCTATGGCGCTGGCCCGAAACTGCTTTCAAGCCCACGACTTAGCGTCCAGCGTTAGGGCACGTCATTCGGCTGTGCTGACCTCGCGGCGTATCTCGATCAAATCGATGCCGGCGCTTCGCAACGCGTCGATCAGACCCCAGAGCGCCGCATCATCCAGTTGCCTGGCATGCAAGATCGTGCCAGCGGGCTCCACGGTCTCGATCTGGCGAAAGTTTTCCAGCAGCTCCAGTGGGACTGTGCCGGCAACGCGGATCTCGTACGTGGACTTTCCCATCTGCGCCTCGATCCGTGTTCAGTGAATGCAGCCACAATGCCCGCCCTGCGGCCGTGAGGCTTCACCCGCTCCGGGTGAGTCCGGCGGTTGCGATCTTCGTCGGCAACCTGGCGGCAGCAACCAGCCCAATCAGGCCAACCACTGCGAGAGCGATCATCGAGAGTGCGTAGGCGCGACCGGGTGTAGCGGTAATGCCGGCAACAAGGATGGTGCCGGCGATGGCGGTTCCCAGACTGGAGCCGAGGTTGGACACGCTGCGGGACAGGCCGGAGATCTCACCCTGCTGACTCTCGGGGAAGCTCGATTGCACGACATTGACCGATGGCGTCAGCATCGCGCCGAGACCGAGTCCAATGAGGAGCAGCCCTGGTGCGAACGCCCAGGCGGTCTGGGACACTCCTACGATCAAGATCAGCACGCCGACGCCTGCAATGGTGAAGATGAATCCAGCAAGAATGAGTGTCCGCTGCGCGTACCGCTTGGCAAGACGTTCTGCTGCAAGCGAGGAGGCCAGCAGCCCAACCGTAGCGGCAGTAAAGATGACGCCGGTCTCGATGGCGTTATACCCCCGAACGACCTGCAGGTAGGCCGAGACCACGAACGAGGTCCCCAAGAGCATGACCCACTGGGTGTTTTGGGTTACCAGGCCGAGATTGGAGGTGCGGTTGTGGAACAGACTCGTCGACAGCAGGGGTTCTTTGCCCGCCCGCTCTTTGGCGCGTACGGACCGGAAGAACAACGCCAGCACCAGAACACCGGCAATGATCAAGATCAGCATCAGCCAGAGGTTGTTATCCGCGGCAAGGATGCCCGTGACTACCAGCACCAGACCCACGGCCGAGAGGACGGCACCCGTCGTGTCGAACGGTCGGGTTGGATCGGCCGGCAA